>VYMF01000022.1_pt1 | contig 106922 bp, 106 predicted proteins | sample 5115271 | NCBI WGS metagenome assembly VYMF01 (sample SAMN12291778, study PRJNA351875) | freshwater metagenome | isolation source: freshwater lake | place: USA: Michigan, Wintergreen Lake | collected 2013-08-08
ACGTCCGCTGCTCGCTCACCCGGACTCTCACTCGTCGAAGAAAGTCATCCCCGCGCCTCGCGCCACGATAACAAATCGCCGGCGAAAGTGCACGACTTAATCAGAGTTTCCCTATTGCGCTCACGCGTCTTTCTCACGCCATCCTCGCAACGATTACCGATCTTGGCGGCACGGGCGCACTACCAGAAGCGGGCGCGTTGCCCGCCCTGGATGCGGAGGCCGGCCGTGACGCCGCGGTGGCGCTCTTGGCCGTCATGATGCAGCAACTTGGTGGCATTCCTGGCGCCCCAGTGGCGTTCGGTCTGATCGTACAAAGCGCGACCGCAACCCCGCGCGCTATCGCCCGTCCCGACGATACCGACATGCCCACATGAACAACGTTGCGCCGTTGCGCACGACCGACAGGCGCTGCGTGCCGCTTCTGCCAACCGGTGTGCCCGGTCTGGATGAGGTCCTTGGTGGCGGATTGCCCGCGCTTTCGTTCAATCTGATCGCCGGTAGCCCCGGGTCGGGAAAAACGACTATGGCCATGCAGCTGCTCTTTGAGACGGCCACGGATGAACGCCCAGGACTGTTCATTGCGCTGCTTGGCGAAACGTCCCACAAGATGTTGCGGTGCCAGCAGTGGTTTGAGTTCTTCGAGACGCATGCGCTTGGCCGTCGTGTGTACGTCCTCAACCTCAGTGAGGAGGCCCTGTTCGGTGACCTCGATGCGGTGCTTGCGCGCATCGTGCACGACGTGGGAACGCTGCACCCCGGCACGGTGGTCGTCGATTCGTTCCGGTCGCTCGTGCACGCCGTGGATCGTGAGGAACCGGCGGAAAGCATCGAGTGATTCGTGCAGCGGCCCGCCCTCCATCTCACGATGGGAGTCATCACGTCGATTCTCATCGGAGAGTATCAGCACCAGGAGCTTCGCAATCCTGTGGTCACGGTGACCGACGGCATCTTCTGGCTCACGCAGGACGTCGACCGCAACTCGGTCGTGCGTAAGTTGCAGGTGGTGAAATCGCGCGGCGTACAGCACATGCCGGGACTGCACACGCTCAAGATCGCGTCGGCCGGTGTGCAGGTGTTTCCGCGGGTTCCCATTCAGTTCGATGTCGCGCTGCGGGTGCCATTTTCTCGTCTGTCATCCGAAATCGACGGGCTCGATGCGCTCATGGGCGGCGGTATTCCGTCGGGCGATTCGCTCGTACTTGCCGGTCCTACCGGGTCGGGCAAGACCACCTTTGCCATGCAGTTTGTACTGGCCGGCCTGCAAGCGGGCGAGTCAGCGGTCGTGGCCGTGTTCGAAGAGCGCCCGGACGTCCATCTCGCGCGCGCCGCGCGATTCAGTCCGGCTTTTGCCGAGGCGGCGGCCAGCGGCCGATTACGCATCATCTATCCGCGGCCGCTCGACCTTTCGGTAGACGAAACGCTGCAGGAAATCCGCGACGCGGTGTCGGCGATGACGGCCACGCACGTAATGATCGACTCCGTCAACGGTTTCGAGATGGCGCTTGCGCCCACGCTTCGTGAGGTTTTCCGCGAGTCGCTCTCTCGTCTGATCGGTACGCTCACCAGTCTCGGCGTCACGATGTTCTCCACGGTGGAAACCGAGGCCCAGGATCGGGCGACACTTACTGGGTATCGTGTTTCGTTCCTTGCCGACATCATCCTGAGCCAGCGCCACATCGAAATCGACATCGACCATTATGCGCGGCTGGTGGCGCAGGCCCCGGACGGTATTGTCATTCACGTGGAGAGCATATCGTAGCGGCCCATCCGGCCGCGCTGCGGATGCCGGTGGGTCGCGCGCTGAGGGACTCGTTGGACAGCGTGCCTCGGCGCAGTTCGAACGCGCGTATCTCAAGGCGGTCGCGGGCGCGGTGTGTGGAGAACCATCGGTTGCCGAAGCGACGGGCGTTGTCCGCGAGCGTCTTCACGGTCTGGGCGGTCTCTGGTGCGATGTCGACGTGTGGGCCCCGCGGTTCCTTGAGCAGGACCGCCCCATGGCGCACCTCGTCTTGCATGAGGCGCACGGGCAGATCGAGCACGTGCGCCGGCAGGACGAGAGGTTCGATGCCAGGCACCACGCGAGCGCGCGGTGGAATCACGCTTTCTCGCGGGCGGTATTGCGCACCGGTTCAACAACCGTCTGCAGGTGGTGCTCGGCTTCAGCGAAGCGCACGCGCAGTCGGTCCTTTCGACGGCACCGCGTGACGATCTGGAGCAGATCCACGCGGCCCCGTTCTCCGCCATGAACAGGTGCGCGCGGTTCCTGATCACATGGCTACGGCGCCAGAGCGTGGCGAAGCGCGTCGGTCGTACCGTCAGCGGTAGTTGTGTCCCTTGTGGTGTTGCTCTCCGCCGCCGAGTTCGAGCGCCTTGAACTGTTTGGCGCGCACATTCACCACATGTTGCTCCACCTGCAGTGTGCCACGAATGAGCAATAGCGGCGTGGTGGAGATCAGCAGTGCGTGCTGCTCGAAACGATCGGGGGTGATGACGATGTTGACCATACCGGTTTCGTCTTCGAGAGTGAGAAAGACAAAACCTTTGGCCGTACCGGGACGCTGACGGCAGATCACCAACCCGGCCACGGCTACCCGCTGTCCGTCTTTGCCGTGTGCGTGCGCTTCCGCCGCGGTGAGCACGCCGTTGAGCGCGAGATGTTCACGCACGTGCTTCATGGGATGCCCCGCCAGCGATAACCCGGTCATGCGATAGTCGGCTTCGGTGAGTTCGACTGGCGCGTAGGCGGGGAGTTGCGGGGCAGGGGCCGGCGCTTCACGTGGGGCGAAGGGGAGTTCGGGACCGCGCGTGGCGGCGAGCACTTCCCACAACGCCACGCGGCGGCGACGGTCTGGCGGTTCATGCGCGAACATGCTGTCGAACGCGCCCGCTTCGGCAAGATGACGCCAGGAGCGCTTGTCGAGCGATACGCGCCGCACAGCGTTGTCGATACTCGTGAAAGGGCCGTCGCGCAGTGCGGCTTCGAGTGAACGGCGTGCGCGTGCGCCGAGGCCGCGGATGAGGCGGACGCCGAGGCGGACGGCGGGGGGGAATTGGGGGCTGGAGGGAAACTGATCAGTTTCGGGTTGTGGGTTCGGGTTGTGGGTTGTGGGTTGGAGCATTCTTACGGTGCCGTCGTTTGGGACAAGGATGCGGCCGTCCGAGAGCTCGATGGTGTGATCCCAGCTGCTCCTAGTGAGATCGATGGGACGCACTTCCACACCGTGCCGTTTGGCGTCTTCGATGAGGGTGCCGGGCGAGTAGAAGCCCATGGGCTGTGCGTTGAGGATGGCGCACAGATATTCGGGTGCATAGTAGTGCCGCAGCCATGCCGTGGCGTACACGATGAGCGCGAAGCTCGCCGCATGACTTTCGGGAAAGCCGTAATCGGCAAAGGCGTTGATCTGATTGTAAATACGCCGCGCGGTCTCTTCCGGGATACCGTTACGCGCCATGCCGGCAATGAGCTCTTCGCAAATGGCGGCCATGCGCTCGCGTGAACGCTTGTGACCCATGGCGCGGCGCAACACGTCGGCTTGCCCGGGTGTGAAGCCGGCTGCGGCAATGGCCACCTGCATTCCCTGCTCCTGAAAGAGTGGCACGCCGAGCGTACGCCGCAGCACCTTCTCCACGCTCGGATGCGGATACGTAATGGGCTCGAGCCCCGCACGACGACGCAGATACGGATGCACCATTTCACCCTGAATGGGGCCCGGACGAATGAGCGCGACCTCCACCACGAGATCGTAAAAACAGCGAGGCTTGAGCCGCGGCAGGGTGTTCATCTGCGCACGGCTTTCAATCTGAAAGAGCCCCACGGTATCGGCGCGACACATGACGTCGTACACCGCCTGGTCGCTCATGTCGAGCTGCCCCAAGTCGACGTTCACGCCGCGCGTGTGCCGGATGTAGAGCAGGCAGTCCTGCACCACCGTGAGCATGCCGAGGCCGAGCAGATCGATCTTCACGAGCCCCACCGGGTCCAGATCGTCTTTCTCCCACTGAATGACCGTGCGTCCCGGCATGGACGCGGGTTCGAGCGGCACGATACTGCCCAGCGGCTCTTCGGTGAGAATGAAACCGCCCACGTGAATGGAGCGGTGCCGCGGCAGTTGATGCAGTCCGTTCACGACGCGTGCGAGCTGTTGCACGCGCGGATCATCGGGATCGAGCCCGGCGCGTTGCAGCAGCTCACGCCCGGTGCTTTCGTCGCGTGTGGCGGTGGTACGATTGCGCCCTTCCACGAACTCGGCGTGCGTTTCCTTCGTGGGGGGCTTCTCCGCGCCCTTGGCTAGCGGGCCGAGCTGCGCGCACTCGTCGTTCGCGAGTTTGCGTTCGGCTTGCACGTCGATGAGCTGTGCCCACGTGGCGTCCCGTTCGGTGATGCCCTTGGGTGTGCGTTGCGCGTTGGGGGAGCCGTGCGGCTCGTAGCTGGCTTTGGGCTTGGGGCGATCGGACGACGTGAGACGCGTTGGTGATGCCGCCACAGTGCGTGCGGCTTCACGAACGACACGCGCCTTGGTGGTGGCCTCGGTTCCTTGCATCATCTGCTGCCCCAGTCGCTCGGCGTCGCTGCTCGGCTTCTGCGGGGCCGTGTCGTCATCAGATGGTGTGATCCGTAGCGCCTCCGCGGTGCTCCTGGCGCTGAAACGATCGCTGAGGGCGGCAAGCATGTCGGCCTGCTGCGTGCTGAAGCCCAGCACGCGCGCGGCATCACGCACGGCACTGCGCCCGCGCCAGGTGATCTGTTCGCACACCATGGCCGCGTGTTCGCGTCCGTAGCGGTTGTACACGTACTGCAACACCCGCTCGCGATCACGATGCGCGAAGTCGATGTCGATGTCGGGCGGTTCCTTGCGCTCTTCGCTCAAGAACCGTTCGAAGAGCAGCTCCATGCGAATGGGATCGACGGCGGTGATGCCCAAGCAATAGCAGACCGCAGAGTTGGCCGCCGAGCCGCGTCCCTGGCAGAGAATGCCCTCGCGCCGCGCGAAACGCACGATGTCCCAGACGATGAGAAAAAAACCGGCCAGGTCGAGCTTGCGGATCATCCCCAGTTCGTGCGCGAGCTGGCGCTCGTGCTTGGCAGTACGCGCGTCGCCCCAACGCTCGTAGGCGCCCTGCTCGACGAGTCGCGCGAGATACTCCTGCGCGGTAATGCCGGGCGGCAACGGAAACGCCGGCATGCTGGGCTTGAGCTGCTGCAAACGAAAGGCGCAGCGCTCGGCAATGGCGACCGACGCACGAATGCCCTCCTCGGCACCGCGCCAGCGCTGATAGATGCGCTTGAGGGGTTTGAGCGCCCACTCGGCGTTGGGCTTGAGGCGCGTGCCCATGGTGTCGAGGGTGCGCTCGTGTCGCAACGTGTGCAACACGTCGTGCACGATACGCTGCTCGGGGGTGGCGTAGTGCACGTTGTTGGTGACCACCCACGGCACGCCGAGTTTGTGCGCCAGCGGCTGCAGCTGCTGCACCAGCGCGCGTTCTTCGGGGAGGCGATGATCCCAGCACTCGATCGCCAAGTGATCACCGAACACATCGCGCAGCTCGGTGGCCGCCGTCCACGCCTGATCGGGGTGTCCTTCGGCGAGCAGTTGCGGGATCCAGCCGCGCGGACACCCGCTGAGTGCGGTGACCCCTTCCACGTGTCGCGTGACGAGCGCCCACGGCACACTCGCCCGGCCGCGCTCACTGTCCATGCGGGCGCGCGTGACGAGCGAGGCAATATTGCGGTAGCCTTCGCGCGTTTCGGCGAGGAGCACGAGATGCGTGGCACGTTCCCCGCCGCGGCCGGCGAGCTGTGGCATACGCACGGTGAGTTCGGCGCCCAGAATGCCGCCAAGGTCGAGCGCTTCACACGCGGTGCCGAAGCGCACCACACCTCCCATTTCGTCATGATCGGTGAGCGCCAGCGCGGTGTATCCCAGCTGCGCTGCGCACTCGGCGAGCGATTCCGGCAACGACGCCCCGTCCAGCAGGGACAGGGCGGAATGTGTGTGAAGTTCGGCGTACTGCATGGACCGAATATACACCGAAAACAGGACCAGGCGCCAAATGTGGCGCCGACCGCCTCACTCGCCGCCGCTGAACGCGTCCGGGGCGTTATGCTTCATGGATACTCTCTGTTTGTCCCCGGCCTGTCCGATGCCCAACCGCTACACGCAGCAGATCGACGAAGTCCTCGAGGCCGTCGATACCATGAACACGGATGAACTGGATCGATTGCCTTACGGCATGATCCAGCTCGATGCGAGCGGGCGCATTCTGAATTACAACGCGGTGGAGTCGAAGCTGGCGTCGTTACGCAAGGAAGACGCCATCGGCAAGCAGTTCTTTACCGAAATTGCGCCCTGTACGCGGGTGCAGGAGTTCTACGGCCGGTTCAAGGAAGGGGTGATTCGTGAGGCGCTCGATACGAGCTTTCACTTTCACTTTGCCTTCAAGCAGAACCCGCGTGATGTAACGGTGCGCTTGTTGTATTCGAAGCGGTCACGCACGGTGTGGGTGCTGATCTCCGACTACGAAGGGAAGCCGTTGGCGACGACGGAGTCGGAGACGATCACGCCGCGCTAGCGGGTCGGGGGTTGATTGGTCCGTTGGTTCACGGGCTCGATACGTCGCGGGTAAAGCGCCGGACCAAACAGCCGAAGTTACCGAACCAACACTGCACGCAGTGAATCCAGCGATCCATCCGACGCTGCCGGTCGCACGCCGAGCAAGTGCGCGAGCAACGGGTACACGTGCACGTTGGCCACGGGACCAATGACGCGGCCGCGCTGAATGTCCGGGCCGGCGGCCATGAAGAGCGCCCCCATGCTGGGGAGTGCATTGTCGTACCCGTGGGTGCCGCCCACCGGCGGCCCGGATTGGCGCAGGCGCTCGGCGCTGGAAATGGTCCATCCTTCGTCGGCGAGCAGCACGAGCGGCGTTATGCGCGGATGCGCGCGATAGTGAAAGCGTGCGGGCACGCTGTCTTTGTGAAAGACCTGCAGGTGCGGCACCCGGCGCAGCGCGTCGTAGACGGTCGCCAGTTTGCCGGGTTTGGGCGTTACCGCAGTCACGGGCATCCAGTCGACGACCTCGATGTCGGCGAGCGATACATGTTCGTCGAGGCGAATGACGCGTGTGCTGTCTACCTCGGTCATGCCGTGGTCTGAGACGACGACGAGGTTGACGCGATCGGTAAGGCCGCGCAGGGCGAGTCCATCGACGAGTGCCCCGATGAGCGAATCGACGTGCGCGATGGCGGTGTCCACCTGTGCTGTTGCGGGACCGTGCTTGTGCCCCACGTCGTCGGTAGTGCTGAAGTAGAGGGTGACGAAGCGCGGCGCCCTGACTACGGGCATGGAGAGCCAGTCGAGCACGCGTTTCACACGTACGCGATTGGGAATGCGGCCATCGTACGGCGTGTAATACGTGGGATACCGATTGTTGATGGCGTAGTCGCTGCCGGGCCAGAAGAAGGCGGCGGTACGCACCCCCTGGCGTTCGGCGGTATTCCAAATGGGCTCTCCGCCCCACCAGCGCGGGTCACGCGCAATCAGCGTATCGCCGATGGTGAACGTAGTCCCGATGCGTTCGTCACGCATCGTGTTGGCTACGATGCCGTGATGCTCCGGGTACAGCCCGGTCACGATGGTGTAGTGATTCGGGAACGTCTTGCTGGGAAATGCGGGAATGAGCCGTTCGGCGCGTGTGCCGCGCGCGGCGAGTTCACGCAACCGCACCGCAGCGGGGCGCGTGATGTAGTCGGCACGAAAGCCGTCGAGAGAAATCAGTATGGTGGCGTTGGCCGCCGCTCCCGCCGATACCGCGGCGGCACTTTCCGCGGTGGCTCGACGACACGCGCCACCAACCAGCACCGCGAGGCTCAGCATCAGGAGGGCGCGAGGGGTGAGCAGCGAACGCCGCGCCATCGGTCCTCGTGTGAGAGTGATTCGAGTCATGAACGTTGGGAACTCGTATCGGCCTGCACGCCGCACCGACGGTTGAGGAGTTTTCCTGTTCCACCGCCACAAACACCACGGAGGATGCCAGCAAACAATGTAGCAGCTCGCCGAAAGACAGCGGCGCCGTGCGGAACACCGTATTCAGGATTGGTACGTACAATGATGGCCAGCTGGAGCCCCAGTGAAGACGCGACGGCCAGCAACAGCCACGGATTGCTCGTGAGGCCAAGGCGAAACTGCGACGTACGTTCGGAGCGGATGGCCGAGATGTATGCACGTTGCGAAACCGTGAGGACGGCAAAGGTCATGGTTTGCCAATGCCCATGTCCCGTGTTCAGCGCCCAGGCCTGGGTCCCCAGCGCAAGCGCGGCCCTCAGCAATGCTACCCGCACCGCGTGCTGCCAGAGGCCGTGGGATACGATGCTCTCCTGCGGCGGCCGTGGCGGACGCTACATGATGTCCGCCTCAGCCGGTTCAGCCGACAACGTCAGTCGAGGGAGGCCATCGGGAATCAGGTTCATCCACAAGACGTGAATGGGGAGCAACGGCAGCGGCAGCCCCAACAACGGTGCCGCGTATAGTGTGCAGATCTCACCGGCGCTGGTGGACAGCACAATGCGCACAATCCGTCGAATGTTGTCGTAAATGCGCCGTCCTTCACGCACGGCGAGCACAATCGTCGCAACGTTATCGTCCATCAACACCGTGTCGGAGGCTTCGCGCGCCACGTCGGTCCCGCCACGCCCCATGGCATCTCGATAGTGGCTCGCTTGATCGCGGGGGCGTCGTTCGCACCGTCGCCGGTCATGGCGACGTATTCCTCACGTGCCTGCAACGCGGTCACGATGCGCATTTTGTCCTCGGGCGTTACGCGTGCATACACCCGGGCGTGCTCCACACGTGCCTGCAGCGCCGAATCATCGAGCGCCTGCAGCGCCGCTCCGGTCAGCACGTCCTCATCATCGGCATCGCCGGCAACGAACCCCAAGCGCGATGCGATCGCCCGCGCGGTGCCTGGATGGTCACCGGTGATCATCGCCACGCGAATGCCGGCGGCATGACAGGTCGCGACGGCGCCGCGGGCTTCCGGTCGCGGAGGGTCCAGCAATGCCACGAGCGCGAGCAGCACTTGTTGTTCTTCGAGCGTTTGCAATGAGTGCCGTGTCGGTTTGCTCATCACGATTCATCGCAATGGCCAATACGCGCAGACCGCTCGCCGCCATGGCCGTGGCGTGGGCCAGCACCTCCGCGGCATTGATCGTGACCAACGCGCCGAGGTGCCACATGCGGGTGCGCCCCGCAACGACACATACTGGTGAGCCCTTCGTGCACGCGACGCGGTAGGCACCAGCCGTCATGCGGTGGACAGTGGTCATGCGCGCCCGTTCGGATGAGAAGGCCACTTCACCCACGCGCGGCCATTCTTCACGCAACGCCGGCGCATCCACTCCCTGCTCGGCCGCCCATCGTACCGGCGCCGTTTCGGTGGGGTCACCCGTCGGCGTGCCGTCGGCCGACTGTTGCACGTCGGTGCAGAGGGTGAACGCTTCGGCAAGCGTCCGGGGCGCGTCCGGCAGCGGCACGCCATGCGCCAGACGCTCGCCCGGTTTGTTTGTCGCGGTGCGCACCGCATTTACCCGCATGCGGTTCTCGGTCGGGGTGCCAGCCTTATCCGTGCAGATGTACGTCACGGACCCCAGCGTTTCCACGGCCCGCAGTCGGCGCACGAGGGCGTGCTGTTGCACCATGCGCCGCGCGCCAAGGGCGAGGGATACGGTTACGACCGCCGGCAGCGCTTCCGGAATAGCCGCTACGGCGAGGCTGACCGCAGTCATGAACATCATCGCGAAAGGTTCCCCGCGAATGAGTCCCGCCACAAAGATGGCCACGCACACGACGAGCACGGTGACAGCCAACCATTGACCGAGTTTCGCCATGCGCTGCTGCCGCGGCGTGCACACTCGCGGGATCCCCGTGAGCAACGCGGCGATGCGTCCCAGCTCCGTCTGCATGCCGGTGGCGACGATCACCCCCAGTCCGCGACCGCTGGCGATGTTGGTGTCTTTGTACACCATCGCGCGCCGGTCGCCCAACGACGCCTGCGGATCTGTCTGGGGCGTGATCGATTTGTGCACCGGTAGCGATTCGCCGGTGAGCGCGGCGTCGTCCACATTCAGTTGGGCGACGTCCAACAAGCGCAGATCGGTGGGCACGACGGTGCCAGCCTCGAGCAGCACGATGTCGCCGGGGACCAGCTCTGGTGGGGGCACCGTCTGCTCGGCGCCGTTCCGACGCACGCGCGCGGTTGCTGTCGCCATTGCGCCGAGGGCGGTCATCGCGTTGTCGGCGCGGTACTCCTGCACAAAGCCACGTGTCGCGTTGAGCGCAACGATCGCGAGAATGGCAATGATGTCTTCAGGGCTTCCCACCACAACGGTGACTGCGGCGGCGGCAAGCAGTACCAGGACCATGACGTCGGTGAACTGCGCCAGCGGCATGCGCAGGGGCCCGCGCTTGGTAGCGGCGACGAGCGCATTGTCACCGTACTCAGCGCGTCGGCGTGCCACCTCGGTTAAGCTACGGCCGTTCTGCACACTGCTGTGCAGCGCAATGATGGTGGCCTCTGTCGTCAGCGTATGCCAAGGCGCGGATGCTGTCGCGGACGGTGACGCGGGGGCGAGCTGGGCAGATGGTCTGGATACAGGCAGGGCATTCGTTCGGTGTGAAGGGAATGGTCCGTGACTCATTCGTGACGTTGGGTGTGCCGCCGACAGCGATTTGTCTCGTATGCTAGGGAATGCGTTTCAGTGCTCGGCACTTTTCTCTCGCTGTCCTGATTGCAGGAATGGCAGCGTGCTCCCGCAACACTTCCCGGTCGCCGGCGGCCACGACGGTTGTCCTGGCCGGATCCACGTCGGTGCAACCGTTTGCGGAACGATGGGCGGAGGTCTATGCCGATGCCGGTGGGCGCGAGCACGTTACGGTGCAAGCGGGCGGGTCCACCGCCGGCATCCGTGCGGCCCGAGAAGGAACCGCACAGCTGGGTATGAGTTCTCGGGCGTTGGATACACAAGAAGCCGAGGAATTGCGGGTCGTGACGGTGGCGCGTGATGGCATTGCTGTCATTGTTCATGCCACGAACCCGCTGCCCGCACTGTCGCTGGCGCAATTGCGCGCAATCTATACCGGACAGATCCGTTCGTGGCGTGCCTTGGGCGGGGCGGACGCATCCATTACGGTGATTACGCGGGAAGAAGGCTCAGGTACCCGCGATGCCTTCGAACATCTGGTGCTGACCGATGGGCAGTCCATCGACGTCCGCGCGTTGGTCACCGCATACTCAGGCGGCCTGCGCAAAATGGTGGCGGACGATCCTCAGGCCATTGGCTATGTGACGTTCAGCCAAGTGGACGATCGCGTGCGGGCGTTGGCGATCGAGGGGGTGATGCCCTCGGAAGGCACCATTGCCAGCGGACAGTACCGACTGCAACGGCCGTTTCTGTTTGTGTCGCGTGGTGAAGTCACGGGCGCAGCACGACGGTTTCTCGATTTCGTGTTGTCGCCGCGCGGGCAGCAAATTGCCCGCGATGAAGGGTTGGCCCCTGTTTCGCTGACGCCCTGAGCATCACATGCGAGACAAGCTGATAGAGCGCATCCTGTTGCTCAGTGCCATGAGTGCCGTGGGGACGCTGGCGCTGATTGCGCTGTTCATTGCGCGTGAAGGGCTGCCGGTGCTGGTGAACCACGGCGTACTCAACATGATCGCGGGCGCGACATGGGCGCCCACCAAGGGGCAGTTCGGCTTGCTCCCCATGATCGCCGGCTCGGCCATGGTGACGGTGGGCGCATTGCTCATGGGCGTCCCGCTGGGATTGGCGTGTGCGGTGACACTCGCGGAACTGGCGTCCAAGAAATGGCGCCGCCTGCTCAAGCCCATGATCGAGTTGCTCGCTGGTATCCCGTCGGTCGTGTACGGCTTTATCGGCATGGAGTTGCTGGTGCCGTTCATTCGCGGGCAGGCATGGCTGGGCGGCAGCGGATACTCGGCGTTGGCCGCCGCCATTCTGTTAGCCATCATGGTGCTGCCCACCATCATCGGCATCAGCATTGATGCCATCGAGGCAGTGCCGCGCGCCTATCGCGATGGGTCGTACGCGCTGGGAGCCACGCAGTGGCAGACCATTGTTGGCGTGGTGTTGCCGGCAGCACGCGCGGGAATTGTGGCGGGCGTGATCCTCGGCATGGGGCGTGCCGTGGGAGAAACCATGGCGGTCATCATGGTGGCGGGCAATAGCGTGCTCATTCCGGGCTCGCTGCTCGACCCGGTGCGAACCCTCACCGCCAACATCGCGCTCGAGATGGGATACGCCTCCGGGGAGCATGAGCAGGCGCTCTTTGCCACTGGCATCGTGCTCTTCGTCGTCACGCTCGGCTTGAATGCCCTCGCCGGACGCGCGCGACGCGCGGGGCACGCATGACGGTGCCGACGATTTCGCGCGCAACCTCGCCGACGTTTTCGGATGCGGTCCGTGACTCCCGCGGTTCTACGACACCGTCCACCGGTCGCGCGTTGCGCGTGCAGCGCGTGGCGACCGTGGCGTTGTGGTCGGCCACGCTGCTGACGCTGGCGGTGCTGGTCTTGATCATCGTGTTTGTCATGCAGCGAGGTCTGTCGCAGGTCACGTGGGAGTTTCTCAGCACCGCGCCCAGTCGATCGGGGGCCGAGGGCGGCATCTGGCCCATGATCGTGGGCACGCTGTATGTCACGGCCGCCGGGGTGTTGCTGGCGACACCGGTGGGATTGGGAGCGGCGATCTATCTCGCCGAGTACACGGCCGAAGGACGGGTGTCGCGCATCATCCGCAGTGGCACCGAAAGTCTGGCCGGAGTGCCGTCCATCATCTTCGGCCTGTTTGGGTTTGCGTTTTTCGTCACCACGCTGGGATTGGGGTGGTCCATTCTGTCGGGTGGCCTCACGTTGGGCGCCATGATTCTGCCGACGATCATTCGTACGGCCGAAGAGGCGTTACGCGCCGTGCCGCGGGAGTTCCGGCAGGTGGCACAGTCATTGGGCGCGAGCAAGTGGGACGCCATTCGCACAGTCGTCTTGCCGGTGGCCGCACCCGGTGTGGCCACCGGTGTGGTGCTGGGTGTGGGGCGTGCGATCAGCGAAACGGCCGCAGTGATCTTTACGGCGGGCGTGGCGCTGGACATGCCTACGTCGCTGTTCTCATCCACCCGCACCATGAGTGTGCACTTTTACACGCTCACCATGGAAGGCATCTCCGACGAAAAGGCCTACGGCACGGCCGCGGTGCTGGTGGTGACGATTCTGTTGCTCAATGTCATGGCGTACAGCCTGATGCACCGCGTGACGCGGCGGTATCGGTGACCGGCGCGGTGCAGGCCCCGCCGGGTGCAGGCGCGCTCGCCGTTACGGATCTCACGATCCGCTACGGCGCCCATGTGGCGTTGCAGCCCATGTCCCTGCGCATGGCCCCGGGCAGTATTCACGGCATCATCGGCCCGGCCGGGAGCGGGAAGACCTCATTCTTGCGCACGCTCAACCGCATGAGTGTGGAACTCGATGGCGCCACCGCGGAGGGGCGCATCACGCTGGATGACGACGCCATTCTCGGCGATGGCGTGACAGTGGATGCGCACGGACTGGCTCGCCTGCGGCGCCGGATGGGGATCGTGTTTGCCACACCGCAACCGCTGCCGCGGAGTATCTACGACAACGTGGCCTACGGACCACGCATTGCCGGCGTGCGGGAGAAAGACGCGCTCGATCATATCGTGGAGCGATCGTTGCGCGCGGTGCATATGTGGGATGAAGTGTCGTCTCGTCTATCGCTGTCTGGGATGCAGCTCTCTGGCGGGCAACAGCAGCGGCTGTGTCTGGCGCGCACGCTGGCGCTCGACCCGGGGGTGGTGTTGCTGGACGAGCCGTGCTCGGCGCTGGACCCGATCTCCACGGCGCGCATCGAAGAGACGATGCGTGCGCTCAAGGAGCGGATCACGTTCGTGCTGGTGACCAACACCATGCGCCAGGCTGAACGGGTGTGTGATACCACGAGCTTTTTTCTGATGGGCGAGCATATCGAAACGGCGTCCACCCCTGACCTGTTCAACTCGGCGTCGCACCCAAAAACGCGCGCCTACCTTGCTGGCCAATTCGGCTGAGATGATGATGACGACGGCGATGCCAGTGGTGGCGCAGCAGGGCAGTGCGCGGCGAATCAACCGGTATGTGTTGCCGGCGGCGGATGCGCCGGTGCTACCGACGGTGGTGGCGGTGCGCGATCTGTACTTGCACTACGGTACATTTCAGGCGTTGACCAACGTGTCGGTCGATATTCCCGATCGCACCATCACGGCGCTGATTGGTCCGTCGGGGTGCGGCAAGAGCACCTTGTTGCGGTGCATCAATCGGTTGAATGACTTGGTGCCGGGCGTGCGGGTGCAAGGGCAGGTGCAGGTGGCGGGACAGGACGTGTTTGGGGCGCAGCTGCCGGTGCAGGAGTTGCGGCGGTTGGTGGGGATGGTGTTTCAGCGCCCCAATCCGTTCCCGTTGAGCGTGGCGGAGAATCTTACATACGGCCCGCGGTTGCATGGTGCGCTGTCGCGCAGTGATGCTACGGTGCTGGTGGAAGAGGTGCTGCAGGCCGTGGGGCTGTGGGAGGCGCTGAAGGATCGGTTACACACGTCGGCGTTGCGCCTGTCGCCGGAGCAGCAGCAGCGGTTGTGCATTGCGCGGGCCTTGGCCACGCGCCCGGCGGTGTTGCTCATGGACGAGCCCTGTTCGGCGCTGGACCCGGTGGCCACCGAGCACATTGAGGCGCTCATGCTGCGGTTGGCCAGCGAGCGGGCGATCATCGTGGTGACGCACAACATGCAGCAGGCGCAGCGTGTGTCCACGCATTCCGGCTTCATGCTCCTGGGCGAGCTGGTGGAGTTCGGGCTCACGCCGCAACTGTTTGAAGCGGCGCGCGATGCGCGCACGGCTGACTATGTAGCGGGGCGGTTTGGGTAAGGCGAGCGGCGGTTTCTGCGCGCCTGCGGTCTGTAGTTTCTGCCGTCTGCGGTCTCGGCGCGATCCCGCCGCATTGCGCCGAGACTGCAGATGGCAGGCTCTTGGACGGCAGGGGCGCAGGTGAACCGCCCGCCACGCTCAGTCGTACCACCCCTGCACGAACCAGCCGTCTTCGGTTTGGTACAGCAACAAGTCGCCGTCGTGATCGGCGGTGCAGCGCCAGTAGTCGCGCGCGTAGGCATCACCGCGCCACCAGTCGCCGCTGAGGCGTTCGGGGCCGTGCGCCGTGGCGACATCGAGACGGCGTCCGCGCCACCAGACCGCACCTGGCGCGCCGTGGGGGGCTTCTACGTCTACCGCTTCCGGCGCCGCGAGCAGCCGCAGCACGGCTTCCGGTGTTGCACTCGCGGTGAGCATGGCCGGAGTGGGCGCCGCCGGGCTGGGCGCCGCCGGGATGGGCGCCGCCGCCAGCGTGATGGCGTCGGCGTTGGCCCACGTGCCGGTGTTCTCGGGGCGATGCGTATCGTGCGCTTTCGGATGCACCACCACATCGCCGCGGTTGTCGGGGTCGAGTGTGGCGCGCAACCGGGCGAGTACCGCTTCGGCGTTCATGGCGGCATCACGCCACGACGGCACGAGCAAGTCGCCTTGGTCGGCGGCGAGTGGTGCGGTGGCCGGAATGCTGACGGTCACCCCAATGATGGGGGCCGGAATATTCCAGCGCTCGAGCAGCGCGCGACACTGATCGAAGAGCGGCTCGAGACGCGCGAGCGGACGCGCGGGACGCACTTCACGCGTAATGGTGCGTTGCGGTATGCCCAGCAGTGACGCGGCGGCTTTGTTCACGCGCCGGAGTTCCGGTGGTGCGTCGTGATGCGCCGGTGTTGTCGCGGCGGGTGAGATATTTCGTGGGATATCGTGCGTGGCGTCGTCACTCGTGTCGGGGACGTGCATATGCCCGCGCATCTCACTGCCGATTGCCTCGATGGGATACTGCCGTCCGGCATCGAGCACGAGCGTGATGGCCACGGCGGCAGCGGCGCGTCCATCGCGCACACATTCGTGCAGCAGCCGTTGCAGCTGCGCGCGCAACACGAACAGCACGGGCTCCGCACTGTCCACCGCACTCGGCAGCTCCACGCTCGCACTGCGCGCGGCTTCCACGCGTACGAGCCCCGGACGACGCGGGTCGTCGCCGCGTGCGAGGCGCCATGCCACGAGCCCGGTATTGCCCCAGCGTTGCTCCACATCGCCGGCGTCGAGCGTCGCGAGCGCGCCGACGGTACGCAGCCCCAGCATCTGCAGCGCGTCACGCAACTCATCGTCCATGGGCACGAGCCCCAGTGGGGCAGGGGCGAGATAGCGCGCGCACCCACCGGGCGGGATGATGGTGGCATGGCGCGGCAACGCCTTGGTCTGCGCGCGCGCGGTGTGATCGGGGACCGGCGCCCACGTCGCGGCGCGCGCGGCCACACAACTGTCGGCAATGGCAACGCGCGCGCCGGGGTGCCACTGCCGCGCAATGGCGAGCAGCGTGTGCACGAGCTGTGCTTCGCCCCCCAGCGCCTCGAAGCCGGTGGCCCCCACCCACCACATACCGGGCGTGCCAGCGGCGGGGGTGACCTGCGGGCTCGCGCCCAGCAACGCCGTCGTGGCGGCGAGCATCGCGTCGCGCAGCGCATGATCGTCCCACGGCCGCACATCGAGCTCGGCGCAGCGGGCGCGCGCCTCGGGGACGGTCATGCCGGCGCGCACGCCCGCGCGGCCGGCGGCGAGCGAGACGGCGCGCAGCCGCGTGTCGACCGCGAGCGCGCGCGGTATGTCATCCCAGTGTCGTAGGCGCTCCGTCTGGGTGGGGGATGCTGGTGTCCCGTCCGCGCCGTGGCGAGCCGTTGCTGCCGTGCGATTGTCCGCTGTGACTCGTGAGGAGCGCCCCCGTGCGTTCGCGGGCGAGCTCGCGCCGTCCGCGCCGACCGAAGCCGGATTCGGCGGCGCGCCGGCGTCCCTTGTATGTCGTCCAGTCGCGGGTGCGGCGGTCGAGGTCCCGCTCATGCCCGTCGATGCCGAGCCGGTCGCCGGTGATCCGGTCGTTTCCGAGCCGGTCCCCAGGGAGGTCGAGTCCAGCAGCAAGTCGAGCTGGATGCCCCGGAACGTCAGTTCCGTACAGGTCGTGCGTGTTGACGCCGAGTCCCCCCCAGGTGACGGGGTGCTCCTGCCGGTGGAGCTCCTGGCCGCTACTGGTGTCGGTACTGGGGTCGGTGCTGTTGCCGCGGGCGGTCCAGGGACGACGCGCGCTTCGCGCCACCCCGCGCCGATCGGGAATCTCGGAATCCGTACACACGCGACGCGCCACGACGACGACACGATCCACCTCGATGGTTTTGCTGCTGGTTTGGCTGCCGAGTGCGCCGCCCTTCTCGACGGTGACGTGCAGGCGGGGGGGCGGGGCGGCGGTGGGCGTATCCGGCGTTGCGGCCACGGGGGTGGGCACCATGGCCAGCGATCGTCGTCGCGCGGTGGTGCCCCAGCAGGGCGGCTCCTGCATGGAGGGAGGCGTGTGCAGCGCCACCCGTACGCGCACGGTGCCGGCCACGCGGCTGGCACGCGCCTCGCCGGGGAGCACGTGCTCGAGCACCACACAGGCCGCGTCCTTTTCCCGCGCGAGCTGGGCCAGGCGCACCCCGTGGACCCGCGACAGCGGGGGCGCCCCGTCAATGACCACCAGGCCAAAGACGCCGCTGCGCAGCAGCAGGTCGGCGGTCCACGCCGCCCGTTTTTTCTCCGGCAGCCTGATGACGACAAAGCGCTCGCCCACGTCGGCCCACGGCGCCGGTGCGAGCGTCCGCGTGGCATCGATCCAAGCCACCCACGCGCCTGTTTGCAGCACTCCCGTCACGACCCGACGGAGCAGCGCTGTTTTGCCAACTGCCAGCGGGCCGGCAATTTCGGTGATGCGCCCGCGCGGGAGGCCGCCCCCCAGTGCGGCATCGAGTGCCGGCAGCCCGGTGCTCCACGGCGACCCTGCCGTGCGCCCGCCCACCACCAGGGCCTGCAGCTGTGCCTGCAGCGCCTCCAAATCGGCCACGGGAGGCGACGACGGCGCCGGAAACGGGGGCGACGTGATGGCCGTTGCTTGGGAAGCGAGGAAAGGCATAAAAACCGAAGAAAGACCGAAACGCGAGGGCCGGAAAATCCGCCGGATGGGGCCGGCGGCGGGTGCATCAAAAAAGGTGAGCGGTCTGACAATTGCCGAAAAATTCCTGCTATCTCCCATGGTTCCTCTGTTCTTCCATGGGTTTACGTGGGGAGCAGGTCGCCCTCGACGGCGAATGCTCCCGGGGGGACCTGCGGCACCAAGAGGACCTTACCGAATATAAACCGAAGCCTCAAGGGCCATTGTGACCGCATCGGTTGGCCGGTAGTGTCCAGATCATGAGCACTGCACCTGCCCTGTCCGATATCGAAATCCAGCGCACGCTCGGGACCCTGCCCGGCTGGTCCCGCAAAGGGGAGACGCTCACGAAGAGTTATCACTTCGCGACGTTTCCGGCGGGCATTGCCTTCATTGCGCGCGTGGCCGACGTGGCCGAAGCCCAGCAGCATCATCCCGACGTCGACATCCGCTACACCAAGATCACTTTCGCGCTCAGCACGCACGACAGCGGTGGCATCACCGCCAAGGATTTTGCGCTCGCGACAGCCATAGAAACACTCGCGGCCGAGTAACACCGGTTCGGTATCACTCGGCCGCACTGTGGCGCCGCGGTGTTCACCCGCGTCGCCGCTCGTGCATCACCGGCCTTTGCGCAGCGTCACCGAACCGTTCACCGTGCTCGCGCGCACGCGCGTGCGTCCATCGCCCACGGTCCCGCGCAGACGACGCGGTGAGAGCGTCCCCGACACCGTGATCGGGAAGTCGGTGCTGACGCGCCCATTCACGGTGCTCAGCTCCAACTCGGCGCCGAAATTGGCGGGAAACTCGAGCGTGATCGCGCCGTTCACCGTCTCGTATTCGAGATCGTCGGCGCGCCCCAGTGAGCCCATGGACACGTTGATGCTGCCGTTGACGGTCTTGGCGTAGATCGGTCCACCGGCACTGCGCGCGGTGATGCTGCCGTTCACGGTCGTGGCGTGCACTTCGGTGCTCACGTCGCGCACGTCGATGCTCCCGTTCACCGTGGCCAGATCGACACGGGTGCCTTCGGGCACGCGCACCACGAAGCGCACCGAGACATCGTTGCGATCGTTCCAGCGGCTGCGACGCTCCGACTTGATGCCGCTCTCGGAGCAGGTGGAGCCTTCGGTGTAGAGCGCGCACACCACGACGTTGTCGCCGGAACTCTTCTGCTCGATGCGCACGTCCTCGGGATTCCCGCGCCGCCAGCGCTTTTCCCCGGTGACTTCCACGCGGCCATTGGTGCTGCGTTCGACTTCGATGCCGCCGTTGATGTTCTTGATGAACAGTGTGCCGCGCGACGGCACGGTCCCCGACCACGTGAAGGCGTTCTCGCGGCGCGAGTCCTGCGCGGCAAGTGTCGTGGTGAGCGTTCCCGTGAGGAGCAGGGAGCTCACCGTGATGGTGGTGCGGCACGAGAAGACGCGACGGACCATGGAGGCCGCGAACATGGGAAGTCCCGGAAGTGGTGATGTCATGGACGTGTGCCTCGCAGGAGACGAACGTCGCCGTTGAAGGTGGTGATGTCGAGCAACAACCCCGGCGCACTGCCGGTCCCGAAGGAAAAATGCTGCGCATGGCGGCCGCGGCGTACCCCGTCGTTGCCGGGGAGCAGCGTGATGGGGCCACCAGGCACGAAATCGCCGTTGAACGTGGAGAGCGTGGCCTGACCGTGCGCCCCGTCGGGGAGACGCAGGGAGACGTCGCCGTTGTGGGTGTTCACCTGGACCCGCGCCTCGTCGGTCAAGAGTCCGTCGAACTGCACGTTGCCGCTGATGCTGCTGGCCACGAAGCGCGCGATCTGCGCTCCGCTCACACTCATGTCACCGCTGGTGGTGCTGAGCTCGAGATCGCCTTCCGCTTCGCGCACCCGCAAGTCGCCACTGACGGTCTTCACCCGCAACAGCGTGCGGGTGGCCGTCGTCCGCACATCACCGGACATCGACTCGATGATCGTGCGCCCGGTGACATTGGTGAGTTGCAGATCGCCCGTCGTGCTGCGCATCTCCACCGAGCCCGAGATGTCGCGCACCTCGGCGTCGGCCGAGAGGGTGGAGACCACCAGGCGCACGCCGCGCGGGACGTCCAGCTCGATGGTATCCTCACGGTCCGCATTGCGATCACGCATCGCGCTGCGCGATGATTCGCGCGTTTGCAACGTGAGGGTGACGCCGGTACTGCGCAGTTCGTAGTTGGCCCCTGACGCGCGCACCGAGCCGGTACTGCCGTCGATGCCGCGCACGATCAGCCGCCCGGTGCGCATCGTGATATCCACCACGGCGCCAGCGCTCACGCGGACGGACGTGTCGCGTGCCTGCGCCGACCCCGGCGCTGGCCACAGGGCGGTCGTGAGCAGGGCGCCGCCGAGGCACAGCGCGAGCGGACCCAGGCGGTGCCGCGTGTGAAACCGGTTCATAAAAGCGCCACCCGTCGCAGGAGATCGAGCTTGGCCTGCAGTGCACGATCGAGCTGCGACGATCCCACGCTGTTACGCGGGTCGCTGGCCAGCGCGGCTTTGCTGTCGGCAATAGCGCGATCGATGATGTCGAGATTGCGCTGCAGCTCGCGCACGGTGGCCGTGTCGAGTTCGGCGAACCGTTCATCGACGATACGACGGAGCGTACCGATTTCGCGTTCGTAGGTGGTGTTCGCGTCCGGCGCATCGGCGTTGTCGCTGCGCCGCGACACGGCACGTGTCGGGGTGGTACCCATCGTGCTCCCGGCTGCCGGGGAGCCCACCGCCAGCTCCTCGGTCGCCGCGGGGAGCTCGTCGCCTATGGCAGTGCTATCCGGGCGCGTCGCCGTTGACGATGCCGTGAGTCCCGTCGTGCGCGCACGTGATTGCGCCAGCTGCCACGTCACCGCCGCCGTAGCCGACACGAGCAACGTGGCCGCCACGGCGAACCGGCGCAGCGAGATGGTCCGGGCCTTCGCGGGTGTCGATGTCGACGCCTGGGCGGCGGCGGTGAGGATGGGCACCACCGGTGTCGTCAGGCGCGCCTCGATCTCCGGCCACAGGTCCCGTGCGGGCGCCACCGGAGGCAACGATGCGGCATCGGCCACCAGCTGTTCGAGCTCGCGGCTCAGGGTGTCGCAAGCCTGGCAGCCGGCGCGATGGCGCAGCATGAACGCCTGATCGGCGGCGCCGAGCTCCTGGTCCATCCATGGGCCCAGCTGCGCCTCGTAGCGGGCGCAGTCGGATGGTGTGTCGGGCCGATGTGGTGTGGTCGTCATGGCGGTTCCTAGCGGGTCAGCGCCGCACGCAACAGCATGCGGGCGCGGTGGAGCTGGGCTTTGCTGCCACCCGGCGTCATGCCGAGTTGCTCGCCGATCTCTTCGTGCGTGAAGCCGTCGACATCGTGCAGCAGAAAAATGGTGCGGGCGCCCTGTGGCAGCCGTGCAATGGCGCGTTCAAGGTCCAGACGGTCGCCGACAGGCTCCGGGCGTGCCGGTGCCAAGTCGACGAGGTCGTCGGTGCCGCCACTGCGGTCCTGCTCGATTCCGGCGTGCTTGCGCCGGGTGAGCACCACGTTCACCGCCACCCGATGCAGCCAGGTTCCGAAGGCGGCGTCGCCACGGTAACCGGGCAGCTTCTGCCAGACGCGCACGAAGACGTCCTGGGTGACCTCCTCTGCCAGGGGACGATCCCCGAGCATCCGCAAGCAGAGGCTGAACACCTTGGGCACATGGGTCCGGTAGACCCGCTCGAACGCCCGGCGGTCGCCGCCAGCGGCGGCGGCCACATCATCCGCCTCAGGCGAGCACGCCGGGACGACGGGGAGCAGCGGTTCGAGAGTGGAATCGGTCACGCGCAGGGCGAGCAGAGTGGGCTCCGGTAACGTGGCACCCGATTGGACGTCGCGGAGGGGCGGAAGGTTTGAAGCGGGTTTCGCGGCCGAGGTCGAGGCCGTGCGCCGGACTACCCGAGGGCGCTCACGACGGCCGGGAGTTCGTTGAACCGGTGCATCCAGTAGTTGGGGGAGGCCATCGCGAGCTCGTCGCGGGTGAACGGCCCCCACAGGGCGGCCGCCGTGTTCACCCCCGCCGCCCGGCCGGCATGCATATCGTGCGGCGAGTCGCCCACGAAGAGCGCGCGATCGGGCGAGGCGCCCAGCCGCTCGAGGGCAAGGAAGACGGGGTCTGGGAGCGGCTTATGGCGGGTGGTTTCCTCGAAGGTCACCACGGCATCGAATGCTGCGGCAAGACCGACGTGATCGAGCGAACGCCCGGTCATCCCTTTGCCCTTGCTGGTCACCAGCGCCGTCTTGAACCCTGTGGCGCGCGCCCATTGCATCGTCTCAATGACGCCGGGGAAGGGCGTGGTGAGCCGTTCGAGATGCCGGTCCTGATAATCCCGGTAGCGCCCCACCAGCTGCTCGACCTCGTCGGGGCCGCTGCACCATTCCGCCAACTGCGTGCGCAACGGCGTCCCGATACCGGCGACCCACTGCGGAACGGTGGGGGCGCGTTCGCGCCCGTCGAAGGCGAAGTGCATGCATTCGAGCAGCAGGCCGATGGAGTCGATGAGCGTCCCATCGAGATCGAAGAGCAGGGCGGGGCGAGGCATGCCCAAGTGTAACGGAGTGTAACGGGTGGTTGCGCCTGGCGAGCGTACGACGTTGCGCGACCAACCACCCGTTCCCTGAACCCAGAACCCGCCACTGATCCGTTCCGGGTTGTGCGTTCAGGGCGTGGGTCGTCGGTTCTGGGGTGTGGCGGGGGCGAGTGGTGGCGGCATGAACAGCAGGTACGCCTCGACGTGGCACGTGTCGTCGTTGCCTGCGTCCGGGACGCCGTGGTGCTCGCCGTGGTGCTCGCCGTGGTGCTCGCCGAGGTACCCGGCGTCGTACTCGGCGTATGCGCGCTCGCTGGTAGGCACCATGATACGGGCGAGCACCGGGACGTCCCGCCAGCCAGCCAGCTGCGCGGCAAGCGGCACGCCCGCTGTGTGCATCCATACGCCGAGTGCGTGTTCGGCCGCGACACCGCGCGCACGCGTGATGCATAGCCGCGCGAGCGCGATGTCCGGCGCAAGTCGTTGCCGCTGCACCAGTGTGCACTGGCCAATGAGACGGTGCAGCCAGCGCAGCGCCCGTTGCTGCGTGGGGCCGCCCGATGATACCGACGCCCCTCGCATTTCGCGGGACATGCCCAGCGCGTGTCGTATTCGCCAGTGCCGGTACCATGCGTTCGCCAGCCGATACACACGCCGCTGCATGTCGGTATACGCGCTCGGGTCCAGGTCGGTATGGGGGTGATGGTGTGGCGTGTCGAGGAGCGCCAGCAGGGTGCGCGGTCGAGCGGAGACTCGCCAGCGTGCCCCGCGTCGAGTAATGGCCAGCACATGGTACTCGCGCTCCCCACGCAGAAGGACCATGGCCGCTGATGCCGTACTCGCCGTGGTGACCACGGCCCCCCGTGGTGCGCGCGTGTGTCGGGCGCGCGCGACTGCATCCGTCTCTGGCTCATCGAACGATGGTGCCGCCGTTGCCCACTCCGAGCAAACCGCCAGCCAGCGCGACTGGACGTCGGCGCTCGACGCGCGGCGCGCGGATCGGCCCGTGGTGCCGCCGCCCACCAAGCGAGCGCTCCACGCGGCCTTGCGGGCGACGCGCTGCTCCGCTCGGAGCGCAAGACGAACCGGGCGCGAGGCGCGCACGCGATACTCGTGCACGCGCGCGAACGTCGAACCGAGTCGCGCCACGCGACCCGTTCGTTGCTTACGAACGGCATCGGTCCACGGCAGATCGAGGTGCACGACCACACCGGCGTCCTGCAGATTCACCCCTTCGGCGATCAGATCGGTGGCGAGCAGCAGCGACACGGCACGGTGCGCGGGCGGTGGAGGGCGACCATGCGCGCGAGGCGCAAACTGCTCCAGCAGTTCTGGGCGGGTGATGCTGCCGCTGGCAATCCGCGCCTCGTCGCCGGTGAGCAGCCCCACCCCGGCGATATCACTCAGTGCGCGATACAACGCCTGCACGGTACGGCCGAACTGCGAGAACGCCACGACCGGAACACCGGGGTGTCGGTCGCGAATGCGGCGCAACAGCGCCGCACGTACGCGGTCCGCCTGGGCGGTGGTGGCGTGGTGCTCACGAAGGGTTCGGAGCGCACGCAGGTGCGTCTGGAGGATGTCGTCGAGTGAGCGCGTTGCGTCGTGGTCGCGCGGTACCACATGCTCCGCGAGGAGTTCCGGAAAGCCCAGTTGCATCTCCCTGGCATGCTCTTCGCCGATGACCCACGACCGCAGCTCGGCGCCCGTGACGTGCCGACCGGCGCACAGCGCATCGTGCATGGCGCTGCCCCGTTGCAGGCGACGCGTGAGTGCGTGGGTGAGTGCCGCGTCACTGGAGCACCAGGCGCGCAGCAGCCCCAGCCGAATGAGCGCCCCGGCCACGGCGCCGTCGTGCGCGGGGAGCGGCGCGGGGAGCGCGAGCAGGAGGCTGAGTGTGGTACGATCCTGTGGAACGACCACGGCGCGATGCTGCCGGATGTCTGGACGGACCACGCGGGTCGTCGGTGCTTCAATGGGTGCCGCCGCCGTTCGGCGCATGCGCGGCGAGTGGGGAAGCGCGGACCGGTGATCGCGGCGCACGATCAGCGAGGCGAGGGTGTCCTCGCGCCGTACGTCGGTGCGATGACCACGGAACAGGGCGAAGAGGGTCTCGAGATCGCGCGGGCTGTTGTGCAGCGGCGTGGCACTGAGGAGCAGCACGTCGCAACCGGCGAGCGCGACGGCGAGGCGGCGATAGCGTGCCGTGGCGGCATTGCGGAGCGCATGTGCTTCATCGATGATCACCAGGGGGCGCCGGTGCATTGGCTGCGTGTCGCCCGCTGCGTGCTCGACGAACACGGGCGTCTCCCGGGAGCAGCGGTGCAGCGAGTGCACCTGCACCTGTGACTGGCCGGTTCGCAAGAGTGCGGCTTGCCACATGGCCACGAGTCCGGCGGGGGAGAGGACATGGACGTGCGGGTAGCGTCGGGCCACTGCCAGCGCGGTAAACGTCTTCCCCAGCCCCACATCGTCGGCGAGCAGCGCACCGTGGTGCCACTGCAGGATGCGCAACAGGCGGGCGGCCGCATCACGCTGGTGCGGGAGCAGCTGCACCTCGCCGAGCTGTTCAGGCGGAAGTGGTGGCAACACCGCGAGCGCCATGCGGCGCCGAACCGCGCGCAGGTGTGCGTCGCGGTCACTGGTATGGTCGCCGACCTGCTGGTGGGCGGTCGCCGCAGTCCGGTTATTCATGGTGGTACCACTCGAGGAGAGGAGAGACGAGCACGGGGGTGAGCTGGTACGCTTCGAGGACGGCAGCATCGAGTGCCGCGATGGCATGGTGGCGAGCCGCCCCTTGGCACATGAGCGCGGCGCCGAGGGGGCGGAGCAAGCGTACGGCGCGTGGCCAGTCAGCGGGTGTCGGGAGTGTGGCGACGGTCCAGCCGAGGTAGCGCCGAAATCCGCCGCGTGCCGGTTCCGCCAGCACATGGAGCCAGGCATTGACGATGGTCGAAGCAAAGAGGGCGTGCACGGTGAGGGCGTCGGCTGCGGTGGGCGTGCGCAGCACATAGCAGCTGTTGAGCGGAACCGTCGGATCGCCAACGGTGAGCACGGTCGATCGGAGGCGGCGTCCGATGTCGGCCCACACGACGCGGGGGGAATCGGCGCGCGCGGCCTCGGTGCGGAAGAGTGTCCACCATGGCTGGGTGACCTTGGCATCACCGCGGGCTTGGAGTCGGGGGCGCCATTGTGCGAGCCAGCGGGTGGTGGCCGGCGGGAGCGTCCGCAGTGGTACGCCGTTGGCGTCGTGAGTCCACAGCACCCGCACGTCGCGGGGGGTGGGCCCTTCGTGCCCGTCGGCCGCCCCAATGGACTCCCCCCGCAGCGCGGGCCGCAGCAGCGCGCGTTCGATGACGCCCTGTCTGGGGGGGCCGATCAGGGCCGAGACCGTGGCGGCATCGTCGTGATGCTCTTCGGCGTGCACGAGGAAGGCGGCGTTGCAGCCACATTTGACGCCGAGGAGTGGGCGGCCGAGTGCCGACGCGGCGAGTGGCGGGCCGGCAAAGCGCATCGCTTCGAAGGCCTGGTAGGCGGCTGGCGGCAGCAATACGAACGGGGCGCCGGGATCGCCCTGCAGTGACAGCGACGCGGTCGGCCGTTCGAAGTGGACGGTACGTTGCGTAGTGATCGCGCAACGCACCGTCGCGGCGGGCCCCACGGCATGGGCGCCCGCCGACGGCAAACTGGGGCGTTGTGCCACGACCAGCGATGGATAGGTCGCGGCATCGAACAGGGCGGGGGCGTCGCTCCAGTCGTGGAGGAGACGGAGCTGCACCGCTTCGAGCAGCAAACGACGGACGCCGCCACCGGACAGAGTGCGCCAGAGCTTTGCAGGCACGAGCAGCCCGATCACGCCGTTGGGTGCGAGCAGCTGCACACTCCGCTCGACGAAAGCCGCGGCGAGGTCGGCCTGCGCCGCGAACCCCGTGCCCGCGCCCGCGCGCGCTGCGCCGTGATGCCATGCGGCATGGCGCATCACCCGAAATTCGCGGCGTAGCCATTCACGCTCCTGTGACGGCATCGCATGCGGTCGTACCCAGGGCGGATTACCCACCACGAGATTGAACCCGCCGGCGGCGGCGACATCGGCAAACATCGCGGCAAACCGAAATGGCAGTGCGGCGCCGAGTTGCACGCGCTGTGATTCCGTCTGCAGTGCGCGCGTGTGCTTGCGCAGGGCTTCGAGTCGAAGACGCTCCGCGCGCTGCACCCGTCGCCGTTGCCCAAACAGATCCCGGCCGCGCAGGACCGTGAGCAATGTTCGTCGCTCCTCGTGCATGGCTGTGCGGCGTCGTGAGAGTTCCGCGACGGCCCGCGCCCGTTCCTCGCGATCGAGGGTGCCTGCGATGCGCTGCTTGCGCGCGCCCGACGCGCGCGCATAGCGCTCGCGCAGCGAGGACAGCGTTCGCGCGCTGGGCGGTGCGAACCGGAAGCAGCCACCCGCGAGGGAGTCGCCGGTGCGGATGTGGTGATCGAGGTTCGGCAGCGGGGGAATACGCAGCGCGTCCGTCTCGTGGCACTCGATGACCACCGAAAGCCACAGGCGCAATTCACACAACCACACCGCCATGGGTTGACGGTCTACGCCGAACAGGCAGCGGGCAAGCAAGTCTCGGCGACGGGTGTGCGTATCGCGCGGGTCGTGCAGCGCGGCGAGCAGCGCATCGAGTGTTTCGAGGACATGCACGAGAAACGCACCAGACCCGCAGGCGGGATCGAGTACGCGGAGCGCTTCAAGGCGGCCGCGCAGCCCGGTGCACTCCGCGGCTGCGAGCGCCTTGGCAACGGCGCTCCGGTTGGTTGCCAGGCCATCGAGGAGCGCGACGAGCGCGGGGCTGTCGGCGAAGGCTGCGCCGAGCGCGGCGCGCACCGCGTAGGCCACGAGGGCCGGAGGCGTGTAGAACGATCCGGACCGGCGACGCTCATCGTTGGCCATGAGCCCTTCGAAGGCCCGCCCCAGCATTTCCGGATCGACCGCCGCCTCGGACCAGTGGACGGATTCCTCGTGCGCCGTGAAGCGGTACTTGTCGAGGAGTGACGCGACGAGGGTGGTGATGGCGTCATCGCCGAAGTGCCACGCGCGAAAGCGCTTTTCGAGCGCGGTGGGGGCGAAGAGTCCCCCGTTGAGAAAGGGGACATTCCCGAACACGAGCGCGGCGGGCGCCCGTTGTGAACGCGGCGTGTTGAGCGTACCGAAGAAGAGGGGGCGGAGCAGTTGGTCGTGCAAGCGGCCGCCGTGCTCGAGCACACGCACGCAGTGGTGCAGCAGGAAGTCACGTCGGTGGTCGAGCCAGCCCTTCGCTTCAAGGAAGGCCAGAAACAGGCAGCGCGACGCGCAGAGCAGTGCCAACTCGCGTCGTTCGGCTGGCGACGGTGTGCGCAGGCCGGTGCGCGTGGCAACGAGCGACGCCGCCAGACCGGTGACGACCTGTTCGAGCGCCCGGTAGAACCGGTGTCCGAGCGCATCACGCCGGAGAATTTCCGTGAAGCGCGTGTGCCGAAGCAGGTCGTCGGCTTCGGTTTCGGTAACGGCGGCGAGCGCGCGTACGGTTTCGGCGTCGGAGTCGAGCACGCGTTGCGTGTCGACCTGCAGCGCCGCAATCTGTACGCCGGATCCTTCCGGTGTTGCCGTGGCGAGGCACAGCGTTCGCCGTGACGGATCGAGGAGCAGCACCATCCAATACCGGTCAGGCGCCTGTCGGCAGAGGGCCGCAGCCAGATGGCGCGTGTCTTCGCGCCACTCGGTCCCGAGTGTCGTTGGGGGCTCGTCGGTGCGCAGGGCGCAGAACAGGCGCAGCATCCCGGGGCCCTCGAGCAGTTGCCCGGTAGTGACGAGCGACGCCACACCGAGCGTGCGGCACAGGCCGGCGTCGGCGGTCAGGGGGGGGTGACGGAAGCCGATGAGCCGGGCGATGTCGATCAGGGCGGCCGGCGAATCGGCGCGTGCGAGGGCGAGTGCAGCGGTTCGGAGTGTAAGCACGACGCCATGATGACACGTCGGCGCGGGCCGTGTGTCACCACAATCGTGCGGGTATCATCGTGCCAACGCACGGTTGCCGAGGTGCAGGTCGCGCCGTTGACGGTGTCGCGCGCTATGTTCCCTCCGGCGCGTCCTCGCGCGTCCTCGCGCGTTCTGCTCCCTCCCCTTTTCCTTCCTGCCCGTGACTGTGCGCACCTGCTGGCTCAACGGCTCGTTCATGCCCGAAGAGCATGCCCACGTCTCCATTTTCGATCGCGGCCTTCTCTTCGGCGACGGCGTGTACGAGGTGGCCGCGGTGTTCAATGGGCGGCTGCTCGACGCCGATCGCCATCTCGTGCGCCTGGCGCGTTCGCAGCGCGAAATCGGCATCCCCGCGCCCTACGATGGCGCGGCGCTCGAGGCCATGATGCAGGAGGTCGCGACGCGGAACGGCATCACCGAAGGGCTGGTGTACTTGCAGGTCACGCGAGGGGCCGCCGAACGGGACTTTTCGTTTCCGGCCGAGGTGCATCCGACGGCCTTCGCTTACGCGCGCTCGAAGAAACTCCGCGAGGATCCCAATGCGGCGGGGGTAAAGGTGCATCCGGTCCCCGACATCCGGTGGCAGCGGTGCGACATCAAGAGCACCGCCATGCTGGCGCAGGTCATGGCCAAGCAGGCCGCGCGTGAGGCTGGGGCATTCGAAGCGATCATGCACGAGAACGGTCTCGTCACCGAGGGCGGCTCGAGCAACATGTGGATCGTGCGCGACGGCGTCGCGTACACGCGCCCCACCTCGAGTGACATTCTGGCGGGGATCACGCGCGATGTCATCTTCGATGTGGCCGACGAGGTCGGGGTGAAGGTGGTGCGACGGGCGTTCACGCTCGAGCAGGCGTACGCGGCCGACGAATGCCTGCTCACCAGCGCGACCAGTTTCGTGCTCCCGGTCACGCAGATCGGACATCGCCATGTGGGGGGCGGCGCGCCCGGGCCGATCACGACGCGTCTCCGCGACGGGTATCTCGCGCGGGCGGCGCGACGTACCGCCTGAGCAGCGAACGACCGCACCAGTGGCCACCGGCGCCGGTGGCCATGAAGGCATCGGTCCTGTTGAGCAGGAGGCGGCGCAGGGTGTAGCTTGCGGTATGCTCCTTGACGATGCAAATGCCGCTGCTGCCGCGCACGCGCCCCGTGCGCTGCGCGAGGCCCCTCTGTTGGGGCCAGGCGCGCACGTGGCTCTGGTGTCCCCGTCAGGGCCGCTCAATGGCCCGCACGAACTCGAGCGCGCGGTAGCCACCGCCGAGTCGCTGGGGTGGACGGTGTCGGTGGGAACGCATGCGCTCGCACGCACGGGCTATTTCGCCGGCGACGACACGCAGCGCGGCGACGATCTGCTCAACGCCATGCGGGACCCGCGGGTGGACGGCATCTGGTGCATTCGCGGCGGTTACGGTGCGGCGCGTCTGTTGCCGCGCGTGCAGCAGGCGCTGGCCGACATGCCCCCCAAGGCGCTCATCGGCTACAGCGATATCACGGCACTGCATGCGGCGTGGCAGCGCGCCGGCCTGATCAGCTACCACGGGCCGACCGCACGTTCCCCCCTCAGTGCGTTTTCGCGCGCCTCGCTCGTCGAGGTCGTGCAGCAGCGCGCGCCCGTGCTCTGGCGCGCGACCGACGCCAGCGTCGTGCGCGGTGGGACGACGTCCGGGCGTCTTGCCGGCGGAAATCTCGCGCTGGTCGCCTCGCTGTGCGGCACCCCGTGGGCCTGTGACTTCCGCGATGCCATCGTCGTGCTCGAGGACATCAACGAAGCCACCTACCGCATTGACCGGATGCTGACGCAGCTCCGGCTCGCTGGCGCGTTCGACGGCTGTCGGGGGCTCGCCATCGGTCACTTCACCGACTGTCCCGCGGCCACCGAAGACGGCAGCCGGACGGTCGTCGCGCTCATCGAAGAGCTCGCGGCCGCGTTGCAGGTTCCAACCCTCCTCGGCGTGCCTGTTGGTCACATTGAAGCGCAATGGACCGTGCCACTGGGCGCGTGGGCTACGCTCGACGCCGACGCCCGCCTGCTGCACGTGCACCACTGAGTTCACCCTTTCACTTGCCTTAGCCATGAAGACCGCGCAACAGCTCATCGCCGAAGCGAAGGCGTCGATTGCCGAAGTGACCGCGCACGAAGTCCAGGACGCGCTCGGCCGCGGCGAAGCCCTGACGCTGATCGACATCCGTGAACAGAACGAGTGGGCTCTCGGCCACGCCGCGCCCGCGCAGTACATCGGCCGTGGCGTGTTGGAGAGTCAGATCGAAGCCAAGGTGCCGCGTGAGGCGCGCGTCGTCCTCATGTGCGCCAGTGGGAATCGTTCGGCGTTGGCCGCCCTGACGCTTGGGCAGATGGGTTACACCAACGTGGCGTCGCTCGCGGGCGGTTTTCGCGAGTGGGTCGCCTCTGGCGGCGCGGTCGCCGATTGAGTTCTGCCGTCCAGCGACCACGCACCAGTGACGGCGAACCACGAACGCGATCGGCTGCGCGAGGCCATGGCGCAACCGGCGGTGGCGCGCATTGCCGAGCAATTGCGGACGCGCGTGCCCGTCGAGGCGCGGGCGCTGGCCGAGACGCGTCTTGCTGCGGTCGTGTCGGTATTGCGCGTGGTGGAAGGGACGGCGGAGTTGCTCTTCATCAAGCGCTCCGAGCATGAAGGGGATCCGTGGAGCGGGCACATGGCGTTTCCCGGCGGGCGCCACGAGCCTGAGGACACGTCGCTCGAGGCAACGGCGCGACGTGAGACGTTCGAGGAGCTCGCGCTCGACCTGTCGCGCGGCCGCGTGCTCGGGCGACTGGACGACCTTGCGCCGCGAAACGCCGCCCTGCCGCCCATTCTCATTCGCCCATTCGTTGCCGTGGTCCCTGCCGACGTGATCTTTTCGCCCAGCGAAGAAGTCGCGGCCACGTTCTGGGTGCCGCTGACCGTATTGCGACACGAGGACACGCGCGCGGAGCACGTCATCACCATCAACGGCGCGCGCTCACGCTTTCCCGGCTTTCGCGTCGAGCAGCACATCGTGTGGGGGCTGACCGAACGCATCGTGCAACAGCTGCTCTCGCTGCTCGATCCGTAACTCGCCCCGTCGTGCAAGACGACATCGCATTCTTCGTGGAGTGGTCGTGACCGGTACAACAATTCGCTCTCCCGCCGTGCTGCTTTGCACGACGTTGCTGCTCGGCGCGTGTGCCGGCGCACCGATGCCGCGCGCCGAAGCGCCCATGGCCGGCAAGCGGGTGGAGGGTTCGCGGGGAATGGTCTCTGCCTCGCACCCCGACGCCGCCGCCGCTGGAGCCAGCATCCTGGCCGAAGGCGGCAACGCGGTCGACGCCTTTGTGGCCACGGCGTTCGCGCTGTCGGTCACCGACATCTCGCAAACCGGGCTCGGGGGGGGCGGGGCGATGACCTTCTACGACGCCACGGCACGCCGCGTCGAACATTTGTCGTTTTATCCGCGCACCGGTGACCATCCCGCGTGGGGACGGCCAGACAGCACACGGAGCATGGGGCGCGCCGCCGCCGTACCGGGGATGGTCGCCGGGCTCCTCGAGGCGCATGGCCAATGGGGGACGCTCACGCGCGCGCAGGTGATGGCGCCGGCCATTCGCCTGGCACGCGAGGGGTTCATCGTGTCGCCGTTGTTGTCGCGCACCATCACGTCGTCGCGCGCCAAGATGCAGGCCGATCCGTTGGCGATGGTGCGTTTCATGCCCGGCGGCGAGGCGCTGCGCCCTGGCGACCGGTTGATGCAACCGGAATTGGCCGCCACACTCGAGCGCATTCGCGACGGTGGGCGTGAGGCGTTCTACACCGGGGGGATCGCCGAACGCCTGAGTGCCAAGGTGCAATCGTTGGGTGGATTGATGACCCCTGCTGATCTTCGGGCGTATCCGGTCACCGCGATGCGTCCATTGTGCACCACCTGGCGTGGTTACACGGTCCTCGGCGCCCCACCGCCAATGGGCGGCACGTCGGTGCTGGAAATGCTGCAGATGGCCGAGTTTTCGGGGGTGACGGCGGCAGGAGGCCTTACGTCGCACCCCGAGGCGGTGGTGAAGATGGCAGACATCCTGCGCCTGGCCAATGCGGATGCCAGTCGCTGGCGCGGCGATCCGCTGGCGGTGCGCGTGCCGGCGCGTGGCAGCTCAATGCCTGGCTTTGCGCAGCAGCGCGCGGGCCTCGTTGGTGGTGCGCTGCCAGACACGGTCGTGGCGGGCGATGCCTGGGCGTTCGACAGTGTCGCGGTGCCAGACGAGTGCGGCCGGTTCAACCCGTACCCTGCGGCGGTCGCGTCGCGTCCCTCGCCTGGCGACGACGCCGAGGCGTCAGCGCGCCCCGAGGACGGACAGAGCCTGACGTCGCACCTGTCCATTGTCGACGCGCGCGGGAACGCGGTCTCGGCGACGACGACGGTTGGCGTGCTGTTCGGGTCGGGGGTGTATACCGAGGGCTTCTGGCTCAATTCGTCGGCGTCGAATCTCGACGCGCGTACGCGTGGCCCCAATCGCTATGCGATCAGCACGATGTCGCCCACGATGATCCTGAAGGGGAATGACGTGCGTCTCGTGATCGGTGCCGCAGGATCCCAGTACATCCAGCCGTCCATCGTGCAGGTCACGTTGCGCACGCTCGCATTCGACGAGGATCCCTGGACCGCCATTGCCGCGCCACGCATCTACACGTCGGCGACCCAGAAAGACGTCGAGGTGGAGCCGGGGTTCGACATGCCGGTGTACCAGGCGCTCGTGACGCGCGGCTACCGGCCGGTGAGTCGCGTGGCCGACATCATCATGGGCGGCGTACACGCCGTGCTGGTGCGCCCCAATGGCACACGCATCGGGGTCGCCGATCCTCGCCGCGATGGAGTGGCGGCAAAGCAATAGCCAGCGCGGGACGGGCCTCGTCCGAGTATCTCGGCGCTCGGGCGCTTGCCAGAGGGTTTAGGGTAGCCTAAAATGCAAAGATGGCATTACCCAATTCTGAAGCGGATTCTGTAGACTCCACCCCCGCCGTCGTCGCCCCTGGCTGGCGGCGGGCCCGCCTCGCGCCGTCGCTGGCCGAGGTGCACCGCTCCGTCGAGGTGCATGGCACGGGATGGTTCCGCAAGCTGCTCGCCTTTGCCGGGCCCGGCTATCTGGTGGCCGTCGGCTACATGGACCCCGGCAACTGGGCCACTGATCTCGCCGGCGGGTCGCGGTTCGGCTACACGCTGCTGTCGGTCATTCTGCTGTCGAATCTCATGGCGGTGCTCCTGCAAGGGCTCGCCTCGAAGCTGGGCATCGTCACCGGTCGCGACCTCGCGCAGGCCTGTCGCGATCATTACTCGCGGCAGACCGGGTTGGTGTTGTGGGTGCTCTGTGAGCTGGCCATTGCCGCGTGCGACCTGGCGGAGGTCATCGGTACTGCCATTGCGCTCAATCTGCTCTTCGGGATTTCGCTTCCCGTGGGTATCGCGATCACGGCCTTCGACGTCATGATCGTGTTGCTGTTGCAGAACAAAGGCTTCCGATTGCTCGAAGCGATGGTCATTGCGCTGATCGCCGTGGTCGGCGGTTGCTTCCTGTTCGAGTTGGTGATCTCGCGCCCCGACCTGGGCGCCGTCGCGCGTGGCTTCGTGCCCACGAGCGAGATCGTGAAGAATCCCGAAATGCTCTACATCGCGATCGGCATTCTGGGCGCCACCGTCATGCCACACAACCTGTATCTGCATTCGAGCATCGTGCAGACGCGCAAGTACGCGGAGAACACCGAGGGCAAGCGGGAGGCGGTGCGTTTTGCGTTTCTCGATTCGACCATTGCGCTCACGTTCGCCCTGTTCATCAACGCGGCCATTCTCATCGTGGCCGCCGCGACGTTCCATCGCACCGGCAACACGCAGGTCGCGGAAATTCAGGACGCCTACAAGCTCCTCACGCCGTTGCTCGGCGTGGGCGGCGCGAGTGCCGTCTTCGCCCTCGCGCTGCTTGCGTCGGGGCAGAACTCGACGCTCACCGGGACCTTGGCCGGACAGATCGTGATGGAGGGGTTCCTCAATCTCCGCATCCGTCCGTGGCTGCGCCGACTCATCACGCGCGCCATTGCCATCGTGCCGGCGGCCATCGTGGCGATAGTTTACGGGGAGAGTGGCACGGCCAAGCTGCTCGTACTCAGTCAGGTCATTCTGTCGCTGCAGCTGTCCTTTGCCGTCTTCCCGCTCGTGCAATTCACCTCAGACCGCGTCAAGATGGGCGAGTTTGCCAACTCTCTGCCGTTGCGCGTGGCCGCCTATTCGGTGGCGTCGATCATCGCCGCGCTCAACGTGTGGCTGCTCGTGCAGACCATCGGCGGGTGGATCGCCTGATGTATCGCCGCATTCTGGTGCCACTCGAGTATTCGTCGTACGACCAGGTGATTCTCGCGCACGTGCGGCATTTGGCGGGACTCTGCCACTCGTCCATCGTGCTCATTCATGTCGCCGACGGATGGGCCGCGCGCAATCAGCGGTCGCTCAAGCTGCGTGAATCGGAAGAGATGCGTGTCGATCGCGATTACATCGAGGGGCTGTGCGCCACCTTGCGCGAGGAAGGGTTCGAAGCCGAATCGATCTTGGCCGCGGGCGATCCGGCGGCGGAAATCTCTGCGGCCGCCGATCGCGAGCAGTGCGATCTCATCGCCATGGCGACGCACGGCCATCGTGGCCTGCAGGATGTGCTCTATGGCACCACGGCCAACGGCGTACGGCATCGTACCATGGTCCCGGTCTTGATGGTTCGGGGTCCCGTTGACGGTCGCATCCGCTGATCTTTGGGCATGTCCGAACCCAGCGCCAACGCCCCGCCGCTCCTGACCGAGCCGGTCGAAGACTATCTCAAGGCGATTTACGAACTGGAGACGCGCTTCGGCGCGGCCGCCACGTCGGAGGTCGCGAATGCCTTGCAGGTCGCACCGGCGTCCGTCACGGGGATGATCCGTCGGCTCGCGTCGCAGGGCTATCTCGATCATGTGCCGTATCGCGGCGTGCAGCTCACCTCGTTGGGGCGTCGGGCGGCGCTCCGCACCATTCGTCGCCATCGAATTCTCGAGAGCTATCTCACGAGCGTCCTCGGCTACGCGTGGGATCGTGTCCACGATGAAGCGGAACGCCTCGAACATGCCGCCTCCGACGAGCTCATCGATCGGATGGCGGCGGCGTTGGGAAACCCAACGGCGGACCCGCATGGGGCCCCCATTCCTACGGCGGACGGCGTCGTCGATGAACGGCGGCATCGTACGCTGGCCGACCTCGCCGTCGGCGAGCACGCCCGCATGGTACGGGTGAGCGACAAGGATCCCTCGCTGCTGCGGTATCTGGCAGGCATCGCCCTGCAGCCCGGCGCCGAAATCACGCTCATTCATCGTGCCCCGTTCGACGGGCCGATGACGCTCCGCGTGTCGGGCCAGGAGCCCGTCGTGGGACCCAATCTCGCGGCTCAGGTGTTGGTGGAGTCGATGCCGTTTCCAACTTCTGCTTCTGCGCCTGTGGTCCGCACGTTGCCGGCTACCGATGCCACGCCTCATGTGGCCGACACGGCCGCGCCGGCGGGCCGTTCCCGCACACGCAGATCATCCCGCTGATCGCGCGCGGGGAGCCGCAACGATGATCACGCGCCGCCTGTCGCGGCTGTCCGCCGCAGGCGCATTGCTGGTACTGTCCGGCATGACCGCCACGGCCACCGCCGCTGCACAGACCGACACGTCGCTGTCGCCGACATACGGCCGTCGTGCCCCGACGGTACGCGGCATCGCGGTCGATGCCCGAATGGCCGAGGATCTGGGGCTGCGCCCGGGCAGTATCGTACGGCTGTCGGGAAAGCCCGGCATGCCCGGCGACAGTGTGCGCGTCGACGCGGTGTTCCAACGCAAGGCCGATCCCGCCGAAGTGGCACGGCGCGAGTATCGCATTCGCACGCACGTCGATCATCTGCAGAGGCTGCTCGGTCTGGACGATCGGGTCGACCGCTTCGCCGTCGGGGTACCGGACGCCGTGTCGGTCGATTCCGCGATCGCGCGCATCAATCACGTGGCGTTCGGGTTTCGCGCGCACAAGTCCGCCGATGTCGCGGTGCAGAGTTCGCGCACCTTTCGCGTGGTCGAGCGCTTTCACAAAGCCATTGGACTGATCACGGTGGTCGCGAGCGCCGTGTTCCTGTTATGCCTGCTGTTGCTGAGCGTGGAGGAACGTCGGCGTGATATTGCGGCGCTCCGGCTCATGGGGATTTCACAGGGCACGGTGGTGCGCGCGATCGTCATGGAGGCCGCACTGGTCTCGATCATTGGCAGCGTCATCGGCGCGGCCATTGGTTGGGTGGCCAGCATTGTCGTGAACGCGCACTTCCAGCAGGTGTACCGCACGCCGTTACTCTTTGCGCTGCTCACGCCGGAGATCTTCGCCTTCGCCACGCTCACCAGTCTCGTACTGGGTATTGGTGCGGGGGCCCTGGCGGCGTGGCGACTGGTGCGCACGCCACCGCTGACGCTCATGGGGCGATAGCGCATGGGTATCGATACGTGAGCATGCGCATCACGCTCGCGGTCGCCACGTTGCGACGGAACCCCGCGCGCACGCTGCTCGCCATGCTCGGTATTGCCGTGGCCGCGGCGCTGTTGCTCGATATGGTCATGCTGGCCACTGGCATGCGCGAGTCGTTCCGTACGCTGCTGCTCACGCGCGGCTATCAGCTGCGGGTGGCTCCCAAGGGTACGCTCCCCTTCGACAGCGAAGCCACGATCGACGGCGCCACCGGTATCGTAGCCGCGCTGCGTGCCAATCCCGACATCAAGGCGGTGAGTCCCGCGCTGGGCGCCACGCTGGCGCTCCCGGGCAACCGCTTTCCCTCGGTGTTTGCGCTCGGGCTCGAGCAGGATGTACAGGGTGACTACGTACTCGACGCCGGGCGCGATCTGCCGGCGCCGCAGGACAGTGTTGCGCGCACGACACCACTCCCGGCCGTGGTGAACCGCGCCTTCCTGCTGCGCAGCGGCAAGCAGCTGGGCGATACGCTCACCGTGGCCACGGGGCTCAACGCCCAACTCCGCACCGCGAGCCGGTCGCGCGTCGTCGTGCTCGTTGGCGATGCGCGCTTCTTTTATGTGCCTGCCGAGACGCCGGTCATGGCGCTGCCGCTGAAGGACGTGCGCGCGCTGCTGGGGCCGGAGTTCCGTGATCGCATGTCGGTCGCCATGGCCGAATCGCGCCGTGGGGATTCCGCGAGTGTCGAGGCGGTGCGCACGTGGATTGCCACCACGCAGCCGCGGGTCACCGCCATCAGTACCGAGACCGCGATCCGACAGGTGGAGGAACGCCTGTCGTACTTTCGCCAATTGGCCTTCGTCCTGGGGGCCATCAGCCTCGGCATTGGATTCCTGCTCGTCGCGACCCTCGTCACGTTGTCGGTAAACGAACGCCGGGGCGAGATCGCCGTGCTGCGTGCCATCGGCACACAGAAGGGCGGCGTGCTCCGTCAGGTGTTTCTCGAAGGATTCTTCATGAGCAGTGCGGGCATTGCCGGCGGGTTGGTCCTCGGCCTCGTTACGGCCAAGTGGCTCAACGGCATCCTTCGGGACTTTCCAGGGTTGCCCGCCGCGTTCGACTTCTTCTTGTGGAGTCCGGAAGCCGCGTGGAAATCGCTCGCGCTGCTCCTGGTGTCCGGCACGCTCGCCGGCTTGGTACCGGCGTGGCGCGCGGCTTCGATCCCCATTGTTCGTTCGCTCCGAGAGGATGCCGTTGGCTGACACACTCCGGTTGCCCGAGGGCGACCACGTCATTCGGTGCCAGCAGGTGGTGCGCAGCTACACCATGGGGGACGCCACGGTGAACGCGGTGCGCGGCATCGACCTCACGATCGCGCGCGGTGAGTTCGCGGCCATTACGGGTCCGTCGGGATGTGGCAAGAGCACCCTGCTGCATCTGCTTGGCGCGGTCGATGTGCCGAGCACGGGGCGTGTCTTCGTGAATGGGCGCGACACGGCGACGCTCAACGACGCCGAGGCGACGGCGTTCCGCTTGCGCCACATCGGGTTCGTCTTTCAGCGGTTTTATCTGATGCCCACGTTGTCGGCACTCGAGAACGTCGAGCTGCCACTCGCGGAAGCGGGCATGGCCAAATCGGCACGACGGGCGCGTGCGGCGGAGTTGCTGGGGTATGTGGAACTCGGCGATCGCCGCCGTCATCGACCCACGCAACTGTCCGGCGGCGAACAGCAGCGCGTGGCGATTGCGCGCGCGCTCGCGAACGAACCGGCCATGCTGCTGGCGGACGAGCCCACCGGTGAACTCGATGCCGAGACTGGCGAGCGCTTGCTGCAGCTGTTCGGTCAGTTGCATCGCGACGGCACGACACTGGTTTTCGTCACGCACGACGCCGTCGTGGCCAATACCGCCCAACGCGTCATTCGATTGCTCGACGGCCGCGTGGCCAGCGACACCCGGAAATCGCCAGCGTGAACGCGTGGCGCCTGGCAACGTCGTGGCTGTTGGCGTGGCGCACCGTCACGTCTCGCCCGTGGCGTGCGCTGCTGCTCTGCGGTGGCTTCGGCGTGGGGGTTGGGGTGATGATCGTGTTGCTGGCGGTCGGTGAAGCCATGGTCCGTCAGGCCAGTCAGGAGCGACTGGTCGGCGGCGGACAGATTACCGTGCTCCCCGAAGGCATCGACATCGAGATGCTCACCACCGGCGGGCTTGGCGGTCTGTTTTTCTCGGTACCCAACGCGCGCTTCGTACACCGGCAAGTGCTCAGCGCACCGCGGCTCGCGGACGCGGTGCGCATTGCCGCACCACAGCTCGAAGGCAAGCTGCTGTATGTGACCACGGCAGACGGTGTCGAGCATCCGGTGCGCGCGTCCGGCGAGGTTCCGTCGGCGACACGACAGCTGGATGCCATGCCGACTATTTCGCAGGGCGCGTGGAACGACGATGCCGGCGATACGCGGTGGATGCGTCCCACCGACGCCGAACTGCGCCACGACGTCGATCGTTTTCACCGCCCCACCGAGGGCATGGCCAACGCCGATTCGTGGGGCGAGTGGCACTACTTCAACGTGCTGTCACCGGACGCGACGAAGTGGGCCTTCATCACCTTCCTGGTCGGTGGCGACGTGCGAGGCGAGCGGTGGGGCGGTCAACTCCTCGTCACGCTGCATGAACGCGACAAGGCGCCCCGCCGCTTCGTGACCAACGTGACGCGTGAGCAGGTACGATTCAGTACACGCGATGCCGACGTGCGCATTGGTGAGGGCAGCGTCTCCGTGCTCCCCGATGGGCGGTATGCACTCAAATCTGTCGGCCGGGAGGCGGGCACAGGCGCGCAGTTGACGCTCGATCTGGTGGTCACGCCGGCGCCACGAGTGGAGTTCCCCGGTGCCACCCTCGTGAGCGGGGACTTCACATCGGGCTACGCCGTACCCGGACTGCGCGCTACGGCGAGTGGCTTCATCTGTGTGGCCGGTCGGTGCGATCGCTACGACCATGCGCAGGCGTATCACGACCACAATTGGGGCGGATGGCGTGGCGTGACGTGGGAGTGGGGCGCCACACGCGCCGGCGCCTATACGCTGCTGTACGGACGCGTCACGCCGGAGGATACGGCAGGCAGTTCGTCGCCGCTGTTCGTGTATGTCACCGACGCACGCGGCTTCCTCGCGCTCTTCCGACCGCGCGTCGTGCGGTACCACGATGCCCGCACCGTACGGACCGCGGCCGGCCCACTCATGGTACCGGCCTCCGCCGAACTGTTCGATGTGCGTGGTCAGGATACGCTGCAGCTGTCGCTTACCATCGATGATGCCGTCGCCACCGATACCCGCATCGGGCTCGCCGAGCGCGGCGAGGGCAACTACGCCCGTGGACTCGCGCGGCCATGGTTCGTGCAGATGGCCGGTGAGGCCCGATTACGTGGCCGCGTGCGCGGCGTACCACTGAGTGGGACCGGACGCGGGTTCTTCGAGACGTATCGCTGACGCACATCAGCGATCCGTCTGCTCGGTCAGGAGAGACGCGCCTTGACCAAACGTCGCGTGTCACCGGTCAGGCGCTCGTCGTAAAGCAGCGCCCGCAGACGCAGCGCATCCTGACGAGCCGCGGCACGGCGATGGTACTTGGACTTCACCGCAACCACGTCGAGGAGCACACGGGCTTCGGTTTCGGCATCGCCCAACAGATTGGCGTCGGCGGCGAGCTGGTCGAGGACATCGGCCGCCTCGCGGTACCGCTTGAGTTGCACCAGTACCGTGGCTGCACCATACGAGGCATCGACCGCGAGGACACCGGCGCTGCGCTGCAGCCACATGGCCTTTGAGTATTCCGTGTGCGCCGAGGAGAGGTCGCGGGCTACCTCAGCCACGCGCGCACGTTCGAGGTGCATCAGCGCGCTGTCGCGAGGAGACACCGGCACCGCCGGCGCCGAAACGGGACGTCGGGTTTCGCGGGAGCGGCCGAGATCGACTGCGGACGGCGTGAATTGCGTCGCCGCCGCCAGTGCGAGGATCGTCAGTGCGAGCATGCTTCGTGTTCCGGAAAGGGTTAGCGGAAGCGGGATGCGACGTATCGCTGTGTGTCTGCCGACAGCACTCCCTGTTTGATGAGGGTCCGAAGACGGGTGGCGTCTTCGCGCGCCTGTGCCCGCCGTCCGTCACCGGCCTTGAGCCACAGGGCATCGGCGCGCGCCCGTGCCTCTGTTTCTACGTCACTGCGCTGCGCCGCCTCGTTGGCCAAGAGGTCGAGCATATGCGACGCTTCGCGGGTGTACGACTGCGCGTAGAGCATCTGCACGAGTCCCATGGTGGACTCCGTAGGGAGTCGGCCGGCTGCGCGATCGAGCGTGACGGCCGAGAGGTATTCGCGGCGTGCCGCATCGAAGTCGCCGGACGCGACAGCGCTGCGGGCGAGCTCGATATGCTCTTCAGGCGATAGCAGCGCACGTCCGGTCGCTGCGGGTACCGCAGCAGCGCGGGCGGGATTGGCAAACGTTTGAGCGGATGCCACCGAAGAAGAAAGCACAACGGCGGCCGAAGCGATGAGGACTCGAATCATTGGAACTCCCGATGCGGGTGACACGGCGTGGATACATCCGTAGGCTGCCGTGCGGCCTGTATGCCTTGGATACGGCACGGAGGTGTCGCGGTGTCACGTCTGGTTCCGGACGCCGTGTTGCGGGACGAACGGCACCGTGGTGCCGTCCGTGAGCGCGAGGCGCGCTGCGATCGACGAGCGGTGGACATTGGTCTGTGTCTTGATCACACTGTTCGTCATGTCCGCGCGCGCACCAGTAGCCACGCCCTCACTTCGGTTGGGCACCCAAGGGTGGAATTATCCCGCGTGGGTTGGCCCCTTCTATCCCGAGGGAACGCGGCCCGCGGACTTCCTGCGCACGTTTGCCCGGGCGTTCGATGTCGTAGAGATCGACTCCACCTTCTATGCCATTCCGCCCAGCAGCACGGTGCGCGGATGGACCTCGCGCGTGCCGGAACGGTTCGTGTTCGCGTGCAAGCTGCCACAGGAAATCACACACGAGCGCCGGTTCGTGAACTGCGATGACCTGCTCATGGCATTCGTCGACCGCATGCGTGAGCTAGGGTCACGGCTTGGGCCCGTGCTCATCCAGTGTGGACCTGACTTCGCGCCCGCAGAAGGCGCACCCTTCGCGGCGTTTCTCGAGAAGCTTCCATCCGACGTGCGCTTTGCCGTGGAGTTCCGGCAGCAAGGCTGGGTAAGGCGGCGTGTGCTCGAGCTGCTACGGCAGCATGGAGTGGCCATGGCACTCAGCGACGGACGGTGGATCCCGCGTGAGTGGCTGCTCAAGCTGTGTGCGCATCCGACGGCGGACTTCGCCTACCTGAGATGGATGGGACCCGATCGCCAGATCGTCGACTATTCCCACCTGCAGGCCGACCGCACCGCCGAGCTCGACGCCTGGGCTCGCATGATCCCGATTCTGCAGGGACAGGTTCGCGACGTGTTCGGGTTCGTGAACAATCACTTCGCGGGGCATGCGCCAGCGTCGGTGCGAATGCTCCAGGAGCGGCTCGGAGTGCCCACCGTTGATCCGTCGGTGATGGGCGACCAGCCGTCGCTCTTTTGAGACCAGTTCGATGCTGACGCCCCCACCACGGGCGCCGGTCGTCCCCTACATTTGTGAGATGACCCCGTCTTCCGTGCATCCCACGTCCGCCGAGTCCGCGCTCCGATTGGTGCGTGGCGAGTCCATGCACCCGCACGACCTGTTGGGAGCGCACGACGCCGAAGTCGACGGCGTTCGTGGTGTGGTCGTGCGTGTGTTTCAGCCACTCGCGTCCGCCGTCCGACTCATGCTCGGCGAGCGTGATGTGCCCATGGAGCGCGACGCTCACGGCATCTACACGGCGTTCCTCTCCGATCGCTCGTTGCCGCTGCGCTATCGCCTTGGCATCACCGGCGCGGATGGCGTGGAGCAGGAGCAGGACGATCCATACCGCTTTCTGCCCACGCTCGGCGACATGGACCTGCACCTCTTCAACGAGGGGCGCCACCTGCGCCTGTGGGAGAAGCTCGGCGCGCATCCGTGCACGGTGGACGGTGTCGAGGGCACGGCGTTCGCGGTGTGGGCGCCCAATGCGGCGCGGGTGAGTGTCATCGGCAGCTTCAACGCGTGGGACGGCCGTGCGCATGTCATGCGGGCACTTGGCGGCAGCGGGGTCTTCGAACTGTTCGTGCCAGGCATCGGGGCGGAAACGCTATACAAGTACGAGATCCTCACGCGCACGGGAACGCTGCGGGTGAAGACCGATCCGTATGCGTTCAAGCTCGAACAATCGCCGGGCTTTGCGTCGATCGTGCAGGGACGCAGTGAATACACGTGGCACGACGGCAGTTGGCTGGCACAGCGAGGAGAGAGTGAGCCGTTGCGCGAGCCGATGCTGGTGTACGAGGTGCATCTGGGGTCGTGGATGCGCGGCGAGGACAATCGCCTGCTGACGTATTCCGAGATCGCGCCGCGCCTGGCCGAGCACGTGCGTCGATTGGGGTTCACGCACGTGGAGCTGCTGCCGGTGCAGGAACATCCGTTTGGCGGATCGTGGGGCTATCAGGTTGGGGGCTACTATGCGCCCACGTCGCGCTTCGGCTCGCCCGATGATTTCCGTTTTCTCGTCGACACCCTGCACGAGGCCGGCATCGGGGTGCTGCTCGATTGGGTGCCTGCACATTTCCCGAAAGACGATTGGGCACTTCGTCGCTTCGATGGCACCGCGTGCTACGAGCACGAAGATCCGCGGCTCGGCGATCACCCCGAGTGGGGAACGCATATCTTCAACTATGCGCGCCACGAGGTGCGGAATTTCCTGGTGGCGAACGCGCTGTATTGGATCGAGGAGTTCCACCTCGACGGCCTGCGCGTCGATGCCGTGGCGTCGATGCTGTATCTCGACTATGGCCGTGAAGCAGGGCAGTGGTTGCGCAACCGCTACGGTGGCCGCGAGAACCTCGAAGCCATGGCGTTTCTCAAGCAGCTCAATCACGCGGTGCAGTCGCTGCATCCCGGTGTCGTCACCGTGGCCGAGGAGAGTACGGCGTGGCCCAAGGTGACGGGGCCGATCACGGAGGGGGGGCTCGGTTTCACGTTCAAGTGGAACATGGGCTGGATGCACGACACCCTCGACTACTACAAGATCGACCCGTTCTTCCGGAAAGGCGCGCACGACAAGCTCACTTTCGCCATGTGGTACGAGTACAGCGAACACTTCATGAATCCCATCTCGCACGACGAGGTGGTGCACCTGAAGCGCTCGATGGTCGAGAAGATGCCGGGGGATATGTGGCAGAAGCTCGCCAACCTGCGCACGCTCATCGGGTACTCGGTCACGCGTCCCGGCAAGTCGCTGTTTTTCATGGGGACGGAGCTCGGCCCGGTGCACGAGTGGAATCACGATGTCGGTCTCGAGTGGCCCTTGCTCGAAGATCCGCGGCGTCGTGGGCTTCTGGAGTACGTCGCCGCCGTCAGTGCGCTGTATCGCGAACAGCCGTGTTTGTGGCGTGCCGATTATGAACCGGCCGGCTTCCGCTGGATCGATGTCGCCGACAAGGAGCAGTCGGTGTACTCCTATGCGCGCTTCGATGGACGCGATCACGCCGTCGTGGTGCTCAATCTCACCCCCGTGCCGCGCCCCGCGTATCGATTGGGTGCACCGGAGCATACCCGCTATCGGGTGGTGCTCAATTCCGATGCCCCGCAGTTTGGCGGGAGCGATTACCCCGTGGACGCGCACGCCGATACAGAAGCCGTGCCGTACCATGGCTTTGAGCAGTCGTTCACGGTGTCGCTGCCCCCACTGAGCATGTTGGTGCTCGCGCCGGAGTCGTTGCCGCCGCTGCCTTCGGTGGATGACGCGGCGAAGGCGAGCGCGCCGTTGGCGTCTGCTCGCGCGAAGGGTGAGAAGCGCGGCACAAAGGAGAAGGCGAAGAAGCAGGAGAAGCCCGCAAAAGCGCCAAAAGCGCCAAAAGCGGCAAAAGCGCCAAAAGCGCCTAACGCGGCAAAAGCGCCGAAGCCAGCCAAACCGCCGAAGGTCGCCGGAGCGGTAAAGGCGGAGAAGCTGGCCAAGCCGACCAAGACACGGAAGGCGCCGAAGGAGTCGGCGACCCCGAAGGCGTCGAAGGCACCGCTGGTGTCGGCGTCGCCGCGTGCGGATGATCGTCCGCGTCCGCGCACGCGCACGCGTCGACCACCGGCAGCGGCGCTGGGGACTGAGGCGCCAACGCCGGCGGCAACGAAGGAACCGCGATCGGCACGTGCGGCGAAGCGCCCCCCCGATGCACCAAGCGCCAACCCTGAGACGCCGAGCGATTCGCCGTCATGAGTACCCGCGGCACGACCATCGTGTTTGGGGTGTTGACGGCGATGACGGCGGCGGTGTGTGTGCGGTTGGGACTCTGGCAGCTCGACCGACTGCAGCAACGTCGCACGCAGAACGCGATCGTGTCTTCGCGCGGCGCGCAGCCGCCGCTGACGTTGGCGGCGCTGCAGGGGCAGGATACGAGTGCGACGCATTGGCGTCGTGTGGCGGTGCAGGGCGTGGCCGAGTATTCGCGCGAGCTTGTCCATGCCACGCGATCGCAGAACGGCTCGCCGGGCGTGTATCTCCTGACGCCGGTGCGCCCGCTCGACGGCAGCTGGGGGGACACCGCCATCATCGTGCTGCGTGGGTATCTCTACGCCGCAGACGGCCGGACGGTCGATTTCGAGAAGGCGCGCGAGGCGGATACGCTTCGCCTCGATGCGCTGCTCACGGAGTTTCCTCCGCCCAAACCGGGGCAGGCCCGCATGCAGTCGTCACCGCGCGCCATGCGACTGCTGGATCGGGACACCATCGCCGCCCTGATGGGGCGTCCGGTTGCTCCCTTCATTCTGCTGGCAGTTGGGGACACGGTTATGCAGGACATCACCAGGCCCACCCGGGTCCCGGCGCCTACGGTGACCGACGGTCCTCACTTGTCGTATGCGCTGCAGTGGTTCGGCTTTGCGACCGTCTTCGTCGTGGGCTTCGCGTTCTTCACCTTTGGCCGCGGCGCCAAGCGACGGCGCTAGCCTGCCAAGCGTGGACCGGGCGCTCACCCTGTTGCGGTTCTGCAACAGATTCGCCCGCTGATGGTGGCGCGGTTGCATGGGGCCCGTATGCGAACAGCGTGGGACGTTGGGTGACGTCGTCACGCAGCGGGCTCGTACCGTCGGCATTGTCGACTACGCTGTCACCGTCCGGGTCGGCGCTGCGGAGCGGCGTCCAGCGACTGCTTTCCCTGGTGACGCCTCGTACGGCGTGACGAGCCCGGCCATACGTGGCCTGTCCGTTGCAGTGGCGAGGGGTGCCGACAGCAAAGTCGGTGACCCCTGTGGAGAGAGCACATGCGCACGCAGATCGGAGACGGGCGAAGGATACGGCAGGCGGCGGTGATGGCTGCGGTGGTCGGCGCGGCGATGGTGCTGCCCCCCGACGTGGCCGTTGCGCAGTCCGGCCGTGCCGAAGGGCCCGCCGAGGAAACCGCGTCCGTTGGCGCGAGGCCGTCGTTGTTCCCCATGTTCGACCGCGTCACGCCGTCCTTCTCCACCACGTCGCGCAGTCTGTTCCGTCGCCGCGGCCCGCGTGGCGCCAAGTACGACTACGCCAGTCAGACGGTGTGGCTGTCGGCCAACGTGCACGATCTGCTGCCGCGCGCCGCTGCGCCATACTGGCCGTCGGCGCTACGTGTGTCGGGCGGTCGTCGTGGCATGGGCGCAGGGACACCGGCCGAATACGTCGTCGGACTCGATCTCGACGCGTCGCGTCTACCGGGAAACCATCCGGTGTGGGTGCACGCCAAGCAACTGCTGCACGCCGTGCGGTTGCCGGGGCCGGCTCTGGTGATGGGCCCCGGCGGAACGCGCGCGATGGCACTGTACTGGTAACGAACCGCCGCCCGGCAAACCGGGTGGCCCACCGGGTCAGTCGCCAATGTTGAAGTAGGTGCGGTACCACGCGACAAACCGTTGCACGCCCGTCTCAATGGGCGTTTGCGGTGCGAAGCCCACATCCTGGACGAGCGCTTCGACGTCGGCATACGTGGCCGGTACGTCGCCCATCTGCAACGGCAACATGCGCTTCTCTGCCGTACGCCCCAGCGCCTGCTCGAGCGTCTCGATGAGGTGCATGAGCTCCACCGGATTGTTGTTGCCGATGTTGTAAATGCGGTAGGGCGCCTTGCTCGTGGCCGGATCCGGATGGTCGGAGTTCCACGCCGGATTGGGTTGCGCGGTGTGATCACTCGTGCGAATCACGCCTTCGACGATGTCATCGATGTAGGTGAAATCGCGACGCATCTTGCCGTGATTGAACACGTCGATGGGCTTCCCGTCGAGAATGGCTTTGGTGAAGAGAAAGAGCGCCATATCCGGGCGTCCCCACGGGCCGTACACGGTGAAGAAACGCAAGCCGGTGGTGGGCAGCCCGTACAGATGGCTGTAGGTGTGCGCCATGAGCTCGTTGGCCTTCTTGGTGGCCGCATACAGCGACACCGGATGGTCGACGTTCTGGTGCACCGAGAACGGCATGGCCGTGTTGGCGCCGTATACGCTCGACGAGCTCGCGTAGGTGAGGTGCTGCACACCATGGTGACGGCATCCTTCGAGGATATGCAGGAAGCCCACGAGGTTGCTGTCGATGTACGTGTGCGGATTCGTGAGCGAGTAGCGCACGCCCGCCTGGGCGGCGAGGTGAATCACCTTGTCGAATCGCTCCTCGCGGAAGAGCATCTCCAGCCCACTCCGGTCACCCAGCTCCATCCGCACGAAACGGAATCCGGGTTGCCGCTGCAGGCGGGCGAGGCGCGCCTCCTTGAGCGTGGGATCGTAATAGTCGTTGATGTTGTCGAGCCCGACGACGTCGTCACCGCGCGCCAGCAGGCGCTCGCTCGTGTGATACCCGATGAAGCCAGCGGCGCCCGTGACCAGAATCTTTGCCATCGCTACCTGTCTTGGTGAATGCGCCGGCCATGCGCCGGACGGTGTCGTTCGGTGTCGTTCGATGGTGTTCCGTGGCGTTCAGCAGCGTGCGCGTCGTGCTGCGTTCGGCCGCCTACTGCCCGCTGTCTGACGACCGAACGCGTGCGGCCGCCACCGGGCGCTGCAGCAACAGCACCGCCCCCATGATGGCGATCCCACCGATGATCGTGCCAGTACCAACGCTCTGCCCCAGCAGTACCACCCCCAGCATGGTCGTCCAGAACGGCTCCACCGTACTGGTAATGGCGGTCCGCACATTGCCCAGCACCTTGAGCCCCGCCAGAAACCCCAGGAACGAGCCCGCCGACAACAGGCCCTGCAGCAGACTCGCGCCAAGCGCCACCATGTCGGGAATCTCGAACAGCGTCCCGCTGCTCAGCGACCAGGTGGCAAAGAGGACCGTGCCGCCAACGGCAATGGCGCGTGACACGTCGAGCGCATCGCGGCCCCGTTGCAAGGCGCTGAGTAGGGGAATGTACAAGGCGTAGACCAGCGCCCCCGAGAGAATGATCACGAGCCCGACGGGGGAGAGCGACGCCGCGTCGGGCGCACCGACCATCGCCGTGATGCCACCCAATGCCAGCGCGAGCGCCACGAGGCGCGTTCGGTCGAGCGGCTCGTGCCCCCGCAGCGCGGTCATGATCGTCACCCACGCCGGATAAGTATAGAACAAGAAACTCGCCGTCGCTGCCGGGAGCCAGCGCAGCGCCGCCAACGCCAGCGTCGCCACCAGCGCCTGTCCGCTGCCGGCCAGAACGAGCGTACGCGGCCGATACCACGGACCGAGCCCGGCTGCAGGGGGCGGCGGCTTCACCACCAATCCGATGCCCACGAGCACGACCGCACTGGCACAGTAGCGCCATGTTTGAATGCTCTCGAGTGCCATGCCGTGGCCCGTCGCCACCACCGTGAGCGGCGAGATCGACCCGAAACAGCAGGCACTGAACACCACGGCCAGCGTGCCGCGCCACATCGCCGCTTTCGTCGCGGCAGCGTGCGTCACTGGAACATCAGGTGCGCGTCACTTGAGCAGGGTGCCGCGCAACATCACGTACGCCACACTGAAGTAAATGCTGATGGCCGACACGTCGACCAGCGTGGCCACGAAGGGCGCCGACGCACTGGCGGGATCGAAGCCGAAGCGTCGCAGGATGAAGGGCAGCATCGATCCGGTGAGCGAGCCGATCGTCACAATGCACACCAGCGTGATGCCCACCGTGAGCGCCAGCAGCGCATGATGCGGCCCGTAGTCGTACAACCCCAGCAACTCCCACGCGGAAATGCGGGCTGCGGCGAGCGTACCAAGCATGAGCCCGAGAATGAGGCCGGCGGGCAACTCGCGCTGCACCACCTTCCACCAGTCGGAGAGGCGCACTTCGCCCAGCGCCATCGCCCGGATGATGAGCGACGTCGCCTGCGAACCGGAGTTGCCTCCCGAGCTCATGATGAGCGGAATGAACTGCGAGAGCAGAATCACGCTGGCGAGCTCGTGCTCGTAGCGCGCCATCACCGACGCGGTCAGCATTTCACTCACGGCCAGCACCGACAACCACCCGCCACGCTTGCGCACGTTCTGCCAGAGCGAGATCTGCATGTAGGGCTCTTCGAGCGCCTCCATGCCACCGAACTTCTGCGCGTCTTCGGTCTGCTCTTCCTGGATGACGTCGATCACGTCGTCGACGGTCACCACGCCGAGCAGGCGCTTGTTCACATCCACCACCGGCAACGCCACGAGGTCGTAGTTGGACGTGATCTGCGAGACCTCTTCCTGCAGCATGTCGGGCGACACGCTCACGACTTCGCTCCACGCGAGCTCACTGATGCGCGTCCCCTCGGGAGCCGCGAGCAGCTCGCGCAACGACAGGACCCCGCACAGACGACCGGTGTCATCGACGGTGTAGATCGTGTACATCGCTTCGCGACGGCCACCACGAGCCATCGCGCGCACGCCGCGTAGTGACTCTTCCACGGTGAGCGTTTCCAGCACCGACACGAATTCCGTGGTCATCAGACCGCCGGCGGTATACGGGTCGTACTGCAGCAGCCGTTCCGTTTCCGCCTTCTCTTCCGGCTCGAGCTCCTGCAGAATCTCGTCGGCCGTTTCCTCGTCGAGCTCTTCCAGCGCATCGGCGCGCTCGTCGGGGTCCATCTCCGCGACGATCTCGGCGGCTTCGCCGGCGGGCAGCTCCTCGAGCACCTGCGTCCGCAGATCTTCGTCGAGGTACTCGAGCACCTCGGCCGCCCGCTCGCGCGGGAGCGCCGCCAGAAACGCTCGTACTTGCGCCTCCGGCAGCGCCTCGGCCACGTCGGCGAGGTCGGCCGGGTGCATTTCTTCCGTTTGCGGCCCGATGCTTTCCGGGTGCTCCTCGAGCAGCTCGAGCAGGTCCGGCACGATCAGCGCGGCAAGCGGCCGGTCTTTGTCGGAGCGTGGCGTCATCGGCAGAGAGGGCAGCGGTCTGGGCGCAAGTTAGTGCGGCACCCCTGAGGCGCAAAGCGACGACGACGGTCCGATTGTGCCGGTGCCCGCCCCGCTACAGCAGGGGCAGGGACGCCCGCTCGATGTGCAGGCTGCGCAGCTGCACACCGGCCATGGCCAGCACCGCCTCGAGGCGGTGCTGGTCGAGGGGGCCGTCGGTCTCCAGCACCGCCCCCTGCATCGTCACTTCCGCCCCCACGACCCCGGGGACCGCCCCCAGCGCCGTCCAGACGGCTCGAACGGCGTGAACGGAAAGCAGGCCGTCGATCTGCACGAGGATGCGTTGACGTGGCATCTTTCAATCTCGATGGAGCCGCATCGCTCTTCAACCGGCGCCACGCCCCGACGTTTACCCCCCTCCGCATGCCTCGCGTTGCCTTTCTCGGTCTTGGGGCCATCGGAACACCGATGGCCCGCCACCTCACCCGCCCCGAGTTCGATTTGGCGGTGTGGAACCGCACGACCGCCAAGGCCGAAGCCTTTGCCGCGTCGGCGGCGGCCCGCGTGGCGGCGACGCCGGCCGCTGCGGCCTGCGACCGTGACGTGGTCGTCACCTGCTTGCCGGTCTCGCGCGACGTCGAGGCGCTGCTGGAAGGCCCCGAGGGATTGCTGGCGACGATGCCAGCGGGTTCGGTGCTGGTCGACTGCACCTCCGGCGATGCCGCCACGTCGCGGCGCCTGGCGACTCGCTTGGCCGAACGCGGCATCGGCTTTCTCGACGCACCCGTGTCGGGCGGTGTCGTGGGGGCCGAGCAGGGTGCCCTCACCGTCATGGTGGGCGGCGACGCGGCCACGCTCGAGCGGGTGCGCCCGGTACTCGAGTGCTTCGGCAAGAAGATCGTGCACTGCGGGGGCGTCGGCGCGGGCGACGCGCTCAAGGCCGTCAACAATGCGCTGTTGGCCATGCACATCTGGGGTACCGCCGAAGGGCTCGTGGCGCTCGAGAAAGCCGGAGTCAGCGCCGATATCGCGCTCGAGGTCATCAACATGTCGAGTGGACGCTCCAACGCGAGCATGAACCTCTTCCCCGACCGGGTGCTCACGCGCGCCTTTCCCCGTACGTTCCGCCTCGCGCTGCTCGACAAGGATGTCGGCATTGCGGCCGACCTGGCGCGCGAGCAGCAGACCGTCGCGCCGCTCCTGCAGCTGACGTCGGAGTTGTATCGCATGGCCCACCGCGAACTCGGCGACGAGGCCGACCACGTCGAAGCCGCTCAGGTCGTGGAGCGCTTGGGCGGTGCCATCATTGGCAGCCACAAGGAATCCTGACCATGTCGACCACGCTCGTCTCCGCCGACTGCGACGCCACGATCGCCAGCCTCGACGTCATTCGCGCGCAGTTCCCCGCGCTAGCCCGTCGTGAAATCGATGCCCAGGTCGCCTATTTCGATGGCCCGGGCGGTACGCAGGTGCCCAAGAGCGTCGCCGAGGCGATGACCTACTACCTGCTCCATCACAACGCGAACACGCACTGGGCGTATCCGACCAGCGCCGAGACCGACGCGTTGCTCATGCAGGCGCGCGAAACGCTCGCCGATTTCCTCGGTGCCGGTGCGAACGAGATTGCGTTCGGCGCGAACATGACGACGCTCCTCTTTCACATCTCGCGCGCCATTGGACGCACGCTCAGGCCCGGTGACGAAATCATCGTCACCGAGCTCGATCATCACGCGAACATTGCGCCGTGGCAGGCGTTGGCGAAGGAGCGTGGGGCGGTGCTCAAGTGGCTGCCGCTCGATCTCGAGACGTATCGTCACGAAAGCGGCGGCCTCGAGCGGCTGCTCTCCGATCGCACCCGCGTCGTGGCCATCGGGGCGGCCTCCAACATTTTGGGCACCGTGAGCGACGTGGCGTCGCTGGTGCGCTTGGCGCGCGCCGCCGGCGCCATCACCGTGGTCGATGCGGTGCACTACGCGCCGCACACCCTTGTCGACGTCAAGACCATCGGCGCCGACTTCCTGCTGTGCAGTGCGTACAAGTTCTACGGGCCGCACCTGGGCGTGGTGTACGGACGCTACGACGCCACGGCGGCGCTCGACCTGCCGCGTCTCGAGCCGTCGCCCGACTGGGTGCCGGAGTGTCTCGAAACCGGCACGCAAAATCACGAAGGGATCGTGGGCGCCGCAGCGGCTGTGGAGTTCTTGGCCAGTATCGCCGGCGATATCACCGCCCCACGGCGCGACCGGTTGGCCCATGCCATGCAGGGGCTGCATGACCGCGGCGAGCACCTCTTCGCGCAGCTGTGGCAGGGACTCTCCGACATCAACGAGGTCACGCTGTACGGCCCCAAGCCGGGCACGCCGCGAACACCGACGTTGTCGTTCCGGGTGCAGGGCCACCCCTCGGAGGAGGTCGCGCGCTTCCTCGCGCCGCGGGGGATATACGTCTCGCACGGCGACTTCTACGCCACGACCGTGGCGCGGCGGTTGGGCTGTGCCGACGAAGGATTCGTACGCGCGGGGTGCGCCTGCTATACCTCTGCGGCCGAAGTCGAGCGCCTGGTAGACGGTGTCCGAGCGCTGGTGCACGGTCACGCGCGCGGGACTCGCTGAATGCCGCGTCTCCGTGGCAACAGCACACTGCTGGTGCGCGCGTTCGCGCTTGCGGCACTCGCCTTCGGTGTCGGCTGTGCCGATGCACCGCGTTCGGCGGCGGCGCTGCCGGCGGCAGAGTTTCTGTTCGCGGCTGGTGACTCCACGTACTGGGTGCGCAGCAGCGGCGACGGGATGCGGGTGCGGAGTGCGCCCCTTCTGCTCTCTGACGTCGACGGACGGCTCGTGGAAGTGTTCCTCTCGAGCGACGGGGCGGAGTATCCCGACGCCTCCTTCTCCACGGTCCGGCTCTGGTCGCGCGCGCTGGCGTCGCGTGACAGCACGCTGCTCTTTGCCGACAGCATGGTATTGCGCGAACTCGACGTGTGGCGATCGGCCCATCCGCGGGAGCTCGAGATCGATCCGGCCGATGAAGACGCCCCCGACGATCCACGCACAGTGGTGCAGGACGAAATCGACATTCTCGACGTGCACGGACCCTTTCTCACCTTCGAGCATCTGCTCAACGCGGATCTCGACGGCGGGCGCCCGCATCAGCATCGCGGCCGTCGCTACGTCGTGGATGTGCGCACGGGGCATCGCGCGTCGCTCGCGGACCTGCTTGGCGCGGCCGACGCGACGCAGGTGACGGCGGCGGCGCGTGCATCGCTGGCGCAGCTCACCGATAGCATCCGGCAGGCCGGCCGCGCCGGCGATGACCGGGCCCGGGCGGCGGTCGAATCGCTCGACAGCTTTCGGTTCGACAGTACCAGCTTTGGCGTTACCGATCTGGCGCGCGATCCGGCCATCGTGTTCATGGTGCCCGGGCAGGCGCCCGATGGCGAGGCACTCGCGTTGTATCTGCCCCCGTTGCGCGTCGCGGCGCCCACGTGGTGGACGCGTGTGCGCACCACCCTTCCCGAGTGGGCGGCCGATTCGTCGCGCGTGAGCTGGGATCGTGGTGCATACGAAGTCGTCGCGACGCCATCGGCCGATGGCGAGGCACTGGCGCTCGTGTTGCGGTCGCGCAAACTGACCTCGTCGAAGCGCGAATGGCCCGTAGCCACCGTGGCGGCGCCGGCGTATCAGCTGATCGCGCTCGAATCACCGCCGCTCGACTCCGCCGGGCGCGCCGCGCTGGCGCGCGCCTTCGACGTCTCTACGGCATTGGATGGCATGGTGCAGCGTGCGTCGCGGCGCGTATGGCCCTCTCGTGGGAACGCCGTGCCGACGCTCCGCCTGGTGCAGCGGCGTCTTTCGTCGCATGCCCGATGACCGATCGACTCTCGCGTCCCGTCGCCGCGTCGCAGCACGAAACGAGTGAACTCATCATGCCCCACGACGCCAATATTCTGGGGCATGCGTTCGGTGGTGCCATCATGGCCATGGTCGACAAGGCCGCCGCCGTGTCGGCGTTCCGGCATGCACGCAGTGCGTGTGTGACCGCGTCCATCGATCGCGTGGATTTTCGCGAGCCCATTCACGTGGGCGACCTCGTCACGTGCAAGGCGTCGGTGAACTTCGTGGGGAACACCTCCATGGAAATCGGCGTGCGCGTGGAAGCCGAAGATCTCATCAACGGTACGCGTCGGCACACGAACACCTGCTATCTCACGTTCGTGGCGATCGACCGGAACGGGCGCCCGGTGCCAATCGCGAAGGTCGAGCCGGAAACCGACGCGCAGTGGCGTCGCTACGAGGCGGCCCAGGCGCGGCGGCGGCGGCGACTCGAAGAACGCCAAGATGAAGCCCGTGTCATCGGTGAGGCGGGCGCATGACCGGTGACCGGTTCCCGACACCCAATGCGGCGCGCGGGGGGACGGTGTGACGGTCGTGGAGGTATCCGTGACAGTGGGCTAAAGGTCGCGCCGGGCTGCGCCGACATGAGGGATGACCAGCAAGAAGGCTGGCATTGCGTTTTCCTCATTTCGGCCTGCCTCCATGTCTCTGCGTCATCTGTTCGCGCTGGTACCAGCCACCGTTGCATTGACGGCCTGCGCGTCCATGGGAACGCGCGATGCGCTCGTTTCGGATCGCCCGGACTTCACCGAAGCCACGGTGCTCGTCGATCCCGGACATGTGCAGGTCGAGAGCGGCAGCACGTTCTCGCGGGAAGGCGACACGCGCTCCACGAGTTTTGGTGAAGTGCTCGTGCGCAGCGGACTCGCCAGCAAGGTCGAGCTCCGGTTGTCGGCCAATTCCTTCGTGCGGGAGCGCGCCGGCGACGAGTTCCGCAATGGTATGCAGGACGCGACCGTCGGATTCAAGTTCAAGATCACGGACGGGCCGGATGCGCCGTCGTGGAAGCCGGCCCTGTCCGTCATCACACACACGTCGGTGCCGAGTGGTTCGCGCGTATTCCGGGCGCAACGTGCGCAGCCCGAGGTCAAGGTGCTCGGCGCCTGGACGCTTTCTGATCGCGTGGCCTTCTCGAGCAACGTCAATGTTGCTCGCCCGCATGATGGCGTGCGCAGCTTCACGGAATACGCCGGGAGCGGCTCCTTCGGCTTTGCCGCGTCGGGGCGCGTGGGGGTGTATGCGGAAGCCTTTGCGTTTGCGCCGCAGGACGGCTCGAAGGTCGTGAGCAAGTTCGTCAACAGCGGTTTCACGTTTCTCTTCAGCCCGGATGTGCAGCTCGACGTGCGTGGCGGTGTCGGCCCGTCGGCGGCCAGGCGGGACTACTTTGCCGGCGTCGGACTCGTCGTCCGTCGCTGACACGGGAGCGGGACGCCAGGCAGCCTCCGCGCGCGGAGGCCGACTAGTTTAGGGGCATGTCTGCCGATGCATCCATGCCCCCGCGCGATACGTTTGCCGCGCTGCGCATTCCCACCTTCCGTCGATACATACTCGCCCTCTTCACCCTCACCTTGGGGGTGCAGATCCAAGGTACGGTCGTGGGATGGCAGATCTACGACCTCACGCATGATCCGCTCGCGTTGGGGTTGGTGGGATTGGCCGAAGCGCTTCCGGCCATCAGCCTGTCGCTCCTTGCCGGGCACGTGGCCGATACGCACGACCGCCGGCGTATTGCACTTCTGGCGCTGAGCGTCCTCGTGGGGTGTTCGTGGGCGTTGTGGTGGTTGGGGCATCCGGCGCCCCTTGGCGGTGTGCCGTTGCGAGCGCCGTCTCGTGTGCACGCGATATACGCGGTGATCGTGGTGAGCGGACTGGCGCGTGCCTTTCTGCAGCCGGCGCGGCAGGCGCTCAGCGCCGAACTCGTGCCGCGCACGTTGTATAGCAATGCCATCACGTGGCGTAGTGGCAGTTGGCAATTGGCGGCGGTCCTTGGGCCCGCACTCGGCGGGTTGCTGTATGCCGTGGGTGGCATCACGCTGAGCTACGCGGTCGACGCCGCGCTCATGATGTTCGCGGTGCTGGTGTTGTTCTCGGTGCGTCACCGGTCGCCGGCACGCGAGTCCAGGGGAGAGCCCCTGCGCGTGGCCATTCTGGGGGGGCTGCGGTTCGTGTTTGCCGACCGTCTGCTGCTCAGCGCGCTCACCCTCGATCTCTTCTCGGTGCTCTTCGGCGGCGCGGTGGCGCTGCTGCCGCTGTTTGCCGGGGAAATCCTGGAGGCCGGTCCGACCGGCCTGGGACTGCTGCGGGCAGCGCCCGCCGCCGGCGCCGTCCTCTCGAGCATCGTGCTCACGCGTTTCCCCCCCTTCGCGCACTCAGGGCGAAATCTGTTGTTGGCCGTCACCGGGTTCGGGCTGTGCACGGTCGGCTTCGGGCTCAGTACCAGCCTGCCGTTGTCGATCGCGTTTCTGGTGCTGGCCGGTGCGAGCGACATGGTAAGTGTCGTCATTCGCAGTCTCATGCTGCAGATGCGCACGCCGGAAGCGCTGCTCGGGCGAGTGTCCAGCGTAAATCAGATCTTCATCGGCAGCTCGAACGAAATCGGCGCGTTCGAAAGCGGTGTGACCGCACGATGGTGGGGCGCAGTGACGTCGGTGGTCGTCGGTGGGATCGCGACGCTCGCGGTGGTGGGCATCCTCGCGTGGCGTGTCCCGTCGCTGCGAACGCTCAAGCAGCTCAAGGCGTAACGTCAGTCGTTCGACACCGCACGGGATACGGGATCGTCGCCAGCGGGCGCTGGTTCGTCGGTCAGCCCGAGTGCGATTTCGGTACCGTCCTTCACGATGACGGTCTCGCGGAACACGGCGCGTGCTTCGCGCTCCAGTTCCTTGGCATTGAGCGAGTAGCGCGCCGAGATGTGCGTGAGCGCGAGCTTGCGTGCGCCGGCAGCCTTTGCCACTTCGGCGGCTTCGCGCGCCGTGCTGTGTCCCGTTTCACGCGCGCGCAGCCCCTCTTCGTCGGCGAAGGTCGCTTCGTGAATGAGGAGATCGGCATCGCGTGCGGCTTCGATGGTCGCGGCACACGGACGGGTGTCGCCGGTAATGACCACCCGTCGTCCTCGGCGGCGCTCACCCACGAGCACGCGGGATGCGATCACGCGACCATCGTCGAGCGTGATGGATTCCCCGCGATGAATCCGTCCCCAGAGCGGGCCCTCGGGAATGCCCATGGCACGCGCAAGGTCGGGGTTAAAGCGCCCTTTCCGCTCTTCTTCGACGACGGTGTATCCCAAGGACGTGGACGGGCCGTGATCGACCGCGAATGCGTCGATGCGGTAATCGCCACGGCTGAGGCTGGCTCCCGCTTCGAGTTCGGTCACGTCGACAGGAAACGTAGTACGCTCGCCACCCAAGCTGATGCATTGACGCAACGTTTTGGCAGCGCCACGGGGGCCCCACAGCCGAAGGCGTTCCGTCCGCCCTTGGAGCGCCATCGTTCGGATAAGTCCGGTAACGCCCAGAATGTGATCGGAATGGGTGTGCGTAAAGAACAGATCGTCGAAAGCAAACGAGATGCCAAAACGCATCATCTGGCGCTGGGTCCCCTCCCCGCAGTCAAAGAGCAGGGTTTCCCCCTCCCGAATCACAGCAAGCGATGCCACCCCCCGTTCGACGGTGGGGCGGGAGGCGGCGGTCCCGAGAAAGCGTACAAGCAGCGGCATCGGACGAATATAGGCCGGTCGCACCAAAACCCCGCCTATTGCCAGCGCAGTGACGGTGTAACGCCGGCCCCGGCTTTGCTCCATAGCCTTCATGCGGGCACCCGGGCAGACTGACGGCCTGGGGTTTGCAGTACACGCTGGCGAGTTCGCCGTGGAATGCTGGGACCGTGACGGATGACCCGTTGCGACCCGGCAGGCCACATTTGAAATCACTCCGGACGGGCGGGGGGCATATGACCGGAAAGAGCCGACGCGGGTTCGCGTCGATGGATCCATCGCGCCAGCGCGAGATTGCGAGCAAGGGTGGGCGCGCAGCTCACGAAAAGGGGACGGCACATGAATGGTCCTCGAACGAGGCGCGAGAAGCCGGCCGGAAGGGCGGCGTGACCGTTAGTCGAGACCGCGCGCACATGGCGGCCATTGGCCGCGAAGGCGGCGAATCGCGCAGTGCGGCGGCCCGTCAGGCGCGGATGACCCGCACCGCCGATCGTGAAATACCCATGCAGGTGGCTCGGGAGGGGGGGACGTCGCGGAACACGAGCGCCGACCGTCCGCCCACCGAGATCCCACGGGCAGACGAGTCGTCCGCCCGCTGACGCGACCCTCCCGCGCCAGTTACGGGTCACGTGGGTCGACGCGCAACAGCCGGGGCCGCCCACGGGCACTCCGGCCTGTGTCACGTCCACCAGCCGTGCACGCGCTCAGGCCGTATGCTGCGCCAGCAGGGTGTCGAGTCGAGTACGATCGATGTTGCGTCCGCTCACGACCGCCACGAGTGGCCCGGCCGGTGCCTTGAGATGTCCGTGACGCAGCGCCGCCACGGTGACGGCGCCTGCGCCTTCGACCGCCATGCCGGCCGTGCGCTGCAGCCACGCGATCGTTTCGCCGAGTTCCTCTTCGGAGACGACGAGTAGCTCGTCGGCGCACACCTGGCCGATGTGCAGCGCGTCCTCGTCGATCTGGCCGGCCAGCCCATCCGCGAGCGTCGGCGTCGACGGCCAATCCACCACGTGGCCAGCCTGTACGCTCGTGGACATCGCCGCCGTCTCCACCGTCTGCACGCCAACCACGCGCACGGGAGGCGCGAGGTCACGGAGCACCGCGCCCATGCCCCCCAGCAGCCCACCCCCGCCGGTGCAAATCATGACGGTCTGCACCGTGGGCAGTTGCTCGAGCACTTCGAGTGCGACGGTTCCCTGACCCGCCAGGAGATCCAGCCCGAGACACGGATTGATATAGCGAATGCCGTCGCGTGCGGCGTGCGCCTTGGCCACCACCATCGCGGCATCGTAATCGGGCGCTTCGTCGTTCACGATCGCCCCCAGTGCACGAATGCCGTCTTTCTTCACCTGCGGCGCGTTGCTCGGCACGTAGAGCATCGCTGGCGTGTGGAATGCCCTGGCCGCATAGGCGACCCCCAGTCCGTGATTGCCGGCGCTCGATGCGACGACGCCGCGAGCGCGCTCGGCATCGGAGAGTCCCGCGAGGACGTTGTACGCGCCGCGCACCTTGAACGACCCCGTGGGATTCTCGAGTTCGAGCTTGAGCCAGACCTCGACGCCGATCGCGTCGGAGAGTGCGTCGCTGCGCACCAGACGGCTGGGCGGCAGAAACGAGCGCAGCCGTTGGGCGGCGTCGCGCACCGCCGAGACTGCGGGAAGGATCGCAGGATTGAGGGTTGCCATGCGCAGATTGTAACACCGCACGCGGGGCGCGCCTACTGGTGCGCGCCGCTACAGCAACCGGCTGCCGCGCACGCGCGCCACGTACCCTTCCACGTCGAACTTCAGTTTGGCCCGGTGTGTGACCATAGGGCGAATGCCGCCCCAAACGGCCTTGTTGCCCCACGGGCGGTCCCACAGCCCGAGGCACCACATGATGCCACCGACGCTGTTGGGATCGCGCCCGTCGAGCGCGTACTTGTCGTTCAGGTGAAACATGATGGTGCGCGCCTGCTCGTAACTCTCGGTCCAGAGCAGCAGCGTCTTCCCCCACAGCATACGGGGGTAGTTGTGAATGATCCCTTGCGTCACCAACTCGTGTTGGGAGGCATTCCACAGTCGGTCGCCGGTGCGCCCGGCTTCCAGCGCTTCGAGGTCGTACAACACCGGGCGCGGGTCGTTCACATGGGCCGCCATCGTGCGCTGCACCCAGTCGGGGAGCGCGGACAGCTGATCGAAGTTGGGCGTGCGCACGCACCAGTTGAAGGCCAGCTCCCGCCATGTGGTGATCTGCTGCACGAACGCCTCGAGATCGTCGGCTTCCACGCCCGCCGCGCGTGCGTCGCGCACCACCTGCGCCGACGCGATCTGTCCGTAGTGCAGATATGGCGACAGGCGTGACGTGCCGTCACCGTCGGCGGCTTCGTTGCGCCGTTCGCCGTACCGCGGCAGCGTGTGCTGGAGGAAATGGGAACAGCGGACGTGCGCTGCCACCGAGCCGCCGGCCAGCGCGACCGTGCCGACGGTGTGATCGATGTCGCAGGCGGCCACTTCGCGGGCGATGTCCTCATCGCTCATCGTGGCGATGGGTAGCGGCGTCAGACCGCCGTGCTCGGCAATCGTGGCGCGCAGCGACGCGCGCAAGGCGTCGGAGAGCGGGCTGCGCGGCCCATCGTCGGCGACGGGCTCGATGGCGTGGTCGAGCAACTGTGCGAGCTTGGGGCGAATCGTGCGCGCCGCGAATTCCGCTTTGACGAACGCCCCACTAGGCACCGTGCACACACTATCGACGGCGAGCACGCGGCAGTTGGCGCGTTCGGCGAACCGCGAGACGCGCTCGCGAATACCCGCCGTGGGGAAAAGATCGGTGAACACCACGTACGCGCGCGCGGCCAGGCGGTCCACCACGCGCCGATCGTCATCGCGCCGGCGCCGCAGCACGAACTGGTAATGCAGCCCCAACGCATCGGCACGCCGTGCGGTATCGCGCGCGCCCTGCAAAATGAACGTGTGGTGCCGGTCGCTCGCGTGCGGGTACGTCGGGTCGAGCCCCTGATGGACGACCAGCGGCAGGTTCACACGGTTCGCGGTGCGAATGGCGGCCCGCAGCCCCCAGTTCTCGTCGAGACGATGCGTGGACTGCATCCAGTACAGCACGTACTCGCCATCGGGGTTGTACGTCTTCCCGTTGATGGGAACGGTGCGCGGAACGAGTTGGTCGCGCACGTAGTCGGCGTCGAGCAGATGCGCGGGCGGCGGCGCGATACGGAAATTCGACATGATCCGGTGAAAACGCATTCTGCGCGACGGTGGTGCCCTCCACCTTGACACGGCACTCGCACCGGCTAGCTTCTACTTGGTTACCCGATCGGCCCCGCGCCACAGGAGCGGGGCCTTTGTTGTCCGGGTCACTGGGGCTGTAGCTCAGCTGGGAGAGCGCTGCATTCGCATTGCAGAGGTCAGGGGTTCGAGCCCCCTCAGCTCCACTTGGTAGCGCTTGTCGTGGCAAAACAGTCGCCCGGCAGGTACCGGACTGTGACGGATTCGGCGCTGGTGTGACGCCGGAACCCGGTGCATCGTCCGGTGTATAACAACGCAAGCCCGCCGCCGCTCGGTAGGACGGAGAGTTCCAATGACGGTGCGCGTGGCAGTTCAAGAAGCCCTGGTAAGTCTCAGACTTATCAGGGCTTCCGTGCGTTCCGGCATGGCCAGCTCGTCGCCACGTCGTCAACGGCTGGCCGCTGTCAGCCCTTCCATGTCGGTTCGCATGCCCCGGAAGAGCTCGACCAGAAAGCGATTCTCCTCTTCCTCCACGTTCCCGGCAAAATCGCTCATGGCGGTGAAACCGAGAGTGCCGAGCCAGCGCATGATGGCGCTTTCCCGCACCGCCACGTCGATGACGCGTTCGCTGATCGTCTGGCCGCTGGGGCCCGTGCGGAAACCCAGCCGGAAGGAGACGCCCGTTCCCTCGAAGGGGTGCCGGATGGCCGAGCTGAGGAGGCGTTCCGCCATGAGGGGCAGGTGCCACTTGGGCTCGCGGGTAAAGCGGATTTGCCAGGCGCGTTCGCGCGGGGTGCTGACGTGCACGAACTCCCCCACCATGTTCGACACGCCCACGGAAAAGACGCCGATTTTGGCGAGTGCATCGACGTTTAGGATGAGGGTGTCGGGCATGGGTCGCGCGGCACCCGTGAGCGGCTGCAGTGCGCCCCCCTTGGTGCGAAAGCGCAGGGTGAGCACCCGGTTGGCGGCCTGCGCGTCGAACCAGTCATTGCCACGGCGATCGGCGAGGCGATAGCGGTACTTGGCCGGCTCCACGTACTTCTGGAGGTATTTCGCGTAAGCCGGAAACGGTGCGGCGATGTTTCGCGCATCGATGCGAATCTGCATGCTCACCAGCGTCGACCCGTCCAGCTGCGAGACGGCGATGATGGTGTCCATGCTGAGCAGGCGCCCCAGTGCGGTGGTCGTGCGGGGAAACCCATCGCGATAGTCGGCCCGCATCGCGCTGCCCGGCCGTTCGGCGCTCAGGAACAGCGCCGTGGCAATGTCGTTGAGTCGCGCGGGCGGGATGGCGCCCACGTGGTGCTCGACCACTGTATGCCAGAGCCAGTCGTCGTTGCCGCGCTGCGAGACCGAAATGACATGCCGCTGGTCGCCGAGCTTGGCCGGCATGGGCGTGTCGCGTTTCGGGACAAACTGGAACTCGTTGTTGACGAGTCCGGCCTGCCACTCGGCCGTGCGTTCGGCACCGGTGCGCGTGCTACGCATGGTGGTCCAGATGGCCGTGTCGTCGGCGAGCTTGGAGGGGGCAAGCGCGAAACGACCAATGCGCATGCGCCCGTACTGCACCTTCTGCGCACGGGAGACGTTGGTGAATCGCGCCTCGAAGCTGGCGGCCAGATTGTCAAAGTGCGCCTGCGCCGCCCGCAGCTCGGGGCCGTACGCGAATGCGGCACCTCGGCACCCCGCAGCGAGCGGCAGGGTGCAGAGGGCGGCGAGGCAAACAGCAACAGTGCGACGGGGCATGCTGGCAGGTGAAGGGCATGGCGGGACGAACCACCCGTAAATGTCGCCGGACGACGGCCACGGAGCATATCCCGCGATACCCCGATGTATACCCGTGGGGATTAGATTCACGGGTCATCCTTACCCGTACACACGTGTCCGATTCCCCGATGTCCGAAAATAGTGCGGCTCCGCGTCGCGACTTCATCCGTGAGATGGTCGCCGACGATGTGGCCACCGGCCGGTTTGGCCGTGGGCCGGCGACGCGATTCCCCCCCGAGCCCAACGGCTTTCTGCACATGGGGCACGCGAAGTCCATCTGTCTCAACTTCGGCATCGCGCAGGAGTTCGGGGGCACCTGCAACCTGCGCTTCGACGATACCAACCCCGCCACGGAAGATGTGAAGTACGTGGAGGCGATTCAGCGCGATGTGCAGTGGCTGGGCTTTCAGTGGGACGGGCTGTATTACGCCTCGGACTACTTCGAGCAGCTGTACGATATTGCCGAGTCGCTGGTGCTCAAGGGCAAGGCGTACGTGGATGACCAGAATGAAGAGCAGATTCGCACCAATCGTGGCACGGTCACGAGTGCGGGCACACCCAGCCCGTGGCGTGAGCGCAGCGCGGAGGAGAATCTCGATCTGCTGCGTCGCATGAAGGCCGGCGAGTTTCCCGACGGGGCGAAGGTGTTGCGCGCCAAGATCGACATGGCGCATCCCAACATGATCATGCGTGATCCGCTGCTGCTGCGCATTCGGCATGCGCATCACTATCGTCGTGGCAACGACTGGTGCATTTACCCGCTCTACGATTTTGCGCATGGTCTGAGCGATGCGATAGAGGGGATCACGCGCTCGTTGTGCACGCTCGAGTTCAAGGACGCACGCGACATTTACGACTGGCTCGTGGCCGAAGCGGGTTTCGTGAATCCGCCTACGCAAATCGAGTTCGCGCGTCTCGAGCTGGACTACACGATCCTCAGCAAGCGCAAGCTGCTGCGGCTCGTGAACGAGGGGCACGTGAACGGCTGGGATGACCCCCGCATGCCCACGATTGCGGGGCTGCGCCGTCGTGGCGTGCGTCCCGAGGCCCTTCGCGCGTTCGCCGAAGTGATTGGCGTCGCGCGCAAGGATGCGCGGGTGGAGATCGCGACGTTCGAACATGCGGTGCGCAACGATCTCAACATGGAAGTGCCGCGCGTGTTGTGTGTGCTCAATCCGCTCAAGGTGGTGCTCACCAACTATCCGGAAGGGCAGGTGGAGATGCTCGACGCGCCGAGCTATCCGCACGATGTGCCCAAGGCGGGCTCGCGTCCCATGCCGTTCTCGCGTGAGTTGTATGTCGATCGTGACGACTTCATGGAAGACGCCCCCAAGAAATTCTATCGGTTGTCAGTGGGCCGCGAAGTACGGTTGCGCTTCGGGTATCTCATCACGTGCAACGAAGTCGTGAAAAACGACGCGGGCGACGTGATCGAGTTGCGCTGCACGTACGATCCGGACACGCGCAGCGGGCAGGCGCCGGACGGTCGCAAGGTGCAGGGCACGATTCACTGGGTGAGCGCGGCGCAGGCGGTGTCGTGCGAGGTGCGGGTGTACGACCGGTTGTTCTCGCAGCCAGATCCCGACGACGTGCCCGAGGGGCAGGACTTTCTGAGCGCGCTCAACCCGGCGTCGCTGGTGGTCATTCCGGATGCCAAGATCGAGCCGAGCGTGGCGAACGATCCCATCGGGTCGCGCTATCAGTTCGAGCGGACGGGGTATTTCATGAGTGAGCTGGAGAGCAGCACGCCGGAGAAGTTGGTGTTCAACCGCATTGTGGGGCTGCGCGACAGCTGGGCGAAGGAAGTGAAGAAGGGGTGGGCGTTCGCGTGATACCATGCGCGTAACGGGGGTGACGAGGAATCGTCGCCCCCGTTGCACGTTGTGGGATGTCGCTGCCGAGTTGCGAAAAACGCCGAGTGCCGAGCAGAATATGGGTATGCCCGCGCTGTCGCCCCGACTGTGGTCGGTTGAAGAAGTGCACGCCTTGCAGGAGCAGGACCCCGGAAGCCGCTATGAAGTGGTCGACGGGGAGCTGCTCGTGAGCCCAGCGCCCCGTCGGTCGCATCAGCGCGCCGTGGCTCGTCTGCTCCGCCAGCTGAGCGACTTTGTCGAGCCGACTGGGCTGGGCGAGGTGCTGTTGTCACCGGCCGACGTATATGTCGACGGAAGGACGTCGGTGCAGCCGGATTTGTTTGTCCTCCCGCTGGTTAACGGCCGTCTGGCTGGCGACGGGGAAGCGGTCGATCCGATGCTTGTCGTTGAAGTGCTGTCGCCAGCGACAGCCCGTCATGACCGGCTCGTGAAGCGGGTCTTGTATCAGCGGCACATGGTTGAGTACTGGATTATCGATCTTGATGCGCAACTGCTGGAGTGCTGGCTTCCTGGGGCCGATCACCCGCATATCTGGTCCGATCGGTTTATCTGGAGCCCGGCCGGTCAGGTGGGCCAATGGGTTCTGGAGTTGCCGGAGTTCTTTTGCGCCGTCTTGGGGGAAGGCTGACAGGTGGGGGGCACTACCGTCCCGCGCGAGGATCCCTATATTTGACCGCTCAGCGGGGTGTTGCCCTGCTGTAGCCAGCTGCCCCTTAGCTCAACTGGCAGAGCGTCTGACTCTGGATCAGAAGGTTCCTGGTTCGACCCCAGGAGGGGCAATACGAAGCCCGCTAACGACTTACAACGTTAGCGGGCTTTGTGCTATCTGCCGTTATCGTGCGGAAGTCAGCGGATAGTCAGCGGGAGACCCCGCTTTCGCCGTCGTGCGCAGACTTTCGCGCTGACTTTGGCTTGCCGCTTGTCCGATGCGGTAGAGACCGGGGGCACCTCGGTTCGGTGGCTTTGCGCAGTCGAGAAAGCCCATGCCGAGTAGGAGCCGAATGGCGTTGCGCACGGTTCGACGGTGCATCCCCAGTGCTTCGCCGGTCACCCGCACTTTGATTGCGCGCGGGTCCGACTCGTCCAACATCGGCGCCATGTAGCACCATATCAGCTTGGCAGCTAACCGCTGCCGCAATCGCTTGGAGTGCAGGACGTGCAAATATGTCGGCACGGATCACCGCCAGAAAATGTCAGCTTTTGTTAACCGCCCTTTGGGGGGAGGTCTCCCAATGGGAGCGCGGTAGTTGTCGGACCGACTCTAGTTTTCTTCAGCACCCTATGGGGCGTGGTGGCCATCTCTCACACGGCGCCATGCCGGTCCAAGCCGGTACCAGCCGGCCGACTGCGGACCGGGTTCGTCTACGCACTCCACCAGCCCCCACGCGTGCAGCGAGCGCAGGGCACGCCGCACGGTGGAGAGCTTTGTATCAAGCGTTCGGGCGATCGCGTAGCCACTCAGCGGCCGCGCGTGGTTGTAGTCGAGCATTGGCGCCACGTAGACCCATACCAGCTTGGCGGCGTGCTGCGGTGACCGGATGCGCAGCGCCAGGAACGCCGTAAAGGCTTCGGCATGAGTGACGCTTAGCACCGCTCAGTACGACACGCGTGTGACATCGCCGGCTGGGCGCTGCCATAGGATTCGTTCCCGTTCCGCCTGGAATTGCGCCCGCTCTTGCCGCTGCCGCTCTTCGAGTTCGGCAATCTCTTTGTCTGCTTTCGCTCTGGCGTCGCGCTCAAGGATCGCGTTCACCTTGGCGATTTGCTCCCGCTGCTTCATCTCGCGCGCCTTGAATGTCGCGGGGGTATCGTCACCGCTGAGAACGTGAATCGCCTTGCCAATGCGCGCGGTGTGGGCCAGCACGGATGCCTGATCCGACGCGCGCACCCAAGCCAGCACGAAGCTGCCGTCAATGTCGCGGGCGTAGAGTGTCTGGTCTTCGGGAGCGAGGTAGCGCAACGTCGTCAGTCGCTCCGGGAGCGCCGACGTGCGCTCAGCGAGTGGAGCCACGAGTTCCGCCTCTGTGGCCGCACTTAAACGGCGAAAGGATTCCGCGTAGGCGTCGCGGTCCATCTCCGCTTTCGCGAGGGCTTCGCGTGCTTGGTCTTCGGTCAGTGCTTCGGACATCGGGGTATCTCCAGCCACCAGAAGGGAGCCGCGCACCGGGTGGCAGACAGTGCGCGGTGAACGTCGTTCAGGAAACCGGGGGCGGCACGTCCACCGGGTCTACGACTTGGTGCACCACGTGCACGCTGAGCGGGGTGTTGCCGTCCGTATCCGTTTGGGTCACGGTGGCACCGAGTCCATATCGTGCGAGCTGTTCCAGCGCCCGGAGCCGATCGCTCACACTCAGGCTGGCGTCGTCGGCAAAGGCTTCGAGCAGGTGAATGCGATCGGCGAACGCTTCACGCATCGCTTCGCGGACGGCGGACGGTGGTCGTCCACTACGGCCGGGCTTGCCCCCCGTGTTGCCAGCGTGTGCACCAACGGGGAGCGCTACACCGCTAACCGGCGACGGCCTAGCGGTTTTAGTAGCGGTTTTCTTGGCAAGAGTCACCATTCGGGGTGCCATACGGTGCGGGTCTCCGGTCAAGGGAAAGGGAGTGAAACGGCGGGGTTACGCGGCGCCAAGGGTGCGCCAATAGCCTTCGTCTACGGGGTCCAGTCCGGGCGGCAACACGGACGAGACGGGCACGGCAACGCAGTGCGTCTCCCTTCGGGAAAGTGTCCCATGTGTTGTTTCTGTCCCATCTGTTCCGGCATTCGGGGACACTTGGGACGGTGGCAACACATGGGACGGATGCGCAGACGGAAACGCGTTGCTGTCGTCGGGCTCCGTGGGCTCTGGGCAGTAGCGCGCCCAAGCGTCCGCGAACATGGCGGCATGGAGCCACCGAGCTTTGGTGCCCTCGTGCCACTGAGGCGCCGTGCTGGCGATGTCGAAACGCTTCAGCAGGTCGTGCAGCGCGCGCGCCGAAAGCGGCCGCGACTGCCGGTAGTCCGCCCACGGGCTGCCCTCTTGGTCATGCAGCCAAGCGAGCAACGCCGTCGGCTGTACTGAGGCGTCATGGTGATCGGCGAAGTATCGACGGATGTCGAGTAGCAACAACACGCCGATGTCCGCCTCTTCGTCTGCTGAACGACGGGTCAGCGCGTCACACGCTTCCGACAGCAGCACCGAGAACGGTCCGCCAATCGCGTTGCCGAGTGCGAGTGCTGGTCCCCAGAGGTCGCGCGCGCGCCCGTCAAGATGACTGGGGAACGGCAGGTGCGCCGCGTCTTCGTGTAATGCGTCGGCCAATGGCGCCCGGAGCTGTTCGCCTAAGCGGGCAAGCTGTTGCCGCATGGGGTCCGCCCATGTGTCCGCGTGCATGGCTTGTAGCGGGCGCGGGTGCACGCCAGCCGGCGCCCGCTCCAACGTGATCGTATACGCACGGCTTCGGGTCGTATCGTGCAGGGTGCGCCCGATGCCAGCGACGGCGCGGAAGCCGAACACGTCGAACGCTTTCGGCTCGTGATCGTCGCCGACGCTGCGCAGAAATCGACCACCACGAGAAAAGCCGGCGTTGAGCAACCCCGTGATTTCGCCCGCGCGATCACCTATAAGCCATTGGTCTAGCTCATCGAGTATCAGCGTTGCCCGATCGCGCTCCGCGAGACGAAACAGAGCGCTCAGTGTGGCGTTCTCACACTTGAGTGACCGTGCCGCCAGCAGCGTTACCAAGTCCAGTAGCGTGGACTTTCCGCAACCGCGCGTAGGGCTTCGTACCCACAGCAGTGGCGCCACCGGCAGCACATCGAGACAGTAGGTCAGGACGAGCCACGCCACTACTACAACGTCGGCGTGTTTGGGCAGATGTAGGTGCATCGCGATGCGAGCGAGCAACGCCTCTAGCACCATGTCGGGCGCGACAGGTTCGGGCCATGCTTGCACCGGGCGCACCAGCCCCGACACAGACACGGGCGTGTCTGCTCCAGGGGCGGGCGGTGGTTGTATGGCGAGCGCTACCAGCGCGCTGCGGATTGCCTCGTGCACGGTGGTGTCCTGCACCTGCTTCACCAGCCGTTCCCGTGCGTTGCCGTTCATGAGGTCCACTGCTTCGAGCGTCATGCCGCCATCTATCGTGATCGCTACGGCCGGCCGCTTTCGACCCTTCGTCCACACCAACCGTACAGAACCCCGTCCAGGTATTTCGATGCCCTCGGCGCTGAGTCCCGTGTTAGGCGGCAGCATGGTCCGCCTCGCTGACTCGGTGTCGGTCCCACGCGCGACGTACTAGCGCGTCCAACCGGATACACTGTTCTGGGGTGGCGTTGCGGCGGTTGGCGTACCGCTGCACCTCGTGGCGCGCGATGTCGAGCGTTGAGAAATACCGCGCGGCATCGGTGGCCACGTCTGCCGCTTCGGCTGTCGTCATCGGCGGTTGCGCGTGGTGCGCATCCGTGACCACCATCGTGGCGAGCAACCCGAGCACGTCCTCTCGTAATGCGACGCCGGCCACGTCACGCCAGCGGACGAGTAGGAATGTCAGATTGTCGCGCCCGACCCCGAATGTCTCGTGGAGCGCTCGCGCGAGACGAAGCGCACGGACCAACGGCGCGTCTTGGTCGGTAGTGTGCAAGACAGTCATGCGGGCATCTCCGCACGACTAGTGAACGCGAGCACTTCGGATGCGAGCCAATCGAGCACCAGGCGCCGCACGCGTTCCGTTGGGATTTTCGCGACGCTGCGCACCGGGAAGCCGGGAGTATTCCCAAGCACCACCAGCGGCAGGAACGGGTGCGAGGGGCGGACAGCGAGAATGTCCCCACGACGGGCGTGGAAGGGGCCAACGATGGCAGTCTCTACGCTGTACATCGTCACGAAGCCGGCGACCGGCAGAGCGGTGAACGTTGACACCGCTTCCGTCTCACGATCGGGGCGGATAGCTTTTGCCTTCGGCATATGCAGTCTCCAGACGGGCTCCCGCGCGAACGGGGGCCCGTCGTCGTATGAGGGATTCAGCGGCGGGAGCGGGCAGCGTCACGGGCATCGGCTTCCGTTGTGCTCTGGACCGGAGCGCCGAGAAACGCCTCAATGTCTGCCAAGCGGTAGCGCACCAGGCGGGGCTTCGGGCGCACAAACGCCGGGCCTTCGCCGGTCACGCGCCAGCGGGCGAGCGTCGCCACACTGCGGTTGAGCAGGTACGCCGCCTCTTCCGGCGTCAGGGCCGATGCGCCAGGCTGCGGGGCGCGCGGGAGCTGGGACCGACGCTTGCGGCCGGCCGCCTCACACGGGGAGATTACAGACACGGCGCGCTCCGTATGGGCGTGGTCGTCGTTCCTTCGGGGACGGACATAAGCACCTCATTTTGGGGTGTTGGTTGAGCGGCGGCCGTGGCTTACTCTTGGCGGGGTTTGCACGGCCGTTCGCTTTGCTGCTAACCGCTAATGCTCTTACGGCAGCATACGTCATCCGGCGCACGCAATCGAGCCGGAAGCAAATGCAGGGAATTAGTTCAGGGTGATCCGGGCTCTTCGTACTCCTCTGGCGCATCCTGAACACGCGCCAAGTATTCGACGCACCCTGCTACTGTCAAAGCCGAGGAGGGGAATTGTCGTCGAGCGGCTGGTGCGTCGTTCTCCAGAGCGTCGCGCACGGTCTCCGGCTTGAGCTTCAGTATTTCGGCCGCTTTCTCAATGGCTGCCGTCCGTTGTCCACGAAGGCCGCCGAGCTGCGCCCACTCGAACACGACTTGGTTGTAGATGGTGAGCGCGCGCGCTGCTTTTGCCTTCGGGTTCTTCGGTCGCCCACGCGGCCGAGGAGTTGAGGCAATGCGCAAGCGCTCCACAATAAGCGCGCGGAGATGATTGGAGAGCCGGTCCGTACCCCATCGCTCTATCACCGTGGCTAGCTCGTGGTTGGTAATCAGGTCGCCTTTCATCAGGCGATACTCCACGCCCATGAGCTTGAGGTCTGAAATCCGCACCATCACGCATCCCCCCGAATCGGCGCCGGCAATACGGCGGGCATGGTGAGGTTAAGGCGTTGCGCAATTTCAGCGCTCACGATGTCGGCAGCATTGAGCAGCGCGGCGGGAGTACGGCGCGCGTAGCGTCCGCGAATACCGGGCACGCTATGCCCCAACAGTCCACCGATTACGTGATCGGTAATGCCCACGTCACCGGCCACGGTCGCGAAGGTGCGGCGCCAGTCGTGCAGGGTGAAGTCTTCGAGCTTGGCACGCTCCCGTAGCTCGCTCCACAGAGTGGCTAGCGACGCGATGGACGGGGCGCGACGTGCAGGGCGTGCAGCGCGTGCGCTGTGGTCGTCGCTCTCGTCTCGCGCCTCCAATGCCTTGCGCGCTTGTCCGGGAAACACTGCCGCCTCTAGGCGTCGTGCGTCGGCGCCGGAGTCTGCGCGCCACGCTTCAACGTAGGCCAGCGCGTGCAACCCGAGCGCGATTTCGGCCACGCCTTTGTGTTCGGGCTCAATGCGGAGTACCCGCTCCGCAACGTCCACGTCCGCCCACATTCGTGGGAGCACGGCACCGACCCGAGCGCCGGTCAACGCCAGCGTCACCAGGGCGGCGAGTTGTGCGCGACGGGTGTCCCACGCGGGCGCCGACTGCAATTCGTCGGTCAACGTGGCCAGCGCGGCGGCGACGCGTGGCCATTCGTCAGGACGCAGATAGCGGTCTCGCGCGCGCTCTTCGTACTCGGCGACTTCTGCAACCGGGTTCGGGGTTGCTCGTGGCCAATGCCCGGTGGTAATCGCATGGGCAACGATGGCCGACAGGACAGCACGCGTACGGTTGAAGGCAACGGGGCGGTCTCGCATGGTCGCTGCCAACGATTGCACGGCTCCAGCGCTGAGCTGCGGCAGTGGAATACCGTTCAGCGTCCCGAGGTTCTTCTCAACGATCCGCCGAGCCTCAGCGGGCCAGCGAGTCGAGCGCGACGATTGCTCAATGTGCGACAGATACCGAGCGGCAGCGTCGGCCACGGTGCCCGGCTGCGGGAGCTTGGCGCGTGACCGTTGCGTACGACGTTCGGCGAGCGGGTCCACTCCCGCCACCGATACGGCATGGTGCGCCGCGAGGAACGCCTCTCCCGCCTGAGCCGGCGTCATGACAGCGGCGTTGCCGAGTGTCATTCGACGCTGTTTCCCGTAAGTCGCGCGGTACTGGTAGACCCAGCTTCGCCGGCCGCTGGGCCACACATCGAGCCCGAAGCCTGGACGGGTAGCGTCCCACACGAAATAGCGGGCTGAGCTTGGCCGGATGGCGTCCACAACCCGCTTCAGGGACAGGTCTCTTCGGTCAGGTTGCCGGCCGCCATTCTCTGGGTTCGTCACGTGCGCTCTCGCATCGTAGTAAGCAGATAGTCAGCAATGATACGCTAACTTATTGCTTACTTCTGCTGTTCCGCAATAGCAATTACAGTGTCATTTCCCTCTGAGCGCGCCAAAGCTGATACCCACAAATTGTCTGACTCTGGATCAGAAGGTTCCTGGTTCGACCCCAGGAGGGGCAATTGCAAGCGCCGCCGTCACTTACACGTGATGGCGGCGTTTGGGTTTCGAGGCAAAGGGGCCTGATTCCTAAGTTCCATCCAGTCAGAGACTTCCGAGTTCGCGACCGAATCAAGGCCACGGCTCACGCCCACCCGCCGCCCGGCCGACGATGCACTGTCGGCCGCTCAGCAGGGGTGGTCTCCGGGAGGGTACCATCGACCTCCGGAACCTGTGCATCAGTGCGTACCGCGGCCGCCGCGTTTCGCGTACCGTTGTCGGTGTGGCGAACGTACCGTGCGAACGTCTCGTAGTCGGACCAGCCGCCCGCCTTCATCACGGCCTAGGATCGAGGTGCCGGCGCTCGGTGGCCCACGTTACACGGGCTCCGTGCCAGAGGCTGTCCAGCGTCAGCTCAACCTGGGCGGCCTTGGCCAGTTCGTGGAGTTCTTCGATGAATGCGTCCGTGCTCATGGGCATCCCCTTCGCGTTCGTAATAAGCAGCCCGTTGCCGATTACTGGCAGTTCGACCAGCAATTCGCTGACGAGCCGAGATTCCTTGAGCGGAAACGGGATCGTGCGCTGGCGGGCGCCCTTGAGCGTTTCACCACGGAACGTCAGCTTCAATTCACGACCGGCGCCACGCTGAACGAATTGCAGGTTGCTTCGCCGAAGCTGGCGAACACCACCAATGCGTTCGCCAGTGACATCGACGATCAACAACGTGAGAGCGAGTCGGGTCCAGCGCACCGCGGCGGCCGTGTCGATCTGCGCACGCGCCTGCGCCGCAGGCGACAGGGCTGGGGCGCTTGCTCATCGGGCGAGCCCGATAACAAGAGCCGCCGCGCCAGCGCAGAACGGACACGCCCCTGCCACACGCGCGTGCGGCAGGGCCATCGCCAGTGTTCGCGTCATTGGATCTCAACCCTGTGCCACCAGAGGGCACGGTGGCCCCGCACTCAGGCGGTGTGGTGCGCGTGCTGGTCTCGGGAGTGTAGCGGGAACGGCGTGGCATCCGCCCACGCCGAATGGAATGGGGGCGCGGCTCTTCGACTGCAAGTTCTTTGGTGCCGACGAGGCAGGGGCGCGGGTCGACGACGTTTACGTCGTGTGTGAGCAGGCCCACGACTCTCGATTTACGCACCCGTCGCCGGGGCAGCGGTCGCTCTTGATACGCCGCCGTCACTTCCGTGAGGGCGACGCTCGTGCGTCACAAGCGTAGTTCCGGGGGAACCCTTTGTGACACGGTGGCGATCCGATGCGACGTAGCGTACCGGGTACGAGACCGTCACGCTGAATCAAACTGAGGCCACGCGTCATGGCGGCTGAACATGTACGTTCCGCACGGCCACCTTTTGTTCTTGAGGACTCTTGATCGCTCAGGACGGGGAATTGCGGCATCCCCTTGACGGAATGCGAGTCCTGTGGAAGCCTACGTCGTGTTCCGTGCGGACGCTTATCAATACCGCACGAATTGACAATCACCAACTGGAGCACATCGTGACACACGCGTATCGCGTTTTGAGTATCACCCTCTTTGCCGTCGTCAGCGCTGTGCTGGTGGCCTGCGCGGACCAGCCGCTGAACACCCCGGCTGTGACGGAGCCCATTGCGGTCACACCGGTCACGACGACCGTCACCTGCGACAGCGGGTGGGTTGAAGACGGCAGAGGTGGGGCGACGTGCAACGGACCGGTCGACCTTTGCGCTGACGACTGGTACGCCAACTACGGCACCTGTGCGGGGTATGACCCCACGACCGACCCCTGTTTTCCCTTTGGGTGTAGCGGTGGGGGAGGCGGCGGAGGTGGAGGAGGCGGGAGTACCGCGTGCAACGACGAACGAGACGTGTTGATCTACGAATACCAGACGCAGTCGGGACTCGCGGCGCCGGCCTGCGGGGCCTTCACCCAAAGTGCCTCCAATCAGTTTTACTCGTTCAGCCAACTGAACGTGAATAACACGCATGGGTGGGCGATCATCCGGCCGCCGCTGCAAATCAACGCCAGTCAATCGTACGGCCTGGCGCGGTGGGTGGCAGAGATCGACGGGGTGCCGCGGACGTTGAACAGCGTCTATCGTTGCCCCCACCGCAACGCCGCGGTGCAGGGTGCGCCGAGCAGTCGCCACATGGCAGGGGACGCTGTCGACATGGATGTCACCACGAACTCGCTCAGCGAATGGCAGGTGTATGCGAACGCCGCCGTTCGCGCCAAAGCGTCGTATGTTGAGCCAACGACTTTGCCGTGCGGCACGGGGTGCACGCACGCCGACTGGCGGGGATACTGATATGCGGCAGGTCTTCTTGAGAGCAGCGGGAGTCGCGTGCCTCGCGGGGGCGCTATTGGGGACACCCCTGTCTGCGCAGTCAGCCGCAAAGCAGCCCCCCGCGTCTGGGCGTGCGCTGACCGTGAGCGTCCTGCTCGATCAGTTCCGCAGTCCCAATCAGACCGCGCGCATCCAAGCGTTTTACCTTCTGTTTGGCGCCTCGGCGTTCCAACAGGCTGGCGCACCCCAGACAAAGTTCACCGAGGTCGAACAACGAGAGCCGTCGCAGCGACATCGGCTGCGCACAGCGGTCGTTGATCTCCTGCGGCGCGAGCAAGCATACGTCCGCTCCTTACGCGCTCCCACGTCCTCCGAGCTCTTCAGTAACTACTACGGCGATCTGATCTGGATGGTGTCCGAGATCCGCGAGCCGGCGGCTCTCGAGGTGCTCATCGAGGTCCTGCCTACCGGACACACGGCAGCGCTTGGCGTGGTTAAACTCGGCGATCCGGCCATTGCGCGTTTGCTGTCGATGAGTACCTCTGCTGATCCGGGCGCACGAGAGCGTGCCGCGCGGGCGCTGTCGATCATCGGGGACGCGGAGGTGGCGCCCTGGGTCACGACGGCTCGACGCGCGGGGGTACGGGCGGCGCTGCTGCGCCTCTCGAGTGACAGTCACCCGACCACTCGCCTCTTTGCAATAACGGGACTCGAACACGAACCTGCTGATGCGCAGATTCGCGCCGTGTTTGCGAGACTCGCCAACGACAGGGCCGACTGTACCCAAATTGGTGGAAAACCTGTCTGTCCAGTGCAGCGGGTGGCGAAACAGTGGCAAGCAGCCCACCCAGAACGGCCGTAGGACAATCACGGGTGTAATGACGTCCGCCCATTCATTGTGGGCGCGGTACGCCAAGACTCTCTATCGCGTGTGCGGTGCGGAGTCTTGGCGGACCACACGGAACGGTCATGTGCGTGGGACGGTCGAGGCGACGACGCGGTCAAAGCACCGGAAACGCGAGCGCGACCGCCAGCGGCAGGAGATGCGTCAGGATGGCCGCGACGACCGCCTGCGCCACGCTGACCTTGCCGTCGTCGGCCGCGATCAGCGCCATGCTCCACATCGCTCACAGGTCTACACTCGGGGCGAGTGTCATGCTCAGCGGCGACGCCAAGCCCGGCTCGAGCCAGCGTGCCGGGCCCACCGCGAGGGTCGTCATGGTGGGGAAGTCGCTGTGCAGGATGATCTGCACCAAGCCCACGGCCGGACCAAGCACTAGCAGCGGGAGGCTGGCGAGGAGCACCACGCGGAAGGCGCGGCCAAACGTGACCGCCGGGCCGACCACGACCGTCACGAGCCAGAGTGCGACGCAGTAGAAGAACGGCTGCGTCATCACGCGCAGCGACTCCGACGCGAGCGTCAACTTCGCTTGCGTCTCACTGCGCATCGCGGTCGTCCCTTTAGCGGCAAGGTGCGCGGCGGCTTCAGCGTCGTACGCGGGAAAGAGGCCGGCGCCGAGACCGCTTAGACGAGGATGGCGAGCAGGGCGGTCCGCCTCATCTGCGCGCTCGTGCTCCATCAGGAACAGCAAGCCGGTCGTGCTATCGAATTTCAATGCGAGCGTCGCGTGGTTAAGGCGGTGCGGCATGGAACAGGCAACGAGGGACTCACGGGCGGGCACGAGGCCACATCCTGAGAAGGATCGCCTTACTGTTACGGTGATGCTCAACCTGTGCAGTATGTGGAAACCCTGATGCAACACCCTTTGCAGGCAGGCAACTCGGACGCTCTTGCGTCGACCGCCATTGCCATGACGACTTTACTCACGAGAGTTGCGTCTATCACGCTACAGCTTGGCCGAAAGGCCAAGCCACTTGGCAAAAACCGCAAATCGACGTCCCCACAATGCTCGGCAGCTCGACTCTGGATCAGAAGGTTCCTGGTTCGACCCCAGGAGGGGCAATAGTACTTCAAATGCAAGCGCCGCCGTCACTTACGAGTGATGGCGGCGTTTGTGTTTTCGGGGAGACTGGAGGGGATTCCCAGTTCCAGCCTGTCAGAGACTCCCGAGTTACGTACCCGTCGCGGGGGCGGCCGTCGTCCTCGAAACGAGGGGGAAATCCGCCGGCGCGCGGATCGAGCGGACGGACAGATCCACGTCCAACTGCGGCCAGTAGAGATGATCCGCGCTCGGCCACTCGACGTTGGTCAACGCGCCGATGGTGGCCTGCCGGAACCACGGGAAATCATCGAACCGTACGAGCAGTTCCTCTTCGCCCAGCAACAGCCAGAAGCCGTGCCGGGAGACGTTCGTGACCTCAGGTGCCGAAGTGGCGAATCTAGGCATCGCGGATCTCCCTTATGTGACGTTCGACAACGTCCTGTGCCTCAGCGAGCTGCCGAGCTGTCAGCCCGACAGCGTCTGCGAGTACCACTTCTGGCGTCAGCCAGAATTTCGCTTCCCCATCTGGATGAGACACATGAACGTGCATTCGAGGTTCCTCACGCGAGAAGAAGAACAGGCGAAAGGGACCCTCACGCAGGACGGTCGGTGACATGTTGGGAATATACCGCGGCCTTCGGTCGGAGAGATGATTGTATCGACACAACCAGGAGGGATTGCCGAAGACCGCTAATCGGGCGCCAATCTGAAGCGCGGGAGTTGCAGGCATCGATTCTCCTGTGGGCCGATAGACCAAGCTACTTGGCAATAAACGCAACACGTCGCCCCCCCCCCCGACGCTTCGCAGATCGACTCTGGATCAGAAGGTTCCTGGTTCGATCCCAGGAGGGGCAATTGCAAGCGCCGCCACCACTGCTGTTGAGTAGTGGACCGGCCAGTCACCGTCTCCCGCCGTTCAGCGCAGATTGTTCGGGAATAGGCGCTCTACGATCACCACATCGCGCCAGACACCGTCGAGCGCGGCATGCCGCTCGTAGGTACCGACGACGCGGAACCCGTGACGCGCGCACAGCGCGAGTGACGCGCCGTTCTCCGGAAAGATGCGGGAGACCAGCTTCGAGATACCCGCGGTTTCGCAGGCCGTCAGGAATGCGGCCAGAAGCGTGTCGCCAACACGCTGACCCTGCGCGGCGGTAGCTACATACACCGAGTATTCGGCGATCTGTCGATACGCGTCGCGCGGTCGATAGGACGAGGCGCGAGCCCAGCCCACAACGCCATCGCCGAGCTCCGCCACGAGAAACGGGTACGGAACCGCTGTCGCGCTGGTGGGCGTGAACCACGCCAAAATGTCCTCGGGCGTCCGCTCGGCGGTCTCGAACGTGGCCGCTCGACCGCGAATGCCCTCGTTATAGATCGACGCAATGGTTTGGGCGTCGGCTGGCGCGGCCGCACGCATCATGAGGTTGGCGGGGGCGCTCCCGACGGTCGCAGGGAAGGCAGGGCGCTGCGGAGTCTCCATGCCGACAATCTGAGGTCCGTCCCTGCGCCGTGCACGTTTCGCGGAACTCGGAGGCCGCGATGGCGCCGCCTCCAGAACGGTAAATCTGCTCGGTGAAAGGGCGCGAGAATGTGGCCACCGTTTGGCATTCGGACCAAGGCGATTGGCAAAACTCGCAAAACTGCCTTCCGAAATGCTCCCTCGAATCGACTCTGGATTAGAAGGTTCCTGGTTCGACCCCAGGAGGGGCAATTAGAAAGCGCTGCAACGACTTCCGTCGCTGCAGCGCTTTGTGCATTTAGTGAACGGCGTGTCGATCCCCGGTTCACAGTCGGTCAGATCATCCCCAGTCGCAGGGTCCGTGGTGACATGCTGACCAAACTCCAGGTCGCTCCCTACCTCGCCGAACTGCGGGACAGCGCGGATGCGGCGCTCCACCTGCGGGGCCGTGTCGAGGGAGCGGCGAACCAGTGGCGAACCAGTGGCTCGCCCTCGAGGCGGAGCGCGATGCGCTCTCGCGCCACTAATCGATCAGCCAGCGTAACGCTGAGCGGCTAAGCGCTCTTCGTGCTCGAACGCATCCTCGAAGCTCTCGATCTCGTCGGCCGTGAGGCCGAGCGTCGCCGCCTCTTCGCGCCACGTGGCGACGGAACTCTCCACCTCCCCTAGCACGCGCGCCGCTCGCGCGGCCGTGAGACCGAAGTATTTCGCGGTACCCATAAGTGCCTCGATGGACGCGGCGGGCCCTGCGTCCTCGCTGATCCACGTTTTGAGTTCGCGCACGCGGTCAGGGAAAGGGTTTACGTCGAATGCTGGCGAAAGGCGCCATAGCGCCCCCTCGACGTGCAGGAAGCCGTGGTTGTGCAGGTGATCATCGACGTTGGTGATCAGGACCGAAAACGCGATGCGTCGCCACAATTCCTCGAGGTCGGCCGTCGCGTCGGCGCTTCGCTGGCGGATGACGTCCGCGATCTCCGTGTACGCGTGCTCCCCGCTGTCTCCCGGAGCGAGACCCATGAGGGTGGCGGCGGAGACAAGAAGGAGACGGCGCTCTTCACCCATGGCTGGGTCTCGCCCCCGGTCGAACCGGCGTACCAGAGCGACCGGCACACCGTCACTGTCGACCAGCCGGGCTTCTGCCGCAGTGATTTTGGCGCGAGAGGCGAGGCGCAGGGCGAGCACCTCTCCCTTTGTGTAGGAGCGCTCATCGTTCAAGCTCGGGAATTTGCCGAGACAGAGCCCCCACTCGTCGTCTCTCACGCTGCACTTTGGTCGCATGCCGCCCAGGGAGGTGCCCCGTCCGCGCAGGTATTCGAGATCGGCCAGTGTCTCAGTCTGGCGCTCTACCGCCCGCGTGGCGCGAAAAAGGTCGGGGAGCTCAAGGAGAGGTGGGGCCGTGCGACGACCGGGTTCCACAGCGCGTTGACAGACACCCTCCTCGTCTCGGAAGCGGAGCGCCCCGACGCGGGCGTGATCATCCACAGCGAGCAGGAAATCCAACGCCGTCTCGCTGGGGGGCACCGTCTCGCCGGCCGCTTTGGCAGCTTGGCGTCGCTTCGCCTGATCTCGCAGTATGACCCGCTGCGCCCAGCCATCGGGCTCAGTGTCCGCAATGGCGCCGTGGAATCTCGAAGTGTCCTTGGCTTTGGCGTGCGGCGGAAACTGAAAGCCGCTGACCAGCGGGAGTGTCGGATCGATTTCGTAGCGAGCCGGATCGGCGAGCCACGAGGTCGCGTACTCGAAGGCGGCGTGCTCGCGTCGGCCCTCGTGGGTGTAGCGTAGATGGCCGACGAGGACGTTGCCAACGAGGACATCCAAATGTCGCCTCGGGGTCGGGGCGGCCACGCGTTACTTGGGCTGAGGTGTGCGCTTCGACCGCACCGTCTTGGGCAGCTCCGCTATTTCCAAGGCCGTGCCCGTCTCGTCGGACTGAGGATCGACGCTGCGCTCGAGACCGGTCCACTCGAGACCGAGTACAAACATGGCCATAAGGTATGTCCCCATGGAGACAGTCGGGTCGCCGGATTCGACACGTCGGTAGGTCTGACGGCTGACTCCAATACGTTGAGCCATCATCTCTGCAGTGAGCTTGCGCCGTCGGCGAGCGATATTGATGCCCCGGCCGAGCTCGCGTATCGAGCGCCGCACGCGGCTCGGCAATACGTCTGAGCTGGGCATATGGATGATATATATTCCGTAAGAAGCTTAAAAGGATGATATATCATCCATTTCTTTATGTCAAATCTCTGCTTGGTTGCGCCGACGCGCCTACAACGTGGAACTTGGTGCTCGATAGCTCCGTGTAGAGCGGCAGCGCACGGGCCAAGCGGAACTCGGAGAGCGCACAAATCTGCGCCGTTCTTCGGCAAATATCTTGTGCCGATACCGCATCGAAAATGGCCTACTTGGCAAGTCCGTCAATTTCGCCAGCGATTGTCGCAATCAATGACAGCCGAAGAGCCAGTCCAGAGCGACTCTGGATCAGAAGGTTCCTGGTTCGACCCCAGGAGGGGCAATAGTACTTCAAATGCAAGCGCCGCCGTCACTTACGAGTGAGGGCGGCGTTTGTGTGTTCCGGGATACGGTGGTGCGATTCCTGGTTCGCCCGGACGGTCTGTTTGGCATGCCACCAGACCCGAATACTTGACGGCTCGTTCGAGTGTGTCCATAGTTCATGGACAATGGACACTGGACACGGAGCCCGTTCTGCCGCTCAAGCCCGCTGATGTCGCCGTTGCCCTCCAACTCTCGCTCACGCCCGATGCGCCCTACCGGGAATTGGCGGGGGCCGTGGGCATCTCGCATGGCGAGGCGCACAACGCGGTCCGGCGTCTGCAGGCCGCGCGACTCCTTCGCGCCGGCTCGCGGACGGTCAAGCCGGAGGCGCTCCTCGAATTCCTGTTCGGTGGCGTCCCCTATGTGTTTGCCGTCACACCAGGCGCCGAGGTGCGTGGTGTGCCCACGGCACACGCCGCGCCACCGCTGGCCGTCGATTTCACCGGGGCAGACGCCTACGTCTGGCCGTCAGCAGCGGGGAGGGTTCGCGGAGAAACGCTCGAGCCACTATACGCCGGAGCCGTGCATACGGCGACGATGAATCCAGCACTGTACGAGCTCCTCGCACTGGTAGACGCTCTGCGCGCCGGGCGCGCGCGCGAACGACAAAGGGCCCGTGACTTTCTCCGGCAGCGGCTCGGCGCGGCGACATGATCATCCACCTCGATCATCCCAATGCGCAGCAAGTCCGGCGTACTGCCGTCGCGCTGGGCGAACTCGTACACGAGGTCGTCTTTGTCGGCGGACAGATGGTGCCGTTCTACATCTCTGACCGCGGCCTGCACCGGCTGCGTCCCACCGACGACGTCGACGTGGTTGTTGCGTGCCACACCAGGCATGCCTATCACGCGTTCGCACAGCGACTGCAGGCGCTCGGATTTCGCCCCGATCAATCACCAGGCGCGCCGGTGTGCCGCTATCGCACGACGGATGGTCTGGTGCTCGACGCCATGCCACTCGACGGAGAGATCCTCGGATTCAGCAACCAGTGGTATCCGCTCGTCATGGACTCCGCCGTTTCGGGGACCTTGTCGTGACGGAGAATGTTTTGGGCGGTGATTGAGGAATAGTTCTGGCGGACCCGGCCGCAGATACTGTTCACTGTCGCGATGGTGTGCGATCTACTCGTGCAAACGGTTGTGTTCGTGTCGTTGCCATTGAGTTCGCCCCTCCCGTCGGGCTGCGCAGGGCCACCACTGTGTGGGAACGACTTACCTCGGTCCCCCATGCCTCGCTCACGCCCTTCCAGTTCGCCTTCGTCTGCAGCTGTTCTCTTCCAGGAGTCCGATACCCCGGTGGGGCGCCTCCGGTGTTCCCAACGTCAGACGTACTGGGAACTGCATGCCCGCCTCCTTCTTGGCGAGGAGCTCTCGGGGGCGGAGCGTCTCCAGTTCGTGATGCTGGCGCCTATCGTGCGCGGCAGGTGTTCTCTGTGTGACGCCCGCGATTAAAACGCAGGCTCGGCGCCAGAGCCCCCCTATTTCGGTTCCGGAGCGGCCTTCAGATACTCCCGGCACCACCGCTCCAGTTGCTTCATCGCAGCGGTCTCGGCCGCGCCGGCAGACCTGGTGCCTGACACCTCGATCTTGATGTGCTGCTCCGCAATACCGGCGCCTGAGATAGCGCACACCACCTCGTGTCCGTCGAAGGTGGAGGTCTTCTTCTCCCGTATGGAGATAACGCGTGAGCGGGCCGGGAAGCTCATTTGTGGTTTCATCGTTGGATTGAGGTAGCGGCCTGGTCTTCAAGACCTAACCGATTGCACGCTGCCGGGGCGGCGTTCATGGCGTCAGGACGACAATCTTCTCGAGAATCGTCACCACGTGCGCGTGGCGGACGCCTCGACACCTGCCTTCAGGAGTGTTCCGGACCGCCGCGGTGGTAGCCGGGTCGGCGTCTCCCGTGTGAAGGTGCGCCACGGGGCCGCGAGGGCCGAACACACCGATGGCGGCGCGTTGGAGGAGCAGGACGCACCGTTCGGCAGGCGTAGGCAAGCGCATAACCGACGTTAGGCGCGTGCGTCAGCAGCGCGTCATCTCGCACCAGCGCTGATGCCGCTAGCCGTCTATCAGGACTCCGCGAACACCAAGATGAAATGCACATGGCCCGCCCAGCGGACAAGCAGCAGCTCGGCTTCGTGCGGGGAGAGCGGCACCACGAGTGAATGGGCCACCTCGTTCAAGACGGACCATGTTCCCTCGATGAGGTCTCGATCCTTGCTGAGTGCGAGGGCATAGCCGGGGGAACTGTTTCGCGTGAGGTATGCGAGCCGTGCTTTTCGAGAGATTTCCTTGGTGTTCGCAACGTAGAGCGTGACCCCGGTTTGCGGTGTGTGCCACCGGCGTACCGCCTCGTCGGGTGCGACGGCGCGAAGCAGATGCGTCAGCAGTTCACGGGCCGAGATCACCATGTGGCGGAGATAGTCTGGCCCCTGCTGCTGAAAGGCGTGCACGGCCCCCTGGAACGTGTCGCCTGCGCTAGGCAAGACCGCCTCAAGGCGACTCGCCAACGCGGGTCCGGTCGGCAGCCACTGCGCCACCTGTGCATCGGCGTCCGCGTCGGCGAGCGCCGCATCCAACGCCGAGGTATCGCGGTCATTCCGAGCGAGCCGGGAGAGCACCACCGACGTGCTGCGAGTTCCCGTCAACAACTGGACGGCTGGGGCCATCATGATCGGGGCGGGCGGACACTCCGACTCTCCTTGCTCCGCCCCGTGTCCCCAGAGTTGGCCCACGGCGCGATCCAGCCGCCCAAGCGCCCGACGCAAGCGGTGCTCTCCACCGGCCATCCAGTCGGGCGCCTGCTGACGCATGTCTGGGTGCTTGGCGACGAAGAACTCCAGAGCGGCGCGCATGGACCTCGTGTGTTCCATCACCCCCATCAGGCTTTGCAGATCACCGGACCGCGATCCGAAAGGGAGATGCCCCATCGCGGGCATGGCCAGATGGGCAAACGCTGAGCCCCATGGGATCCCTCGCATTCTCATGAGTCGCTCGTGTTCGGCCACGGCGAGCGCGCGGAGTCCTCCCGGCCCAATCTCAAACCCAACCTCGACGCTGGCGCGCTGTGTGGCATCGACCTGGCGCCACGTTTCGATGGCTGCCTTCGAGTCGTCGCGCCAGATCTTCGAGAGGCGCTCTGTCTCACGATGCGCGGCTATCGTGGCGGACCACGAGGCCAGCATGCTGGGCGTCAGCCCTCCGAGCAGGGCCTCTCGCTGTGCGCGATCAGGTTCATAAGTACGGTGCGTCTCCTGCCACTCGATGGCGTGGCGCCACGCCACCTGCTCGAAGGGATCAATACCTCGCACGGACATAGTTCTCAACTTGGGTTGCGGCGAGCGGATCGATTTGGTGAAGGTCCAGAGCATTCAACATATCTCACGATGATCGACCTGTCCTTCCGCGCAGCTGATGTGGGGCCCGCCGTGTCCCTCGCAAACAGGGCCCTCCTCGCATCGTACCACGAACACTTTGGACCGCCGGGATGACAGCCGGATGACGCCGTGACGCGTCCGGACGCATCGCAGCTCGGCGGATTCTATCATTTTTGTTGACAGTTCATTGAAAAGCCATACTTTAGGCTTGGCGAGTTTACCTTCGGCGCGGTCCTAGCTACGTCGCATTGGGCGAGCTAGATGGATTGGTCAAACTTGAACAGAGGGCGAATCATGAAGAGTTTCTGTAACCGGTTTGGGGCTAGTGCTCCCCTGGTCTTGGGTGCGCTTCTGGTAAGCGCGTGTCAGGGAGATCGGCTCAACTCGCCGTCCGCGGATGTCGAGCCTCGGACACGAGTGTTCGTCGATGGTGAAATGCGCGACGTGAGCTTGATGAGAGGCTCCGGGACCTCAACCGAGGTGCAAGCTGCTTCAAACCTTGGTGAGTTAAGCAAGCTCAAGCAGTTGAATATCCGCTCGACTTCACGACGAGCAAGGACTGTTGAGTCAACGTGGCTAGATGCACAGCGTTCGGTTCAACAGGTGGTGACTTACAACACACTCGGTTTGCCGACGACGGTGCAAGTGCGAACACCACACGGCGTTCTGTTGGTTAAAAACGAGTATGAAATCTCCGGAAACACCGCGTCAGTGGTACGGCAGGTGGTCAAATCTGGGGACGCGCTTTTGGTCGAACGTACGTCGGTTCGGAGAACGTCGTTGAGTGAGGTGCCCATGTCAGGGATTTATGCGATAGGCAACGGGATCGGCAGTACAGTTTCAGCGTGCATGGCCGGACTTGCAACGATCCTTTCACCGCGCAATGCGTATGCGTCCACGGTGGAGGGAGACCCGTGTATAGACCAGAGCCGAGCCTTCGGCTCCGCTCATCGGAAAGCCACGTTAGGCGCCGCCGCTGCTGGCGCTACCTGCGCCGCTTCCGGCGGATTGCTTTGTGGTATCGCGATAGCGATAGAACTAGATATGATTCACGACTCTGTCGTCGCACTGCAAGCGCTGCAGAATTGTCGCGATGAACACCCCGAGTACGTCCCGCCGCCGCCGTGCACCGCTTTCTGCCATTAAGCGAGAGAACCAATGCGAAACCTGGATCGCCACACATTGGCGTCGTACGGACTGCTCGCCCTTTCTGCGCTACTCGCCATAGCGAGCTCCGTCATGCCCGATGGAGCAGTTGACATCACGTTATTGGTGGGCTCACTCGGCTTCTTCTTGGGTGCAGCATTCGTTGTTGGATTACTGCGCCCCACCCAAGAGAATCGAGAGCTACCATCCGTACTCTCTGGCATATCGGGTGTTATAGGACTGCTGGTGTTGAAGTACGGTAAGTTTCCCGGAGCGTTCGGCGTAGCCACTGTTTGTATAGCGCTCGCGGTTGTAGGAGGGTTCTTCGTATCGCGCTCACGTGCCTCGCGTAGTAGCATGTAACTTCGCGCGTTCGTCGTAGCATTTGTGGTGGCGACCAGAACGCCGCGCCCTGAAACTGGGCGCGGCGTTCTCGCGTTTGAGACGATCAGACTGTTTATAGAGCATCGTTGTCAGCCATGGGGAGGTGGGTTGCGGTTAGCGAATTGACGCGATAATAGTCGAGCAAATGCAACATGTCTCTCGATGAGTGACCTTTCTTTCCGAGCTGCGATGGCGGCGATACGGTCTGCTGCCACGTCGGTGCGCCGCGCTGATCGCTGGCTCCGTAGGCGCGGCGGTCACTACGCGAGTTTGCCTGGCAACGGCATAACCTCCCCTGTCACTACGCGATAGTCCTTGTGGACTTCGCCATGCTGCCGGTCGCCGCGCACATGGGCGGGGATCCAGTAGGTCCCGTGCTGGCCCGAGCGACCGAACATGGGGGCTTCGGGCCGATAGGTGACGAAGTGCCCGCGCACCTGATGCCATGGTGTGTCATGCGCCTCGCCCGGCGTCGTCGCCGACCTTCTAAGCGGCCGCATCGGGTCAATCGTGAGCCGTGTGAATCGAATGCTCGGCGGAAGCGTCGCGCGGCGCCGCTCCGCTCGCGACATCTGGACATCCTCGAAGCGGTGATTGCGCACAAGCGAGAACGTCAGCAGTCGACAGAGCCAGAACGTGCCCACGCGCAGGAGCGGCGTGGGGTCGCCGGCAGCTGGAGGCAGCAACGAGTCGGTGCCGACATTGACGTTGGTCGTCGGCGCGTCGAACCAGGCGTGTCGATCCACCACGCGTCGCTGCGAGTAGTTCGAGATCGCCCCTCGCCCCATCAGCATGAACGAGCCCTGCTTCCCAGCGTAGATCGACGCCAGGATGTTTGCGGTCTCGTGATAGGTTGGATGCGGAACCAAGGCCGAGTGTTTAGCCGATAAGGCCGTGCAGGCGAGCAGCAACGACGTGGTGGGATTGAGCATGCCCGTGACCACGAATGCGTCCCACGGCGAGACCACCGGTTCCATCATGCGAAAGAACTGCTCCATCTCTGCATCGCGTCCCGCCTCGGCGGCGGTGCCTGTGTAGTCAAGCACGTCCTGACCGTCGATCAGCGTCGACTGTCCGCTGAGCACATTGGCCTTGGCCACGGCGAAGTCATTGGCGGCAGGCTCAAGGAGGTCGGGGCGCCAACGCGACGTGTCTGTCGCCAGCCACGTATTCAGGATCTGATAGGCGTCCATGATGGGGGCTCTGTGTTCAGATGGTCGCGTGCAGGGCCAGCGAGGCGAATTGCGCTCCAGCGGGGAGCACGTCGCGAAGTGTCACTTGTTACGGGCCTTCTGCATCAGCTGGTACACCTCTTTAGCCCGCGCGGCCTTCAGCTCGCACCATGCCTTTCCTCCTTCCATCTTCGTGTTTTCACATGACATAGCGCTGATCTCCGCCATCTGCTGCATCAGCGGGTTCACGAGCCGTTCATCAGCGTATTTGACCAGAACGGCCAGCACGCCATCATCGACCTGCTTCGTCGCGACGAGATTGTCGATGTTGATCGCGATCAGCTTTGCCAAGGTGCGGTCTCCCAGCGTCGAGTCGCGTCGAACCCCTTCGACCATGCGCATCGCCCTGTCGACCGTTTCCTTTGTCTGTGCGGATAGTGGCGCAGCTGTCATCAGCAAGGTGATACCGGCCGAAAGAGCCAGTCTATTCATCCGCACGTTCTGCAGTCGAGACCTGTGCATCAGCACTCCTTGGAAAGGTTATTCAACGGTGCCCGTCGCGGTGCAGCATCAGCGTGACACACAACGGCTCATGGCACTCTGGTCGGGATGACTAGCACAATGGGATGCAGCTCGATCCCATTGGCCGCGCCACCCTTCTGGGTGTGCAGGAAGTCCCAAAACCCGATGCCGTGTACCACCGCCATCCCTTGCCGGGGCACGCGGCGCAGCGAATCGCGCACCGCCGCATACACCGCCTGCCGCCCGGATGAACGCACACAGCGTGGATCGGGGACTTCGGCGATGATCGTGCGGCGTGGATCGTCAGGGTCGCGCAGGATGACATGCCAGTCGCCGTCCTCCTCCGTCGTGAGCCGCGCGATCTGTGCACGCACCACGTAGCGGGTGCGCTCCACAGGCGCGAGGCGCGCGTTCGCGGGGTACGGCACCTCCGGGATCTCGAGCGCGGCCAAGGCGCTGATGGTTGTGGGGCGCGGCGTGGTATCCACCAACGCCGCGTCCGCGTCCTCCCAGGTCTTCACCGGCCAGCGATCCACGCCACAGCGCGCCTGAGCGCCGGCCACACGCAGCCCCCCGCCCACGATCATCGCCGCCAGCACACTGAACCGCCGGGCCCACGCCGTCATCCGCCGCACCGCTTGTTGTATGCGCCGCGGTAGTTCGCCTTGATCGCTGCCGCCTCTGTCATCCACTCGCCAGCGGAGCTGGTGCCGTAGTACCGCGACCCCGGGCAGTGGTAGACGCGGCTCTTGGTATTCGCCCACACCTTCGTCTGCCCGCCCTTGGCGAGCCCTCCCGTAGACGACCCGCTATCCGGTGCGCTGGCGCCGGCGAGCGGCATGGCGCGTGCCGGCAGCAGCGTGCTGTCAACGGGCTTACGGTCGGACTCGGGCGCCAACTTCGCCGCTGCGGAAGTCACCGGGTTCGCGGCGCCCGTATCGGGCTTTGCCGGCCCCACCCGACAGGTGCGGTTCGCGGCAATACAGGTATTCCCGCACGGAATCCCGCGTTTGCAGACGCGCTGGGCGTCGGCGGCGACACTGGTCAGCAGGAGGCCAACAGCAAGCCTAATCGCAATGCGCATTGATACTCTCGTGAGGACGGGGCCAAGGTGCGACTGAAGGCGGCGTGGTGAAGCCATGCGCCAATTGTGGGCTTCCGCTGAACCGGGTGCACCGCAGGTAGACCAGCGTAGGCGTCGCTCTCGTAGGTAGGCAGCCCTCAGGGAATTTCGCCTGTTGGCACCTTCATAACCCAGAGCACGGTTCGCGTTCGGGAATCCACAACGGCGACGGTGACGTCCGTGATCCAAGCGTAGTAGGACACCCCATACGACTCGATAGGTAGCGAGACCGTTGCACTTCGCGCCGTGGTGTTGCTGGCGGTGAGGCCGAGGGTCGGGCTCATCGCGAGGCGTCCAAGCAGGTAGCCACGTAGATAAGGCTTCGCCGCTTGCGCCTCCGCAATCGCCATCTTGAACTGACTCTCAGCGCTATACGCTGTCGGCTTTCCCGGGGTCCACATGACGCCGTAGGTGGTATCGCGATACGCCTGGTACGCGAACTTCACGCCGAGAGCGGTGGCCCCTTGGAATCTACCGATATTCTTTTTTTCACAGGTGACGTCAGACCCCCCTACGTCGATCCCGGACTTCACAAAGAGCGAGAATCCCGACGGGATCTGAAAGTACCATTTGAACGAGAACTCCTCGGCATCGGCGTTGTAGAGCCAGTAAATGTGCGTGCAGTTCGCGTCCACCTCGAACAGCACGAGCGAATCAAGCATCGTCCCGGCCTCTGACCGAACACGTTCAGCGTACTTCGGTGTGGTTTCAAACTCGCCTTTTCGCGCAAGAGCACGGAAGCGCTGGACCACTTCCTTCATCGAGGCCTTGGAGATCGTGGCGGGGAGCGGTGCCCCCACTTCTACCGACTGGGCACGGGTCGGCAAGCTGGCGGCCATGAATGCGAGTGCCATCAGCACATTCAGCGTTCTGATTTGCATTGTTCGAGGGGTACGGGTTCGGACCACGGTCAAGCTGACCATGCTGCGTTCCAGACGAATGATGCAGGTCGCGCCCGACTTGCCGATAGGGGAAGTTCTGACGAGCCTCGCGGTTCGTTTCCGCCCGCCTCCGGATCGCGACCAACTTCTCATCCCCACCGCGCCAACACCGACCGCGCTCCCGCGGCCCGTCGACGTCGTCTCCGCCCGTTTCCGCTCCATCAACGCATGCCTTCGAGAATGGCGGTGCAGCGCCTGGTGGGGGCCAAGCGCGACATCGTGCACCGCCACCTCGAGACACTCGCCATGCTCGCCATGCTCGCCGCGCTCGGCGAGGTGCGCGACGTGGGGGGCGGGAAGTACGCCGTCGCCATGGTGAATGGCTGACTTCGTTGTCCGTGCGCCGGGCCGATTTGGGGGATTGTCGGGGCCGTGTCCGGGCCCGTCCTCGCGGTGCGTCGGCGGCTCAGCCGGAAGCCAAAACGCCCCCCGCTCCATCAGAGCAGAGGGCGCTTCGGCCAACACTATGCTTGGCGTGTGAGTCTGGCACCAGCGACTTCCTGGGAGAAGAATGTCGCACGCCGAACGGTGACAGAACGAGTCTAACCAATGACGAATCCGGCCGGAACCACGTCACCTCTCACCGGAACGCCCGCCTCCTCAGCGGCGCCCAGCCCCTTGGGCGGCTCCACCGCGACGGCCCCCGCGACGTCGCCAAGCCGCACCTTTGATGACGAGATGCTGCGTATTCTCTCCCGCGAGCGCATCTACACGTATCAGGCGACTGCCGACAAGGGGGATCGACGCCTCGCGCTGGCGCGGTACCTCCGCAACGCCGCGCTGTCGGCCGCGATCACGCCGGCCCTGCATGCCGTGGAAGTCACGCTCCGAAACGCGCTGTACGCGAGCATCGAAGCGCACGTTTACGCGTTGACAATCCCCCAGACCAGGACGTACCCCGATCTACCGTCGTGGTTGGACTATCGACCCACGCTGCTGCATGGAAGAGGCGAGGAGATCGTCGACGCGGCGAAGGAGTCTCACCACCGCGCCCAGCGAAAGCTTCCGCACAAGGATCGAAAGCGACTGACCACCGGGCACCTCATCGCCGAGCTGACCTTCGGATTTTGGGTGTCATTGCTGGCCCCAGCCTACGAGAACCATCGCGACAAGAGGAAGATCGTGCTCTGGCCTACCCTGACGCCGGCAGTCTTCCCCGGCGAACCAAGGTACGATGTCGTAAAGAAGACATTGATTCCGCAGCTCGAGGAGCTTGTCCGACTACGTAATCGCATTGCGCATCATGAGCCGATCTGGCAGATGGATCTTCCGCGCCTCTGGACGACGGCGGTCACGATACTCGGGCACATGAGTCCTGCGGCAGAACAACTGGTTCGCGATACAGATCGTCTTGCCGCTATCCTCAAAGAGCCAGAACTCAGCTTCCTCCCCGCAATCCGCCACTACTGATGGCGAGCGACGCCTGCTCTGAAGGCTGATCACATCGAGAGCGTCTCGGTCTCATCGCCGGCGGCCCGATCCACCGATCCGCCGCCGGCGTAACGACGCCGACCGCGGCCTCCAGCTGCCGAAATCCTTCGAGCCCGCGCTGCGCCTCGATCTCAGCCTTGGCGCTGTGATGGTCGGCCAAAACCGCCCCGAAGTCACGGAGCGGGCGGCGACCTGCGCCTGGCTGATGTGGGAGGCGATCTCCTCCACCAATCCGACGTACCCAGGGGGTCGGCGGCATCTGAGGCCGGGTCAGATCCTGCCACCCCGGCGGCGCTCGTGGCCATCAGGGCCGTGGGGGTGGCCGCTGGGTTCAACGGGAGGGGGCGTGGCTGTACACGTTTGGGCATGTGTCAATTCGGATGATTTTGCAGCCGCGGCTGCAACATTCTCACGGCATTCGACCGCGGCCCTGCGGAACCTCGGATCACGCGAACGCTGGCGTGGCGAGTATCTTGCGCCCGCGGTCTGAGCGCAGGGCGAGGACCCGGGCCATTACCGCGGGTTCGTCGCGATACGCTTCGCGCTCCACCCACCCCTCCGCGACCAAGAGGGCGGCCGCCGCCAGGAGATTCGCTTCGGCAACGCCCATGCGGGCAGCAGCGCTCTCCCAGTGCATGATGATCGACCGAAAGCCCGTCTCCCCCGCGAGGAGCAGCAGGAGCATCATCGCCTCGCCGCCATATGGCTGCACGGCGAGGCGCGTGTAGGCAGGCGTCGTGAGTATCGCAGGACGAAGGCCAATCAACCGAGGCATCCAGCGCTCGTGTTCCACCTCGAGCACGGCCTCTTCCCAGCAGTCCAACAGCGCAGCCCCGTCATACACGTCGCGCCAGCGTCGCACATCGGCTTCGACCTGGGTGTAGCGCGCGGCGTCGCCATGGAGGTGACGTACCGCATCAGAGGCATCCGCCGCGTTAATCCCGCGCTTCCACTGTTGCTGCACCAGCATCACGTGCGGCAACAGGAGTCGCGCTGCAGGAGGCGCAACGAACGCGTCACACCATGCCGTACGAAATGCGGCCTGTACCTGCGTGTCGGTCACCATGCGTGGACTCTCACCGGGTGGGGATCGTTGGCGCCGTGGACCGGGCGCGATGCCGCAAAGGCTAGCGGATCGGGAGGGGCATGGGGGCGTAGCACGGCGATGGAGCCGTGGTGCGCGCCGCCGCATGCAACACCTCAAGCATCTGTCGGGCTTCTACGGCGGCAGCGTGAAGCGTAGCGTCAGCCCACGAGCCGTTGGCCGAACGCACGACGGCTCGTATCGCGCGCCTCGCGTGCACAATCCGCAGATCGCCGGGAGGCTGCGCTGTGCGGGTCCACCGCGTGTAGAGTGCGCGAATGGTGGCGACCACGAGCCTCCCGATGGCGTGGTTGTGTAGGGTGGCGTGCTTGCTGGTGTGCGTGCGTTCGGGTTGGGCTCGCTGGACGAGCAGTTCCCACGGGGTCAGCGCAAACGCGGTATTCGCTTTCCGGCGTGGCCGTGTGTCGACGACGGTGAAGGTTTGACGGGCAAGCACGTTCGCCCCGACCAACACGAGGGCGGTCGCGTGGGCGTAGCGGCCATACGAGATCGCCTCGTACAACGGTGTTTCGCCGCTGGCGTTCACCATGTCCACCAGATCCAGGTCGGCGGCGCGGAGCTCCGTGATCCGGTGCTGCCCTTCGGCGTACCGGCGACCGGTGTTTGCGGCCCACAGATCCACCGGAACGATCCCAAGCAGTGGCTCCGCTTCACCCCGCCGCAGCGCCTCGCTCAACGCGTCGCGCCGCGCAGGATCGGTGAGTGGGCGCGCGGCCGTGACGCCACGCGGAAGGGCTTCCCCGTGGCGCCCGCGAGGACGCCGTTTTGGCACAGGAAGGAGGGTCGCGACCGCCTCGTCGGTGGCAGGGGGCACGTCTTCTAGCGGCCGCGGCGCCATGATCCAGTCTTTCGGCAGCCGGTAGATCGTCGAAAACACCGCGATCTCCGCCGAGGTGATCCGCCGGCGTGCGGTTTCGCACTTGGCAATGAAGGCTTGGGTTGGCGCCGCGTCACCGGTGACCGCTGCCCACGCGCGGGTCGCCTGCACCTGTGTCATGCCGCGGGCTCGACGGGCCGCCCGCAAACGCCGCCCCACGGCGTAGGGCGTCGTGCGTATCAGCCGTGCGCCCTCACCGGACGCCATCGTGGGAGCCATCGACGTCGCGGCGTTAGTCGCCGGTGTAGAGCCGCTCGAGATCAACGATCTCGACGTCTGAACGCCCGTGTGCCTCGTGTCGCAACGTGGCCTCCACCGCACTCCCGAAGAGGAAGAGCTTGGCGTGCGCGGCGCGTGCACCAAGTCGGGCGCGCGCGGTCTCCAGCCGACGCAGGTGCCGGATGGTGAGCGTTTCGCCCACCTTGGCCTCGCCGACCGCGTTAATCTCTCGGTCTTCCGGCGTGTCTGCGCCGCTCACGTCGGTGGCGGCGATCACGTCGATTTGCATTTCGGCCTCCGTGTTGGTGGCGGGTACGGTGGTGGAGCCGATGTGCGTCGGTTGTCCCCCCACCGTGGTTTCACTGGCCATGTACATGATCCACTCGCGCGCCATGCCCTCGAAACACGGACCGAGCACCAGCGACCGAAATGTCGGTATCAGCGTGTGCCATGCCTCGCGCGTGTCCGTGGTGATGCGGGCCAGCTTGGGGTTCCGGCGAATCACGGCGTAGTGAAAGCGCAGAAAGGGATCAAGCGGTTGGTAGAGTGGTCGGTAATTGCGCACCGGATCGTCGATCCGTGCGATCAGTTCCGACGCGAGGAGCGTGTCCAGAATCCCTTGCAGCGACGACCCTCCGATGCCCACCCTGCTGGTGATGCTGTTCCACGCGTGGGGCCCCAGCGCCACGGACGCCAGCGTCGCGTGGTAGAGGTTCGGTTTCCGCGCCTTGGCCGTTTCGGGATCTTCGCTCAACAGGAGTGCCATTTCCCCGAGGAGCGGGCGTCCCGGCGCCAGCACGCGGCTCACGATCCAGTCGTTGAACTCGTCGAGCGTACGAGGAAGGGCATAGTCCACCATTTCGCGCGCGTAGGCGGCGACGCCCCCGATCACGGCGTAGGTGTGCACCGCCGTCAGGAGATCGTCGATCCCGTGGAGCGCGCGCGCGACACGGAAGTCGAAGGGGCTAATGCGCAGGTCCAGGCCCGAGCGCCCGCGAAGGGGTGCTGTCCCCGACAACAAATTGCGCATCATGCTGATGGACGATCCGCAGAGGAGTAGCCGGGCCCGACTCCGGTTGCGTACGGCATTCTCCGGCGCGTACAGCGCTTGAATGACCGAATCCACCGCAGGGCTGTGCTCCAAGATGTATGGGAACTCGTCCAGCACGACCGGCATGGCGCGGTCTTTCGCGAGGTCCAGCAACGCGTCCAAGGCATCGGGCCACCCGGTCAGCACGGGAGGCCGGTACTGGAGGTGTTCGCCAATGTCGGCGGCCAGGGCGTCGAGTCCCTCCTTCGCCGTGCCTCGTATCGCGTGGTGATAGAACCCGCCTTGCTCACGCACGAGCGCCTGCAGCAACGCGGACTTCCCAACGCGTCGACGTCCCCAGACGATGCCGAGGGTCGCGTGGGGCGTCTGGGTTGAAGCGAACTCCGCGAGGCGTCGCTGCTCGTGTTCCCGGCCGATGAGGGTGAACGGGGCGGTCGAGGTCATGGGATTCGCCGATGGGTTCGGAGCGGACGAGACACCGCGTGGACGGTCATGGTACGGTACAACATAGTACGGTATGATATACTACGCTATAACGGTGCGAATGGTCGTACTGTAAACCGTAGACCGCTCAAGGATCCGCGCGATACGGCCCAGGCACGTGGCACAATGAACAACTCCTCATCGAAATGGCCTAAAAATATTCCAAACAGGCGTCTCTTTTCGGGGGCCTCGCCAAAAAACGCCCTACGCTGCCCGGCTGAACCGCGATGTGGGGCGGAGCGACGCCAGGACCCCGAGTCTCCTGTCGCCGGCTGAAGGCGTCGCCGGTACCACGAGAGCGAGTCCCCGTCACCATTACGACTCCCCCCACATCGCCCAGCGGCGGCCGGTGGCCGCCACCGCACTCGCGGATTGCCGAACCCCCGCTCCTACCAATGGAGCGGCATCGATCTGAGGCGACATCTATGTCCCATGCTGTGGTCGGATACCTCGAAGGACCCGTGGCGCCCCTCGGACAGGTCACCCCGTCCCAACGCCTGCACGCCACCGCCGTGACCGAGCGCCAGTGGGCCGCGGCCCGTGAGCGATTTCTCGTGGCCAGATATGCGGCCCACCTGCCGCCCTCCTTTTCCATGGCCGCGAGGCTTCGGCAGGTCGCCGAGGCCAAGAGGGCCGGCATCCTCCCCATCACCGAACTGCCGACGCGCGAACACCTGCGGTCGCTCGTCGCGCGCTGGGCGGCGGGCGCCTGCAGCATGGCCGACTATCTCGACGGCCGCCGCCGCTCGGGGGTCCCGCGGCGCGTCATGCATCCCGACCTCCAAACGGCCATCGATCAAGCGGCGGCGGCCGGATCGCCCGCGAGCCCCGCGACGCTGCATCACCAGCTGCAGGCCCTCGCGACCAGACTGGGCACCCAACACGGGACGACGCCGTGGGTCCCGTCCAAGGACACCCTGCGCATCGTGCTCGGCCGGGGACGGACTCTGCAGCGGAGTGCGGCCCAGCATGGCGCCGCGGCGGCGGAGATCGATGCGATCCCGCACTCCACGGTGCCCGCGGTGCTCCCGCACGACGTGTGGACGCTCGACGAGTTCATGAGCCGCCGGTGGTGCGGGCTCTATGACCTCCACCATCCGGACGGTCCCCGGTGGGTGTCCTATCGGCCCGAGGTCGTCGTGATCATCGACAACGCCACCCGCGTGATCACCGGCTACTGGGTGGTGGACCCTACGGGCCGCACCCAGCCAGACGGCCCGACCCCGTTGTCCGGATTCGCCGCCGACGATGTCCTCGCGGCCTTGCTCGCCGCGGCGATCCCGTCGCTCGGGACGGCCGCTACCCGCCCGTTCGCGGGGCACCTGCCGCACGGCCAGCTGCGCTGGGACAACGCGAAGGCCCACGCGGCGCTCACCGCACGCCTCAAGGAGATCGGGATCGAGCCTCCCCATTTGCCGGCGTACCGCCCGATCAACCGCGGGATCGTCGAACGGCTGATCGGCACCCTCAAGCAGTGGGAGGAGGGCACCCTGGGACACGAGGACGCTTTCGTGCCAGCAGACCGGGTGCAACAGGAGGAGGCCGAGGCACAAGCCGCCGCGGCCGCCACCACCGCGCGCCGGCGTCAGCGCACGGTGATCGAGCCCATCGACCTCCCCCGGATTGAGGAGTTTCGCCGCGAGGTTGAGCGGCTGATCTACCGGTACAACTACGAACACCGGCATCGTGGGCTGCAGGGGCGGACGCCGGCCGAAGCCTACCAGGCCCTCTATCCCCGTCGACATTCCCAGGATGCGGCGCGGATGCGCCGGGGGGCCGACCTGCTCGCCCTCCTCCCGGCGCACACCACCGTGGTGACCCGCGAAGGCGTCGTGCATCGCGGCGAGCGCTTCGCGTTCACGACGGACCGCCGGATGCTGATGGTCGGGACGCCCCTCACGTACCGGGCCGATCCCGGGCGTCGTGGCCTCCTCTTGGAGGAGCCGCATGGACTCACGCTCCTCCCGCCGCTGCACTACTGGGCCAATGGGCAGAACCCGGACCAGATCGCCGAGACCCAAGCGGGGGCGTCGGAGCACGCGGCCGCCCAGGCGCGCGCGGCCCGGGCCGACCGCGAGGCGCTGCTCGTGGGACACCACCTGCTCGAACGGGCGGCGAAGGACGCCGCCGCGGCACGGGCGGCCATGGCTCAGGCCACGGCGAACGCGCCAGAGGCCGAGGCCGCGCCCGTCGCACCGGACGAAACCCGTGGTCGGGCGCCCGCTCGTCGCCGGGGGCGCACCCCTGCGGCGGCGGCCCCGACGGACTTCGATCCCTTCGCGATTGATCTGGAAGCTCCCGAAGCCCCCACGCCGGAGGTCCGCCATGCATGATACGCCGCGTGGTCCGCACGAGGATGACGAGCCGCGCGGTGGGGAAGCGCCGGGCGACGATGACGCCCAGCGCCTCGACCCGTTGGGGGCCGACGACGGCGAGCACCTCTCGCTCCGCTTCTTCGACGCGACGCCCGATGACCTCGCCGAACACTTGGCACTCCCGCTGGTCGACGGGCTCGACCTCGACGGGCGCGTGCGCAACGCGCTCGATCACGCCGTGACCACCCGCCGTGGGGCGGTGGTCATCGGCGCGAAGGGCTGCGGCAAGTCTGTGGCGCTCGCGCGAGCCGTGGCGTGGCTCGAACATCAGGAGTACCAGCGCGAACAGCGCAACGATGCGTATGCGCGTCGCGCGGTCCACTACGTCCCCAGCTTCGCGGCCCGGCGCTATCACGAAGGGCTGACCGTGCTGTGCCGCCAGATTCTTGGGGTCAGTTTCCACCCCAGTGTGCGCGGGGGCCGGAAACAGGAGGACGACCTGCGGACCGAACTGCTGCTCGCGTGTCGCGATCAGAACATTGTCGCGCTCGTCATCGATGAAGGGGAGCGCGTCGCGCCGGAGGGGCTGCGGTTGCTGCGCGACCTGATGGCCGAGTCCGAGTGGCATGGCGCCCACGGCGCCGCGGTGGCCGGCGCTAAGCGCGCCGTGGGCCTCGGCGTGCTCTTGGTCGGGACGCCGACGCTTCGGGCGCCCATCATGGCCACCAACGAGGCGGCGCAGCGCTGGAGTCTGCTGATCGACGTGGACCGCCTGTTCGTCCACGAGGCGACCGATATTCTCCTCGCTTGGTTTCCTGCGTGGCGGGCGGGCGTCGCGCTCGACGCGCTGTCGGGGCTGATCGAGCGCTGGCTGGTGGAAGCGGGCGGGGTTCCGTGGCGCACTCTCGAAAACGTCGCGCGGCTGTATTTCCGGTACGTGCAACGCAATCACCGCGCGGCGGCGCGGTTCACCCGCGAAACGACGCCCTGGAACGAGCGGTTGTTCGTCTACGTCGCGCAGCAGGTCCGCTGGAAGCCTTCGGATCCGAACGGTGACGCCGGAGGGGCCCGATGACGCCCCCAACAGGCGCCGCCCCTCGGCGAGGTGGATGGACCGCGGTGCGACACGGCGAGCCGTTTCGCCGCGGGTCCCGCGCGGAGTCCACGTTTCGCGTACTGGAGACGGAATGCGAGCGGCTCGGACGGACCATAACCAAGCACGAGTGGTGGTCGGCCGTCGCGTCGACCCCGGCCGAGCGGCCGATCCAGCTGAAGCACTTTCCTGACATCATGAAGCAGTTGGTGGCGAGGCGGCTCGTGGTGTGCACGGTCGTGCCGGGCACCGTCACGACGTTCCGTCCGGCGGGGAGCGTGGTCGCGCATGCAGGCCTTGCGGACGACCCGGTGGGGCAGGCGCTCGTCGAGACCGTGACCCGCCTCTCAGCCGAACGTGGCCGCGCCGTGAGCACGGAAGAAGTGAACGCCGCGATGCGCGCCTCCTGGGGCTCCTTCAACGGCAAGATCACCAGTAATCGCCTGAGAGCCCTGGCTGATGCCTCCAGCCGCGTCCATGCTCCGCGCGTCCAGTGTGTACCGCTGTTCGCCCCGGGTCGCATCAAACCGACCTTGTATTGGCTACCGAGGGAGAGCGCGCTGCCGACCCCCACCGTTCCCCTCAGCCCGACGAGTGCGGTACGCGCCGCGGTGTGGCATACCGAAATGGCGTTGGGTCGCCCCGTCATGCTCGAAGAAGTCCGACGGTGGGCACAGGTGCACCACACCGAAGCGGCCTGTGCATTCCGGGCGCTGCGGCAAACCAAGACGTTCTTCGAGGTGCTCGCGGCGCACAGCGCGGCTCAGGGCGAGGCGCTGCGCACGCCGTGGACCTGTGCCGGTGGCGCGGCCTTGCACTATTCCATCGTGTCCTTGTGGACAGGCCCGACCCACCCGGCGGGCAGCGAGGCCCCGCCCTCGGCGCGACCCGTGGACATTGACGTCCCGGAAGCGTGCGAACGTTTGGGGGCCGTCTATGCGTCCGCTCTCGCCGTCGCACTCGACGCGCACCGGACGTGGCAGGATCTCGCGCAGTTCGCGACGCGACGCACGCCGGCCGGTGCTGGCGATCTCCGCCCAATTCTTCTCCAAGCAACAGCCATCCTCGAACTGTTCGATGACAGCGAGCGCCACATGCTGCAACGCGGGACGACCTTCGCCACCAAGCGCGATGTCGACCACCCAAACGATGTCCATGGCGGGCGCGTCGCGACGTTCGAGGGGGCGGTCGCTCGTGCCCAAAACGCGCTGGCCATGTATCGCCAGTGGGTCGAGCACGCGAAAGAGGCTGGGCGCGGGGTGGAGACCAAGCGTATTGCGCTTCGGCGACACGAGGAAGCGCTCACGGCGTTGGTGCCGCTGCGTGCCCTCTGCCGGCGCCTCGTCGCCGAGACGCCGCCTGCCGCTCAGGACCTCGTTCGGGTCCAAACCGTCGGGGCGAACAGCGGGGTGGTCGTACGCGCCGCCCTGCCGGCGGCGGTAGCGGCGCGCCGATTGTTGGGCGACACCGGCGTCGCCCACGAGCGTCGCGCGTATCATTCGTTGGATGCGGTGCGGCGCGTCCCTGGGGTACCCGTGAAGATGAACACGGGCGCCCGCGCATTCTACGCGGCGGGCTCGATGGATCGCGTGGATGCCGTCCGCACGACCTTTGGCCAGCTGCCCATGCCGCGAGCGGCCGCCATGCTCGCCTCCGCGGCCGCGTGGCTTGGGCCGGTCGTTCGCGATATCCGCGCGGTGCGCGAACAGCTGGATTGGATGCCAGCGGGCCAGGCGTCGAATCGCCGAGCGGTATTGGTGTCGCTCGGTCTCCTCGGTGATCTCGAGGTCGTCCTGCATCCGGCCGTCGTGCTCGACGATCCGTTGGACGTCGCCGCCGCCGCACTTGCCGTCGTCTGCGCGAGCCTGATGCCGCCCATGGGGATCAACGCGCCCGCGTTCGATCAAGGCGGCCGCGAGGCGATACGACACCGGGGGATGCTGGAGGCCATCCGCAATCTGGAAACCCGAGTGCGCGATGCATCCACGGGCGAGGGCGCCGCGTCGCTCCGTGTGATCGCGCGGGCGGTCCAGCGCATTCGGACGGAGCGGTGGTTTGAGGTCATCGATTAGGGCGACCCAAGGGGCAGGCGGGCGGCGATGAAAGAGGGGCGCAGATGCATTATCGTTTGAACAGGTGCGACTCGTCCGCCGTGTGGACGATTTGTCGGACTCCACGTTGATTTCGTTCGGTCCTCAGAAGTACGCTTTACAGTACGCTTCACGAATTGCCACCTCAGCAATAGGACACAATGCGCCTCACCCACGTCCACATTTCGCACTTCAAGTCCATCGCCGACTCCGGCAATGTGGTTATCGACCCGGCCGTCACCGTCCTCGTGGGACAGAACGAAGCGGGCAAGACCGGGTTTCTGCAGGCCCTGCACAAGGCCGCGCCCGCCGCCGCCGCGTTGGCTTCACCGTATAACCGGACGGAAGAGTACCCGCGCCGGTTCCTTACCAAATACGACGAGCGGCACCCGGACGAGCCCGCGACCGTCGCCGTCCTGGAATACACGCTCGATGACCTTGATGTCGCACGCATCGCATTGAAGCACGGCCCCGATCTCCTCAAGACCCGCACGTTCACGGTCACCCACCGGTATCAGGGGAAGCACACCGTGACGTTCAACAGCATCGTCGACGAAGCGAAGGCTGTCGAGGCGCTCGTGCGCGCGAGCCCGCTCGACTCAGACATCAAGAAGGCGGTCGGGTCCGCGAGGACGATGCGTGCGTTGGCCGCGGCGCTCGAAGGTCTGGCGCTCACGGAGGCCGGGGAGCAGTTCCGCTCGGCCGTCGCCGCGCGCGTAGCGTCCTCCGGCTGGTCTGAGGTCGTCGCGCATGAGATGTATGTCGCGAGCGTCGCGCCGTATATGCCCCGCTCGCTCTACTTCGATGATTACTCGCTGCTGCCGGGCAAAGTGAACATCGCCGACCTTGTGGCAAGCGTGCAGAAGGAGTCCGCTGCGCCTGGCAGCCTCACCGAGCAAGAGCGGGCGGTGCTCGCCCTGTTTCGCATGGCTGGCGTCGAGATCACGGAGTTGAACCAGCCGGCCGGTTACGAAGACATCAAGGCAAAGCTCGAAGGGTTCTCGAACGACATCACCGATCAAATGTTCGAGTATTGGACGCAAAACAAGGAGCTCGACGTCGAGTTCGATCTGCGCGCTGACCCCAATGATCGCCCGCCATTCAACAATGGCGTCAACCTCTACATTCGTATCAAGAACAAGCGGCATCGGGTGACGGTGCCATTCGACCAGCGAAGCAAGGGGTTCATCTGGTTCTTCAGTTTCTTGGCGTGGTTTAAGAGCGTGCGGGAATCGCAGCTGCGTGGCGCGAGCACGACGGTGCCGGCCTCACCGCTCGTGCTCCTGCTGGACGAGCCGGGCTTGAGCCTACATGCCCTCGCGCAGCAAGACCTCTTGCGCTTCATCGATTCCCTCGCGACGGAGCACCAAGTCATCTATAGCACGCACTCGCCCTTCATGGTGCGGAGCGACCGCCTACAGCAAGTCCGTGTCGTCGAAGATGCGGTCGACACCGGGACAACTATCTCGGCGAACGTGGCGGGCAGCTCGGACAAAACTCGATTTCCGCTGCAGGCCGCTCTGGGGTACACCATCGCGCAGAACCTCTTCATCTCTGCGCGGAACCTTCTCGTGGAGGGGCCGGCAGACCTCATCTACCTGCAGCATCTGTCCGGAGCACTTCGCGACGCGGGGCGAGAGGGTCTCCGAGAAGACGTCACCGTGGTGCCCACCGGTGGTTTGGACAAGGTCGCGACGTTCATCGCACTACTGAGTGGCAACGATTTGGAGCTCGCGGTGCTGCACGATTCGACCGGCGCGCCTGAGCAACGCCTCGAGGAACTCGCGCGGCAAAAGGTCGTAAAGGCACATCGCATCCTAAACTTCGGTTCCTATCGCACACTTGCGGCGCCCGACGCGTCTGCGGTGAGTGTCAAGAAGGGTCCGACAACCAAAGGGGCGTCCAACGCCGCTGCTGCCCCGGCCGCGCTGCCCGATGGCGACATCGAGGACCTGTTCGCCGTCGAGGACTATCTCGCCCTGTTCAATGCGACGTTTGCCTTCGAGCTGGGCGGAAGGATGGTGATCGCGGCAGATTTGCCAGCAGGCTCACGGATCGTGCCCCGCATTGATGCGTGGCTCAAGCGAGAGCAGATCGCAACACGACCCACGCCGGGTTACAACCACTACCGGGTGTCCGCACATCTGGCCGCGCACCCGCCGGCGAGCTTCGCCCCGGAAACGCTCTCGAATTTCGAGAAGGCCTTCGCAGCTGTGAATGCCGTGTTCGGCGCATAGCCCAAAGTGAAGAGCGCAAGCCATCGGCGCAGCCAGCCTCACTGTCGCGATGCTGTAGAAGTAGAACTATTCCTCAATCACCGCCCAAAACATTCTTCGTCGCGACAGGGACCTGACCGATGACGTCGTGATCCGTGCCGCGCACCCGGCGGCGCTACTCGCAACCAAATGGGAGGCGTTCCGTGACCGTGGCTACGACGATCCCTTTGGCAGCCATGACCTGGAAGATCTGCTGATGCTCATTGCTGGGCGTCCCGAACTCGCGAACGAGTTACCGTCGCTCTCGCTGGACGTGCGCACATTCCTCGCCGACTCCACACGGACGCTGCTGGCCGCACCGTGGTTCGACGACGTACTCGAAGGGACATTCCCTGATGCGCAGCGTCTGCCGAACGTCCTCGTGGGAATTCGCCAAAGGATCTCGGAGCTTGTTCCGTCATCCTCTGCTACAACCGGGAACGGTTGAGATGAGCGCCGTCGCTTCGATGAGGATCAGTCAGAAATCCGTTTATCCAGACCGCTCGTTTGCCCGAATCAACAAGCGCTTTGGCAGAAATCGCAATTCGGTGCCTTCGCCCGACTTCACGGAGCGACTCTGGATCAGAAGGTCCCTGGTTCGACCCCAGGAGGGGCAATACGAAAGCCCGCCAACGACTTAGCGCGTTGGTGGGCTTTCTGTATTTCGTCCGATTTTTTTCAAAGGAACGCTGCAGGAACGGCGCGCCCCCGGATTACGCCGCGTGGCGAAAGCCGTTGTCGCTCCGCGACATTGTCAGACCCCCGATGTTTTCTCGCGTGAAGCCCCCGCGGCTTAACCTTGCAAAGCAACGGAGCGGCATACGCATGACAGATTCGTGGCAGACATTGCAGGAGCGCCATCGTCGGCGGCGCATTGAGGTCGGTCTCGACCACCCCACGCCGGACCCGTCGCGTGGAGAGTTCGCGCTCGCGACAGACCGTCCTCCTCCGCATGTCATTCCCCCGACAGACAGTCCGCTCGAGCATCGCATGGCGGAGCTGTTGATTAAGATGCTCGACCCGCCGACCTCGTTGGTGCCTCAGTATGAAATCGCCACGCGGTTTGGGCGCCTTCGCCTGGACTTTCTCTTGGGAGGCGAGGGCGGACCACGGCTCGCCATCGAGTGCGACGGGGCGCGATTCCATACCGGATTCCGCAACGCGTGGCGCGATGCCGCCATTCTCGGCGCCGGCGCCGTTGACCATATCGTGCGCGTTCGCGGGGCGGACCTCTTTCGGGAGCGCTGGGATGTCGCCTTGGTGCTTGCCGCCCGCTTCCCCACGCTCTTCACCGCCCGCGGGCGGGCGTCGGCGGAGCGACTGGCCACACCCGAGGCCCACGAAGGGGTGACGCGAGATCGCCCGCATGTGTCCGTGTGGTACGCGCCAGCATCAGGACGGGACATTGACGAGGACGCCGTGGAGAAGCCGCGCGGGTTCACCCACTGGTCGCTCATCCGGATTGCCGGCCGCGTTCCGCCGTCCGACGACGAATGGCGCCGGCGTTACAAGCGCCTGCTGCGACGCCCGACGCTTGGCATCGATGGGTGGGCGCAGCGAGAGGCAGCGGCGTGGGCTCGCCTCTACGGCAAGTAACCTGCGCGCTCAGCGTCGTCGCCCGACGGTCTCGGCGTCGTCGGTGAGCGGTGGCCTGAAGCCGTGTAGTGTGCGTTCGTCCACCATCGCACGAGTGATCGGCCGAGTAGTGCGCTGGCGTGATCGAAGACCTGCCGTCGGCACATGACGCGCGATGGATTCGCGAACCACGGGCCCGCCTGCCACCCGCTCGGAAAGCACAGGCGGCCGATCACCGCCGTGGTGTGCTGCACCGTGACCACGTCGAGCGCCCCGTCAGGCTCCCACGCGTAGAAGAATCGGCGCGCCGGCATGGCTGTCGGGTCCCAGCGGCCGCACACCCGCTGCGGCACGACGACGGCGCTCCCGTCCGGTTGCTCGAGGAGGTACACCGCCTCCGGCGCGTCATCGAGCTCCATACCGAAGCCAGGGGCCTCCCGGATGGCGAAGCGGCGCAGCGGCCGGACTGGCGCGCTCGTGTCCGATGGCGCCGGGTCGCAGCGCCACGTCGACAACGCGAGCGGTTCCGGCGGGATGGTCATGGGGCTCCGGCGTGCAAGAGGCGAACCCGGATGGTGCGTTGCCCGTGCCAAACCCGCAAGCGCACTGACCTTCGCAGATCGAGCGCGCGAACCGTATTTTCACAGCGAGATGATGAGCGTACCCTGTGCAATGTCGATTCGCACGTTTCACGACGAACGATGGAAGCCCATAGCTACGCCGCCGTCGACATCGGGGAGGTAGGCCACCCCGCACTCTGCTAGGGGAGTCGCTTTACCTCTTTAAAGTCCGTTCTTCGTCAATCTAGATGGACAACAGTGATGTCTAAAGGCGCGAGATCGTTGGCCGGTGGCGACAAATTGTAGGGTTGCCGGGGACGCGCCGGCAAAGAAGAGTCAGGCAGGTTTCGGTCCGGCTTTGCCCCTTTGTGTGTGACCCTTTCCTCTTCCGTTGGTCTTACGGGAACACCGTGCACGTTATAACGTATATGTTATGCCGAGCGATCTAAGGGCTGCTCTTGGTTGGACTGCAGTCCAGTTCGTCCAGCGTCCTGACTCAGACCCTCCAAGCGGTTTTGCGGTCGAGGACGAAATCGAAGGGCTCTCGGCCGAGGAATTGCGCCATGTACGCCGCGAGCTTCGTGCATTGCAGGCTGCGGGGATTCCACCAGATACAAACCTTGGACAACCGGACATCGAGCGAATACCACATCGATGTAAAGGCGACACTCACAAAACCGACTTCTACGTCCTCAAGTGCAAACCAGGCGATTGGCGCTTGTATTTCATCGCCGATGACCGGCGCAAGCGCCTGATCTTTCTCTACGCAGTTCAAAAGCGGCAAAACAAACGTGACCCCGAAGACCTCAAAAAGTGTGAAAGGCGCCTCGCGAAACTCCGCGCGCTCACTGACGCCGACGTGCAGTGCCTCGGTCGCTTTTCTGACATCCTCGTCACCTGAGTTGATCGAACGCCCCGTCCAAAGTGGTCTTGCGGCCCGAATCGACGCCAACGCGTCGTTGAGGCACGAGCTGGAACGGGATGTGGCAGGTGAGCTCGCAGAGCAACTCATCCGCTTAAGGCGATTTCGAGGCTTGTCTCAGGGGGAGCTCGCGGCCGCGATTGGTACCAAGCAGGCCGCAATTTCCCGTCATGAATCAGGCGCGAGCAACATTAGCGCGAAAACATTAGAGGCTATGCTCGAAGCCCTTCAAGCCATAGTCCGGATCGATCTTATCCCGCAAGAGATGGAAGAGTTTCGCACCGAGTTTCCGCGGTGGTGGGTGGCGGCTGAGGATCAGCGACTGAGCGTTTCGACGCAGATCTTTACGACATTCGCAAGCGGGTCATTCGGGAATACTCTTACGGAATCGATGACTCCTGTGGTGAGTACGAACGTCCTCGGGTACGTGCTTGCTAAGTCTGCATCACCCAAGCCCCTGAAGGCCATAAACGATGAGTAAGAAGCTTTCGACGACGAAAACACGAGGGGAGGCACAGAAACGACTCGGGCCGTCCGCGGGAGATGTGGACATCGCGCGCGATGTATTTCCCCTACCAGCGACTTCGTTGGTGGCGGCGAGTCTGCCGGCACGCATCGCGTCAGTGGCTGTGAAGTCAATTCGTTACGAGGAGCAGCCCAATGTCAGCTTTGCGACCAGAAATCCCGCAGCACCGGGGCCGCTCGACGTGTCACTTCGCGCCGAGTACGGATGGGCTGGAGATCGGATCATCGTACTCACCGTACACGTGACAATAAAGACGCCGGAAGCGCCAGTTCATGTCGACGCAACTGTGTCTCTCCGGGTAGCATTTGAGGCGATTGAGGCTACCACTGGCCAGCAGCTCTGGCAGTTTGTCAAGGAAGCCGGCCTCCGAATTGCCTTCCCATTTGTGCGTACTCATATAGCGACCATCACTGCGATGGGTTCATTGGGTAGCATCGCAATTGAACCGCTTTTGCTATCGTTGGGAGAGCCAGCGCCCCAGAGCGAAGGATGAAAGTTGTGCGAAGCCGGACCTGCAACTCGCGAAGCTGGCCCAACCACGCTTGAGCGTGCGAAGTTCGGTTGGATATCGGTCACGGTTCACCGCTATCGCTGCAGATGCTGCAGGGTGGCGCGAGCACGCAACGGGCACCGTTGAACCGCCCCGGGATTGGAGGAGGCTCCCAGCTTTGTGAGATTTGGGAGCATGACGAAAGACAAAGGGACGGGCAAGCGTCGGGCGAAGCCGTTCGCGCCCGAGGTCCGGGAGCGGGCGGTGCGCTTGGTGCAGGAGCAGCAGGGCGCGCATGACACGCAGTGGGCCGCCATCCGGTCGATTGCCGACAAGATCGGTTGTTCGCCGGAGACGTTGCGGCTCTGGCTCCGGCGGACCGAGCGCGATGCGGGCCAGCGGCCTGGCGTAAAGACCGAC
>VYMF01000019.1_pt1 | contig 103107 bp, 90 predicted proteins | sample 5115271 | NCBI WGS metagenome assembly VYMF01 (sample SAMN12291778, study PRJNA351875) | freshwater metagenome | isolation source: freshwater lake | place: USA: Michigan, Wintergreen Lake | collected 2013-08-08
ATGTTGTAAATGATCTATAATCGCAATCAGTGCGGTTCCCTTCCGGGCTTCTTCCAATCGCCGTTTCACCATCTTTGGGAATGTACCCTATACGTCAAACCATTTTTATAAAAATTATCTCGATTTTTGCAATTTTTTAGGGCATAAAAATTGTATGGAATGTAGAGTTTTTAAGAGAATTCGTTCTGGTTATCTACATTTTTCGATACTTCTTTGTTTGCCTTGGGGACCGATTCAAAATTTGGGAGCGGAAACAAATCTTTAACTTTTAAATACAAAAGAGAGGTCGGGAAGTTTTCTGCAAAGAAAACCCGATGACAAAATCATTGTAACTCTCTACCCTGGTTACCAATACAGAGCAAACAACTTAACAGTATCATCACCAAACGGAACAAAGGTTAGGCTTCAGGAATTCGAGCTCTCAAATTCACAACCTTTTTTGGATATTAAAACCCGAGATTTTCAGGTCAATTCTATCATAGGATCTTACGTTTTATTCCAAAACTACACTATCGAACAAACCACTCAATCTAGCGATTTGAGTTTAGGTGGTTTGTTGGTTGGAAGTAACACATCGATCAATGGCTCACCGTATCAAACAAAAGATCTAGGAACAGTGATGAAAGCCAGGATCTACAGCCTGATGCCTGTTATCTATATTGGAGAATCGGGAAAAGAAAATTTTAGGTTTGGGTTGGGAGTTGGAATCAGTAATGTTTCCCTCCAAGGGAATCCTGATTTTTATGATGGGCTTGGAACCCAAATCCCTTTGGCAAATCTATCTTTGGGTGGACCTTTGCAAGAGAGATTGGATTCTATTGGTAAGCTGGCTCTCTTCCGAAGTGGACAACTGGAGCGTGATCCTATCAATCTCTACCTCTTATCGAATTTAAGCGCCGATGGAAATCTAGAACTACTGGGATTGTACCAATTGAGCAAAGGAAATTTAGAAATTTCCAAACTAAACCCATACACCCTATACTGGTTACAACAATTCAGCAATGGTTCCCTAAGTGAACTTGAAATTATAACACTAGCAAACCTCGGTAAATCGGATCTGAAATTCAACCATAGGTTTGTATCCAATTTTTATTCTTTTTTTGAAGTGCCTTTTTGGGAGATTGTAATTCGATTTGGATATGGTGGTCCTGTTTATTATGAAGACGGATATCGGTTTACCTTTCGAAATTTAGATATATCGACATACCTTCCGATAGATTTATAATTACATGAAACTAAAAATGTCGCATACGCTCCCGCAAAACAGGATTGAATTTACGGATGAGGACTTTGACAAATTTCTCCCAGATCGTCTTCGGCTCCTTTCTTCTTCCCAGTGGACACCGGTTTCCGTTGTGCGAGAGGTTGCAAAGATTTTAGATTCACACACAATCAACGAGATTTATGATTTGGGGTCTGGTGTAGGGAAATTTTCGATTTTAATCTCAATACTTAGACAAACCAGAGTTATAGGTGTCGAACAAAGGGTTCATCTTCTTCAAATCTCAGAAAATTTGAAGGATACATTTGTAGCCAAACAATCAAAATTTATAGCGGGAGATTTTTTGGATTTAGATTTTTCCAAAATCAAAGCGGCCTATTGTTTCAATCCTTTGTATGAAACAATGTCCACCAAATACAATATAGATGATACAAAACAAAAATCAGCAACCCTCTTCCTGAATAAACTCATACATCTCAAATCCAAATTTTTAGAGATGGAAATGGGAAGTATTATCATCACCTACCATGGTTTTGGTGGAATTATGCCAAAACAATTCCAAAGGCTAAACCGAATCCAATTAGAATCGGGAGAAATTGAAGTCTGGAAAAAATCAGCTTAGAGTTTTGAATCTACTTGGATTGAAATTTTTAGGTTTATTCCCGAACCAAGCGGATCACACTGATCTCAGAAGGTGCCCCCAATCGTATCGGAGGTCCCCAGTAGCCTGTTCCACGGCTCACATATATTTTACTGGTTTTATACGTATGAAGACCTGCGACAAACCTTTGGAAGAGATAGATTAAAATATTCCCCGGAAAGTATTGGCCTCCATGAGTATGGCCTGACAGCTGTAAATCGACTCCAAATTTTTCTGCTTCTAAAATCGAATTGGGTTGGTGCGCTAAGAGGATTTTGTAGTCACAGGGATCATTTGTTTCCAAAGCGGCCCTTGGATTGGTTTGGTGGTTTCTCAAAATCCTTCCTGCATGGAGGTCGGTTACTCCTGCTACAAGAAGAGTCGAAGAGTTTACTTTGAGTTTTTGGTTTTGATTGAGAAGGACTGAAATTCCAAGACTTCGAATCTCAGGTAGCCATTCCAAAACCCCAGAATAGTATTCATGATTTCCTGTTACATAAAACGTTCCAAACTTGGATTGGATGCCTTGTAGTGGTTTTAAGTATTGTTTTAGGACTGATACTGGTCCATCCACAAGATCACCCGTGATGGCCACAAGGTCAGGATTTTGAAAATTGATTCTTCGGACAACCCTCTCTAAAAATTTCCCCTTGATCGTTGGCCCAATATGTACGTCTGAAATCTGAACGATTGTAAACCCATCCAAATCGGGATGAAGGTCTTTTACTTTTACTGACACTCGTTTTGTGGTAAGCCGAACATGAGCATTGATAAATCCAAGCGAACTAAAACCTGTAGAAAGAAGGATGGACGTAAAAGCGAGAGAGAATGCTTTGATTTCAGATACGCCATCTAAAGGAAATCCAAGGTGAACAAGGAACCCAAACAATTGGTTCGCATAGTCTGAGACAAACCCAAATGGTAGAATAGACACAAAGTCCATCAGGAGAACAAAACTAAAAAGGATCGTAAAAAAGCCAAAATTGGTAAGACCAAGGTAGGCAAAGAATGTTTGGAGTTTTTCTCGTTTGGAAAGTTTACTTAAGAGGTAACTTACAGGCACGAGGACTACGGCAAGCGCAAGGCCAATCCAGACAACCCAAACCGCAGCTCCACGGATAGCAAGCCCTTCCACCAACCGAAACCCAGAATAGAAGTAAGTTAAACCAAGCAATGAAGTAAGAATGGATAAAAATAGGAAAAATGTTTTCAAAAAGATTCCTCTATTTGTTGGACATCAATTTTTGGAAGTCTGACACCGATATTTTAAAAAGCAGGAAAGAAATGAAACACCAAGAAACCCTTCGAACAAAGTCAGATGTAATCCTAATCGGCGCAGGGATCATGAGTGCAACCCTTGGTGTTCTTCTAAAAGAACTCGCACCCGAACTTTCCATCACCGTATTGGAGAGACTCGATGCAGCTTCCAGAGAAAGTTCCAATGCTTGGAACAATGCGGGGACCGGACACTCAGCTTTTTGTGAATTGAACTACACACCCGAAAAGGCCGATGGCAGTATCGATGTTCACAAAGCACTTCATATAGCGGAATCCTATGAAAGGTCGAAAGAGTTTTGGGCTTATTTATCTGCCACCAAACGGATTATAGATCCAGATGAATTTATAACAGCCATTCCACATTATAGTTTTGTTTGGGGTGAAGAAAACATAAACTTTTTGAAACGTCGCTATGAAGCGCTCCAGGCTTACGAGTTGTTTCAAGGCATGGTTTATAGTGAAAACCGAGAGGAGATCACAAACTGGCTGCCTATCGTGATGAAAGATCGAAATCCAAATCTTCCCATTGCAGCGACAGGAATGCAGATCGGAACTGATGTAAATTTTGGAACTCTGACAAAAGCTATGTTTCGATATTTACAAAAATTCGACAACGTACATATCCATTTTTTTGAAGATGTAAAGGATTTAGAACGAGCAAAATCTGGAGTTTGGCACCTAACATCTCATAATTTACAGACACATGAAAAAGAACACCATGAGGCAAAATTTGTTTTTATCGGAGCGGGTGGAGGTTCTCTTCCTCTCTTAGAAAAATCAGATATCCCAGAGGCAGAAGGATTTGGTGGATTCCCAGTGAGTGGCCAATGGCTCCGTTGTCGAAGTCGCGAAGTGATTCTTTCTCATTATGCAAAAGTCTATGGTAAGGCAAGCGTAGGTTCTCCTCCTATGTCCGTACCACATTTGGATACAAGAATCATCGATGGAAAAAAGGAACTTCTTTTTGGACCATATGCTGGATTTACAACTAAATTCTTAAAAAAGGGATCTTACTTGGATTTGGTGAAATCATTAGAGTTTGATAATATATTTCCGATGCTTTCTGCAGGTATGCACAATCTACCTCTCACTAAATATCTAATCAGCCAAGCTCTCCAATCCCATGAGGATCGAATGGAAGCATTACGTGAATACTTTCCCAATGCAAAATCAGAAGATTGGGAATTGGTTGTCGCAGGCCAAAGAGTCCAAGTCATCAAAGCAGATAAGGAGGAAGGTGGAGTGTTAGAATTTGGAACGGAAGTTGTAGCGTCAAAAGATGGTAGCCTTGCTTGTTTACTTGGTGCAAGCCCAGGAGCTTCTACATCCGTTTCCATAATGTTAGAAGTTTTAGCAGATTGTTTTCCAGAGGAGATGAAATCCGAATCCTGGAAGAAAAAATTGCAAGAGATGATTCCTAGTTTTTTTGGTTCCATGATTGAGGATGGGAAACTCTGCAAATTAAGTCGAGAGCTTACAAAAAAACAATTGGAACTTGAGGAAAAGATCCAGCTAACTAAAGTTCTTAGCTAAATCAATAAAATCCTTTCAAAAAATAAATATTTCCAATCCAAGGTAATAAACAAAATTACCCTGAGTTTAAAAATCATAATTTTGTCGCAATAGGCGGGACAAAATTTACCAATCTTGAGTCCGAAGAACAATATTCTCTTTTGGCAAAATGAAATAAGTAGTAATAAGATCTAAGTATCGCTTTGGTATAGATTTTTTGAATTTTTTCTTTACTTTGTGTTAGATCGGAATCCAATCTAGAACGGAATTTTATGATTTCGAGAAAACAATTCCATTTATTTAGAAATACAAAACTACAGACGAAGATGATCCTTCTTGTCTCAGGAATTGTTGTTCTCTGTGTTTTACCTCTATCTGCTTTAGTTTATTATAACAATAAAAATTTGATTCTGGAAAAAACATTCGATGTTTGTAAAACGATAGCAAACAATATTATAAAAATTGCTGACGATGAACTATTATTAGGTGATACCTTTGAAGCAACATCATCCGCACTAACTAAATTAAAAGACTCGGGAGTCAGTGCCTTGAAAGATACTTATGTCATCGATCTTGATGGCTCAGTAGTGGCACAACTTTACTCAAATGAATCTAAAAAAAACTTAGAAACTGAAACCATTCTATACTTCCAAAGTCTCACTGAATTAACCTCTAGAGAAATAACTTTCGGCGAAAAAAATATCCTTCAGTTCGTATATCCAATTTTTATAGAATACCAATCTCAAAAACTTAGAGCTGGTACAGCTATATTTGAATTTGACTCAGATCAAATTTTTTTACCTATCCAAAAACTCAGATATTCGATTCTTGTATCTGCCGGTATACTTCTGTTAATCGGTATAGGCATCGCATTCTTTGTATCATACACTTTATCCTACCCTCTACAAACCTTAAATGAAGGCGCAAAACAAATTGGAACGGGAGATTTTTATCATAGAATCCATCTTGATGGTAAAGACGAAATCGGACAGCTTGCAATTGCCTTCAACCAGATGACTGAAAAAATTCAGGACTTCACAAACCATTTGGAACAAAAGGTTTTGGACCGAACCAATGAGCTAAATCAATCTTTGGAACAAGTTAAGGCACTTAAGGAGGCTCAAGATGGAGATTATTACCTCACATCGTTGTTATTAGAACCTCTCTCAGCAAACAATAACTATTCGAAGAATGTCAAGACTGAGTTCTATTTGGAACAAAAGAAAAAATTCTCCTTCAGAAATTGGGACTCACAAATAGGTGGAGATATCTGTATTACGGATACCCTAAGACTTCACAACAGAGAATATACGATATTCTTAAATGCAGATGCAATGGGAAAATCAATCCAAGGTGCTGGGGGCGCATTGGTTTTAGGCGTTGTTTTTAACGCTAACTTAATTAGATCTCGTTTGATATCTCATTCTAATATCTATCCTGAGATTTGGCTAAAAGAAAGATTTATTGATCTTCAAAATGTATTTCTTTCGTTTGATGGAACGATGTACATCTCTGTTTGTATGGGACTCGTAGACAATGAGTCAGGTATGATGTATTACATAAACGCAGAACATCCTTGGACAGTTCTCTATAGAGATGGCGTGGCGAGTTTTTTAGAAGATAAGGTTGAACTCTACAAAATAGGAACACCTGGACAAGAGGAAAAATTTGCAGTCAAAACCTTTCAATTGAAACCAGGTGATGTCATCATTACGGGTTCTGATGGTCGAGATGATATAATCATAGGGAACGAGGAAAACTACGATCTAATCAATGAGGATGATTCCTTATTCCTAAATCATGTAAAAAAAGGGAAAAGTGATTTAGAAAAAATTGTTAACGAAATTAGGAACACAGGCAAAATTTATGACGACCTTTCTATTTTAAGAATTTCCTTTAAAGAAAACCAAGAAGAAAGCATGGAAATAGCATCATTGGATCAGCCTCAAGGCCTAAATGAGGTAGTGAACAATTTCCTAGAAAAAGGAGATCACCAAAGAGCGTTAGATTATCTATTAGAATATTCCAATTTGAATCCTATGGATGAGGATGCCTTATACCAGTTAGCGAAAGTATACCTCCAATTGAAGAAATTGAAATTTGCCCAAGAAGCGTCCGAACGACTTTACCTCAGAAACAAACAGCATACAAAAAATCTTTTGGTATACTCTCAAATATTATTTGAACTTAGATTTTTTTCAAAGGTTCGCTTGATTTTAGAACAGATTTTGGATCGCGAACCAGGAAATAAGGAGGCCCAAAAACTTTTAAAAAAATTAAAGGAAAAAGAGGACGATTCCATCGAGTTCGCAGAACTCAATTTAGGTGAAATTTCACGCAAAAGTCCTGAGGAACAAAAAGAAGAGTTACTCTTAATCTCAGATAGACTTATAAAACTAAAAAAATGGCATGATGTTTTGCCATACCTAAAAAAGGCACTTTTATTCTCCAATAAAGATCCTTTCATTCAGACAAAAATTGGGACAGTCTATTACCAGATGGGAGACTTCTCGAAAGCAGAGGACCATTGGACATTGGCATTAGAGATAGATCCGACTAATCATACAATCCAAAGTCATTTAGAAAGATTGAAGATTCAGAAAAAGAAAGTAGTAAAAGGAAAATGAAAGTTTTAGGGAGGAACTTAATTATCTTTTTTTGGGGATACCTATTCACTTTCTCTGTCTTTCCAGACTCTATTAAGATCAAAGTTTTACTTACTTCAGATAATTCAATATACGAACAGGCATTATTTGGTATACAATCGTCTTTTGAAGGAGATTTGGATATATTTTATTTAGATGAATTAGAAGCGGATGAATCGAATTTACAGAATTTTTACAGAGACTTGGACAAGTCAAATTCCTTTGTCATCGCAATAGGAAAAGGGGCTACACATGCAATCCAAGAGAACACAAAAAATATACCCATTCTTTTTTCTATGGTTTCCAACCCAAAAAGTTTGAATTTAAAATCCAATCGTTTTTGCGGAGTAAGTATGGATGTTCCGATAGAGCTTTTTTTCAGCACACTCAAAGATATAAATATAAATGCAAAAACTGTTCTATCGATTTATTCAAACAGTGAGGGTGAATACATTTCAGAGGCAGGAGAACATACAGATCTAAAATACAATTTAATTTTCACAAAACAAAAAACCAATCGTGAGAAACTGACTTCTTTTCTAGACGATCTGACTCAAAAACCAGATGCTATTTTAATTCCTCCGGATCCGCTATACGACTCATCTAACTTTGATTTTGTAAGTCAGTATAGTCAAAAAAATTCCATTATACTCATGAGCTCTTTCCCCGCTTTCGTAAGATCAGGTGTTACTTTTGGTATTAGTCCCGATTATACAAATATTGGTATAGAAACAGGAAACCTGGCAAATAAACTTAAAATTGGAAAATTATCATGTTCCAATGCTGGTTTTTTATTTCCTAACCAATTCAACTTTTTGTTGAACGAAGAGTATGCCGAGAAATCGAAAATCCCGATTCCCAATTCACTCATAGAGCGAGCGAAAAAAAGCAAATTGTTTTCCGCGGCAGTTAAGCTCTTAAATGAAGAAAAATGGAAATCCGCAAAATCAATTTTCGAAAACCTTTTAGCCACGGATCCGAGCAACAAATCTCTATTATACTACCATCAAATTGCGCTACAAAAAATTTCCGGCTCACAGACAAACGAAATCCTGATAAAAGCAAAATCATATTTTGATTCTGGAAACTTTTTACAATCCAGGATTGAATACCAAAAAGCACTTAGCTTAAATCCAAACCTAATCATTGCCAAAGAAGGTATTCAAAAATCCATAACTTCACAGAGTGAAAAAGAATTCAGTCTAGGTTTGATCTCGAAAAAGAATGGAAATATATTCGAGGCCCTCCAGTATTTTGTAGGTTCTCTTAGAACCAATCCTCAAAATTCGAATGCAAAGTCAGAATTGGAAAATACAAGGAGGACCGAATACTTTAGAATTCCGGAATTAAAAACGGGAGGTATCGACGACTACCAAAAGCGTAATTACGATTCAGCAATTCTAAAATTTGAGAAAATTCTATTCATTGATCCGAATGATAAATCTGCGCAGGAATATCTTAGATTATCCAAATTGAAAAAAGAAGCAATTTTGAATATTCAAAAGAAACAAAAACAATGAAGCGATCTTTACTTATATTTTTTTTCCTTACTCTTTCTTTAATAGCTGAAGAACAAAAAAAAATTATACTAATTGGAAATTTTTATCCTATTGAAAAAAAATTCGGCAATCCATTAGAAGAAAAAAACTTAAAATCTTTTTTGACAGACAAACTAACAAATGCAGGTTACGAAGTCGGTAACATCGATTCAAATTTAGAGTTATCAAAAAATTCAGGTCACATACGAATTGAAGGGTTTTATTCCAGCTTCGAAGATGGTTCCATTTACATCCAGTTTTATGATCCTGAGTCTGGTGAATTGCTTGACGCGATGAGCCAAACGCGTCTGCAAAATAAAATAGAGGGAATTGAGTTAGATCCTTCCGAGTTCTCAAAAGATAAATATGAAACTTGGAATGAAATTGCTAAAAAATTGATTCTGCGACTAAAATCTAATCCAAATCGCATAAAAAAACCTCACAACATCCAAGAACATGTTTTGGATACGCCGATTGCTAAATTAAAAAACTTCAGCCGAGCAACGGTGGATTTAGAAAAACAAAAATCTGAAGTTTTCCAACTTTTAGCTGAACAAAATGTTTCTGTTGCATCTAACGTTTTAAAAGAAGCAAACAAACAACCTGTTTCTGTGACAGTTATCCGCTCCGAACAAATTCGTCTTTCTGGAGCAAGGACCTTAAATGACCTTTTGATGATCTATGTTCCAGGCTACTTTAAAGTTGAGGACCAAGATGATACGATTGCGGGCTTTCGAGGTTTGGCACCAGACTCTAACTCGAAAGTTTTACTTCTGTTAAATGGATTTAATATGAATACTGAATGGCAGTTTGGTCCGCCGGATTCCATTATCAATAGTATGAATTTGGATTATATCGAAAGAATTGAAGTGATTCGAGGCCCTGGATCGGTAACCCTTGGCCAGGGTGCACTATTGGGCGTTATCAACATAATCACCAAAAACCCTACTACAAATCAAAATACGGAAATCTTGGCTGGTATGGGGAAAGATCAGTATAGAAATTTTTCCTTACAATCGGGCGCAAAAGGTCAATTAGTCGAAGATCTGAAAACTTATTTTTATCTTTCAAGAATGTCCTACAATGGACAAAAACTTCGAAGCGAAGGATGGACAAAAGAGAGAGAATACGAAGGTGCCGAAGTAAGAGGGTTTGAGCAAATCACGGACCCAAGAGAAAAAGAGACCTTAAAAACATTCTCTTGGAATGGAGGAGATTTTTATTCTAATATTGCCTCTTCAAGTGGAAATCGTTTAGAACGGAATAGGAATCAAACAATTGTTGGTAATATAGAATATAAAAACTTCAATTTACAAACATTTATTGGAGACCAGAGACGAGATTTATACAATTTTTATAGAGATCGAAATGAAGTAGATAGCCAAATTCGAAATCTGGCAGGCACATATACTCATCACTTTTCGGAATCTCTCCGACTAACAACAAAAACATTTTATACCCAAGATGATTTTGGATTCTTCTCGCATGGCGGTGTTCGTTTAGCTGGTACGAGAGAAAATCGATACGGAGGAAGTAGCATTCTGAACTGGAACATCAGTTCCAAAAATACTTTGGCGATTGGTCTAGAATATCGTAAATACGATCTAGGAAGAAATGATAACTCGGGTAATAATTTTATCGTAAATCGAGCAGAAGCAGAGAGTTTCTTTCCCAAGGAACAAAATGGCACGATTTCACCAACCAGCAGTTTTCAAGTGAATGAAACGAATCGTTTTGTTTTTCCTAGATCTATTCCAGTTGGAAGTATTTTTGTGGAAGATGTCCATAAAATTAACGAAAGATGGGATTTATTTGGGGCTTTTCGCTACGACAAACATCCGTTTTGGGGATCAAATATCTCACCAAGATTGGGAGCCATTTACACGCACTCACGGGAATCCAATTTCAGATTTTCATACCAAGAAGGCTTTCGCGGTGCAGTTGGAGTATCGTATACCGGTGGATACCAAAAAGATGGTCTCTTAAGAAGTGAGAATTTCGGATCTGTAGAACAAGCGCAAATTCCCAACATTGATTCCAATAGAAACCCTACTATATTTCGCAATATACCACAAGCCGAGCCCGAAAAGATGCGAAGTTTTGAAATTGCATCTAAAATTCGACCCAACCAGAAATTGTATATCGATACTGTTCTATTTTATAATATGATAGAGAACGTAATCGATGTTGGAGTGATTTATCCCAATCCAGATACAAACAAAACACCTAGAATTGGAACTGATGAACCTGGGGATTGGGGAGGATATTTTTTCTTTAGAAATACACCAGGTATCTTGAGACAAGGTGGCGGCGAAATTTCTTTCGGAATTAAACAAACCAAGTATGATGTATCAGTCAGTCATTCTGCCGTTAAGGTGTTAGGTGCGAGTACAGAACTACACAATTCACAATATCTTACTAGCGATCCAAAAAACAAACATTTCAGAGCCTATCCAGAAAATGTAACAAGGCTAAATCTTTTGCTTTATCCAATCAATTCCGTATCCATAGGACTCAACTATCTTTATAATTACAATTGGTATGCTCCTACAGGGGCCAATGTAAAGGGAATACATATGCTAAATGGTGGTTGCCAATGGAATTTTTACGAAAATATGTACATGATAGTTTCAGTAAGAAATATTTTGGATGCACAGAATTTGTATCCAATCAATAGTGTTGCTGGAGATGTAACATTAGCCCAAGGTACACCCTCCTATGAGGGAAGAACATATTGGATTCAAATTAAGGCGGTTTTCTAAATGGAAAGCCGTTTATTCAGACTTTTCTGGCTTTGGTCGTAATCTAAACTCAAAAATCACTCGTTCTACAGAATCGAGTTTATAATTGGTAGATCCTTTCGATATTTCGATGATTCGACTTGGCTCAACACCTTTTTCGCGCAGAAGTTTTGCAATCATCCTGGCGCGATCCTTACCTAACTCATAATTGTCCGACCAACCTTCGCGATTTGGTTCAAAGGGAGTAGTTGTTGTTGTTATCACAATATCGTAACCCACATACTCATTGTTAAGCTTTCGAGCAATTGCGTCAACGGTTGCCCGACCTTCCAAATGTACTCTTAGATCAGGTAGATCAAAAAGATCGCTCGCTAAAAATCGAATCTGATTTTGGGCTTCCAATGGTTTTTCTTTAGGTATAAAACTATCGTCCACATTTCGGCTACTTGGTAGAGCGACTGGTTCTTTCTGTTCGATGGATTCAGAAGATCCAATTTGAAAAGAGAGACCTGCTCCAAATTTGGCAAATGTTTCTTCATAATTTCCCTTGTTTCGGTAGCCATTATTCGGTGCCTTAAAATTAACAATGTAAACATTAGAATGTTCGATCTCACCAAACAGAAATATTCGATCGTTAAAGTGATATCTCATTCCAAAACTTCCAAACAATCGATTTACCTGACCGCCAAAAAGCTGTTCCCGACCAGCACCCCCACCAACTCGTAAGTAAGGATCGAATGAGGAACCGGGGTTAAAATGAAAAAAGAAACTTAAGTCGGCTGTTGATGAAAGGAAAATATTTCCTTCGGTTTGTGTGAAAAAATCTAAAGTACTACCTAAACGGAGAGACTGAGTAAAATCCGATGATCTTTGAAAAACAAGCGGGTATAAAGTGAGAGCTTGCCTATCTACAGTTACTGTTCTAGAGCTTCGAATCGTTTGTGTAGAGACAGAAAGCCCGAGACCAAAATACCTCCAAATCCCATATTCAAATCCCAACTCACCCGATTGGCTGCGAAGATTCGTACGATTGGCACTCACGTCTCGACTCAGAAAGTATTCATAAATTACGACTGATCCAGTGTCAACAGAGGGGTTTGTTACAAATGGATTGATAGGAACATTATACTCTTCTAAATTTCGTTCGATGGTGCCTGAATTGTTTCCGATTCCTTGAGCGCCCGCTAAAAATAGGATAAACTTACCACGATCAAACCCACGGGCATCTAACAGATTAGGAATTATTAATATAATGAGAAGAAAAATCCTGGTTTTAAGATTCATTTTTTGCTTATGAGAATGCTTATAAAAACACCGACAGGAATCAATAAAATAAATGATTCTTCTGAATAGAAACAAACAAAATGTAACGATTTCCCATATTTTTTAAATTTTAATCGCTTTAGGCAGATTTTTCTCTCTAGACAACAGAGGATTTTTTTTTACTCTAGACTTAAGAGTCTACAAACTATGGATCCAACTGAGACAAATCTTAAAAAATTCCGCAGTCTGCTCCATGTTTCCTCCGTTTTGAATGCAAACTTAGACTTATACCAATTACTCCCCCTCATTATGCTGTATTCAAAAGACCTTTTGGAGGCAGAGGCTAGTTCTCTCTTTCTTTTGGAAGAGGAAGGATTTTTGTACTGCGAAGTTGCACTCGGCGAAAAAGGTGAGATCATCCAAGAATACGCAAGACTCGAATTAGGTGAAGGGATCGTAGGAGTTGTTGCCAAGGAAAAAAAAGCTATCATTTTAGAAGATGCATATCTAGATCCACGTTTTAATAAACGAATGGATGAAAAAACGGGGTTTAAAACCAAGTCCCTTATCTGTGTTCCCTTGTTTGTAGAGGAAAAACTGATCGGGACTTTAGAAGTGATCAATAAAACAGAAGGCAGAGTTTTTGAACCGTCTGATTTGGAATTTTTAATCTCTCTCTCCGAAGTTGCAGCCACGGCAATTCAAAATGCCAATACCAAAGACAAACTCGATAAGCGGATTCTCGAACTCTCTCTTTTATATGAGTTCGAAAAACTTCTTGTTTCAGAAAAAAGTCTACCAGAGCTAGGGAAATGGATCTTAAACAGAATTTTAGAATATTTAGAAGCAAAGTCCGGTACGATCTATCTCTTTAACGAATTGGAAAAAGAACTATATATCCTGGCTGCAAAAGGTATTCCAGAAGATGCTTACAGTCAAATTCGCGTTCCTTTGGGTTCGGGAGTAGCTGGATGGGTTGCAAAAGAAAGGGAAAACCTTTTAATTCACAACTTGGACTTTGACCCAAGATACAACAAACTCTCTCCTTATAAATTTGAATCCAAGTCTCTCATATCAGCCCCACTCATTTTTCAAGATGAACTCTTAGGTGTGATTAGCATCAATAACAAAGTTTCTGGTTATGCTTTCAATCATGCAGACCTAGACCTTCTCGCTAACATTGCAAATAGACTGAGCACAATTATCAAAAACGCAAAACTCTTTCATATGGTCGTTGATAGCAAAAAGGAACTGGACCGAGCAAAATCGATTATGAAAAAGATTATGCCAAGTTCCCTTCCAATCTCACCAAATCTGAGTTATGGGGTATCTCATATTCCTTTAGAACAAGTTGGCGGAGATTTTTACGATGTCACCAAATTGGATGACGACATCTTTGCCGTTTTGATTGCGGATATCTCAGGTCATGGACTATCCGCGGCAGTGCTTGCGGCCATGTCTCATATGGTTTTAAAAAATTTTGAAACAGAAATCAAACTCAGTCCTTCTGTTTTTCTAACCAATCTCAACCATATGTTGTATGGAAAACTAGCAGGGAATTTTTTGACGGCCTTTTATGGAGTTGTTGATACAAAAAATAATTCATTAGTATGTGCAACAGCAGGCCACCACCCACCGTTCCTTGTAAAAAGAGAAGAGAAGGAATTTAGTGAGCTAGGCATCAAAGGAAAAATCCTAGGACTCATTCCTGATTTGTTCTACGAAGAAAAACATCTGACTTTTGAACCAGGAGATAGGCTGATACTCTTTACCGATGGAATCTCAGAACATGCAAGTAAAGATAGAACAAAAAAGTATGATGAATCCCTTTTAAAAGAAGCGATTCGATCTTCCTTACATATGCAACCGCAAAATACTGCAGATTTTTTGATTCAAGAATCCAAACGGTTTACGACACAAGAAACCTTTGAAGACGACGTCACCTTACTCATAGTAGACCGAATCTAAAAAAAGGGTTTTGCCAAAGATTCGGAATACCCCCCAGGATTGTATCCCGGAGGGTTCCCATTTTCCTTACAAGTATTAGATCCCTTTTTAAAGAGTGTCCGTACGGATCATCAAACGAGTAAGCCAACTTCCATTTTGGAATCGAATCCAATATAAAATGCCCAGTGTAAGAACCATTGCTGTAAGTACCCACCAACTCGTGAGTGGGCCAAGTCCAATGATGTTTTTTACCGTATAGACCGCGATCGCACAACTCCACATGAGTACATTCGAAACCAACATGGGCCAAACCGTATCTCCTGATCCTTTCAATATCCCACCTAAAATATTATAAGTGGAATCAAACAAAAAATAGAGACAAGAGATTTGTAACATCCTCGTTGCAAAGTAGACTACAGTCTCAAAAGTTTGTAACTGTTCCTGCGGGGAAAAAAGCTCCACAAGGATTGTGTTTTGTGTAAAATATAAAATGGTAATGAATATACTATACACCCAACCCAAAGTCAACGCCGAATAGGCGGATCTTAAGGCTAATTCTTTTTTACCTTCTCCCAGATACTTTCCAACCTGTCCCGAGACTGCTTGGCTAATCCCAAGAAGCGGGATAAAACAAACCATATCCCAATTGAGTACGATAGTTGTTGCAGCCGCCACATCACTCGAGTACGAGTACATTACCATAGTGAAAAACATAAAACCGCTTACGTTGGCTGTAGTTTCTATCCCTGAAGGAAGGCCGTATCTTAAGAGTTTTTTCAATAACGGGATATGTAAGTGGATAACAATTCCAGTTGCATATTTTTTTCGAAACTCTGCGGAATAGAATTTTCCTCCAAGGATTAGAATCGGAAAGATCCCAGAAACTACTGTTCCAACTGCCGCTCCAGAAATCCCCATCATCGGAAATCCAAACTTTCCAAAGACCAGAACATAGGTTAGTGGAATATTCACAAACACAGCGGAAAAGGTTGCCAAAGTTACTATCTTTGTTCGTTCCACTCCGATAAAAAATCCCGCAAAACTTGTACGCAAACTTAAAAAAACAATCGAATAAGAAAGTATGGAAAAGTATTCCACTTCTTTTCCAAGAAGTACAGTTTCATGTCCAAATAGGCCAAAGATCACCGGTGCCAATTGTCCTGTAAGAATGGCAAGAGCCGTTCCCACAGTGAGAGAAAGGAGGAAACCTTGGTGGACAGTTCGTACGGCATTTTCCTTTTCCCCTGCTCCCATGTATTGCCCAACTAGAGAGGTGATTTGACCAAGAGTTCCAGAAATCAAAGTCGAAAAGAGAAAAAGTAGAATGCCTCCACTTAACGTTGCCGCTAAGTCTTCCTTTCCAAGTCTGGATAAAAAGTAACGATCACAAAAGATCATTACCACATCAATGGCCTGCGACAAAAAAATGGGTACGGCAATCGGTAAAAGTTCGGAAATTCCGATCTTCAAATCAAAATAGAATTTCCTCTCAAACCAAGAAGAAAGTTGTGATGTAAACATAGAAGCCCCCCTGAAGGACTGTATCAAATGCGAATGTTATTATGGAGATGACTTGAATCTTAAAAGAAACTCTCAAAAAAAAAATTAGAGATGTCTTATTTTTAAGATCTGTTAAATGGATACGACATTCATGGGAGGAATACCTAAACCCATTGGGAAATTCCTAGGAATTCTGTAAATAAAATTTTTCCGCACAAGGGATCGAAGCGGAATCCGAGGACTTGGTCTGAGGATTAGAGCGGAGAGCCCGACCGTATGACGGTAGTCATACGGATGTGCCCCCAATCCCTTCCTTTCGATAGTTCTCTTTGTACTTCACATAATTGGTTGCGGTTCGGGTGATGATCTCACGTTCTTTGTCTGTGATGTCTCGGATGATTTTTGCAGGACTTCCTATGATGAGAACTCCGGGTGGGATTTTTTTGCCAGGAGGGACGAGGCTTCCGGCACCCACAAAAGACCACTCTCCGATTTCGACATCGTCCATAATCATGGCACCCATCCCCACAAAACTATGGTCCCGGAGGGTGCAACCGTGGATTGTCGCATGGTGTCCGATAGATACATAATCCCCAATCACAACGGGATACAAATCGCGTGCAACGTGGACAAGGGTCATATCCTGGATATTGACATTTTTCCCAATAGTGATCGAGTTTACATCCCCTCGGAGCACACACTGGAACCAAATCGAGGACTCTTCTCCGATGGTAACCTTGCCTAAAACATCAGCAGAAGGAGCCACCCAAGAGGTCGGGTGGAGGGAGGGAGAAATGCCCAAAAAACTTCGAATCATAGAGGTAGACTTGGGCCGAATTGCCCGAAACTCAAGTCTTTTCGTTTTTTTAATTGCGTTTTTACCTTCTCGCCAAGTACCATAGTCTTAAGATAAAAGTGGAATCCAAGTCCAACAAAACGTATTCTTTCTCTAAAACTCTGCATAGGAAAACTCCATGGCAATAGAAATTAAAGTTCCCGAAATGGGAGAATCTGTAACCGAAGCGACGATTAGCGCTTGGACGAAAAAAGAAGGCGATGCCGTAAAAACGGACGAAGTTCTCGCCATCCTCGAAACAGACAAAGTATCTCTCGAAATTCCTTCCCCTGTAACAGGTGTTTTAAAATCGATCTCCAAAAAAGTCGGAGATGTAGTCCATGTTCGAGACATCATTGGTGCCATTGAAGAAGGAGCCGTTGCAACTGCATCTGTTCCGCCAAGCTCCGCTCCTACGAAGACAGCTGAGACTTCTACGCCGGCACCCGCTTCTGGCAAAACCAATGAGGAACTTCCTCCCGCAGTTCGCAAGTTAGTTGAAGAAAATAGACTGGATGTCTCAAAAATTACAGGCACCGGTCGAAATGGCCAAATCACTAAAGAAGATGTAGTTCTCTTTATGGAAAAAGGTGGCGCTCATAGTTCGGGCGCATCCAAACCTACCTCCTCACCTGAAATTCCAAAGGCAGTGGTAACACAAACTTCTTCTGGTCCAAGAGAAACCGTGGTACCGATGACCAAACTCCGCCAAACGATTGCAAACAGGTTGGTATCAGCACAACATACAGCGGCCATCCTCACTACATTCAATGAAGTGGATATGTCACCAATTATGGAACTCCGTTCCAAATACAAAGACAAGTTCAAAGAAACGCATGGTGTAGGTCTTGGATTTATGTCCTTGTTTACAAAGGCAACAGTTGCTGCGCTCAAGGCTTTTCCCGCGATCAATGCTGAGATCCGTGGCACGGATATTGTCTACAAAAACTACTACGATATCGGAGTGGCAGTGGGTGGTCCGAAAGGGCTTGTAGTTCCCATTGTAAGAAATGCGGACCTTCTCAGTTTTGCGGGTATCGAACAAGAAATCGCTCGACTCGCAGGTAAGGTAAAAGACGGAAAGATTTCGTTAGAAGATATGGAAGGTGGAACCTTTTCAATCTCCAATGGCGGGGTTTATGGTTCCATGATGTCCACTCCGATCCTCAATCCTCCACAATCTGGAATTTTAGGAATGCATAATATTGTAAAACGCGCGGTTGTTGTGAACGATGAGATTGTAATTCGTCCGATGATGTATCTTGCTCTTTCGTATGACCACCGTATTGTGGATGGGAAAGAAGCAGTACAGTTTCTCGTTAAGATCAAAGAAATGGTAGAGGATCCAACAAGACTCCTCTTTGAAGTATAAGGATATTCATGGAAAATTTTGATATAGTTGTTATTGGTGCAGGCCCCGGTGGATATGTTGCTGCCGTTCGTGCCGCACAACTTGGAAAAAAAGTTGCCATCATTGAAAAGAGAAAAACCCTTGGGGGAACCTGCCTCAACGTAGGTTGTATTCCGTCCAAGGCGCTTCTCGATTCTTCTGAGGAATACCACAAAGCCAAACACAAACTAGGTGACCATGGAATTTCGGTTAAGGATGTTAAGATCGATATATCCAAGATGATGGCACGAAAAGATAAGGTTGTGAGTGAAGTAACTTCGGGTGTAGACTACCTGATGAAAAAAAATAAAATCACCCGTTTCGTAGGTCATGCTAAGTTCACATCCAAATCGGAGATCTCAATCATTTCGGAAGATGGAAAACAAGAATCCATTTCGGGCAAGGATATCATCATTGCAACTGGTTCTACTCCCATTGAAATACCTCCCCTTCCCATTGATGGAAAAAATATAATCACTTCTGACCATGCAATTGCTTTGGATACGGTTCCAGAACACCTAATCATTGTAGGTGCAGGTGTGATCGGACTCGAACTCGGATCTGTTTGGTCGAGACTCGGTGCCAAGGTATCCGTGGTTGAACTTATGCCAAGACTCCTCGGAACTGCTGACCAAGCCATGGCAAGCCTTGCGGAGAGACTACTCAAAACCCAAGGGATCGATTTTCTCTTTGAAACCAAGGTCCTTGGTGCCAAAACCAAAGGGAAAAAAGTCGAAGTGGAAATTGAATCCAAAGACGGCAAAAAATCTTTGTTAGAAGGGGACAAGGTGCTTGTTTCCATCGGCCGTAGACCCAATACGGATGGACTCGGTGCCAAAGAAATCGGTATCGAGTTTACAGAACGTGGCCGAATTAAGGTCGCACCAAATAAATTCCAGACGAACGTTCCCAATATCTATGCCATTGGAGACGTTGTCGATGGACCTATGCTTGCGCACAAAGCGGAAGATGAAGGGATCGCAGTTGCAGAACTCATTTGCGGTAAATACGGACATGTAAACTACAAAGCAATTCCTTGGATTGTTTATACTTGGCCGGAAATTGCTTGGGTAGGGCTCGGAGAAGAAGAGTTAAAGGCCCAAGGAATTGAATACAAAGTGGGAAAGTATATGTTCAAACCCAATGCTCGTGCAAAGGCAATGAACGAAGTGGATGGCCAAGTAAAGGTCATTGCTGATAAAAAAACGGATAAATTATTAGGAGTTTATATCATTGGTCCGCGTGCCTCTGATATGATCGCGGAAGCTGCGATTGCCTTTGAATTTGGCGCAAGTGCAGAAGATATTGCGAGATCCACCCACGCACACCCAACTCTTTCCGAAGTGATTCGTGAAGCAGCTATGGATTGTGATGCGAAGTGGTCGATCCACTCATAAAGAATTGATGAAGGGTTGTTTTTAGGGAGAATCGAATGACAACAGAACAGATGATGAGTTTATACGGCGACAATGTTGCCCTTTTAGAAGAGTATTACAAACAATACAAAGAGGATCCAACGAGCCTAAGCCAGGATTGGATTCTTTTTTTCCAAGATCTGGATCGTGTTTCCGGAGATTTTTCTTCTAATGGAGGGGGATTTAATGGAAACGGGTATGTAAACTATTCTTCCACCGAACACAGAAAAGACTCTTCACTCAGTGACTTTGGAATCATCAACCTATTAAACGCTTATAGAAGACAAGGTCACTTAGCCGCAAACCTTGACCCACTTGGAATCAACAAACCAAATAGAGAGTTTATTGATCTAAAGATCCAAGCGCTGAAACAAACGGATTTAGAAACGGAAGTTGATTCTGGTGTTGCAAACCTGGGAAAGGCAAAACTCAAAGACGTAATTGCTTGGTTTGAAAAAACGTATTGTGGATCCATTGGTTGCGAACACTACTATTTGGTAAATGATGAAGAAAGGGAGTGGCTCCAGAATAGAATGGAACCTCTCGCAAATAGCGAACCCATTCCAAAAAAGACAGCACTGCGATTATTTGAAAAACTATACCAAGCGGACAGCTTTGAAAACTTCCTCGCAAAAAAATTCGTCGGTAAAAAACGATTCGCCCTAGAAGGGGGAGAGTCAATGATCCCGATGCTCGACACTCTCATCGAAGAGGCTGGAGTCCATAAGATGGACGCATTGGTAATAGGGATGGCACATAGAGGCCGACTCAATGTCCTTGTAAACATCATTCAAAAACCAGCAGGACTTATCTTTGCAGAATTCGAAGAAAAGTTGAATCCAGGGCAACTCGGATATGCAGACGTAAAGTATCACTTAGGTTATTCCAACCATGTGATGACCCACTCGGGAAAGGAAATCAAACTCTCGTTAGCTTTTAACCCCTCCCATTTGGAAGCTGTCGATCCTGTTATTTTTGGATCTGTTCGCGCAAGACAAACAATGGCAAAAGACTACGACCGAACTAAGTTTATGCCTGTAGCCATTCACGGAGATGCTGCTTTTGCAGGGCAAGGAGTTGTCGCAGAAACTCTTAATATGATGAACCTTGATGGCTATACGGTCGGAGGAACTTTTCATATCGTCGTAAACAACCAAATTGGTTTTACAACTCTACCAAGTGAATCTCGCTCCACACTCTATGCAACTGATCTTGCCAAAGGATTCCAAGTCCCCATCTTCCACGTAAATGGGGACGATCCAGAAGCGGTATACCGTGTGACAAAACTGGCTCTGGAATACAGACAAAAGTTTAAAAAAGACGTAATCATTGACTTAATTTGTTACCGTAGACTTGGTCATAACGAAACGGACGAACCATCATTCACACAACCACAGATGTATGATGTGATCCGCAAACACCCAAAGACAATCAATATCTACGAACAAATGCTCCTCAAGCGCGGTGATATCACAGCAGATGAAATCCAATTCATCAAAGATGGGATTTCTGAAGGATTGGAACTTTCCTTCCAACAAGCCAAGGAAAAAGACACTCGCATCACAGTTGACACATTAGGTGGAGTTTGGGCCAAGTATTCCAAAGAAAAATTGGATTCAGATGTTCACACCCAACTTTTGCAACAACAACTGGGTGGAATTGTAAAAGCACTCACCATGGTTCCAGATAATTTTTCTCCCAATCCAAAACACGTTAAGGTTTTGGAAGACCGTAAAAAAATGGGTGCGGGAGAACTACCGATTGATTGGGGTTTTGCGGAGGCACTTTCATTTGGATCCATCCTTGAAAACGGATTCCCCATCCGTTTGGGTGGACAGGATGCACAGAGAGGAACTTTCTCTCATAGACATGCTGTCTTAACAGATATTGCCAATGGACAAAGAGCAACCCTACTCAACCGCATCAGTGATGCTCAAGCAAAGATTGAGATCGTAAACTCATCACTTTCTGAATATTCTTGTTTGGGATTTGAGTATGGCTATTCACTTGCGGATCCAAGTAGCCTTGTGATTTGGGAAGCACAGTTTGGTGACTTTGCAAACAATGCACAGGTGATCTTTGATCAGTTTATCTCCAGCTCAGAGATCAAATGGCAACGCATGAGTGGGCTAGTTTGCCTTCTCCCTCATGGATACGAAGGGCAGGGACCAGAGCACTCGTCTGCAAGACTCGAACGATTTTTGCAACTCTGTGCCTTAGACAATATGCAAGTAGCAAACCTTACAACTGCAGCACAGTACTTCCATATCCTAAGACGCCAAATTCTGCAAAACTTTAGAAAACCCCTGATCATCATGACACCAAAGTCCTTACTCCGATTGAAAGATGCTTCCTCTTCTTTGGATGATATCACAACGGGTGCCTTTAAAAAGATTCTACCAGACCCAGTCGCAAAACCCGAAAAAGTGGAAAAACTCCTCTTCTGCTCTGGTAAAGTATACTATGACTTACGTAAGGCGATTGATGCGGCAAAATTAGAAAACATAGCAGTTGTTAGAATTGAACAACTTTATCCTTTTCCAGAAACTCATATCAAACAAATGATTACAAGTTATGGAAAACTTAAAAAATATGTTTGGGTTCAGGAAGAACCGAAGAATCAGGGTGCTTGGTTTTTTATCCGTGAGAAACTCGAAGGTCTTATCCCCGAAGACAAACGCCTTCATTATGCGGGAAGACCCGAGTTCCCAAGCCCTGCTTGTGGGCACGTCGTTACCCACTTAAAAGAACAGGAAGACCTCGTCAAAGACGCGCTCAGCTAACTCGGAAGGATTGAAATTCTCCATTCCACAGTTTCAAAGGATCACTGGGGTTGGAGAGACTTCTGCGATCATTCGTAAACGGGAGTTTTTATAGATTTGCCAGTATTTAAATCTAAAACAAAAATTTCTGGCGCCAAATCTTCATTAGTGGGTTTGCTTTTATTTTTCGTTCCTAAAGGAAGATTCTTCCCAGTTACGAGTGCGAGGGTGTTTTTCCCAGTATTAAAAATCAACTTCCGGAAGTGGTAATTCTTAGGTAAAACAGGCTCGAGGCTTTCTTTTTCAGGATCATAAACAAATACTGACCTGTAATCCTTTTGGTTTAAAAATCCATCCCCATTGCTATCTTCAGTAACAGCAATTAGAATCATTTTTTTGTCGATTGATAGTACTTCTTCTTTAGGTTCGTCGATATTATTCGATGTAATCTTTTTTGTGAATTCTCCTGGAAAAAAATCCCAAACATAAATATCTCTGGGGAAAAGTTTTTTCACAGAACCTGTTTTTAAATTTACAAAATAGATATTTCTTGCATGGGAAATATAACCATCTGGCCCAATCCCACCAGCTTCAGTAACAAGGCCGAGTGGATAAACAAAGTATTGTTTCCAATATACCTTTCCATTTCCATCTTCTAAATCGAGACCATCCGAAGATTCAATTTGTTTTTCCTTTTCTCCAGGTTCTGTCGTTTCGACAGTCACTTCATAACCTTCATAAAAGCGCATACTTTTTGTTAAACTGAAGGTCAAAACGGCTAAAATCAGCAAAAAAAAGAGAAATACACCGATTCGTATTTTTTCCATAAATTTGTACGATTAACCTACAAAGCTTATGATTTTAGCTGTGATTAATGTGAATTTCACTATTTTTTTGTTTTATTGTATTCGGAAATAGCAGAAAACACTTCATCCAGTTCCGCATCTGTCATATACGCAAATAGTGGAAAGTTTAGGACCGATTTTGAGATCCTCCGAGCTTCGAACTTGTCACCAAATCGTTCGATTAAATGTGGTTTTGCGCCAGGTTGGTCTGACATAGCACCAGGATAGATATTCCCAAAGCCGATTCCTTTTTCTTTTAAAACAGCTTCTATCTTTGGTCTTTCCTCAGGAGAAACCAAAGTCACATTGCAATAGCCATTTTCGTCGTAGTCCTTCGGCGGATGGATTGGTTGGATACCCAAACTTGGCAAAGTTTTGTAGTAAATGCCTTGTGATTTTTTCCGCGACTCAATTCGATTGTTAAGTTGTTTTAAAGAAAGATTTAAGAATGCAGCCTGTAAACTATCCAAACGGGAATTCCAGCCAACGATTCCATGTTCATAGTGTGAAGTCCTTCCATGATTTACAAGTCTTCGTGTAACAACCGATAGTTCTTCATCATTTGTAAAAACGGCTCCACCATCACCAGCCGCACCCAATACTTTTGCAGGATAAAAACTAGTGGTAGATATCAAAGCATCTTTGTATAGAGAACTACCTTTGTATTTTACCCCAAAACACTGTGCCCCATCTTCGATAAGATATACTTGATTCTTTTTGCAAAATTCTCTAAGCTCTAGTATATCACCAGTTCCCCAACCATATAGATGAACAACTAAAGCAGCCTTAGGTTTTACTTTTAGAACTGCTTCTTTAAAAGTACCTAGATCCATCTGAAGATCAACCGGATTTGTATCAATTGTATAAGGATCAGCACCAACGTTTACGACAGCTTCAAACGTCGCCCAAAACGTAGAATCTGGTAACAAAACTTTATCACCTCGACCCACACCCACTGCACGAAGTGCTAGCTGAAGTGCATCCGTTCCATTTGCACAGGCAATTGCAAATTTTGTTTCAGCAAAACTAGCTAAACTTGACTCCAGTTCTGTAACTTCATTGCCACCGATGAACTGAGCGTTTGCCGACATTTGTTTGACTTTTTCATTCCATTCATTAAGGAATCCATCTTCAAATCTTTTGATATCTATAAAGGGAACTGCCATAATACTTCCTATTTTGATTGAATTGTAAGAATGCTGTTTAGCCAATCATTTATCTCCTTAGAGTAAAAACTCCAAAGGAAAAATAAAGCCCAATACACAACTGTCCCATATGCCAGAGCAGGGATCAAAGTTTTACTCAGCTGATTGGAGGCGGAATAATAAATTCGGATAAGGACCAGTGGCCATAGAAAGAATAAAAACACATAGACAGCAGGTCCCAAAAATGAAATCCACAACCTAAACTCCGCTTTAGGACTTAGTTGGAATCTAGAAACTCCCAGCCAAAATTCTGGAAAGAATTGAACCATATAAAAACAGAAGACGAGGAAGAAAAAAAATTTCCAATGAGGTTCCAAGTCTCTACGAAAAAAGGTCAGGAGCAATCCTACAAACCAGAGGAAAAGAACAGGGAGTGCTAGAGCTTCTAAAAGATTCATCTGTTTCCCTCAGTCAATACAGCCAAACAAGATAGAACCGAAGTGGGGTCAGCGATTCCTTTCCCCGCAATTCCAAAGGCTGTCCCATGATCGGGTGACACCCTTCGAAAGTCGAGACCAAGCGTGAAATTGATCCCTTTTTTTCCCTCCAATAGTTTGAAAGGAATGAGTCCTTGGTCGTGGTAACAGGCGAGGATGAGATCTAGCTTGGGGCTCCCCGGTAAAAAAGCAGAGTCTGCCGAAAGGGGACCCTCAACCCTCCAGCCCCTTGAAGACAAAAGGTCTATGGCTGGATTTATTATTTCGATTTCCTCAACACCAATCTTGCCTCCCTCACCCGCATGTGGGTTTAGACCAAGGAATCCAATTTTTTGCTTTTTGGAAAATTTGGAGGATTCGAGGGCAAGAACAAAGGAATCCCAGGGAAATCGTTTGAGTTCGGAAACAACATCTTTCAAGGGAACATGGGTAGTGAGTGGAACCACCTTCCAATGGGGGCCTGTCATCATCATAAATGTCTCAGAGGCAAAAAAATCGGCAAGCGATTCCGTATGACCCCGAAAATCCGAATACCCAGCCTTTTTTACCCATTCTTTAGAAAGCGGGAGTGTAAGCAGATCCGCCTTCATTGGTTTTTGCATTTCCATCGCCCTTTGGAAGGACTGGAACGCTAAACTTCCGGATGCAAGGGAAGGAATTCCCAATTTGAGTTTTTGTTTCTCGCCCTTGGCCGTGACCTGATAAAGGCCTGGTTTTTTTGGTGGGACCTCAGCCTCGATAAAGATCTTAGTCTGTATGTTGTGGTTCCCTCGAATAAGGAGGATGCGGTGCGATTTTGCAAGGCGCTTCAAAAGAGGTTGGGACTTTTCCAGCAATTCATAATTGATACTGGTCGGGTCCCCCTCGGAAATCAGGATCGTTTTCAATTATTCTTTGGAATTTGGCTGTTTCCCGAAGATTTTTTCCACACTGAGAGAATCTTTTGAGTATTCGAGTTCAATCAGATCCTTTGCACTGTGCTTGAGGTCATTGGAAATCATGCAACGACCCTCTAGGATCACTCCATTTTGAATGATGAGTTCTGGCGTTTTAATATCTCCCAAAATTTTGGAGGTAGGAAGGAGCATCACTCGGTTCCTAGCTGTAACATTTCCGACAATAATTCCTTCCACGATGACACTCGCGGCAGTGATATTGGTCTTTACCTTGCCTGTAACCCCGATATAGAGATGCTCCGCTTGGAGGGATTTTCCCTCAAATTTTCCGTCAATCTTAAGGGAACCGTTGATGAAAAACTTTCCGTTAAAATAGGAATTTTCTCCAATCGTGGAATTGGTAACTTCTGTTTGATTTTTGACTAATGCCATGCCGTTTCGGATCCGTTCAGTGTGATTTTTCACAGTCTGGCCAGAAAGCCCAAGAATGAAAAGGTTTTTTTACTTTCTAAAGGAAGGGAGTTTGATCAGATCACAGGTTTCATCCACAAATTCCTGAAATTCGCGGAGTCCCTCCATTATCGACCGACCCTCTAAAACTGTGGCTTTTTCGAACCTAGGATTGAACTTAAGGGGTTCTTCCATATTCATAATGACATTCACTCCTTCATGAATGTCCGCATTCACTGCCTTCAAAAACTCCTGAAACTTTGTCATAGTTTCAAATGACTCAGCAATAAAGATGCGAGATTGTTTGTTTTTCATTCGAGAGAGCTGTTCACGAAACTCCTGTTTGTCTGCTGCCGCATATTCTTCTACTGTCTCCACGAGAATCTTCATATTCCGTCTGAGATTTTCCATGTATTTAAGTACGGTATCCCTTTCTGTAGCGTGAGAATAATCAAACTTAATGTGAGCATCTCCTAAGATAGGAATATATTCTAAATCCATAATATTTATCAAGGTACCAATTTGGTTGATCTCACTGTCATTAGAATTGGGGGAAATTTTCATCACAGGATATTGAGATATGATTTTATGTTTAACTTTTGAAGGATCTTCGGCTCTAGCCTTTACATTTCGAATCGTCTGCTCTAAGTTATCTGGAACTCCTTCTGGAGAGACCTCTTGCATTCTTTTTCGATACCTCTCAATATCAAATGCAACACGTTCTTTTTGAAGGTCGTTTTTGGCATTTTTTTCAATTTTTTCGAGGTTTCGAAGCATCTTCTGAAGTTTCGAAAGTTCATAAATTTGTTCTTGGGAAAGAGGCATTAATCCCAACCCTTGGGTAGCTGAATTCGAATTTTCCGATCTTGTAAGGCAATTTCAATACATTCTGCCAAATCAGATTTACCAGTTCGATGCAGCACTTTCGCATAAAAATACAATGGTATTGGTAAGTATTTCAATCTACCTGCTCGTTCGTAGTGATCTAAAAAGAGAGAATCTTCTTTTTTACGAAAGTAAACTGTTGCCAATAAGAGATTTGCTATGTATGAGTAAGGCATTTGCTTTTGTTTGGTAAGTAGTTGGTGGAAGAACTCCTGCCCTCCAGCATCATATCCATTGACGATTTCCAACAAAGGATCCATTTGTAAGCTTAAGTCATATCCCAAAGTTTCGGACTGCCTCCATTCTCCGCGAAGGGATACAGCCAATTTTTCCTTGTAAGATAAAAATTCCTCATTGGTTAAATATTTTTTTGCCTGACGGAGGGCATAAAAAGCAGGAAGTTTTCCAATCGAAACATCTAAAAAATATTCCTTTTCCCAATCTAAAAATTCGGCATACAAACCAAGGAGGAACTTCCAAATCCGAAAACTCTTTTCACCGACAAGGAGATTGCGCTCGATAAGGGAAAAAAGAACTCCACCCACTTGCCAAAATCCTTTTTCAAAAAGGGATTCAATTAAGATTTCAATCCCTTGTTCAGACAGAATTCCATTGGAAAAGTCAACTAATGCATGCAATGCGGAGTCTGAAAAGGGAACCGAATCCTTTCTCCACCCAAGAGCATTCAAAAATCGTTTACAATCGTCCGTGAGACCAAATGTGTTTTCGGAAAGGATCACCCAACTGGAAAAATCCTCTACCCTCCCGATATACAAAAAGCTAAATCCCAAAAGTTCAAAATCTTCGCGGTCTAATTCTTCAAATTCATGATTTTTGCATCTTTCCCATATCGTATCTAGGGTAGATATTGGAAATTCACCAGGGGAAACCAACAAAGGCTCATGGAATGTGGCTTTCCCGTAATTTTCACCTAAAATGGAACAAAGGTTGATCCCACCATAAAAATCTGTCGATATATAGGTTAAGTAGTTTGCAAAACGTTCCCCACTTCCCTGGAAGAAGGAACGCAATTCGCTCCATACAGATTCATGGGATGTTTCTTCCTTTTGTGGAAAATACTCCAATCGGATCTCGGGCCAAGAAAGTTTCATTTCGGTTTGTGAGCTCATGAGGAGGGAACCTTCCCTCTTTAAATTCGTAATACTAGGAAGTATGCATGAGGCATTTTTGGTTAGCAAGTAGAATTCTTCTGGTTTTGATCTTTCCCCTACATTCAGAAACCAATCTACACTATCTTATTAAATCCCACCAATGGTCTGAAATTGAATCCCTTTTCAAATCGAACTCGCCCTCAAAAGAAAGTGAGGTTTATAGTTTAATTGAATTCCACGAAAAATCACCTAACGGGAATCGAGAGACCAGACTGCGTTATCTGATATCGCTTGTCCGTGGGTCGTTCGTTACAGATACATCGGCAAACGAAGTAAAAAAAATACTCACTCAAACTATGCCAACTCCAACAACTCTTTTTAAACTTAGTTATTGGAAGCTATATACAGAAATTTCTGATAAAAATCTCCTCTCAAATGAGGAAAAGATTTTATATTTATCGAGACTTGTGTTTGAAGAAGACCCTATCATCCGAAGGATGTTGGATGAAAGAATTCGACTTCTTTCCCTATCCAATCAATATTCTGAAATCATAAAAACTCTCGAGTCTGTTCCTGATTCATTAAGGTTGTTTTTGTTTACGCCTGATACTCTGATTCGCCTTGGAAAAGCAAAACTCATGTCAGGTGATGAGAAAGGTGGAATCGAAGAATGGATCAAATGCCTCTCCAAAGAGGGAACCCAAGATTCAACAGTGCTTTCTATTTTCACCGAATGGGGACAATTGAAAGGAACCAATTTTTATCAAAAACTCGCACCTCCGGATCTTTCCTTACTCGTCTCCGCTATACCAAAAAAAGATAGGGAGTCCATATTTAAATCTAGACCTGATCTGTTTTCAACGAGATTGTCTTATTACGAGGGATTTAAAAATCTTACGCTCCAGCTAGCAAAACTCGATAAACCGAACGAACTGATAAAAACCCTCCAATCGAATCGAAGTTTTACAGATTTTGATTCCGCATGGACTGTTGTCCTCGCCGAACAATTCTACCAACAACAGAAACCTCGTACAGCCATAGAAATCTTAAAGTCTTTCCCTGGCAAGGATGCAGGCTATTATCGTATTTTTACAGCGAGTTATGAAAAACTTGGTGATTCAAATTTATATTTTGAAAATTTGATATCTTACTTAAGTAAGTTCCCGTACAATCTTTTTTACCAAGATCGGCTTATTGATTTTTTAGTAATCCGAAATGGATCATCTCTTAGATATGCAGATAAATCCAAATTTGAAAAAGCAATTTCAGAAATACCAAACCTTCCAGTAAAAGGAAGGCTTGTATATTGGTATCTAAGATCGCTCAAAGAAAATGGCGAAATCGACTTACTTAAAAAAGAATTAAAGAGATACTACATTTATTGCCCGGGATCATATTATACGCGCGTTATACGGGAAGAGTTTATCGATCTTATCAAACAGAGTTCTAAACCCGATAACCCCACTTATAACAAAGATTCGCTCTTTGAATACCTCTCTTATACTGCAGGAATCCCTGAAGAATCTTCCTCTCTTGTTGGAAAAAATTTAGGATTTGTATATCCAAAAGAATCCTATGATCTAAGCAATCGACTTTCCAATATGAGTTCAAAAGTACAAGGAAATCGAACTTTAAACCAAGCGAAGGACTACTTCCGTGTGGGAGAAGACAATCTTGGACTGATACTGGTAAATTATTATGTAAAAAAAGAAAATCTCACGGAAGAAGAAAAAGATGAGATTCTAGTTGGGATTGGCGATGCATCACATAACACATACTACTCAGCGTTTCACACTCGTTCTTTACTAAAAAGACATATGATACCAGACGATCCAATTATTATACCCACAGCCCTCTCACAAAAGATTTATCCAAGACCTCATAGGAATTTGGTGGAAACTTATGCAAAAGAAAATGGTATTTCTGAAGATCAAGTCTATGCCCTTATGCGCCAAGAATCCTTTTTTAAAGAAACCGCAACGTCGAGATCTAACGCTCGTGGGCTGATGCAAATAATGCCTGCAACAGGAAGAGAGCTTGCGAATCGTATGGGTATCACGAGTTATTCCCTTTACGAACCAAATACCTCCATTCGTTTGGGGACAAAATTTTTAGCCTACCTGCTTAAATCCAATGAGAATGAATTGAAATGGGCATCTATCGCGTACAACGGAGGACCAGGCAACCTTCGAAAGTGGAAAAAACAAGTCTACCGAGGAGATTTTAACCACTTTTTGGAGGATCTTCCCGTTAAGGAGTCGCGGGATTATTGCCGAATCGTTGTCTCAAATTACTACGCCTACGATATCATGAAAAAATACCACAAACTGTAAAAAATGGCTTTTCCTTGGCTTTTCCCCCGTCTATCTTAAAAAAAAGATAGATAAGAAACAGGAGAAGGTATGTCCGAAAAGGCTATTCTTAAAGTGGACGGAAAGGAGTTTGAACTCCCGATTTTAGTTGGAAGCGAAGATGAAAAGGCAATTGATATCACAAAATTGCGCCAACTCACAGGTTATGTTACCATTGATTCCGGGTATTTGAATACAGGAGCTTGTACTAGCTCGATCACATTTCTAGATGGTGAACAAGGGATTCTTAGATACAGAGGTATTCCCATTGAGGACCTCGCGGCAAAATCTACATTTACCGAAGTTGCTTATCTTCTGATTTATGGCAAATTACCCAATGATGCAGAACTAAAGACGTGGAATAGTTCTATCACAAAGCACACCATGATCCATGAGGATCTCAAACGATTGTTCAATGGATTTCCAAAAGATGGACACCCTATGGCGATCATGTCTTGTATGATGGGTTGCCTATCCACCTATTACCAAGACTCATACGATCCAATGAACGAGGAACATAGGGAGATATCTATCATCCGACTTCTTGCAAAATTTCCAACGATTGCAGCGTACGCTTACAAAAAGTCGATTGGCCAGCCCATCATCCACCCACTCAATCATTTGGATTATGCAAGTAACTTTCTCAATATGATGTTCGCGGTCCCTGCGGAAGACTATCATATCGATCCAGAAATTGTTTCGGCTTTAAATTTACTCTTGATTTTACATGCGGATCACGAACAAAACTGTTCTACATCTACAGTTCGTTTGGTGGGTTCATCCCTAGCCAATCTTTATGGGGCAATTTCCGCAGGTATCCTTGCTCTTTGGGGACCTCGACATGGTGGTGCCAACCAAGAAGTTTTAGAAATGTTAGAAGGGATCAAAAAAAGTGGTCTCTCTGTAAAAAAGATCGTTGAACAGGCCAAAGATAAGAACTCTAGCTTTCGATTGAATGGATTCGGCCATAGAGTTTATAAAAACTTTGACCCAAGAGCAAAAATCATCAAGGTTGCTTGTGATAAAGTTCTCAACAAATTAGGAATCAAAGATCCTCTTCTTGATATTGCAAAAGAACTCGAAGAAGCGGCGTTAAACGATCCTTATTTCGTAGAAAGAAAACTCTATCCAAACGTTGACTTCTACTCAGGTATCATCTACCGAGCGCTGGGAATCCCAACCAATATGTTTACAGTTATGTTTGCAATGGGAAGATTGCCAGGCTGGATTGCACAGTGGAAAGAGATGATTGAAGATCCAAGCCTCAAGATCGGTCGTCCTAGACAGATCTATACTGGACCTAAGGAAACTCCGTACGACAAAGCTAAAAAAGGCTAACACCTCTTTGGGACAAGGGAAACCTTGTCCCGATCCATCCTCCCCGTGAGATCTTTATTCCTAATCTTTCTCTTTCACTCACTCTGGCTCTTTCCTGTCGTAGGTGAGGACAGGAAGGAGCTGGATGGTAAAAAAATTACCGACCAGTTTTCTTACAAAATTGACTCAAAAAAAAACCTAGAATTCCTTGAGATACAAAATCGGTCAGACTTTCTTCCCATCCAAGATGAGTTCGTCAACTTTGGGTTTGTAACAGGAAATCTTTGGTTAAAGTTACCCAATTCAAAGTCCCTACCCCATCTCGAAAACTACCTTCTATTTCTCAATGCTCAAAACATCGATTCCATTCAGATCTTTTACCAAACAAACTCCGGAGAATGGAAAGAAGATAGTTCTGGACATATCGTTCCTATGTCCAAACGGTTTTTCCCACATAGGAATTTTATATTTCAACTTAAGGATATCGGGACTGAATCTCCTATCTATCTGAAAGTAAACTCAGACATCTCGATACAATTCTCAATACGTTTAATTCAAGAAGAATCCTTACAAAAAGAAGATTACACAAAACAATGGATATATGGCTTATTTTTCGGTTCTTTATTTTTGATTTTTTTGTATAATATTGCCGTTTCCTTCTTTGTTCGAGATATCAATTATTTTTATTATCTTGGATATGTTCTTACATTTGGTTTGGGTCAACTTTCATTATTAGGATTTTGGTCTTATTTTTTTGTTCCAGAATCATTTTATCTAAAACAAATAGGAATTCCATTTTTCTTCAGTCTATGTCTTTATTTTTTTATCCGGTTTTCAACACATTTCTTAAGAATCAAAAAACGATACCCTAAAATCCACCGTGTATCGACAGTTTTATCATGGATTGCACTTAGTAACACAATTCTTGCAGTTCTGGGTGGAATCAAAGCTTCTAGTGTAGGCGTAACATGGATTACGCTTATCGTCTGTTCCTATTTGTTAGTTGTTTTAGTTTCTGGGTTACGAAAAAAAATTCGTTCCTATTATTACTTTTTTTGGGCATTTGTTTTTTTACTTCTCTCAGGGGTTATGTATGCTGTTTTGAAAATGGGATATTTCCCTTCTTCAGAATTTTTCGAAGAGATGTTATTTCCCTTTGCATCTCTCGGTGATCTTGTGATCTTTTCTTTTGCACTGGCAGACCGCATTCAAATCTTAAGACAAGAAAAAGACAGAGCGGTTGCGCAGATTGCAAATTTACATAAAGAAAGATCCATATCTCGGGACATCTTAATGCAGTCCCTTCCGAAACAAATTCCCAAAGTGGATGGACTTAATATTCAAATTTTCATTCTTCCTATGAAAGATGTTGGTGGGGATTTTTATGAATACTACTCTCCAAACTCAAATGAAATTGGTTTGGTATTATGTGATGTTTCCGGTCATGGGATTCCAGCGTCCTTGATTTCTGCTATGGGGAAGGTAGCTTTTACAACCCAAAAAGAAAATCTATTTTCACCAAAACGCGTGTTAGAAGGCATGAATCGTGTATTATATGGAAACTGCTCTCCGCAATATCTCACAGCATCATATGTGTATCTAAACACATCGGCAACTGTTTGGAGATTTGGTCGTGCAGGTCATCCTAGCTCATACTTGCAGAGAAAATCGGGAGAAATCATTAAAATCCATCCGAAAGGTAGGATCGTCGGTGCTTTTCCCGAAATTTTAATTGAAGAGGAAAGTTATCAAGTTTTGGCAGGAGATCGAGTTTTACTTTTGAGCGATGGAGTTTTAGAGTCTTTTGATCCCTATGGTCAGATGTATGGAGAGGGTCGTCTCATCGAATTCTTACGAACCTATCGAGACTTGCCCTCCTCTCTATTCAAAACGAAATTGATACAAGATTTAGAGTCGTTCTGCAGAAGGGAAATCAAAGAATGGGATGACGACATCACTTTTATATTTTTGGAACTTGTATGAAAAACGGATATGAATTATTGGACTCAGGTAATTTTTCCAAATTGGAAATCGTTGGAGGATTCAAACTTCTTAGATCTTCGCCGTCTTCAGCCTATGAAAAAGAAAATCCAAAAATTTGGAGCGAACCTGCAGGTGAGTACATAAAAAATGAAACTGGTTCTGGGCATTGGAAGTACCATTCAAAAATTCCGGAAAGTTTTTCGATTCAGCTCCTCGACCTTACATTTAAAATCAAACTCACACCTTTTGGTCATATTGGAATTTTCCCTGAACAAATTACCAACTGGAATCGTATCAAAGAAATTGGCAAAAGCAGAACTTCATTAGAAGTTCTAAATCTATTTGCTTACTCAGGGGGTTCCACCTTAGCTTGCTTAAATGCTGGAATGAGTGTTTGTCACGTTGATGCATCAAAAGGTATGGTCGATTGGGCAAGAGAAAATGCAAAACTCTCAGGTCTCGATTCTAAACCTGTCCGATGGATCGTTGACGATGTCCTTAAATTTATCCGAAGAGAAATCAAACGTGGCAAAAAATACCAAGGTTTTATTTTAGATCCACCTACCTTTGGTCGAGGTTCAAAAGGTGAGGTTTGGAAAATAGAAGAACACTTATCCGAGTTAATGGATGCTCTCATGGAGCTGTGTAATTCTAAGCCAGATTTTGTTATCTTGAGTTGCCACAGTCAAGGATTTAGTCCTCTGACCTTAGAACGGATGTTATCTAGCCGTATCAAAATTTCTGGAAACTATATTTCAGAAGAACTTTTTATTCCTGAAAAATCTGGTAAAAAATATCCAGCTGGATTCTGTTCTTTTTTCTTAAAAAATGTTTAAATGAACCGTCGGCGATTTCCTATTACAAGCTTTTCCAATCCCAAAATTAAATGGGTTTCTGGTCTTAAAGACAAAAAGAATCGAGATGAAGAAGGGAAATTTTTTATCGAGGGATTTCGTGAAATAACAAAAGCGATAGCAGGTTCGAGAACAAGTCCATTTCCAACACTTCCGATAAAATTTAATTCACTCTATATTTCGCCTGAATGTTTTTTGGGAGAAAATGAGGAGGAATTAATAAAACGAACAGATTGTCCGATCTATGAATTACCTAGAAAAGTCTTTGAAAAAATATCATACAGAGATCGACCTGATGGTTTGATTGCAGTTGCCGAAACTCCAAAAACAGATCTAGACTGGGGGAAATTTCCTAACTTACAGATCAATCCGATTCTCATTATTGAAGGTGTGGAAAAACCTGGGAATCTTGGCACAATACTACGGACTGCCGAAGGGGCTGGTGTAGGTCTTGTTATCGTTACCGATCCAAGAATCGATCTTTTCAACCCGAATGTTGTACGAGCAAGTACGGGAACTATATTCACAATCCCTATTTTTACATCTGAATTATCTACATTAGTGGAAGAATTAAAACGGAGGGAGTATCAAATCCTAGCCGTTACACCAGAAGGAAAAACTCTATATTCAAAAGTTGATATGAAATTACCATCAGCATTTTTGTTTGGAAGCGAACAGTATGGTCTGTCACAAATAGCGAAAGAAAATTCTAAGGATACCGTATTTTTACCGATGTTTGGTGAAGCAGATTCTTTAAATTTGGCAATGTCTTGTGGAATTGTTTTGTACGAATCCATTAGGCAACGGAACTTAGGTTAAACGAATTTGGGACTAAATATTTATTACTACATTTCTGGCCATGGGTTTGGACATATTAGCAGATCCTCCACTTTAGTCCAAAGGATGGTAGAAACTCAGTTCATTGACAAAGTTCATGTAGTAAGTTCCAGAATTCAGTTCTTAGAAATCAAATCGCCTAAACTAAGGTTTAGGGATGTATCTCTCGATGTTGGAGTAGCACAGAAAGACTCACTTTCGATTGATTTAAGTCAGACAAAATTAGAGCTTCAAAATCTGGAAAAATCTAAAGAACAAAGGATTAACGAAGAAACAAAGTATATCCGCGAAAATAAAATCAATTTGATCCTTACTGACAGCGCCTCTCTACCCATTACAATTGCTTTGGAAGCGGGTATACCCTCTATTTTTCTTGGGAATTTTACTTGGGATTTTATATACAAAAACTACGCAAAATATGATTCCTATTTTTCAGATCTATCCGAAAAATTGGAAGTTGAGTATTGTTTTGCTACCGAAGCTTTGGTTTTACCTTTTTCTTGTCCAATGCCACAATTCCTTGAAAAAACAAATGTTGGTTTGGTGGGCAGGCGTCCAAAGGTAACGAAACGGAAAGCCAGAGAAAAGTTTTCTTTAAATGAAGATTTAACTTACATTCTCCTATCGTTTGGAGCTTATGGCCTAGAAGGAAAAAATTTTGAAACAAAGAACCTTCCAGATACAATTAAACTAGTGGCATATGGTGTACCTGGACTTTCCAATCCTGATATTTTAATACCAAAGGTAGACCATTATCCGGACCTTGTGACAGCAGTAGATTTTGTATGTACCAAACCAGGCTATGGAATACTGTCTGAGTGTTTTTTTGCAAATACCCCTATTCTTTATACCGATAGAGGAGATTTTGCAGAATACCCATATTTAGTCTCTGCCTTAAAAAAAAGTTTTCGATCCATCTATATGAACCAAAGTCAAATAATTTCTTGCCAGTTTAAAGAAACACTGGCTTCATTCGAATGTACTGATTTTGCGAATCTCAATACTGATTTTTCAACGGAAGGCGAACAAGAGATAATAAATCGATTGTTAGAATATACTAATGAATAGTCCTAATTCCTATACCGATCGAATCCTTATGGATTTAGAAGCTTCCGAAAATGGATTTTTCCAAATTGAAAACCAAAGGGGCAAAGCAACTCTTAAAGTTTCCAAACCAGGGTCCAAAGGTCTGAAAGTTGAATTTAAAGACGTCGTTGCTAGAGTAAAATTATTCGGTGTTGAAGACTACGAGTTGGACCAAATAAAAAAAATCGTTTCTCTCGCAGAAAACAAAGCTATAGAAATTGGCTCTTGGTCCAAAGGCGATCCAGTTCCTTCCTATATCGACATCACAGTTTCAGAAGACCAGATGGAGGCTAAATTTGTCCTTCACCCTCCAAAACATGGGGGGGCGCTTCTTACTGAACACCAAATGCGAGAACAAATTGCGGCCACTGGAATTGGTATTGGTATTATCGATTCTGTGATTCTCAACAGCATTCGAAATCCTGAATTTTTTATTCCCCAGGTTTTTGCAAAGGGCACTCCACCCATTCCTGGAAAGGATGGGGAAATTCGTCTTCATTTTCGATCAGACAACAAACCAAAGTTAGAAGAGGATGAACATGGTCGAATAGACTTTAAGGATATCGACATCATCCAATCAGTCAAACCGGGGGCTTTGATCGCAGAAAAGATTCCACCAAAAAAAGGGGAATATGGTAAAACCGTCACTGGCAATATCATTCCCTATCCTGAAGAAAAGACGGTTAATTGGATTTTAGGTCCCAATGTCGAGGAATCAGATAACAAGCTTTATGCGAAAATTGCAGGAAGGCCCGTCTACTCCCCAATGGGAGAAATTAGAGTGGATGAGGTGATACAACTAGAAGCTGTCGACTATTCCACGGGGAATATTGATTTTCCTGGGACCATTATCGTAGAAGAAAAAATTGGTGATGGATTTTCACTTACGACAAGCGGAAGTATCATTATAAAAAATTCAGTGGGTAAAGCATTTCTAAAAGCAAAAGGTGATATTGTAATTTCGGGAGGTTTTATGGGCCGAGGAGAAGGTTTCATAGAATCAGAAGGAAATGTTTATGCAAAGTTTGTAGAACAAGGGAAAGTCACTGCATCAGGCAGTATCTTTGTCGAGGAGGCAGTCATGCACTCCGAACTATCTGCTAAAGACACAATTCGAGTAGAAGGTGGGAGAGGAGAAATCATCGGTGGCACACTAATCGCAGGGAATCAAGTAGCTTGCACCAAATTAGGTGCGGTTGTTGAAACAAAAACCAAACTTGCTATAGGCACTCCTCCGGATTTACTTGAAGAGTTGAATCGAATGAAAAAGGATATCGCAGAGAAGGAAGTCACTCTCCACAAAGTTCAACTCACACTTACAAAACTTGCAGAAAAGTCACAGAAAAAAGAACTCACCATTGAAGAAAAAGAAAGTTTAACCAAATTAAAAGAAGCTAACGATAAACTTACAAAATTTTTAGAAACACAGTCCAAACAGTTTGAATTTGCTCTCAGTAGTTTTGAACCGAATAAAAATGCATCTGTTTTTGCTGAAAGAGAGGTATTTCCTGGGGTGGAATTGACTTTTGGAGCAGGAAAAATCTATCGTCAGACGATTAGTTCTCTTGTGGGGAAGACAACATTCGTACTCGGAATAGATGGTTCGATTCAAACAGAAAGAAACGTTAGTCGTTAATCAGTTCGTCTTCGTCGTCTTTTTTAATTCGTTTTTCAGGAGAAAGATCAGACTCCACTGAGTTTGTAATCTCTTTAGAATTCTTTTTCCGTTTTTCAAACTTTAAACGACTCAGTTCCGATTTATTAAAAACAAGCCACCTTCGATTGCGAAATCCAGTTACCTTTTTAAATGTATAACCATTCCCAGGTAAAACATAAGTTACATCAGGTGAAAAATCAAAAGATATATCAGAGATATTGGACCAATCGTAGTAATTCCCCTGCTCTTCATAAGGAACTTCCTGTTGGATTTCACCAAACATAAGTTCAATAGAACTATCAGTTGCCCAAAGGTAAAAACCAGTTCTTGTATAATGAGAAACAACTGATTTTACTGCATTGTATTTGGAAACAATGAGTAGGATTTCGTCTTCTTTCAGTTTTTGGAGACCGTCAACTAGATCCAATGAGAAATCTTTAATTTCACGATCATCAAAAACATAAAGATTCAAATCGCCGTAAGAACTTTCTCTTCTGTATTTTATATTACCTAAGATATCTAAAACCTTATCTTCTGTGATTTCCAAAGGGTGGGAAAGTTTTTGTGGGATCAAAGAATCTGTTTTAAGTTTAACTTTATCCCTTTTAACCGAATAGATTGCGAATTCATTGCTACGGAAGAGGAGAGACCGGGATTTAACACCTGTTGCACACTGGTTCAAAAGTGCAACGGATATTATGGCAAAAAGGAAGAGAACTAGTTTTGTTTTCATTATGCCTCGAGAGTCTTCGTAAACTCCGGAAATTTGGAAAGATATTCATCCAATGTCAAAATAGAAAGGATATGATTCAAACCGCTGAGTCGGAAAACTGAATTTAAGTTTTTATTTAGGTTTGTTACGTAAATTTCAACGCCACGGTTGTGCAAAGCGGAGGAAGCCTTAATTACAGCACCTATCCCCGAACTGTCCAAAAACTTCACTTGGGCAAAATTAAGCGAAAGTTTCCCAAAACTTTTTCCATCGATCGACTTTTCAAAGTCATGATAAAACTCACGAGAGTTCTCCATAAGTATGTCCTTACGGATGGATAGAAGCAGGTGGTTCTCTTGTAGATTACTTTCGATCAGCATGACTTTGTAGGATTATCAGTAATTTAAAGAGGGAAAGATTTGTGTCAAGAACATAGAAATCAGAGAGAGGATAGATCGCTTTGGTCCATTTCCAAATCGTGCGGGTAACCTTCTTTATCATTGTAGAGGACGATAGCTTTGTCACCAACTATCTCCTTGATTTCGACAACTGAACCAGTAAAAATAAAAATACCTTTGTGGAGAAAGGTTCTTTTTGTAAGCTTTACCTTATCACCGACCTTCAAGGGTTTCCGTTTTCCTCTTTTGATAGGTAGAGATCCTTACCTGCTTTTTTCATCACATCAAAGATGTACATTTGTTTTTGATCTACCCGAGTTCCAATGTCATAAATCGCATCCGTAAAATCGGCGCCTTCGATATTTGCAGAAGCAAGTTTTGCAAAGCGGAGATCAGCACCTCGGAAATTCGCATTCCTTAAATCAGCCCCGTTGAAAAAAGAGGCCTTCAGATTTGCTTTTTCAAAATTAGCCCCAACAAAGCTGGAATTTTGAAGGAATGCATTGTGAAGATCAGCACCGGAAAAATCAACACCATTCAAATTTTCTTTTTCCAACATAACACTGGAAAGCATGGCTTCCCGAAGATGGCCCTGTTCTGCGAGAATAGCGAGCGCCTTTTCCTTTGTGATACGTTTTTCTTTCGGGACAGATTGTCCTGATTCAAAATCTTCTACCGCCTTTTTTAGGGCTTGGACGGCAGATTCTGGATAATTTTTCCGACGTTCGGGGAATTCAAAAAGTGATTCTAATGTTTCTGGTGTTAGGTTTTTTAACTCAGTAAGAGACTTGCCTTTTGCGTATTCCGTTGCCATGGCAAGAGCAACAATACCAAAACCGCAACCAGTCGTCGTGTAACTTGCATCTTCGACAATCTGGCTTTCATTTAACTTCAGATAGATTCTGTATCCATCCCCACACCCTGTGTTTCGGTAGTAGGATACAACAGTGGCATCCTCCATTTCACGGTAGTTTAACCTTTGGTCGTTGATTTCTTTGTAGCGAGCAAAGTCCATGACTGCCATAAAATGCTCCTGGGGATAAAATCTATCTCTTAGACGATCGGGAGAGAGATCTCTCCTTATTTCATCTTGTATTTTTTCTTGAACTTGTCTACTCGACCCGTTGTATCCACAAGTTTGGATTTACCTGTGAAGAAAGGGTGGCAATTGGAACAAATTTCCACGCTCATATCCCCAGCGTAGGAACGTGTTTCAATCACATTGCCACATGCACATTTGATTTTTGCTGGAACGTATTTTGGATGGATATCTGTCTTCATAAGTGGCCCTTTAGTTGGTATTCATGCTGGCGAGAAACTGATCGTTCGTCTTCGCACCACGCATTTTTTCGATCAATAGTTCCATACTTTCCGTAATGCTCATAGGAGAAAGTACTTTTCGGAGGATAAAAACTCGCATTAAAACATCCGAAGGAAGGAGGAGCTCTTCCTTACGAGTTCCGGAGCGGTTGATATCAATGGCAGGGAAAATTCGTTTGTCAGCGAGTTTTCTATCCAAATGGATTTCCATATTTCCTGTTCCCTTAAACTCTTCAAAAATAACCTCATCCATTCGGGAACCAGTGTCAATCAACGCGGTTGCGATGATGGTGAGCGAGCCACCCTCTTCGATATTTCTAGCTGCACCAAAAAATCGTTTTGGTTTGTGGAGGGCATTCGAATCCACACCACCCGAAAGAATCTTCCCGGAAGTTGGCACCACTTGGTTGTACGCGCGTGCAAGCCTAGTAATCGAGTCAAGTAAGATGACAACATCCTTTCCATGTTCTACGAGTCGTTTTGCCTTTTCGATTACCATCTCGGCAACTTGTACGTGGCGCTGTGCTGGTTCGTCAAATGTAGAACTTACCACCTCACCTTTTACATGACGAGCCATGTCTGTTACCTCTTCAGGTCGTTCGTCGATCAAAAGGACGATCAGGAATATCTCTGGATGGTTTCTTGTGATCGCATTTGCAATCGATTGCATAAGAACCGTTTTACCAGTTCTAGGTGGTGCAACAATAAGAGCCCTTTGCCCTTTCCCGATTGGACACATGAGGTCAATTACTCTTGTATCCAAATGGCTTGGATCAAATTCCATGTTGATTTTTTCATTTGGGTAGAGAGGAGTTAGGTTATCAAAAAGATTCCTTTTTTGAGCAACCTCAACTGGGAAGCCATTTATAGATTCCACTCGCAACATGGCAAAAAATCTCTCAGCTTCTTTCGGAGGTCGGATCAGACCTGTTACAGTATCTCCTGTTCTTAGGCCAAAGAGTTTTATTTGAGACGGGGATACATAAATGTCATCTGGACCTGGCACATAATTATAATCAGGTGATCTTAAGAATCCATAACCGTCGGGGAGTTTTTCCATAACTCCCGCCGCATGCACTTGGCCATCCTTTTCTGTTTGCGCCTGAAGGAGAGCAAACATAAGGTTTTGTTTTTTAAGTCCGTGGGTGTTTTCAACACCTAAGGTTTTCGCAAGGTCAGCTAATTCATTGATATTCTTCTTTTTAAGTTCAACTAGATCTAAAGGAGGCGGGATGGGACCTTCGTAATGTTTCCTTTTCTTTTTGAACTGTTTCGGTGGCTCGGAACCTTCTTCTTGGTCCATGATTCCGTTTGTATATTCTTGGTCTTCGGTGGGATTTACTGGTAGTTCTTCTTGTTTGCGTGATGCCATAAATTGTCTTTCATAGATTTTGGAATTTTAGAGTTAATGGGAACCATCTGTGCATTGACTATGCAAAAGAAACAGAGTAAGGTGAGTTTGTTTTCCTCAAATGGTAGTAAAACCATTGATTCCTACCGAAAATCGTCAAGGTCTTTTTTTTGGGTTTTTGGAAGATCTCTTCGGTGGTTTCGTAGATTTACTTAGCTTCTTCTTCTTTGGTTCCGTTTTTTGGAGTTTTTTTGTAGGTTTTTTAGATTTGGTCCCAGGGAATCGGGTTTCTTTTCCTTTTGTTTTCTCAGATTTTTTTGGTTTAGCAGGTTTGACTTCAGAGGCTTTGGTTCTTTGATTTGGTTCGTGGGCCTGACTTAAGCCGGATTTCGAGCGTTTCCGTGGAATGACTTGTCTTTCTTTGGACTCCTCTTCCATTCTATCCATCAAATTAAGATACTTGATTCGGTTTTGTAAGGTTGTTCTTGGGATACCCAAATCATTTGCGGAGTGAGATATATTCTTTTGGTTTTTTCTAAGAGTTTCTAAAATATAAAAGGACTCGGTCTCCTCTAAGATTTTTTCCAAGGGTAATTTTTTTTGAAGGGCCAAATCCAAACCTAGTCGAGGAGACTCAGCACCAGAAGGACCGCCTAAAATATCTTTCATTTGCGAAAAATGGTATAGGAATCCAACAACCTTCTTATCCTTTCTCAGCGTAACGACCCGAATAAATGAATTCAAGCCAGAAACAGTCGTTGTCAGTTCGGCAATCTCAGATTCTGATTTCAGGTTTAGATCGTGGTTTTTTAAATAATTGGCAATCAATTCACGACTTAAGTTGAACAGGTATTTTTCAGCTGTTTGTATGGAATCTTTGAAAATTGACTTTGTCAGAATTTTCTCTTCAAAACTCTCATTGTAAAAAATGCTATTCCCGTTTACATCTGTTGCTAACAGACCATCAGGAAAATGAGAAAGAATCAGCTCCATAAACCAATGGATACTTTCCTGTTTCTCTTTTTGTTTATCTATTTTGTTATGAACTTCTTCTAGTTTGGGGTCTTTTTGTTTTTTTGAATCTAACTTAGTGAATGCGGCAAGAAATCTTGGTTTGTCCCAGGATTCTTTTTTTTCACCATCGAGCCCAATGACAGGGATTAGGTTAGACTCTTTAAAGTATTGCAGAATACTTTCATGAAGTTCTAAATCTAAAATAGAATCTGGTATTTCTGTATATTCCTCTCTTTTGCCACCCAGATCGGAAAGTTCTCTTTGCACACGATCCTTCGAGAGGAGTCCTACTAACTCTCCCGTGGAAGAAACAACCGGGAGATGGGTCGCCCGAGTCATTAAAAAATGCCGATACAAAGATTCGATCTTCACTAACGAGTCATTCTGAAATCATTCGACCTCGTGAAAATCGAAATTTTTAGTTTTCTTGGATGGTTGAAGTTTTCTTGTTCCCAAGTAGAATGGGTTCTACCCAAATCTGATCCGCTGTTTTAAATTCGTCTGGAATTTCAGATTTTTGAGATCTGAGAGAGAGGAGAGAGTAGACGATAGATTTTTTGTATGTATGTAGGGACCTGTGGAAGTTACCGGAAAGAAAATAATCCTTGGCATGATCTTTTTCACTTTTGGCCATACTAAGATACCTTTGAATCTTTTCTTTTGTATCCCAATCGAGTTTTTTTGAACTGGATTTGTCTTCCGTATCTAAAAGAATCCAATCACCCATTGCCTTCTGGTATAGATTTCCTGCAATTTCTTCCATTGGAGAACAAAGTTTTCTCTGTAAAAAATGCACTTCTCCTTCAGCAATTCCCAAAGCTTTTTCCATTTGAACTCGACTACCAGCACGGTAACTTTCTTCTACATCTTTTTTTAGAGACTCGATAGAGTTTTTCCCATCGTCCACCTGTAATCCCAAATTTTCTTTGAGCTCAGTAACTAGTGTTATTTTGCCATCAAATTGTTTTTTTCTCTCTCTGTAGGAAAGAGTGGTTTTAGAAACGATTCCAAAACCAAACAATATTAGAATAAGGTAAACTAGGGAATACTTCATTACTTCTTTTTCTCTTCGGGATAGATCGCTTTTCCGTTTTCATCAAATTTTGGAACCGGAGGGACGGACTCACGTCTTGCACCTTCTGTCTCCTTAATTTGTGAATTCGCTTCAATCAGCAAATCCACCTTCTTGGAAGTTATAAATCCATAATTGTCGTCATGTTGCTCTAGTAGATCTAAAGGTTTTGCATCGGGGTTTCCTGGAGGTAGTACCGTACGTTCCATTCTTTTGTTTTCTATGTAATTAATAAGAGTATCCCTTACTTTCTCATAATTACGTTGTTTTTCTTCGGATCGAGCTTCCTTTAAATCTTCATTGGACCGGTATTGGTATTCTGGTTTATCTTCATCGGGAGTTTTGGAATAAATCATCGCCAAGATAGCAAATCGTTTGGCTCGTCGTAGAGTTAATATACCTTCTTTGTAGAGAGTGAGTTTGTATCTATATTGGTGGGGACTCGAATTCAAACCTGTAGTATACAAATCTTCCGAAGATCTCAAATCACGAAAGCCAAGGCGGAGAAGGGCTTTTGCGTTATTATCGTTCGATCTAATGATGGCAGGTGCAGCAGACTCCAACAAAGCTTTTGCATCTTCAATGTATTTTTGTAAAACAATTTCAAAAATATTTTTTAGCTCTCCTTGTGCCTGGCGCAATTGGCGGAATGCGTATGTGTAATTGCTTTGGAGATACCACATATTTCCACTAAAGTCCGACTGATTTGCGGCTTTTAGTAGTTTAAAATATTCAAAATCTAGATTTTTTTTAGCAGGGTCTGTACCTGCGGCTGGTGGCGTTCCCGTTGCTTCTTCTTGAGAAGGTGCTAAGTTACTCACCGCGACATTGATAAAGTTTAAATTTTCTTTATTCTCAAAGATCAAAATCCCCAGATTGGTTTGTTCTGGTGATACTGCACTGATATGTGAGATATGACCCACTACCAGCGCAAACAAGAGGATGAATTTCCATTTTCCCATAGCTCTACCTTAGAATATATATCGGAGCTAAGGGAAAAACCAGGACTAATTTTTACATTTTTTGGATGCGTTCGATGGCAGAAATCACATCTTCCCGTTTACCAAAGGCAGAAAGTCGGAAGTAACCCTCTCCTGCCGGGCCAAATCCAGAACCTGGAGTTCCTACAATCTGTGCTTTCGAAAGGAGTTCATCAAAAAATTCCCAAGACTTAAGACCTTTGGGAGTCTTTAGCCAAATGTAAGGAGCATTGGTTCCACCAAAAACTTTATATCCTGCCGAAGAAAGACCCTCTCGGATGAACTTTGCATTCTCCATATAATAAGAAATTTGTTCCGCTATCTCTTTTTTCCCTTCTTGTGAAAAGATCGCTTCTGCACCTTTTTGGGTTACATAAGAAACACCATTGAATTTTGTGGTATGCCTTCTACTCCAAAGTGAATTGAAGCTAATTTCTTCGCCAGATTTGGTTTTTCCTTTTAGTTCTTTCGGTATTACGAGATACGCACAACGGGTTCCTGTAAACCCAGCTGTTTTTGAAAAACTTCGGAATTCAATAGCAACTTCTTTGGCTCCAGGGATTTCGTAAATCGACTTGGGAATTTCTTTGTCTTGGATAAAGGATTCATAAGCAGAATCAAAGAGAATGATACTTCCTATTTTTTTTGCATAGTTTACCCATTCGGTTAGCCTTTCTTTTGTTGCAACCATACCAGTGGGGTTGTTCGGATAACAAAGGTAGATGATATCTGCTTTCTCTTTTGGGAAATCAGGTTCAAAATGATTCTCTTCTGTTGCTGGCATGTATACAATATTTGCATATCTTCCATCGGCTCCGATTTCTCCAGTTCTTCCTGCCATTACATTTGTATCAACATACACAGGATAGACGGGGTCCACTACCGCAATTTTACTATCTAAAGAAAAGATCTCTTGGATGTTTCCAGAATCACATTTTGATCCGTCGGAAACAAACACTTCATCTTCACTGAGGCTGACACCTCTCGCTTTGTAATCGTTTTCTATGATCTTACTGATTAAAAAACTATACCCTTGCTCTGGACCATATCCGTGAAATCCGCCAGCCGTTCCCATCTCCTTAGCAGCATCAACCATCGCATTTACAATACTCGGTGCAAGCGGGAGTGTAACATCACCGATTCCCAAGCGTATGATTTTTTGGCTAGGATTTTGTTCCGAGTAAGCCTTTACTCGCCTTCCAATTTCAGGGAATAAATAACCTGCTTTTAATTTAAGATAGTTTTCATTGATCTGAGTCATTCTGATTCTCCTCTATTAATTTCCTTGATCTAAATCCTTCATTGTATCCATGTTCGTATAACACATCTTCTTCGCCCCAGGTCCAACAATAGTATCCTTTTCCATTGTCAAAATCCACGAGCCAAAGACCTTTCACATCTAGGTCCATTGCCAAAATTTCATCGGACCAATTTTGCACAATCGATGCAATCTCATCCTCTTTTGTTTCGAGGACATTTTCAGGAAAGAGATTTTTCCGAATCTCATCCGCAAGTACACTAGCCTTAATATAATACTCTCTCGTAATTTCCCTAACAAGAGGCAATACCTCTCTCGCCTCGGAGAGAGTCCAAATTTTTTTACTCAAAATGGATTCCCAAACTCAATACCAAAAGAGCCATACGGACGACAACGCCATACTTCGCCTGACGAAAGTAGGCCGCATTAGGTAAATCATCTACATCAGTTGAAAGTTCATTCACACGTGGAAGTGGGTGGAGTATGGTCGTGTTTTTTTTGGAAGCGAGTACTAGCTCTTTATTCACTTTGTAAATATCTTTTAATTTCTCATACTCTCTATGATCGGGAAATCTCTCTTCTTGGATGCGAGTTACATAGGCAACATCGGCATCCCAAAGAGCTTTGATATCCGTAGTTTCTTCCCAAGTCATAGGAAACCCACTTAGATTTTTTTTATAAGCTTCGGGAAGTCTTAATTCCTCAGGTGAGATCAAATACAAATGTACCTTATAGTGTCTGAGCAAATTGATGAGTGAGTGGATTGTTCTGCCATACTTCAAATCGCCGATAAAGGCAATTGAGAGTCCGTCGATTTTTTCTTTTTCGGAAATGATTGTATATAGATCGAGGAGTGCTTGCGTTGGGTGCTGCCCTGCCCCATCCCCCGCGTTGATAACAGGTATGTTAACCGCACCAGCAGCAATCCTCGAACTGCCCTCTACTGGATGGCGGATCACAGCAATATCAACATAGGCTTCAATCATCTTCATCGTATCATAGAGTGTCTCTCCTTTGGAAATAGAAGAAAATTGAAACCCAACAGTAGAAATCAACCGTCCACCTAACCTTTCCATGGCGGCTTCAAAGGATAGTCTCGTTCGAGTTGATGCCTCAAAAAAGAGCGAGGCCATAAGTTTGCCCTTTAAGATTCCAAAGGCCTTGCCCGATTCGTGCAAAGCATTCATTTGGTGGGTTTTATGGATGAGAAAATCCAGGTCCTCTTTCGAAAACTGGAGGGTGTCAAGAATGTCTTTATGCGAATAGGAATACATGGATTTCGTTTCTCTAGGGTTTTTAGTATCTAAGAAATCGAAAACAAAAAATTCTTGTCATAATGTCAGATGCAATTCGAGAAAAAATAAAAGAAATGGATCTTGTCACCCAACATTTGGTCCAGCCCGACGACCTAAACTACCATAACAACCTTTTTGGAGGGAAGATGCTTTCCTGGATCGATGAGGGTATGGCGATGTTTGTTATGACCAAAATCCAGTACACGAATATTGTTACGATCAGTATGGACAACGTGGTCTTTCGGAGCCCAGCACGAGCCGGAGACATCATACAAATTTATGGAAAAATTGTTAAATATGGCAAATCCTCCGTGACTTCCAAAACCCTTGCGATTACCAACAATCCGCAAACAGGCAAACTTTCGGAAGTTATCGAAAGTGAGATCACCTACGTATGTTTAGGTGAGAAAGGTAAACCCATTGCTTACTTTCGAACCTTTACCCCTCCCATTTAGGAAAAAGGGTTTGGTCCACACCGAGTAAATTGAATATCCTTCCTGCAATAAAGTCGCCCAGATCATCTAGGGTTTTTGGCATCTGATAAAATCCGGGGGATGCTGGAAGGATAATAGCACCTGCTTCGTCCAGTGAGAGCAGATTTCTAAGATGAATACGATTGAAGGGAGTTTCCCTTGGAACAACAATTAGTCGTCGTCTTTCCTTTAAGGTAACATCGGCAGCACGCTCTATTAAATTTTCAGTGAGCCCCGCATTCATAGAGGCAACGGTTTTCATACTACAGGGGACAACTACCATTGCATCCCAAACATTTGAACCACTCGCTATGTCTGAACCAATATCAAAAAAATTACGTATATGGAACTTGTGGATTTGTTTTGGGTTCCATTTTTCTGTTATAAAACTAAGGATAGCTTCAGGAGAATCCACCTTCGTTTCATATTCCTCAGAAAAGATACGTAAGGATGCTGGACTCACAGTTAGGTAGGTTTCTCCTTCCTTTTCCATGAGTGCTCGTAAAAATCGAGCGGCATAAATAGACCCACTAGCACCCGCTAGGCCGACAACGAGTTTCATTGGAAGCTGATACCACTCGAAAGTTTGATTAGAAATTCATTCCATTTATCAAACAAAATAGCAAAAAATAAGATTACGCTAATCCAGGAATTGATTTGATAGAATTGGATTGGAAGATCTTTGGTTTTCGAATCGTAAGAAATTTTATGTTCATATAAAATGAGAACACCTATTGCAAAGAGGATCAAAAAATACATCCATTCCAATCCTGCATTGATGCCTGCCCAAACAAAGAAAAAGAGCGAAAGCAAATGTAAAAAAACGGCAATTGTTCGGGAATTGTTTTCTCCAAGAACAGAAGGTATAGATTTTAAGTTTTCTACTTTGTCAAAATTCATATCCTGGATTGCGTATAAAACATCAAATGCGGAAATATGAAATAGTAATCCAAGAGAAAATAAAATTGGCACCAAACTGATGTTTTCTGTGACAGCAATCCAGGCTCCCAGTGGGGCAAGAGATATCGCAAAACCGAGGACTAGGTGGCAGAAAAAGGTAAACCTCTTAGTAAGAGAATAGAGAAAAAGGGTAAAGAGAGCCGGGAAAGACAATAGGAATGCTAGTTTGTTTACAAAGAAACTAGCAAATATGAAGATAAAAGAAGAAAGCCCAATAAAGAGTAAGGCGGAGAGTTTGGAGATTTTCCCAGAAGGAATTTCTCTCTCTTTCGTGCGGGGGTTTTTTTCATCTATTTCTGCATCGACATACCGGTTGAAACCCATTGCAGCACTTCTTGCACTCACCATACAAACAATGATCAAAAGGAAAATCCGCAATACGTCCCCCCATTCGAGCGACGACTCTAGATATGCCAATACAAAGCTGATCCCGGCAAAGGGAAGAGCAAACAAACTATGAGAGAACTTGATCATCTTTGCATACAATACGATATTCTTTAGGAACTTCATGGTAGATTCCCCTTCTTTAGACCATGGAAAGGTTTTTTCGTTCACTTTCCTAACAAAATGTCCGTTCTTTAAACCAGGGAAATTTTCTATGCCAAACCGTCTTTCACTTCTTCCCATTTTGATTTCCGTCTTGTTTTTACTGATTTTTCAAAATACGAGTGCTCATCCGTCCATAAAAGACCGAGAGTTCCGATTCTATATCTCTTGCGGTGACGAGCTATTTTCGAAGATGGACGAGGAAGGACGGGGTGGACTCAGCGCTCTTTTGGGTTACGTCGAAAAAGAAAAAATAAATTTAGAATTAAAGAATGGAAAAGGGTATCTATTTTTCCCATTTGTTTCTGCAAAATTCAAAAAAGAATACCCATTCGATGGCATTGAACCATCAAGAGATAGGATTTTGGAGCATGGTTCCGTTAAACTAGGTGTAGGTGGAATTCAAAATCTTTTGGGTGAAACGGACTTAGAGGACTACGACGCATGGATTCTTTTTTTGTCTGAAAACGAAGAAGGATCACTTGCCCAGATTCCAAAATCTTCTGATGGAGCACCAATCTTCGTTTTTGGAGAAAAAATGCCTAGAGCAAGCTTTGTCTACCTTCAGAATCTCCACCAGGTTGAATGTCCAAAGGAATTTGGGAAACTTGGAGTTTTGTCCCTATACTTTCGGAATCGAAATTTAATTCGTCAAAACTATGAAATTACATCTATCAACCTAACAGATCGAAATCGTTCCTGGAAACCAAAATCAGATAAATTTTCAGAAGAGTCGCTTCCAAAACCTAAATTGCCTTCGAAGCCGAAGGACAATGATTCCGAATGGGGCAAGTTGGACAGTCCGTCCGCCTTGCCGAACAATTCTTACGACCGAGAAATATTAGGTACAACGAAAGGTTTCGGCACCACTCCTTAGGAGTTAGCTTCAGCATATCTTTTTCGATTTGGATAGGATTCGTACTCTTTGTAAATCCCAACCTCTTCGTAAGTCTCTTTACATGCGTATCTACAACAAATCCGTCCGAACTTCCATAAAGTTCTGCAAGCACCACATTTGCAGTTTTCCTTCCAAAACCAGGAAGACGGATTGCATCCTCCATAGACTCAGGTATTCTTCCACCAAACTCATTTAAAACCATCTTCGCAAATCCTTGGATGGACTTTGCCTTGTTTTTGTAAAAACCTGTGGAGAAAATTTTGGTTTCGATGTCCTTTAGCTTTGCATTCGCGAAAGATTCTAAGTTTGGAAACGTTTTGAATAGTTCAGGAGTTACGAGGTTCACCCGATCATCTGTACACTGCGCAGATAAAATCACTGCAATCGCAAGTTCGTGGGGTTGTTTGAAATGGAGGGGAGTTTCCACCTCACCATATTCACTCTGTAGTAGCTTGTAAATCTTGGTGAGGCGAAGTTTGTTTTGGGACTGGTTCACAAAACCAGAAGTTTGCTGGATTAAGCTGTAGCAAGTTTTGCTTTAGGAGCTACTCCAGCATACTTTTTAGGAGTAAGAGCTGCTAAATCACCACCATGATCCTTGATTGCAACTTTGAGTCCTTTTTTCCGAAGCGTACGAAGTGCACGCGTAGATATTTTCACACGAACCCATCGGTTTTCATCTTCTAAAAAAATCTTCTTTGTAATAACGTTTACCTTCCAGATCCTGCGATTCTTCTTGTGAGAGTGGGATACATTATTCCCCGCAGTGGTACCTTTTCCCGTTACAACACATGTTCTAGCCATAATTATTACCTTGTTTCGCTATGATTTTGTACCATCGGTTTGGGTCAATTCGAAACGAATCCGTTCCTGGAAGAAACGAACTGCCTCCTCCGGGGTATCTGCGAACCCAAAAAGATCTAAGTCTTCCTTTGAAATCAGCCCAAGGTCAGAGAGGTATGAAAAATTCACTACCTTCTTCCAAAACTCGGATCCATAGAGAAGGATCGGAATTTTTGTCTTTTTTCCCGTTTGGACCAAGGTCAATGTCTCAAACAATTCATCAAATGTTCCAAACCCGCCCGGGAATGCTGCCATACCACGGCAATGCTTCATAAACCAGAGTTTTCTCATAAAAAAATAATGAAATTCAAAGGTCAGGTCAGGAATTGCGAAGGGATTTGCTTCCTGCTCGTGCGGGAGAACAATATTAAGCGCAAGCGACTTTCCACCAGCCTCTTTAGCGCCACGATTGCCAGCCTCCATGATTCCAGGACCCCCACCTGTACAAACGAGAAGTGGATTTTTCTTCTCATTCTTTGCCCAATTTGTGATCTCTTTGGTAAAAAGGACACAATCCTCATAGTACTTTGTAAGTGCCTGTAAGTCTTTATGCGGTTGAGACTGTTTTGTTTCCGGGCTTGGTATTCTTGCGGAACCAAAAACCACAAGGGTGTTTTTCACATCCTGTTTCGTGAGCTCTGCCTTGGGGTGGAGGTATTCTGATAGAATTCGAACAGGGCCTGCATCATTTCCCCATAAAAAATCTCGATTCTCAAAGGATAAATCTGACATACTGCTCTATAGATCGACCAAGCTATAGAAAACATGCGGAAAAACTTATCTACAATTCGATTGGAATTAGAAATATTAGGACTTCCTAAAACGGCAAAAGAGCTGGAGGAAGAACTAGCTCATTTGAAATTCCCTATTCAAAGATGTATCAAAGCCACTCAGTTGGCATACCAAGTTTTCCCATACTTTTTGGGCAAATCGAAACTAAAAATCGACTGTGAACTCATTTGTAATTTTCCAGAGAAAATCGCATACTTTTTGCTAGGTGAATCCTTTGTTACTTGGAAACGAGAAAGGGTTTCAGATTTTTTATGGAAGATTTTGCTGGGATCGGAAGAGGTTGGGAGTAAAGATTCTCCGTATTCCATCCAACTTCCCCATTGGAAGAAGGTACTCCAAAACTTTTTTACCGAACCAAAACGTATCTATCTTCTAAATCTATTGGAAGTAAAAGGCAAACTCAATACAAAAATTCCAGTGGGATGGAGTGATGGATGGATCCTAAACTTCGAATCGGGTGTGGAGATAAAACTTAGAATCGGACACTTAGAATCGATTGAATATCTTTTTACCAAACAAAGGTTCAAAAGACCCTATCCCAAACTAGCGGAATGTTATGTGCGCGAACGGGAAAGATGGAACGAGACCAGCTTTGGTGACTCTATCTGGAAATTCCGCGGATATCTCTTAGAAAAACAATCTGACGAATATCTATTAAAATATTGGAATTTAAACCCACAACTTCCAGATGAAATTCGCAATGCCATTCCAGAAGAGGTTTGGCAATCTCAAGAGATAGATGCTGTTTTGGTTAAAAAATACAGTATCGAACTAAGAAGGGAAAGCGATGCCAGGTTTAGGCCTGTCTACCTGGTTTCCACTTCTTTGCTAGATCATCCAATATAATAAATCGAGAATTTTTCCCTAACACTACTTCATTGATTTTTTGGTCCTGTAGAGCTCGATAAACAGATGTTCGACTCGTGTTCTTTTTCTCTGCAAAGTATTTGATTTCTAATAAGTTTTTACTAATCTTTTTACATGTATTGACAATAGCATCAGACATTGTGAATGAAACCTCGGTATTTAGACAGTGTGTTCGAAAAAAGTTCTTTTAAAAACGATCCAATCTGATACAAAATTGAATTTTTTTTTCGCTCTGCTTCGGTAAAATTCTCGGACTTCCACCTGGGTAGTGTAGAAAATTTCCCGTACCGGTCATAGGTTCAATGGCAATCGAACGACGGTCTTGCGGAGTGTAGATTTGGTAGAAGTCTCCACCTTCAATTAGAAGTTTCTCTTTTTTATTCATAGAGAAAATCCCGACAAACGGGGACAATTTGTCTGCAGTTTGATACAAATCATCCAGTTTAACTCCGCCGAGGGACTCCTCACCTGAAAGGAAGATCTGCTCGGTGATTACTTTTTCAGGTAAAAGATAGTCTCCCAATTTAACTTTAAAAAACCCCGACCCAAATAAGTACAAATCGTCAATAGACTCATCTTCGTTCCAACGAAAATAAGGATGTATACCTAAAGCAAAAGGGAGGTCTGTATCTGATTCATTCTTTAATTTGTAAACAATCGTTAGGGCAGAATCTGTAAGTTCATAACATTCGCGGATTTGAATTTGAGAAAGCTGCGTTCCCTTCCAAGTATCTGGGATTTCCATATCAAATTCGCAAGTGGATTCCGTGTCTGATACCTTTTCTCTGGCGAGGGTTCTGGGAAGGTTGTGGTACAATCCATGCAGAGGGATTCCATTTCCATCTGTTAGCCAATGTATACTCGGATAGAATGGCTCCCTTGCCCAAGGATTTGGTTCGAGTCGGTTTACCCAAGGAAACATCAAAAAGGAGCCAGAAGCGAAAAAGGGATCCGGCGATTTGTGCCCAGCAACAACAGAGATTTTTTTCCCATCCACGGGAGAGGCAAGTTCCAATTTCAACCATTGGCCACCGCCCGTAGGAAATGTCTCAAAGAGTGCATGTTTTGTTTTTAATTGGTACAAGTTTTCGCTCCCAAAAATGATTGAACCCCAAGTTTCAGATCGTAGAAAGGTTTCTATGTCCAAGAGAAATCATTTGGCTCTCCAAATTTCCATCCTTTTCTTAAGTTTTTCCTTCCAATTCTGTATAATTGGAAATAGCATGACCCTCTTCAACCCAACAGGGAAAGCCGATTTTGAAGAAAAACTCATCGGCGGAACTGACCCGGATAAAATCCTGATCATTTCTATTGAGGGTATGATCAGCGATAGCACCCAAGAATCCTTTTTTGGCCCAAGCACTGAGTCCCTCGTCTCACGGGTAAAGGAATCCTTAAAATTCGCAGAAAGAGACCCTAACTTGCGCGGGATCATATTAAAAATAAACTCTCCTGGCGGAACAGTCACAGCCAGTGATATCATCTACCATGAGATTGTAAAATTTCGAACGAGGACAGGAATTCCAGTACTTGCTGGATTCATGGATACAGCAGCCAGTGGTGCCTACTATATCGCAATGGGAACTGATATAGTTGGAGCTCATCCAACAACAGTTACTGGCTCCGTTGGAGTGATTCTCTCTGGAATGAATTTTAAGGAAGGACTTGATAAAATTGGTGTGAAAGACCAATCCATAACATCAGGTTCCAACAAAGCGATTGGATCCCCTTTTACCGAAATGACCCCAGAACAGAGAAAGATTTTACAATCCATCGTGGACAGTTTGTACGGTAGATTTTTTGATATTGTAAAGCGAGGTAGACCGAACGTCTCTGAGTCACGTTTAAAAGAAATTTGTGATGGTAGGATATTCACAGCAGACCAAGCGAAAAAAGAAGGGCTAGTGGATTTCGTCGGCTATTTTGATGACTTTGTCTACCAATTAGTCCAACACCCAAAGTACAGAGGGTCTAAAACGGGAAACCCTAGAATCATTACATACCAAAGAGGAAAGTTTAAAGTAGAAAATGTCTACCAAACGCAAAACCAGACGACTAATCCTCAAACGGGAATCGTAGATAAGATTTTAGGTTCACAATCGAATGCTAAATTTTATTACTTATGGGAACTCTAAAAGGCAACTGCGTACATGCTATTTAATTCAATTCCCTATCTAATACTTTTTGTAGTTACCTATTTACTGTATTGGAATATTCCCCAGAAGGGTCGTAAGCCCCTTCTGATTGTTTCCTCTTTAATTTTTTATGCCTTCTTCAGTTTTCCGTTCCTTTTTCATTTTTTGGCAGTCATTCTTGTCAACTATGCATTTAGTGAATGGATCTTTCGAAAAAAAGAGAAAAATGAAAGTTATAAGGGAATCCTTACCACAATTATACTTTTAAATGTAATCAATTTAGGATTCTTTAAGTATTTTTATTTTGTAACCGGCTCCATTTATTCCATAACAGGACTAACATCGGTTAAGAGTTTTGCTGAGTCTTGGAGTATATTCCTCCCACTTGCCATAAGTTTTTATACCTTCCAAATCATAGCCGTGCAGGTGGATATACATCGGAATACGATCAAATCTCGAATTGGTTTTTTTGATTATTTTTTATTCATATTGTTTTTCCCCCAATTGATTGCGGGACCCATTATGAGGTCGGAAAATTTTTTACCTCAGCTCGACAATCCAGAAATAGATGAAGACCGAATGAAAAAAGGTTTGTTTCTCATCATCGGCGGACTTTTCAAAAAAGTGGTCATTGCAGAAAACATAGCACCAATCATCGCGCCGATCTTTATGGATCCAGGCAAATACGATAGCTTTTCTCTCTTCTTTTCAACACTTGCTTTTGGAACCCAAATCTACTGCGATTTTTCTGGATACACGGATATAGCACGCGGAAGTGCCAATCTTTTGGGATATGAAATTCCGGAAAACTTCAAAGGCCCTTTTTTATCCGAATCCTTCCGAGAACTTTGGGGGAAATGGCATATAACTCTGTCATCTTGGCTCAGGGATTATTTATACATACCGTTAGGTGGGAATTCAGGAACCGTGTTTCGTTCCAATCTGAACATGTTTATAACCATGTGTCTTGGTGGGCTTTGGCATGGAGCCAACTGGGCTTTTGTTGCATGGGGGGCATATCTAGGTGCCTGCCTCTGGATCGAAAGGACAATCTACCTAGCCCGGGGGAAGAAAAAAATCCTTCCCGACACCCTACCCTTTGTTGGTTTCATTCGGATCTTTTTTGTATACATCATCTTCACCTTTTCGGGAGTCTTTTTCCGCGCAGCTGCACGGGGAGATGAAGCGATGTCAGTTGCCTATGAAATTTTTAAGGGGGTTTTGACGTTTAGAAACGTGGGTGACACACTCACAAGATCTGATGAACTTCCTATGTTTATCGCAATGGGGATTTTTTTCAATTGGCTTCAATCATCCGATTATGCTTACACAAAGCTAAAACCCTTCCAGAACTATTTACTTCCTGTTTTTGCGATCGCCATGCTATTGTTACTCGGTATTTTTGGTGATGGTGGCCAAGATTTTATCTACTTCCAATTCTAAATTCATTTTCCTCCTCATTCTCTTTGGATGGGGAGTTTCTTGCGGACCAAACGTCGAGTGGATCCGACGAATGCCTCCAAAAACAAGCGAGATATCTCCTGAACCCTTGCCGAGAGGAGTTTATATAAGACCTAGTCCTCCCAAATCTCCGATGATGACGAAAGACTTTCAATTGATTTGGAAAGAAGAGATCCAAATCCAAGAGGACCATAAATTTCTAAAAACTTGGATGGAATGGAGAACAGACTCGAAAGAGACGATTTTAAAGTTTAAATTGGGACGCGGGGAGTATGAGAAATCTGGCCCTTGGGTCCTACTCCATACCAAAGAAATTTTGCAAGGCTCCTGCCAAGTCTCAGGATCTATGGATCTTCCAAAAGGAAAGGACTGGTTCATCGGTTTTCCTTGTGAAAAGAAAGGGGATTTTGTAAGTTTCACGCACAAACTCCTGTATCACTTCAGAGACAAGAATTTGGTGCCTCTCAAATACGAGTCAGGATATGTGGAATCTGATTTTGGTATTGTCTGGGAATCAAACAAAGCTTATACGGAAGACCTTCTTTTTGAAAAGGCAAGAACAAAGTTTACAAAAAAAGAATTCCAACCCCACGTGTATTACCACGTGAAGTTGGATTGATTCGAAGGAAGAATCAAAAGGGTAACCATCTCTAGAAAAAACTAAACCATTATTTAAAAGCAAGAACTCCACATGCTTTTCTGTATTCTGCATGTTCCTTACTTGCCTTTTCCACATACTTTGTTACTCCGTGGACCGAAAATGACTCACTTGCTCTTTTTGCCTGTTCCGAAGCCATGCAGTAATTCCCAGCCTTAGAATTTGTTACACTTGCCAGGTAGAGAATTGACGCAAAACTCTTATGATTCGAAAGTCCAATCGCTTCTCTGATCTGTAAGGCCCGATTGTAATGCGAAGAGGCAAGCTCATACTCCAAACTTGCGTGTTCCTCATTTGCCATTTTGATCAACTCGTTCGAGATTTCCGTGAGAGTTTCCTTGTCGTAGTTAGAAAGAAGACTAGAGACATCTTCATCCAGAGGTGCAGATTCTGCCTGTAAAACAGCAAAAGTCAGTAGAAGGGGTAATAAAGTAATGCTGAACTTTTTCATATATATCTCCCAGATTGTCTCTGTGATATATACTGCAAATTTCGTGCCAGATCTCGTACAAAGGGAACTGTCTATTATGTTAGGAAAAGACCTTGGTTTCTGAGAATAAACACTAGATATGAGAGGATTTTAAGCATCGGTTCCGCCCGCATTAGGAAAAAATGCTCAAATTTTAAGCAGATTGTAAAGAAATTTATTGGAATAAAAGTCTATCGGAGTTCGTCGTCACTGATTTCCAATTCTTTCTGGAGAAAGTCTTCCAAATCCATCGAGCGGTAGTGGTCTCTTTCTCCATCACATTGCCTTCCCCCAGGAACTGAAAGTGTTCGTCCCGCAATCGTAATCGGTTTTAGGAAAAGATTTCCCGTAACTGGACAGTTGGGCCCAGGAGTGAGCCCATTGAAGGCACAAGTTGCTCCCTTAACAACATCTGCTGGAATTTCATCTGACTTTCCATTGGGATAGAAACTCGGATACGGGCCCTCATTGTACCATCGGGAATACATCTTCCCCCAAATCGGTGCGGCTACACCGGCAGCAGTCGTTCCCTTTCCAAGAGAGAGGGATGATTTATCAAATCCCATCCAAACAACCGACGTATACTTTGGATCAAATCCTGCATACCAGACATTCGTATAAGATGATGTCGAACCTGTTTTTCCGCCGGACTCTCCCTTATAATTTCCTTTATCTGCTGCACGAAGTGCCTGAGTTGGAGTTCCCCCCATCGCAACACCAATTAACATTTGTTTAATGATATATGCAGTAGATTCTGGAATGATTTGTATGGTTCCGTTCTTTGCCTCTTCGGCCAGAGTCTCTTGAACTTCTTTTTCTTTATTATAGACAACAGTTCCACTTTGATTCAAAACATAGCGGACGCTAAATGGGATCACGTCTTTCCCCTTGTTTGCCATAATAGAATATCCAAGTGCCATCTCATAGGGTGTAAGTTCAGCAACACCGAGAGCTAGAGCAGGTCCGGTAGGAAAACGCGACTTATTGGTTTTGGTTACTTTGGATGCAAAATCAATTACAGAGTCCGTACCTGTTCGCATCAAAACTTGAACAGAGACAATATTGAGTGAAAGAGAAAGAGCTCGAGAGAGAGGAACCATTCCGCGGAAGTCTCCAGATATATCTTGCGGAGAGTATCCTTCCCCTTCTTCCGTAATGGTTGTTAGAGGGGCGTCCATAATACCCGTGCCCGAACCAACAGCTCGGTTTTGAATGGCCGCAGCATACACGTAAGGTTTGAAGGCTGAACCAGTTTGTCGCCTTGCTTGCATGGCACGGTTGAATTGGTTCTTTGGAGAAAACCTAGAACCACCCACCATAGTTTGGATATATCCAGTTTGATGGTCTATGGTTACAATAGCACCTTCTACGTGTAAGTTGGAAGAAAAAACAAGTGAAGATCTTCGAAATTCTTTGATGGCAGCACTTTCATTCTCAGAAGGAACAAAGTCACTCAAAAGCTCCAAGGCAGGCGCCATTTCCTTTTCTAAATGCAAACGAAACAACTGGCGGTCATCTAAATTTGTAACATAAGGAGTTCCAATAGGAAAAATGGAACCAATCAAATTGTATAGAGAAACTAAACCTTTATCTGCCCTACCCACATAACGAAAGTTTGCCCCAAAGGCGTACTTATCTTGTTCGATTAGGCCTTTTCTAAGTTCTTCTTCGGCAATCTCTTGTTTGCGGATATCCAGAGTCGTATAGACCTTCAGGCCACCTGTGTACAAAGCTTCTTCACCAATCTCTTTTTCCAAAATTTGGCGCACCCATTCCGTAAAATAAGGGGCTCGATTCAGTTTTGCACCCCAAGTTGAACGGGAAGGGGACTGAGTGATGACTACGGGCCAATACTTTTCCCAAAATTGGTTATGGATGGTTTCCACATTTTCCTTGGGAATAAAGCCATTTTTCGCCATAAGCCCAAGAACAACCTTATGGGCATTTTTGGATTCCATTGGGTTTTTGAATGGTGAGTAAAACACTGGTGCCTTGGGAAGCCTTGCGAGCAAGGCCGCCTCAGCAATTGTTAGGTCCCTCACATCCTTTTGAAAGTAAACATTAGCTGCCGAAGAGAGTCCTGTGGTTCCGTGCCCAAGATAGATTAAATTAAAATAAATCTCTAATATCTCTTCTTTTGTGTATTCTTGTTCAATCTGGAGAGTGAGGAGAGCCTCTAAAAATTTACGCCCAAAGGTTTTTTTTCTTTGTTGTAGGATGGTTTTTGCTAACTGCTGGGTAAGAGTAGATCCCCCTTGGACAATTCTACCAGCTAACACATTTTTTATGGCCGCTCGAACTATAGCCAAAAAATCAATCCCAAAGTGGTTGAAAAAATTATCATCTTCAACAGACAAAAACGCATGAATCACATGAGGCGGAATATCACTGTATTTGAGGAGTTCTTGTTTGTGCCGGTACAATTCAGCAAAAAGTACACCGTTGTAATCGTAGAGTTTTGTAGGTGTGGTGGGTTGGTAGGAGGAGAGTTTTTGAAGCTCCTTTCCTTTGTTCACTTCGGATAGGATATATCCAAAGAATAAACCACCCAAAAGTGCAAAAACGAAGAATGTAGTAACTGTTGTTCGTAAAATTTTTTCTGTATTCATAGACTACAAATGGAATCTCATTCCCTCACGTGCTAAATGTATCTTTAATTTTTTTTCGCCAAGGAGTGATTTGTGTCTCTCAGCAAGTTCGTAAATTTCATATATTTTTTCATCGGAATAACTGGGTTCATGATGGGTGAGGACCAAATTTTTTATGCCCCAAGTTGAGGCACAGTTTACGGACATAGTGTACGAAGTGTGACCCCAATCAAATTTCGAAAAAGACTCATCTAAAGTATATTGGCTATCCATTACTAGTAAATCAGCTCCAGAAAAAAACGGAGTCGCATCATGGATAAATTCCATATCAGCACCCGTAAATTCTGCATCTGTTGCAAAGATAAATACCTTTCCATTGGAATTTGTAAATTTATAAGCATACGAACCACCAGGGTGTTTTAAAGGAAAACTTTCTACTCGTAGTCCGGAAGGAAATTGTAAAACCTCACCTGGCAAAAATAGTTTGAATTCTTTTTTGGAACTAGTTCCAGAAAGAGGGACAGGGAAAAACTCGTGCGATTGTTGTCTCTCCAACCGACTTTGTAAATCTGAATAAGGTGAAAAAAATTTAAGAGTGTAGTCTTTGAAATAAATGGGTTTAAAAAAAGGCAATCCTTGGATATGGTCCCAATGTGTATGAGTGATGAAAAAAACCACCTGCCTTGCCTTCGGATTTTGGAAGTAGGTGCCGATCAACTCGTCACCCAAAGGACGAAGACCCGTTCCCATATCTAAAATATAACACTGACCATCATCATCTGTAACCGAAAGGCAAGTTGTATCCGAGCCTGAGACAAATTTTAGAGGATGGGGAAGTTCTTTCCAGAATTCTTCGCCAGTTTTACCCTGGCCTTCCTTTCGGTATAGTTCTAGGATATCTGTAATTTTTTTGCGGTAGTCTTGGTTGCGGAGGGGACTTGCAATCGACCCACGCACCCCATAGAGTTGAACAATCACTTCCTCGATCCTAGGAAATCGACTTTCCTTGTCACTCAAGATTTGATACCTTGAATTTATGGCATCTAGACAACCAGGATACGAACTTCGATTTGGACCCTCATTGGTTCCCGTGGTAAAAAACCTGATGATTGCGAATGCAATCGTCTTTGTTTTGCAATTTTTAACTAAAAATGTTCTGAAATCCGTGCCACTCGAACTCTATTTCGGCCTGACTTCTGATCTGGTGCTGTCGGGTTGGGTTTGGCAACTCCTGAGCTACGGATTTTTGCATGGAAGTTTTATGCATATTTTATTTAATATGCTCGCATTATGGATGTTTGGTTCTGAACTAGCCGAGATCTGGGGAGAAAGGTCTTTCTTAAAGTTTTATCTTTTAACGATGCTTTCTGGTGGACTTGTAACTCTACTGGCACACGTATTAGGAGTTCCGCAAGGGACAGTTGTTGGCGCGAGCGGTGCGATCTATGGCCTATTAGTTGCTTTTGCCTTCACTTGGCCCAATAGAGAACTCCTATTTATGCTGATCTTTCCCATCAAAGCAAAATACTTTATCATAATTATCATGCTTATGGTCCTTTTTGTCCAAGGAGAAGGCGTTGCTGTATTTGCGCATCTGGGTGGAGCCGTTGGTGGTTTTTTACTCATTAAGGTTTTTAGTTTTTGGAAAGCGAAGTCCCAATCAGGACCAGGTTGGTCCTTCCAAAGATACTTACAAAAACGTAGATTCCAAAGATACCAAGAAGAAATGAACCATAGAGAAAATGCGAAAAAACGAGTAGATGAACTTTTGGAAAAAATATCCTCCAACGGTATGGATTCCCTTTCTCGGAGTGAAAAGAAGTTTCTCAACGAAGCATCTAAAAAGTATTTTAACAAGTGAGTTTGGATTTTTTTTACTTTCCTGAGACTAACCTTAGGACGCCTTACTACAATTTGGCGATCGAAGAATCAATCGCTATAAATTTAAGTAGGTTTCAAATAAAAGCGGGAGTCCGAGTTTGGAAGAATCCAAAGTCCATCATCATTGGTCTTTCCGAAGATCCCTATCGAAATATCAAATCATCTATCGTCGAAAGTTCCAATCAATCTTTAGCAGACGGCAAATTGGGCAAAAAACCAAATCCAAATATATGTTATGTGGCAAGACGCGCATCGGGAGGAGGCACTGTTTTCCATAATGAGACAGGGAATATCAATTATTCTTTTTACTTCAATTATGATTTTAGGAAGGAACTCTATCCAGTTAAAGATTCTTACGATATTTTACTGGGCCTGGTTACACAATCACTGAGAAAACAGGGTTTTTTGGCAGAATTCTCCGGAAAATCCGACCTCACATTTTTTGTAGATGGGTCATCAAAGAAGATCTCAGGTAATGCTCAGTTCCGCAAGAAAAACTGTATCGTCCAACATGGAACTTTGATCCTACAAGAAGAATTGATCGACCAAGTAACAGATGTTCTACATCATCCTCCCGAAGAGCCAGAATACAGAAAGAATAGACCTCATAAAGAATTTCTAACCTCTCTTCCGAAAGAGTTTTCTTTAGAAATTTGGAAAAAAGATTTGGTGGATGTTACAAGAAGCTATCTCGGACTTTCTAAAACCGTTGATTTTTCTGAATTTTCTTTTTTTTCCAGTGGGTTTTCTTCTTTTCGGAAACAAGTGCTCTTGGATTCTGAAATTATTCGAAAAAAGAAATACCAAAACTTGAATTATATTTTGAACAGAGAAATACCTACATGACCTATTTACAAAACCAAGACCCAGAAGTTTTTGCTGCACTTAAAAAAGAAGACGAAAGGCAAGAGCACTCTCTCGAAATGATCGCAAGCGAAAACTTTGTATCGCGTGCTGTTTTAGAAGCTTACCATTCTACACTGACAAACAAATATGCCGAAGGATATCCGGGAAAACGTTATTACAATGGATGTGAAAATGCGGACGTCGTGGAACAACTCGCAATCGATCGAGCCAAAAAGATGTTCGGAGCCGAATATGCGAATGTACAACCACATAGCGGTGCCCAAGCAAATATGGCAGTTTTTTTGGCAACACTGGAACCAGGAGATGCCTTTCTTGGGATGAATTTGGCCCACGGTGGACACCTAACTCATGGAAGTGCGGTAAACATTAGCGGAAAGTATTTCAAACCCATTCCTTATGGTGTAAAAGAATCAGACGAACGAATTGATTATGATGAAGTCGCAAAACTTGCAAAAGAGCACAAACCGAAATTGATCGTTGTGGGTGCTTCTGCTTATCCAAGAACAATTGACTTCGCTAAATTTAAGGAAATTGCCGATAGCATTGGCGCCAAGATTATGGCGGATATTGCACATATTTCTGGTTTGGTGGTAGCTGGCGAACACCCGTCCCCTATCGGAATTTGTGATTTTGTTACAACCACAACTCACAAAACCTTACGTGGCCCTAGAGGCGGCCTTATTCTTTCTAGTGCGGCTAACGAAAAGATCTTAAACTCTCGTGTGTTTCCAGGCATCCAGGGTGGACCGCTAATGCATGTCATTGCGGCAAAAGCTGTGGCCTTTCGGGAAGCTCTCCAACCAGAATTTAAGACCTATATCCAACAAGTGGTAAAAAATGCAAAAACGCTTGCGGAGACCTTCCAAAAACGAGGCTATCGAGTAATTTCCGGTGGAACAGACAACCATATTGTGTTAGTTGACGTTTCTGTTAAAGGATTAACTGGTGCAGCCGCGGCCGATGGTTTAGACCATATTGGCGTAACCATCAACAAAAATGCCATCCCATTTGATAAAAATCCTCCAGCCGTTGCATCCGGAATCCGATTGGGAACTCCAGCCCTGACAACAAGAGGATTTAAGGAGTCTGAGATTACGCAAGTAGGGAACATCATTTGTGATTTCCTTGACCACATAGGCGATGCTAGTTGGGAAGCAAAAGTAAAGGGTGCTGTGACTGAACTCACGGGTAAGTTCCCTATGAAATCCTTTCGTCTAGACTAAAAACAAACTCGTTTGTTATTGGTTGGTTTTTAAACCGACCAGTTTGGTTCCATAGGACATACCAAAGTTCTTTCTGAGTACAAATCTACCATCGGGTCGGGGTAAATTCGTTCTACCATTGTTAGTTGGTTTTTGGATATCCAGGTGATCGTAGTTCCCCTCGTCCCGTAACCTGGAGTTTGGATCCGAATCGAACTAAGTATCCTTTCTTTTTCTTTTCCAATTCCTGTGTCCGGCAATTTGTCTGGGTCGTCTTCCCTTGTCGCGTCGGCAAATATTTTAAAAAATTCCTCCTTTCCAAAATTACCCGTTAGGATTTGTTCTTCGACCGCTCGTTTTGCGCGAGTTGTTTTGGGCCAATCCGTATTCCAGGAAGCGTTGCTTACCGCATGAATTCCTGGTTCGACTTCCATTTTGCTTTTGGGATCGTTTCCGAGATAAATTGTACGACCCCGTTCATACAAAAGGAGATTGAATCCTTCATATTCACCAGACCTTTCCAAAACCTGATTGGCGTAGTCCTCGAGACTTCCTTTGTCCATTAAAAATTCAGATACAAGTAAACCCCGAGAGCGGGGATTTGGGTGGGGTGGTTTTTTTAAATTTCGGACATTTGTAAGAAAGGCAAGTCTCCCCTCTCTCGTACAAGCAAGCCAAGTTCCATTTGCCTTGAGGTCGATTCCTCCAAAAATTTCGGGCTGGTCCTTCCAAAAATGTATAGGAAGAGCCGGTCTTTCAAAAAATTCATCCCGATTGGAACAAAGAATGAGGGGAAAATCAGGATGGGCAGCAAGGGCAAGGACTGCAAGGCACATTCTTCTACTCCCCAATCTTTTGGCAGTTTTGAAAGACAAATTTCCCTAAATATTTGGATTGAATGTGTGAGTATTGTAAAAATTATGAATGTCACATTCGTATGAAACACCTGGATTCTGAAACCGCAGTCTCGATCTTTCAAAATTCCGTCTTGGATTGGCATAAAAAAGAAGCTCCACACGAAAACCCTTATCCAGACGGAACTCTCGAACACACACTCTACCAAAAAAATCATATCGATACCATCCAGTGGCATATAGAAGACGAAATCCGTAGGCCAGACATAGCCCTAGAAGAGGTTGTTAGTTTAAAGCGAAAGATTGATAAATTGAACCAAGACCGAACAGACCTTGTGGAACGATTGGATGATTTTGTAATCGATATGTTTAAAGATGTAGTTCCGAATAAAGATGCAAAACTCAATTCGGAATCACCCGCATGGTTACTCGATCGGATGAGTATCTTAGAGCTAAAAATCTATCATATGGAAGAGCAAGTTGCCAGAAAGGATTCTGGTGCGACAAAAGAACATATTCAAAAATGCCAAAACAAATTGGATGTTCTCCTAGACCAAAGATCTGATCTAAAACAATGTTTAGATGAACTCCTATTTGATTACAAACAAGGAATCAAAAGAGTAAAGGTGTATAGGCAAATGAAAATGTACAATGACCAAAATCTCAACCCTTCTTTATACAAAAACAAGGCTGAATGAACTTACTTGTACTCAGATTTTCGGCGATGGGAGATGTTGCACTAACAACTCCCGCACTGATTGCCATTGCAGCAAAGTACGCAAACATTCAGATTACAGTTGTTACGCGAGGAAATTTTTCGCCCTTCTTCTATAATATTCCTAACTTAAATGTTCTTGGTATCAATTTAAAAAAATATAAAGGAATTTTTGGATTGTGGAAGATGTACCGGGATATTTCCAAACTTGGTCCTTTCGGATATGTAATTGATCTACATGGGTCTTTACGATCCCGACTTATTTCTTTTATTTTCAGAACCAAAGGTGTTCCTTACCAAAAAATTATTAAGGGCCGTAGGGAAAAAATTGCCCAAACCAGACGATACAACAAAAAACTAAAAACTCTTCCCCACACGGTGGAACGCTATTTAAATGTATTTAGAAAAGCAGGTTTTGATGCCCCACTCCGAAAAGGACCTTGGCTCAATGTAGATGGAGAATCAAAAATCTATGCCAAAGAATATTTTAAGTCGATTGGTCTAGATAAAAAATCCGGGCAATGGATCGGGTTTGCTCCCTTCGCAGGTCACGCATTAAAAGAATGGAGTTTTGAAAAATCCAGACGCCTTGTTGAGATCATTTTAGATGAATTTCCAGAAGTCAGCGTCTTTCTTTTTGGCGGAAAAGACGAGGCAGAAAAACTCAACATCCTTAAAAATAATTCCACTCGCGTACATCTTGTACAAGGTGGCAATTTAGGAATCCGAGGGGAACTCGGTATCATGGACCGATTGGATGTAATGATTGGAATGGATAGCTCCAACGTTCATATCGCAGCTCTTTTAAAAAAACCAGTGATCGGGCTTTATGGAACAACCCATCCGATGTCAGGCTTTGGACCTTTTGCGCAAGAAGACACAGGTGTATTACAAGTTGACCTGCCGTGTAGGCCCTGCTCCATCTATGGAAATACAAAATGCTTCCGAGGAGACCATGCTTGTATGGAACTCATAGATCCACTAGACGTGGTTAGGCGGATTCGAGTTTTACAAAATGTAAATACTTTATGGTAATTGCTCCTCGAAAATTAAGGGTCTATCCCCTTTTTTTCATATCTATCCTCTTTTTTATCTTTTTTATCATCCGTTTTCCTGTATCACCTCAAGAATTTGATTCAGTTTTCTATGAAAACAAACTTCCTTCCCCAAATAAAGAAAAATATGAAGAACAGATCAAATGTTCGTTAGATTGTAAAACTGTTTTTTTTGATCGAGAAGTGAATTATATGGACGAAGTGTGGACAGATCTTGGAAAGAATGGAGGGAAACTCGTTATCGACTTCTCTGAACAGATGGGTTTTCCATTAGATTCTCCTGAATTGGAAACACCGACCGAATACCTACGCGAGATTGCAAAACGCAACGGTCATGTAAGCTTTGAACCATTATATATAGCTCAGCGAGGTATGGGACAAGTTGAGTTACCTTTGTTAAAAGATATTTATGGCATTGGTTTCAATATCTACAAACGATTGCGATCCTACTTCAAATTTGGTAGAATGGAAAACTACAATGCGAAGGTTTTATTTCATCCAACTACGGGGAAGATTTTTTATATCTATTTTTTTCATAGAAACTACGGCCATCTATGTGATACGGTATATTCCACCTGCGACAGCCTGGAATACATGGATGATGAACTTTTTGATAGCCAACTTTCAAATCGTTTGAACCAAGGTAGTTATCGAAATTTGGAAATCAAGTTTTCAAAACAAACTGCAGTTTTACCAAGTTTCCATCTTGATATCCAAAACTTAATGGAAACAAACAAGTCAGCTAGACTGTATAAATGGTTGATTGCTTCCAAAACTACTGAGACTAAAAAAGTAACTCGAGAACGTTTTTTAACATTAGGACTTGCTGTGCAAATTTTGGACTATAGCCTCACTGCATACGAGTTAGTGGAGGCGGCTCAATTGTATCTTCCAGCCCGAGAAAAATCTGCCGAAGTGATTTATGATGAAACCCCAAGCGGAAGAGTCATTCGGTCCGTCATTTTTTATCCAGCAAAATAATTTTTTTTATAAAATTAAAAAAGGCTTTTTTTCTAATGTTCCTTGTTTATCCTAATTGAGCTTAGGAGAACCTCTGTGACAGCTTTCCAACAAAATCTACCCATGCAAATATTACCCTTGGAAAACAATCCAGATGGTAACAAATTCCAAGGTTTCTTTGACACCATGGAGGCCACTCGTATGAAACTCACCATGGATCCTATCTTTTTTGAGGAAAACCGGGGAAAGACCATTCAAGTCGAATTCTCCATGTCCAATTACAATTTTGCATTTGAATCCGAGATTTTGCCTGGAGAGGAAAGAGGATTTGTTTACATCATAAAACCAAAGGTAATCCACAAAAGTCAGATTCGTAAGTCTCCGAGACTGCGATGCCACATTAAATTCAATTACACAATTTGGACAGAAACAGGTAGGTATGATGGCTTCATCACGGACCTAAGCACCGTTGGCCTGAAAATGAAGGCAGACAAGTATCTGCAAAAGAATATGATTCTTAGTTTAAGCGTCTTTATCGCTGGCACTTCCCTACGATTTATCTGCCAAGGTCTCGTGATGTGGTCCCATCCTGCTCCAAATGTGAACAACGTTTTCTTATCGGGCATTAAGTTCACAACACTGTCCATAGATGCTATGAAAAAAGTAGACAAATACATCCAAGAAGAATTAGAAAAGAATAGTAAAAACTATTAATTCTTTGCAGTTTGGTATGGATTGAAGTCCTTCACCAAAATCTCTAAACTACTACTGAGTACGATTTTTACTGCTCTTTTCCTCTCTTGGTTGTTGTATTTCGCCCAAGATCGAATACTTGCGGGCGTAACAAACGCTAAACCATTTCATTTTTTAAAAATCTATTCCCGTTGTTTAACAGTAGTTTTATTTATCTTCGTATACATCTATATCAAAAAAATTACAAAGAGATCCTTTTTGGAGTTTGGATTGCAGAAAGACGAAAATTCTTTCAAAATGCTCTCCTCTGGATTTTTATTTGGAATTTTTTCAATGATCATTCTGATCTTAATTCAGTTTTTTACAAGGGAATCCATTATAGAGACCTCAAATTGGAATTCTAAATTTTACTTTGATTTGGTATTCCAACTTTTTGTCGTCTTTACTATTGCTGTCGTCGAAGAGTGGTTCTTTCGTGGATTTATTTATTCAGAACTAAAAATAGATCTCGGTGTTCCAAAAGCAGTAATTCTTTCCAGTGCTTTTTTTGCGATCACTCATTTTGTGCGTCCCAGTACCGAATGGCAGGTTTTAGTTCCAGAATTTTTTGGGTTATTTTTAATTGGTGTGATATTGACTAACGCATTCGAATATTCAAAATCTCTTTATCTGTCCATTGGAATCCATGCAGGCTGGGTTTACGTTGTTAAGCTAGACAAATACTTTATCAACCATTTTGACTCAGTTTTGCAAAAAACCTTTGGAGGGGAAAAGCTCCTCAAATCCATCCCGGCTTGGATTTTAATTCTTCTTATTCTTTTTTTCTTGAAACGTCTTGTCGAATTGCTTCAAACAAAAAAATCAAAAAGACTTTCCATTGAACGAAGAATTGTGTAACATTTCTAACTCTCTTTTTTTATCTTTCATAAGTTTCTGTGCATGGTTTAAATAAGTTTCAAAGTCGACATGGTCTTTAGCAGATACAGTGCCACAAAAACTAAAGTATACTTTCTTGTCCTTTGCCATTTCCGAATAAATCGATTCATCTGAAAAACCCATAAGACCACTTACAACAAATACATCTAAATCAATCTGAAACTTGTAGGCAATTTTGAGGACTCCAGTTTGGAAGGGTCGAATCTCTTCCGTGTATGTGCGTTCTCCCTCCGGATATAAAAAAATCGATCTCTTTTTTAAAACTCTAAGAACATCTGTTTTAAAATTGCGGAAGTTGGGTTTTTTTTCTGAATAGATAACTGCCTCAACAATTCGTGCATGCATCATGAGCGGAATGATCTTGTATCTTTGGATGATATCACCTCCCAAATAGGATAGATGTACATCTTTAGATCCACTTAGGAAAGGAAGAGCTACTACCAGAGGAACTTCGAGGGAGTTTGTATGGTTGCAAATCAGAAACCGATTTTTATTTTCTGGCTTCCATTTTTCTAAATCCAAAACTAACTTTCTTCGAGCTAGTATAAAAAAAATTCGATACCAAAGATACGCCAAAAGGTTATTGATTCGATCTGAAGCATCATCAAACTTTGTGATTTTTAAGAGGTAGGAAATAAAGAGTCCGATAGGGTAAATGGGTAGGAGAATCGGAATTCCATAACAGAGGGTTACAAAAAACGACAGTTTAGACATAAAGGAAAGGATACAGAATTCTGCGGTTTGTAACTCTTTTTTTTGAGGGATCGATGTCTAAATAGAAATGAAAATATCGCTTCCTCGTCTCCATCTATTCAGTTACATTGAAGGTCTTTCGTTTCTATTTTTACTCTGTTTTGCAATGCCTCTTAAATACATTTGGGGAATACCCCTTGCAGTAAAAATCCTTGGGATGGTGCATGGAGTCCTATTCTTATTTTTAGTAGGATCGATCCTCTTCTATTGCCGAGAAAAAAGGTACTCATTTGGAAAACTTTTTTTGGCCCTTCTTACCACAACACTTCCCTTCGGCTGGAAGTATTTAGATGATGTTTTTGAATCTTAATTATTTTTTGGCATGTGGATGGGCATTTCTGTATACTTCCTTAAGTCTATCTCGAGACACACTTAGATAGACCTGAGTTGAAGATAAAGATGCATGACCAAGTAGCTCTTGAACGGCACGGATATCGGCACCTGCATTGAGTAAGTCGGTAGCAAACGTATGACGAAACTTATGTGGAGTGATTGCTTTTTCCATTCCCATAACAGACCGTCTCTCAGCTAAAATATATCGTATTCCCCGTGTCGTAAGCTTTGTTCCTCTTTGGTTCAAAAAAATTTCTGGAGCGGATTTATTTCCTCTTTCTTCAAGATACTCTCCGAGTGCTTTTTTTGCTTCATCTCCCAAAAATACATATCTTTCTTTCCGTCTTTTACCCATAACTTTAAGAGATGTTAGATCTTCACTTAGATCACTCATTTTGGCACATACTAATTCAAACACACGTAAACCAGTGCTATACAATACTTCCACGATAGCTCTATCTCGCTTTCCAAGTTCAGGCGATTTCTCCTCTTCATCAAAACAAAGGATATCCTCTGTTTCGATTTGAGTAAAATTTTTAGGAAGCTTCTTTTTCGTTTTTGGAAAACTCACCTGAAGAATAGGATTCTTTTCCACTTTTTCTTCACGAAATAAAAATTTATAAAACGTTCGTAATGAAGACAACTTTCGGCTTTGAGTCCTTTTATCTTGTTTTTTAGTCGCCTTTAAATCTGCAAAGTATGCTCGAACATCTAACACATCTACCGTGAGAATATCTATTTCTTCTTTCAAACAAAACTCACAGAAAAATTTTAAATCTCTAAGATAAGCGAATAACGTATGTTCGGAGTAGTTTTTTTCAATTTTCAAATAGGTTCTGAACTCGCGAAAGAGTTCTGCCATTGGCGGAGGAAAATGAGAGGGTATTTGCACTTCGAGAACAGAGCTTGTCATACAGAGGAAATATCGGCATAAGTTTTTGATCGCAAGCTCGAAAAAATTACTATACAAGTACTTACTCCCTGTTTAGTATTGTCTTTGAGAAAAAAAGACATAATTCGGCTTTTTTCCCCGAAGTTTTCTGGATTTGTCCAGGGTATCTGACATAATAAGGTATATTCGGTTGAGAAAAAGAGTGGAAGAGCCAGAGAGGGATCAAAACCTTATGGCAGAGGGGATTTTTGGTTTTTTTTGGGCCCATGCCCCAAATTCCGCACCTAGTCTTTCAGACCACCGTAATTTAGGAGATAGATCGTATTCATGAAAAAAGAAAAATCTGAAAAGGCGCAAGATAAAGAGGCAGACCAAAGAAAGGCAGCCATAGACCAAGCCCTCGGCCAAATTGAAAAACAATTCGGAAAGGGTTCGATCATGAGATTAGGTGCTGACACGCGTATGTCGGAGATGAACGTAGTTTCCACTGGTTCTTTGGATTTGGATATTGCCTTGGGGATTGGTGGATTTCCTTCCGGACGGATTGTAGAGATCTATGGGCCTGAATCTTCTGGTAAAACAACACTTACTCTTTCTGCAATTGCAGAAACACAAAAGAAAGGCGGAATCGCTGCTTTTATCGACGCAGAACATGCGCTAGACCCTTCCTATGCAAAAAAATTGGGTGTCAATGTGGACGACCTCCTAGTTGCTCAGCCTGACAATGGGGAGGAAGCTCTTGAGATTTGTGAATCCCTAGTCCGTTCCAATGCGATTGATTTGATCGTCATTGACTCCGTCGCTGCATTGGTGCCTAAAGCTGAAATCGAGGGTGATATGGGGGACTCCCATATGGGTCTCCAGGCTAGGCTCATGTCACAAGCCCTTCGTAAACTCACAGGAACAATTTCCAAGTCGAGCACCACCGTTATCTTTATCAACCAAATCCGAATGAAGATTGGGGTTATGTTCGGGAGCCCTGAAACAACTACAGGTGGAAATGCACTTAAGTTCTATGCCTCAATACGTCTCGATATCCGAAGGATTGAGACACTCAAAGATAAGGAAGAACCAATAGGAAACCGAGTGCGCGTAAAGGTCGTAAAAAACAAATGTGCACCTCCTTTCCGCCAGGCAGAATTTGATATCATGTATTCCAATGGAATCAACCGAGAGAGCTCCCTCATTGATCTGGCAGTAAAACACGACATCCTTGGCAAAGCTGGGTCGTGGTACTCTTACAATAATGAGAAAATTGGGCAAGGGAAAGAACAAGTTCGAAACTTCTTCTTGGAGAATCCGGAGATCGCACTCAAAATTGAAAACCAAATCCGAGATTTGAATAGCCTTCCACTCGTGGACACCCAGGCAAAAATACAAACTCGGGAAGTAAAACCAGTTGAAAGGGAAAAAGAGACAAAATCAAAACCTGTCAGTTTTTCCACGGAAGGGGAGATTGCAGTCGGCGAATAACAGATACTAAACGGCTTTCTTTTTAGGAACTATTGACCGGCTTTGGGGGAAACTCCAATGCCGGTTTTTTTTTATTTTCTTTGTCATTTGAAGTGGTTTCTAAAAATTCGTAATTCAGTTGTCTGTGACTACCTATCGAAATATGAAATCATTTAAATCCTTTCCCTGCTCTCTAGTTCCCGTAATAGTTCTTTTTATATTCAAGTTCAGTTCTTGTGCCTCCCATACATCTGTCGCCAAAATTCAAACGGCAGAGTTTGGTATCCACCAAGAATGGGCGGGAATGACTGACGAAGATATCGAATACAAACAATCTATGGATCGATCTTGGGATAAACTTCTTTCCACAAAAGCTCAAATCCAAAGCCATCTCAGTCAAAACCAAATTGAGTTTTTGCCAAGGACAGTCGTTTATCCATTCAGTGGAATCGATGTATTAAATCTATTCTCGTTTTTTCCATCTGCAGATAACTATATACTTTTTGGATTAGAAGATCCTGGTTACCCCTCAAATTATTCCAATCTGACAGAGAGAGAAAAACAAACCTTTCGAAGAGGAATCCTTAGCCTTTCGGAACATTTGGCTGGCCGAAATTATTTTACGTATCGAAAAATGAAGGAAGAAACGAAAAAACGAGAATTAAATGGCGCATATCCAGTGTTTGTTGCTTTTTTAACTCGTATGGGAAAGACGATTATTGACTCCAACGAAGAGACAATCAAAGGACCAGACATTACATACAAAGGATTTCAGCTTCATCTATATGATCCGAAACTCAAGCGAACACAAAAACTAACGTACTTTAAAATTTTTCTTACAGGAAAAGAAGGCGTCGCTGGGGATGGAATTACAGAATACTTTGGAAGTTTAGGACCAAAAGCTGTATTTACAAAGTCCGCCGAATATCTATTCCATGGAGAAAGAAGATCTTTGTTTCGCGATTTAATTTTAAAAGATACGGATCTGGTCGTTCAAGATGAATCCGGATTCCCTATACGATTTTTCCCAAAAGAAACTTGGGCACGTAAGATTTTAGGACGATATGAAAAATCCTGGAATCTTTCAGGAGCTGTAACCCCAGAAGCTCAAAAAGAACTGAAAGAACTCAGCGACGAAACCAACAATGCTCCACTTCCCTTCCCCTTCGGATACGGTGTACTTGGAACAAAAGATAACAAACAATCTGCGGTCTTAATCTTTCAAAAAAAATAGTCCACGAGGCTATTTCCCTATCTGCCGTCTTTAGACAACGGAGCTAGGATCCCAACAAGTACGAAAGTTTTCACTCCAAGAATCGATCAAGGATTTATCCGATTCTTCCAATTCAAAATCGAATACCAAGGCATTCTCCTTTATCCTTTCTTTCGATTTTGATTTTGGAATCACAACATTGCCAGATTCAAGCGACCATCGGATCAAAATTTGAGCATTAGATTTGTTGTATTTTTTAGCCAGTTCCGAAAGTCTTGGGTCTTCCAATTTAGATCCATGTGCCAAAGGACTATATGCTTCCAACAGTATATTCTGTTTTTTGCAATATTCCTTCAAAGATTGGTCTTGCAAAAATGGGTGATATTCCACTTGGTTCATTGCAGGAACGGTTCCCGATTCCTTTATGAGCTCCTCTAAATGGTTTACCATAAAATTACTGACTCCGATAGATCTTGCTTTTCCAGATTTTTGAATTTCCCCCAAAGCCTTCCAGGATGCCAATCTTTTCCCAGTAACAGGGAAATGTATCAGATACATATCTACGTAGTCAGTTCCCAATTTTTCCAAAGACCTGTCCAAAGCAATGAAACTAGAATCATAACCTTGGTCGGCATTCCAAAGTTTGGTGACTAAAAATATTTGATTTCTTGGGATTGAACTGTCTTTAATTGCTCTGCCCACGTCAGATTCGTTTCCATAAATTGCTGCCGTATCGATATGTCTGTACCCAAATTCTAGTGCAGAAAGTACTGCTTGGTAGCATTCGTTAGGTTTGGACTTCCAAACTCCAAGGCCAAGAACTGGGACTGGTATGGATTGATTAGTAATCAAAGTAGAATCGATATTGAGTTTTGTCATTGTTACTTAGACGTAATCAAAAAAAAAGAAATCTGTATTTTGCCGTAACAAAAATCTGAGTCTCCTAAGTAGAACTTTCTTAAGAGACCCAAAAATAAGATATTTTTTTCCCAATTAGCTATTCATTAATGAAGGCTCCGTTAATTTTACAAAAATGATTTGATCTCCCTCCCAATCTGCCTTGTAAGTCCCTTCGCCGATAGAACCTGATAGAATTTGAATCGCAAGCGGTCGATTGACGATTCGATTGAACACCGCACCGAGTGGCCTTGCTCCAAATTTAGGATCAAAACCTTGTTCTGTTAACAAACGCTCCGTACTTTCAGAAAGGTTTAGAACAATTCCTTTAACTTTTAACCTTTCATTTAGAAGTTTAACTTGTTTCTCAATCAATTTCTCCATGATGGATGCATCTAATGATTTGTATGTGAGGATTGCATCTAATCTTCCAAGAACTTCTGGTTTAAAATCTGATTCGATGTTTTTTGAATTTGTTGTAAGAATCACAATTGTGTTCTTAAAGTTGATTGTACGACCACGATTATCTGTAAGTCTACCCTCATCCAAAATTTGGAGTAGGATATCGGAAAAGTCAGGATGTGCCTTCTCAACTTCATCAAAAAGAACAACGCTGTATGGTTTTCTTCGGATAGCTTCTGTTAGAATTCCTCCTTCTTCATAACCCACATAACCTGCTGGTGCACCGATCAACTTGGCGACACTGTGTTTTTCCGAATATTCACTTAGATCCAACCGAACAATATTTGACTCTTGGTCAAAAAGGAATTTTGCAATCGCTTTCGCTGTTTCCGTTTTTCCGACACCGGTTGGCCCTTTGAGTAAAAAAGATCCGAGTGGCCTCGATTCCGAGGAGATTCCAGCGTAGGAAGTAAGAAGGGTTTCTGCGATTTCCTTTATTGATTCTTTCTGACCAAAAACAACGGAATTAAGATCATCTTCCAAACGTAATAAGTGTTCTTGTTTGGTTTTCAGAATTTTCTCTACTGGAATTCCTGTTTGTCTTGAAATAACAGCCGCAATATGGTTCCTTTCTAAAATCCAATTGTTTTGAAAACCCATTAGTTCTTTTTCCAATTCGGGTAAAATTGCATACTTTAATCTGGATGCTTCTGTATAATCCGCTTTAGTTTGTGCATTTTCTAAATCAAACTTTACGCGTTCTATTTTATTTTTAATAGATGCAATTTGTTTGAGTGAACTTACTTCCTTTTCCCAAATAGCTTTCCCCTCCGAAAATTTCTTCTCTAAAGTCTCAATCTCCCTTAATATGTCCTCGTTCTTTTTTTCCACTTGGGCATAAATCTTCTTCGAACGAATATCACTTTCGAGTTCTACGAGTTCAGTAGGCATTGCTTCGGCTGAAAGTTTTAAAGCAGAAGCTGCTTCATCTACCAAATCGATTGCTTTATCTGGGAGATTTTTATCCGTGATGTATTGGTCGCTCAAGAAAACAGCTGCATATACTGCTTCATCTGAAATTTTTATTCCATGGTGGATCTCATGTTTGTCACGGATTCCCATCAGAATTTCGATCGCATCTTCTTTGCTCGGCTCATAGACAGGAACAGCACGGAATCTTCTCTCCAACGCTTGGTCACCTAATATATATTTTTGGAATTCATCCTGGGTTGTTGCACCAATGCAGTGTAAGTCTCCTCGTGCCAAAGCAGGTTTGAGTAAATTTGCAGCGTCGATAGCACCATCTGTTTTACCTGCACCAACCAATTGGTGGATTTCATCTATAAAAAGAATCGCTTCGCCCGCTTGACCTTTAATATAACGAAGCAAAGAAGTAAGTTTCTCCTCAAACTCTCCTCGATATTTAGTCCCAGCCATGAGTTGTCCCATATCTAGGGAATAAATTGTTTTCCCTTTTAAAACATCAGGAACTCTACCCTTTACGATTTGGTCCGCTAATCCCTCGACGATCGCAGTTTTTCCTACTCCAGCACTACCAACTAATACTGGATTGTTTTTACTTCTGCGACCTAGAATTTCCATAACAGATCGGATTTCTTTGCTCCTGCCGATAACAGGATCTAACTTTCCTTCGGATGCGAGATCATTCAAATTGACTAGGAAATCGGGAACTTCGTTATCCGTTTCCTTTACTTGCAAATCTTCGTAATTGATTTTCAATTCCGGAAGGATTTCAGGAAGGAACTTTAAAAAATCTGCTTCCTTCAATTCCTCTCTTCCGTTTTCGGTAGCTCGGGAAGACGCCATCGTAAACCATTTAGAAAGTTTTGGAGAGGTCTTAAGAGAATCAAAGGGAACATCTCCTTCAGCCTTTGGAAGTTTTTGCAGAAATTCTTCTACCTTTCCCTTGTACTTTGAGAGGGTTTTTCCTGAATACGAGCCGGGGTTTGCGAAAAAGCCCCAAGCCAAATGATAGGGCGTAAGTTCTGTATTCTTCCTACGAATTGCTTCTGTTTGTGCGATATCCAAGGATCCCTGGACGATGGAATCAAATTGTTTCATACTGCCTCCCGTTTTAGCACTCCATATATTAGACTGCCAATATTCGTTCAGATATACAATAAAGTAACGCAGATCTAGAAAAATTAAAAAAAACTCAATTCCCATAGTTTGGAAAATCGAGTATTCTGTCGGGAATGATTTTTCGGATTCTTTTTTATCTTTCCGCTGCGCTTTCCTCCCTGCTCCTTTTTGCAACCGAGGTTCCAAATCCTCGGTCTGAGGGAGGATGGGTCAGTGATCAGGCAGGCTATCTAAGTCAATCCGGGGCCATCCACGAAATCAATCGTGTTCTATCTCGGCTGGAGGCTGAAACGGGTATAGAAATAGCCGTTGTCATTCTTCCGAGCATTGGAAACAAATCTCCCAGGGAATTTGCGACGTCTCTCTTTGAGACTTGGAAAATAGGTAAAAAAGATACAGATAATGGAATCTTACTTTTACATGTGATCGACCAGAGGCGACTCGAAATCGAAATGGGTTATGGCTTGGAAGGGATACTAACAGATAATAAGAATAAAAGAATTCTAGACGAAGTGGTGATTCCTCAATTTCGATCTGAAAATTTTTCTATGGGGATATATCTTGGAGTCTTAGCACTTGAAAGAGGAGTTCGTAATCCCAAGATTTCGGTCGCTGACCTTCTGGCTCCCTTTGAATTCGATTACCAATATGTCGACGGGTTAGATTCTACTATCGAGTCACAGGAAAATTCGAATCAAAACCCTAATTTTCTGATGCAATTCATAAAATCACCTTTTCAGAGTATTCTAAAATACAGTATTTCTTTCAGTTTTATTCTTTTATATTTTTTTGGGATATTATTTGGAGAATTTTTAAATATATTTTCGTATGGAAGTAAGATAACTTATAATCTTTGTCTGTATATAGGAGTTATTCCTAGTTACTTTGGAATAACTGCAGGAACGGGTGTTTTGGTATATAGTGAGATAAACGAGACAGAGACTTTGTTTTCTATACTTCCAGTTCTACCTCTTTTAATTGGTCTCATCTTTTGGAATGTTTCTATTCTCCATCGTCTTCGAGTCAAACCGAGGAAATGTTCTAAATGTGGCTCTACGAAATACCGATTATCCGAATCCGATGATGATAAGCATCTAACATCTGGACAAAGAGTCGAAGAAAGAATCAAGTCACGAGACTACGATGTTTGGCTTTGTAACAAATGCAATGATATTCATGTCGAAGAATATTCTGGAGAAAAAACGGTTGATAAATGTCCAAAATGTCATTACCGAACTCATCTAAGAACTGATATCCAAGTACTTAGGGTCGCCGATTACAATAGAGGAGGTGAAGAACTCCATACGTACCTATGTGCACACTGCAGTCACACACAAGTAAAAAGAATTACAACCCCCAAATTGGAAAAAAGTACAAGTAGTAGCAGTGGGAGCGGCGGTAGCTCGTTTGGCGGTGGATCCTTTGGTGGAGGAAGATCTGGTGGTGGCGGTGCGGGTAGTTCGTATTAGCCGAAGGGAAACATCGGTAGTTCTAAACTTCCCAAGATTTCGGCACTGTGCCGGTAAGCAGTCCCTCTACCTTCTGCCAAAGCAAATTTACCTGCAGAAAAATCATCTGGGGAAAGGTAGGGTGTAGTCGTTTGCAATCGTATCAGTTTTTTCCCTTTTTCTTTTGCCAGAAGGGTTTTTAAATCTTCTGTTTCAGATTCAATAATATTTACCGAAGCATCAAATGCCCGTTTTATGGCATTCTTACTTACAGGACGATTGTTATTTATTTCATGAATAATGATTCTATCTATGTGAGGATCTAAAATCATTTCTTTGATAGGTTCGCTGTCGCCAATTCCTCCATCCAAAAATTCATCGCCCCTCATTTCTTGAACTTCATATAAAAAAGGAAAGGCAATGGATGCCATAACAGCGTCCAGCACATTGCCATCGACTACTAACTCGCGCTTGTTCTTAGATAAGTTTGAAACAGCGATACCCAATTGAATCGGTAAGTCGGAGAATCTTTTGTTACCTAAATACGGCGATAAGAGTTTGCGAGTAGCATTTCCTGTTAAAACTCCACTGTATCCATTCCATCCTTTTTGAATGAGTCGTCGCAGAATCGTTAAAGAGTTCCCTTCCCAAAAATCTTTTTTTTTCAGATTTAGTAGAAGTGTTTCAAACTCCGACATGTCCTTTCCAGTAGCGTATAAGGCGCCAACCATTGCACCTGAGCTCGATCCAGTTACCATCCCTGGCTTAAAGCCAATTTCTTGAAGACCTCGGACAAATCCAGCGTGCGCGAAAAAACCGAAGAAACTGGATTTTAGGCATAACGCCGAGTATTTTTTAGGAAACAGCAATTCTATCATAGAACAAGTCCCAAGTTTAAAAAAATCAAAAGTTTTGTATATTCCAATCCCATTCGTATCTTAAAATTTTAGCTGGAAGCAACAGAATCCGTTGCGCCAATAGAAATTGGATTTGCATTTGGATAATTTTTCATTCATGTTTCAATCGTATGTGCGATACTGCCCTTGCTACAGAGAACTTCACTTCAACTAAAAAAAGAATCTTTGCAAAGAACTCAAATAGGGAGCCAAACGAAGCTCATTCAATTCTACACATACCAAGGATGCAACATCCCTCTAATTCAAAATTAAATACTACTTATATAGAAATCCCCCAAGTTGAAACAACACACGAAGTTTTCCTATGCAAACCTTTTCATATATGGGGTGCAGAAATGGGGGTGAATGAATTCGGAGTCGCAATTGGCAATGAGGCTGTTTTTACGAATTTGCCTATGAAGAGAAATAATTCAGGTCTTTCGGGAATGGACCTAATTCGGCTGGCGCTAGAGAGGGCCAAGTCCGCAGTACAGGCGCTATATATCATAACAGAACTATTGGAAGAATTTGGCCAAGATGCAAATGGAGGTTTTAAGAATAAAAATTTCTTTTATCACAATAGTTTTCTTATCGCAGACCGAACAGACGGTTACCTTTTAGAGACAGCTGATACGTTTTGGGTTGCAAAAAAGGTTACAAATTTTACGGCCATATCAAATGGACTCACCATAGAATCCGATTACGATCTTTCGTCCAAATTTCTTGAAGATAGAATCCAAAAACGACTTAGTCAAACTTCGGATAATTTTTCCTTTAAAAAAAGTTTCTCAGATTGGTTTTACACAAAATTTAGCTATGGAGAGGAAAGAAGAGCCAGCTTTAGTTCTTTTGCCGTTCAAAAAAAACTATCCAAAGGAAAATTTGAATCAGCAGATATGATAGAGATTTTGAAGTCCCATCCTGAATTTGAAGACACCGATTTTGAGCCTTCAAAATCATCGATGAAATCTATTTGCCTTCATGCCACGGGGATTACAACGCCAAACCAGACCAACGGGAGTCTTGTTGTAGAATGGGATACATCAGATAACAGCCAACAACCGCTTCAAATCCTTTTCACAGGGACTTCCACCCCTTGTTTGAGTATTTTCAAACCATTTTGGTTTGGAACAAAAAATTTTATCGAGAATAGATCACTTTTGCCAATGGAGACCTACGACGAATGCCTTTGGTGGTTGCATGAAGCAATCGCAAGAAGGGCAACTCACGATTATACATCAGTACATTCAATTCTTAGTCCTGCAATCAAGCCAGTTCAAGCTGATGTTTTCAGATCGATACATGAGTTAAAAAATTCTTCTCAGAAAGAAGAGATACAGTGGAAGTTTTTAAAAGAACATGTAAACATCCTAAAACAAACAGGAGATGAACTTAAAAAAGAAAAGATAGGTCTCCCTAAATGGGAAAAACCGATTTTCAATGTCTACTGGAAAAAACAAAATTCGAATTCAGATTTTCCTGTGGAAAGCATCTAAGGAATCAAAACTGACTTTACCATCCTTCACTTGACCGAAACTCAAAACATTGGTCGGGCACAAAGACACACAGGCAGAACATCTAACACATTGCACACTGTCCATTGGAATACCTTTGTTAGCGAATCCCATTACGTCTATACCTTGATGGCAATTTTTCGTGCAGATATTACAAGATATACATTTCTTTTTATCCGAAAAAATACGAAAGTTTGAAAATTTTGCATAGATATGCATCAAAGCTGCCAAAGGACAAAACGCACGGCACCAAACTCTACCAGAAAACATGAAATAAAGTCCAACGCCAATCACTCCTGCTAAACCAATATCAACAATTAAATCGTAGATCCACTTCACAGAATCACTTACATACTCTAGGTTAACCAATTCCGGAAGATATCCTTTGCCAAAAACGCCTATTAACTTAAGCAAGGTGAGAAGAAATGCGATGGCTAATATATACTGTCCAGAATGTTCAATTTTATAGAGAAAGTTTGTATGGGGCATTTTCTGCCTATGTTCATCCCCAAGTGTTTCTGCAAGACCGCCACAGGAACAAATCCAACCACAGTAAGCACCTTTTCCATACCGTTTTACTAAAATAGGAATTAGACCAAAACTGAAACTAATACCGTAAATGAACCAAAAATTTGTCAAACCACCATCGTACAATACACCCATGCTAAGAGGCCAAGCTAAAATGAATCCGTACGCTTTCCAATATGCATCATTTGGAAAAACCTGTGTTCGAAGAAAACTATCTGAATCACCCAGATAACCTAAATCACCTAATTTTGGTAATATGATTTCAGGTAGCAGGAATAAGAAAACTATCTGGATAAAAATAAGAACCGAAGTTTGCCATTTAATATAATCAGTTTTTCGAATATACATACGGCGAATTCCAAATACAAGAATTGTAAGGCTGTATAGTAAGGTATAATGAAATGATGGATACTTACCCAAAAATAAGACACCGTTATATGTTGCAAAAAAGTAAACAAAACAAAAGTAAAGGAATACAAACAAAAGATAAATATTTCGAAATACATTCCAATTCCAGCGAATATCAAATTCACTTGATTTCAATTTCAGAAAACTCCATGTGAGGCCCAATGCGAGGGAGGCAACCGCAAAAAGATTCGCTAAACCGCCGAACCAGGTAGGACCATAAAAAGAAGCTTTTCCGAAATATGCTAAACCTGCAAAACTAAGCATGGCTCCCAAACCGATGAAATCCTCTTTCTTCCGATCATTTTGGAATCGAATTCCAAGGTTGTTCAAAAACGATTTTGGAGGTTCGTTGCCAATCAAGATATAGAACGAGTCGTAAGGAATTTTTTTAGATCCCGTCTCAGTTTTGATAAATAGTTTTTTCTCTAAAATTTCGGTGACGGAAGCATTGTAACAAACTTTCAATTTCCCCGATTGAATTAACTCTTCGAGACGGTCTCGGTTTTCAGACTTCGCACGTGCAAATTCAGATTTTCGATAAACAATTGTTATAGATTTTGCATAAGATGCGGAGGCAATAGCTGCTTCTAGTGCTGAATCTCCACCCCCACAAACGACAACATCTTGGTTTTTTGTTTCAGCTGGATCTATGAATCTATGGAATACAGAATGTAAGGTTTCGCCAGGTATTCCAAGTCGATTTGGATTTCCGGATTTCCCTATTGCAAGAATGATTGAATTGGTCTGAAAGGTATTCCCAGATTCAGTTAAGACCGTATAATATCCATTACTCCTTTCGATTTTTGCAATTTTTTCGCCGTAGCTAATTTCCAAATTTGCCTTTTGCAATATTTTATTTAAAGACTCTAATAGTGATTCCTTGGTTCCATCTTCGATCAATAATTTTGATTCGACTTGCAGATCCTTTGGTTCTGCAAAAATAGGTTTCCCCTTCGGATATCCTTGTATCGTTTGAAATGCTAGATTACTCTCTATGACCCGAATTCTTTTTCCAAGCTTCTTTCCTTCCAAAGCACAAGCTATGCCACTTGGACCTGCGCCAATGATTACTGCATCCAAAAACTCGGACCGATTTATCGGAATATGTTTCCATACTTTTACTCCGCTATCCACTGCTAATTTAAGTAGCGGAACACCCGTTAAATCTCCGATGATAAATACATTTGGGAGATTTGACTCATATTTTTCATTGAGAATCGGATAGAATTCAACTTCACCCTTGGGGGAATTCCCATCCAACCACTGAAAGAATTTTTTTGGCCACATATCAATTGGACGGAGCTAGCCTAGGTAGCGAAAAGGAAAAATTTGTGCCTTTTTTCAGTTCAGATTCTATCCTAAACTCTCCACCTTGGTTCTCAATGAGTTCAAAGGAGACAAGCAAACCTAAACCCGTTCCTTTTTCTCCTTTGGTTCCATACTGAGTAGACACACCTTCCTTTCTATTTATAGACATAAGCGTTTGTTCTGTCATCCCAACCCCTGAATCGGTTATATGGAACCAAATCATATTTCCTTTATTTTCCCAGTCCATAACGACCTGTCCACCTTCCAAAGAATACTTGATAGCATTTGAAAGAACATTTCTCAGAATCGTTGAAGTATTTCTCTGATCGCAGTATACTTCTAAATCAAAAGGGATTTTTTGAACTATCTGGATATTTTTTTCCGAAATTTGGAATCGTAATAGTTCGATTACATCGTCAATGATTTGTTTTACTAAAACATACTCCTGAGTAAAATTTAATTTTCCAGAATCTTTCCTAACCCAGTCCAATAGATTTTCAAGAATCATATAACTTTGATTTGTATTTTTTCTGAGCTCTTTAAGTGATTTCAACAATTGGCCCTTCTCTGGTAAATCTTCAATAAGAATATCTAAAAAAGTACTCATTGATCCAATAGGACCTTTTAAATCATGTGCTAAAATGGAAAAAATTCGATCCTTATTAAAGTTACTTCGAATGAGGAGAGATTGATTTTTATATACATTCCGCAGGAAGTAAAACATAAAAAAGGAAAGAAGCGAAATACTGGATACGACACAGGTAATACGCAAAAAATTAATAATAAAACTTCTGGGATGAATAGAGTTAAACTCATATTGATAACTTTTACAGAAGAATTCAAAATAATCGTATAAAATCAAATTCAGCACTAAAAAGAAAAAAATCAGAAATTTATTTTCATAGGAGAATAAAACAAAGGGAAGAATAATAAAGATAAGATAAAAATAATGAATTCCTGGTTCTGGGCCTAAATAAAAAAACGCAGAAAATGTTATTGGAACAGATATAAAGGAAATTAGGATCGTTTTTGCTAGGTGGTATTTTCCAATTTTATTTAAATAGAATACACCAAACAAACCAAATGCGATACCGCCATTTACTAGAGTTACGGGAATCAAACCAGGTATCTGAAAATAGAAAAACAAAGCTGTATATTGTACGTTAGACAAAATCACAAGTACTGTAACTAAATTAGTAATTTGAACTCGCACGAGTGAGTCAACGGTTAAGTCGTTAGTTTTCCCGACGTCTAATACTCGCGAGACCCACTCAATAAGCTTTTTCATGAATATCCACAATGAAGAATGTTACATCATCGCTCAAACGGTTTGAAAATTTTTTAATTTCTGACAAAACGGCGGAATTCGCTTTCTCAACCTCTACTTGCTGAAGTGATTCCAAAATTGATACCAATCGTTTCTCACCGAAGAGTTCTTTATTGCTGTTTTGCGCTTCTGTAACTCCGTCCGTATAGAAAAAGAATCGATCTCCCGGAGCAAAGAAAGTTTGGATACTTTCCAGAGTAATATTTTCTCTCCAACCCAAAATTGGACCTTTACCTACGAGCGTTTCAATGTGACCAGTTTTGGAGTTTAGATAAAAAGGGCTTGGATGACCCATAATCGCATATTTGAGAATATTTTGTGTAAATTCAAAATTACAACAAACAGCCGTTATATAATTTTTTTCTACGACTGGTAACATTTTTTGGTTTAGCTCAATCAGAAGTTCAGCAGGATCTTTTTTTTTGGAAACTTGCTCGTAGAAATTTACTTTTAACATACTGGCAATAAGAGCTGCTGCAATTCCATGTCCTAAAACATCACAAAGTAAAAAGGTAATCGAACCATCTTCGTGGATAAAATAGTCAAAGTAATCCCCTCCAATTTTTTCCATAGGAAGAAATGTAGAGTCAACTGACAAACTTTTATGTAGAAAATGCATCGGTGGAATCAACTTTGCTTGTAAACCAGCAGCAATCAAAAGATCATCATTTAGAATTTTGTATTGTTTTTCAAGTTCTTGTGTCCTAAGGATTACAATCATCTCGAGGGACTCATTTAAATTCCGCAATTCTCGCTTTGTTCTCGTACTTTGTAATGCAATCGCAAATACCCCACTAAAAAGAAATGAGATAATTCCGTATTGAGTAAGGTATGCATTTTGGCCGGTAACAAAATCAGTAACAACGTCCATAAGACCAAAAATTGTAGCCACCAAAGCACCAATAGACACTACAATTGCTTCCAATGACCTGGCATAATTTCGGAATAGTAATAGAACCAGAATTGGTACTTTAATTCCAAGCAAAACATACCAGGAGTAAACTAAATAGAAACGAAAATCTGGAGACATTTCAAATAACTGCAAAAATGCGAGAATTGAGTCTAACAAAAAAGTAATAACAGCGAGTTTGGAAATTCTTCGATCAAATAAAGAATGCACGAATAACATAAGAAATACGGGAAATAAAAACTGGCAAAAGAATAATAGGCGAATCAAAAGTTCCGGATTTAAACCAATAAAATGAATTTTGTTTAATGCAGGAAGGCGCCACCCGACAAAAAAAATAGCTGTAAGTGCAAGATAAAGACCAGATTTCGAGGAACGATTGAGGGCATAACCAATCCCTTGTTGCAAAAAGATTCCAAAAAATAGCGCAGCCATTATAATCTGACCAACATCTTCGTAGATCATCCGATCTTTGATTTCATCTTGGGATCCAAAAATTGGAACTGAGCGAAAAATCCCGCAACGAAATTCGTTTTCTCTACATTCGATTTTTATTTCTAAAGTATTTTCACCTAGAAGTAACTTTGAGAGCGGAATCTCATAGTATCGAACTTTATGCCAATATGGGTAGTAGTTAGGCGAAAAACCACCTGTTCGACCGATCAACATTCCGTTCCAGTATGCTTCATCTGCCGAGTGGATTCTATCTAAGTTGATAGCATAAGAATAATCGGGAATTTTATCAAAAGAAAGTTTTAACTGGTAAGTCCCAACAATAGGAACAGAATATCCCTGATCTAGTAGAGGTTTACCAATTTCAACAGGCAAAAACTCACTACCTCCATCTACCTTAAATTTCCAGCCTTTCTCAAGACGAATCGTCTCAGAAAACAAAGATATATTTATATTCAAAGTTACAAATATTATGGAAAATATAGTTTGGAATTTCACTTTTAAACCTTATTCATGGTCCGAATGGATATTTTTTTTTGCGGACTTTTCGAATTCCAATACTCTTTCCTTACTCATTCCAATTAAATTGTGTTTCAGAAATAAAGAATCACCCAAAAAATCGGAGGATAATCGTATCTCCACAACACGATACCAAACCTCACCTTTTGGAACTGTGAAAGCATGATTTACACATAGGCACTTAAATTTAAATCCAAAACTGTGTTCTACAGGTAATGCGGAATGTGGAGCAGCAAAAAAATAAATATCCTGATCGGAAAGATTTTCCATGACCAACATAAAGGCTTTCTTTCGGCCAGGGGCCAATTCTAATTCTCCATTTTCTATCTCTCTCCCATATGGCTTCTTTTTATCCAGAGCAATTGATGTTGTTGTCCAAAGTGCTAAAGGTTGGCCACCAGCTAACTCATGTATTGACATTTTCAATGGGAGATTTGTATACTCCCATTGAACCTGGATCTTAACCACCTTACTTTGGCTAGGATCTTTAGGTGTAGATCCGCTTTCACTCGTTTCTATCTTTGTCTCTTTACAGAATCCGCAAAGAAAGAGTATTAAAAGTAAAATTCGGACAAGTCTCATCTATTCTAAGGTTAATTCTAAAATTGAAAAATCTAAATTCTTTTTATCTTTATTCAGAAGATAGAATTTTTTTCCATGAGATTCGAGTTGGATTACTTCTTGGAAGATTTTTTCTGTTTGATTAGGGTCCGGATTTTTAACTAAATTGCAGTCACGACCACATCCATTGCAGTCACCACCTCCATAATCTAAAAAATTGGTAAAAGTCTGTTTTCGTAAAAAACCAAAGATACGTAAAGTGATCAGTCCCTGACTTGTAGTTTTTACTTCGTAATTTCCGAGACCATAGAAACGGCTTGAGCTCTCTTCACCATTGTCGAAATCGGAACGAGATGTACTTCCTTCTAAAAAGAAAGTTCCGTCACTTCGGAGCCGTATCGTCCAGTCGCTGGATGTGGGAGGATTCAATTCCTCTTCAGTGGAGGGAGGCATATCTTCAGTGTTAGTTGAACTGGGAGTATCTACTACCTCATCTGTTTGAATTGTCGCAACCTCTGTTCCCGTCAAACCTCGATTTAGAACTTTAGCCAGACTTGCTTTTTGAAAAAAATCAAAGTTAGACTTCGCTGTCTCTTTGGATTTGGAGAGTGTATCAATTACAATCCAATCAGAACCATGACCAAACCGAAGCTCAGAGAGGACAAAACCTGACTCAGAGTAACCTGGATACAAGGAATCAACTGTTAATTTTAGAGACTTCCCTTCGAAAGTTTTAGAAAGACTTATCTCTTGGCTTCCCATTGTATCTTCTAAACTAACAGACTCAGAATATCCATTATCGCCTGTCAGAGTAAACTCTTTAACTCGGCCGTTTTTAATACAATGGACATCTGATCTTTGGTACCCATTCCAAAGGCGAAGTTTCGAAATACTTTGCGTTTTTTCAAATTCAAAATTTAAAACAACCCCTTTACCTCCTTTTTTCGAGGCATAGGCATTTTCATATTTTGAGTCAAAAAGATTGAGAGGAGAATAACTAACTTCTGGGCTCGCCGTTTCTGAGGCAGTCACCTTCGCGGAAACAAGTTCAGGTGTAATTGGTTTATAAGCTTTTCCTTTTTCATCAAAGAACTTGACTCCCTTTAGACAGATATCTTGGTTTCTCTGAAAATTTAGAGTTACTGAACGAGCTTGCACCACGGGCTCAAAAACCACCTGATCATTTAATGTCTGTACATCGGTACTTCCATACACTTCATCAAAATTAACGTAAGCAGCAATACGATCTTTAAAGCTACCTGCACAACTTTGAATTTGAACCTTACTGAGCGCAAAGGCTTCATCGGCGTAAAAGTGAACCTTTACGAACTCGGCACCTTTTTCCGCCTTCCATTCGTTCCCATTCAAAATTTCAAAAGGCAGACCCGATTCCATGGAAGTGGAAGTGACCATAGAGATATTGATTTTTTTACCACAGTGAACCGTAAAAAAAAGGATCCCAATGGCTGATAAAAGTTTTTGTTTCATAGACTCCCCAGAGATTGTCCGAAAATCAAATTCTATAATTTGTATCAAGGCAAGAAATTTTTATCTTTTGGTTGTTGCTTTTAAAGCTCTCTCCCAAGATTTTTCATCCATCGCTCCCACGATCCAAACGCCATTCACTTGAAAACTTGGAATATTTTTTACGCTGAGCGACTTTGCCGTTTTATATTCTTTTAAAACTTTTTCAGAAAAGGGAGAAAGCTCTTCATCTGTCTGACAACCAGGAACAGAGATAGATCCTAACTGATAGAGCAATTCAACCGATTTAGAATATTCGCTTCTAGCTTTAGCCCAAATACAATTTGAAATGCTAAGTGGTCGCAAACCATCTTTAGAATCTACATCCAAGGGGAAGGATTGAAAGTACCAAGAAATCTTTCCTTTGTATTTTTCTATGATTTTTTGATTTGCAGAACTTGATTTTTTACAATACGGGCAATTAAAATCACTCCACTCGATCACTACCCAATCTGGATCAGAACTTAGAAAACGTGGACCCTCCGACTTTGGGATAAATACAGCACCTAACAATGGACTGCTTTTTTCGCCAATAGAAGACAACATCCTCGACCATACAATCCTCGTCCTCATTTCATTTCGGACTCTTTCAATAGTCTCAACATGAAGTGGTTTTTTTCCTTCTTTTAGAAGGGCCGCCTGTATATCCGAATCAGAGACACTCTTTTTTGTCTGTTCTTTCCAATCTTCCAACGTAAGTTTTTTTCCTTCAGCGGCCTGAATGAGTTTTGAGAGCACCTGGGAGTCCCCGAGGAGAAAACGGATTTCTCTCTCAGAAAATAGGGCATCCTCTGGACTATCCGCCTGGGTTGCTCCGGCACAGTATCCAAAAATCAATACAAATACCAGGACAAAAAGAGGGCGATGCGAGTTGACGAACATATCCAACAGCTTTTGAACCAAGTCCATTTTTTGACCAGAACTTCCCTCTAAATGCAATTTAGACTAGGTCTAATCATTGACAAAAATTGAATTCAATAGAACAAGGAATGTATGGACCCCAATTACGAACGTGTGAAGGAAATTCTCGAAAAACATGGAATCCGTCCCACGAGCCAGCGATTAGAGATGGCAAACTTGATTTTGAAAGAGCACCAGCACTTACAGGCAGAGGAAGTATTCCACCTTGTGAACAACCACTTTCCGCATGCCTCCAGGGCCACAATCTTCAACAATCTCAAGCTTTTTTCCGAAAAGGGCATACTCGGGACCTTAGAAGTCAAAGCGGGCGTAACCCACTTCGACTCGAACCGAAGTCGACACCACCACGCTGTTTTAGAATCTACAGGAGCCATAGTGGATGTTGAACTCAGCGAAACCTTGGAGGAACAAGTATTGAAAGAGCTTTCCAAAAGCTTTGAACAAAAAACCGGCCGAAAATTGGAAAACTCAAAATTAGTCATCACTCTGAAAGGTGATTAAACGTTAAAGATTTAATATATACTTATTTTTTGATTTTATCCCTATATTTAATCGCAAGGGCTGAAGCATTCCATTTTACTCGATTGTAGATAAACAGTAAAATGCTTTTGCTTTCTGTTTCAAATCGATAATTCATGATATCATCCCCTCCGAGGGCCTTGGACTTTGTAAGGAGTTCGGAATACCCAGTTTCTCCTTTTAGATATACATAGAACCAAGCGACAAATTCACCTTGCGTATCAACTGTTCCTAATATTTGGTAATCATCTGATGTGAGAGTATATGCCGTTACATTTGCCGCATAACCTGGAATACGAACTTCCGTATAAACACAGCTGTATAAAATACTAACAGCTAACAAACAAACTACCAAAAAACTTCTTTTTTGATTCATAATTTTCCCCGCAGTATCGTCTAGAAAACGGTACCCTACAAAAATCCCTAAGTCAACCCAAATGTTATAAAAAACTTCGATCAAAAACCCTGTCTTCGCGTGGATATATTTATCCTTCATACTTCTGTTTGGTGCGATTAGTGTATTTAAGTTACCAGTTTGCAAACTTCCAGATGTAGACTTTCCTATCGTGAATATTTCTCTAACCTTGAAAGGAGCTTCTGCAAGCATTACCAAAGAATTAGAACTCAACCGTGATGTAGATGCCGCCTTACAAGAAATCCAGACGATGCACCCATTATTTGGGTGATTTTTATTGCAGATCAGTTTACTGCAAAAGACAAAATGATTTACTTCAATAAGTCTTTGAAGGACCAATTCCAGAAGTTTTCCGGGGCCGGTGAGATTTTTTTGGGATGTTACCCCGAACGAGTTATCAATGTCGATTTGGACCCCGTTAAACTAACGTAAGCCAAATGTATTCAGGCTCTCCGGAAAGAACTTCCAAAGATTAACAAAAAAATAAGTTATTCGGCCTAAGAGCTATCACTTATAGATTTTTCCTAGGGGAGAGAGGGTATCCCACTGATGTTTAACTGAAAGGTCGAGATTGGAATGATTGGAATCAAAAGCGACAGAGCTTATCCAACTCTGGAAGTTCATTCCCGATATTACTTACGTTGATACAGATCTCATCCTCAGTTTTGACATCTATAGCTTTAATAGAATCATTCTACTGTTAGGCCTTGTAAAAAAAAATCGATTCTCCTTATGGAATTTATCGATCTCTACCGCATAACAGAAACTCTCTTGATTGATACAATAACAAGTGCTTGTCCCATCAGACTGAAACCTATCCTTATGACTACCTCTACCTCGTTAGACGCAGCCTTGCCAACGGCCCTTTCCCTGGGTCTAGGAGCGGAAACACGAATCCATATGGCACAGTTGTTATCTTAGGTGGTATGACTTTGTCCAGCATTGTAACTCTGTATTTAGTACCTGTGACTTACCCCATAGGGGAATCCCGAAGAACATAAAATTGGTGCGATGTGCAAAATAATTTTTCAATCTACTAAAAATAATTTCTTTACTTTCTCTCAAAAATTTGGTTCAATCCTCCCTGATTTAGGAGAAATAAATGCAAAACAAACAAATAAGGCTGCTAGCAACCTTGTTGTTGCTTAGCTTTGTTGCTTGGAACTGTACATCAATTGGACATGACGCAACAATGAAATCGCAACTCAGTGTTTCCACTGACGAACACAAAAACGTCGCAAGACCTTTGGAAGTAACTCATGACATCCAAAGTGCAAACATCACTGGAGAGGCGGAAGGATCTATCATCTGGATTCCGATCGTTTTTGATGTTGCGGTTGGTGGTGTAGGTGTTCTTGGGCAAGTAGTGGGAACTGTTGTGTCTGGATTGGGTTCTGGAATTTCGGCAATCCCTTATGTAGGAAAGAGCGCTGGAGCATCAGTGAAGAACGGCGGTAACACTGTCGCAAATCTTGGTCCAATCATTTCTAATGCGTTGATCCTTCCTTTGGCGGCAGAAGCTGAAAACAAAGCGATCTACTCAAACAACATAGACGGTTTGATGAGAACTCGCGTTGAAGCAGCGATCACTACAAAGTGGATCATTCTGAAAAACTATAAAGTAACCGTAACTGGAAAACCAGTAACCATCAAAACAATCGGTCCACTTAGTGAAGCTCGTCTAACAAAAATTGCTCTATTCGAAGCTGAAGCAAAGTATGAGGATAAAAAATGAAGAAAGTACTTTTAATTTCTACACTTGCAATTGCAGCGAGCTTTATCGGATGTAAGTCTTTTGGTAAAGACAATGCTTCCTACCACCCTGAGCTCGATGTAACAACTCAAAAGGTTGTAGTACGACCAACTGAGTCTACTCTTGAAGTTGACCACAACAACTGGGTAGAGGGAGTTTCTTACAAAGGTAAAACTCTTTTCGGAGTTCCTTTTTTTGAAAACCGTTTCGTAGTACCTACACTTTTAAACAAAGAAGGTTACGATCCTTATACTCTTGATGCAATCAATGACGCGATTGTAAAAGCTAATGCAGATTCTTTCCATGTTGTAAAGGCTCAAGCAGAAGTGTATGCATTCCCATTGAAGCAACTTCCACTCTACTCTACAGTAATTGTGAAAGTAAAAGGTCACCCTGTTAAGTTTAAATTCCTCGGACCAGTTTCTGAAGCAAAAGCTGACGAAATCTACGCAAGAGGAGCTTCTCGTGACGGATTGAGCTTGGATGCTGCAACACCAATTTACCCTGTGAAGCAACCAAAACCAGAAGCTTGCTGTAAAAAATAAAGTAAGCTTAGTTTAGCGATAAAAGGACAGGTTTTTGCCTGTCCTTTTTTTTTAAGACGAACTCGTAGCATTTTTTTTCAAATCATCCTCTATTTAAATGGATACAACCAACCAAAGTTTCTCGAAAGATTTTCCTAAGGTCGCCTTTTATGGCGTAGGCGCTGTTACCATAACAATGATTCGCGCCTTTCTAAAAAACGAAATTCCATTTACGATTCTTTGCAAATCGACGGACAGGTTGAATGCCCTGAAAAAACCCATTTTGTTTCAAAAGGGGAATGGGAAATTAGAGGCTTTGGAACTAAAAAACCGATTGAAACCTGTTCAAAACTGTAATGATCGATTCGATTGGATTGTATTAGGATGCAAACAAGATCATCTACCGATCTATATGGAAGACACAAAAGAATTCCTTTCCGATGAAGGAAGGTGGATATTCATTCAAAACGGATTTCCTGAAAGTCGATTCCGAGAAAAATCAATGCATATCGTAGGAGGAGTTATTGGATGGAATACAAAACTCATCTCCTCCGAAGGGAACCGCGATCAAATCCACTACCAACAAACGAATCCCGGTGCCCTCATCCTAGGACCTATAGGAAGGTTTGATCAGGATTCCATACTACCGAGAGAAAGTAACGATCCTCCTGTCTTCTATTCAAAACTCGATTTTTGGAAGGTAAACCTTGCACCTCACATCCCAGTTATACTTACAGAAAATTTAACTGGATTTAGGTGGCATAAATTAGGAATCAATTGTATTATCAATGGACTCGCGGCTTCTAAATATCAAAGTCTAGGTCCGTTGTTTCTAGATAGAAAAAACAGATTCCTAGCGATCCACCTACTAACAGAAGTTCAAATGATTATGGACAAACTCCAAATTCGAGAGGAGGTTGTGCCTGGTTCTATTTCAATCAGGAAATTGAGTCATGGGAAAGCTGGGCTACCGACCCTTCTGAAACATCTCGTATTGATTTTTTTGGGTTTGAAATACTTTCAAATCAGAACGTCTATGGTACAAGATCTGGACAAACAAATAAAAACAGAAATTAGCTATATCAATGGTTATGTGGTTAAATCAGGACGTGAATTGGGAATACCAACTCCTTACAACCAGGCTATTTTAGAACAAGTTGAGGCTAGGGAAAGAACGTATCTCTAAAAAAATGCCTCAGTATCTTTGCCGATTCTTATGCAGAAAAATCAAAAATTATCGACCCAATTGGATGAGTTCTGAAATAGAATGATTCGATTCTAGGGCATGACGTAATTTTTGTTTGGTTTTAATGGAATACATATTGCGACGGCCATCTTTTGTCCGCTCAAGTATTTTTGCATCAATAAGATCTCGAACGATCGCCTGGACAGCCCGTTCTGTTATCCCAACAAGCGTGGCAACATCTTTCAGCCGCGAGCCTGGATCTTTACTCAAACAAATGAGGACATGCGCATGGTTTGAAAGAAATGTCCATTGATTCAATTTTGGTTTAGTTTGAGTGGAGTTAGATAGGGATTCTTTTTTCGCCATTTCTATTTCAGTGGTAAGAAGAACCTACGGAATGTAAATCAGAAATTTGGCTTTAAATATCTAGGAATCGGAAAATGATACTCTCACATAAGTACCAAATTCCACTGGGTTCCACCTACGTTCGTGACACTAAGATCATCAAGTTTGCCAGTATCTTGGTCAACACGCAACCGAATTAGATTTCCCGTTTTATTGGCAACGAATGCAAAATTCCCTGTAGGATCGATCACCATAAATCGAATGTCGGAAAAGCCTGTAGCAACAGTGCTTGCATTTTGAAGGATTCCGGTAGATGGATCCACTACAAAACAAGAGATTGTACCAACTGACGAATTTACAAAATAAACAAACTTTCCATTTGGATGGATTGCACTGGAGTGGGGAACGGCCGAATGATTTGTATCAGCGACTGTCGAAAGAGCTCCCGAATCCCTGTTGAGTTCCAGAACGCGCAGATTCGGAGAAGAACCTACGAAAACATACCTTCCATTCGGATGAAACGAAAATAAGGCTTGGCTATCAAATGATGGACTTGTTCCTTTTTGAGTTAGAATTCCGGACGTTGGATCTATGGAATACGAAGAAAGTTGCGTAACAGTTGGACCTATTGTGAGCAGATATTTCCCAGTTGGATCAATGGATACAAATGTTACAGGTAAGGTAGCATAGGTTGTGACGGGTGTTAAGGTTCCATTGCTCCCTATCGAATACTGACTCACAATGTTAGCAGTTTCGTTTGCAATATAAAGGAATTTACTATCTATCGAGATTGCGATATTCCTTGGATTAGAACCTGTATTAACAGCTGCGCCAAGTAAAGATAAGGAACCGTTGTTACTATTGATACTAAATTGTGAAATCGTATTGCTATCAAAATTACCCGTGTAAAGATAGCGACCAAAAGGATCAGTTGCAATTCCTGTAGGAGATATTCCAGTTGGCTGGGTATTCAACCAAGTAACCTCACCTGTTAGATGGTTAAATGATGCTATAGTTACTTCATTCGCATCATCCAAACTTGCATACAAATATCCAGAAAATACGGTCACAGGACAGGAGACCGAAATATTTTCTCCAGGAATTTTTGCCTGAATCACTGTCTTTCCATTCGAAAGTCCGGTAACCAATCCAGACCCGTCAACAGTTGCAACTGATTGGTTTGCAGAACTCCATTCTATTCCTGAAGAGGAAGGAGCTCCCCAAACAAAAATCGTCCCATTTAGTTTTTCTTTTGTTCCCCTTTTAACTCCTAAGAAATTTTTATCCAACTGTATCCTTTTTTCATTTAGAAAAAGTAAAGCAAATAAAGGGTTTATATTAGATTTAGAATTCTCCTGCCAAAACAGTCTTTGCACGAATGGGTTGACCAAACAAGCACTAGTCGTAATTTGCATTCCAATCAATAATATTAGGAAGGAAATACGTTTAAACATGTAAGCCTCGATTTTATCTAAATTCAAAGTAATGTGAAAAACAAAACCAAATGATGGAATTTTTTATCGTATAACAAAGTTTCACCTGGATTTCTTTTAGCTATAATTCTCAATCCAAGTATACAAATTTGAAAGTAAAATTCCCTCTTCCTTTCTGTTGAGTAGATTTATGTCTTAGTCAGGAAATCGAAGAGAAAAATTAACTCCAAAAAAAGCGGCTCGATCTCAAACACATTCCATAAAGAAAGATTCCATACTGGACTCTTAAATCTCAAGAAAAATCTTTGCCAAGAACTAGAGAAAAAAGGCGAAAATGGAATCGTACGTTCAAATTTCTGAAGGAAACTAGAAAATGGGAGATTACTTGCTTTCATAGATGGCTTGTTATATTTAGTTTTTGAACATCCGTACGGAAAAAATTCTTGTCGCGGAAGCTACGGAGACTCAATGTTCGAGAGGTAAAATGAAATTGAAGCTCAATCGGTTACTAATTCCCGTTTTCCTATTCACATACCTAGAATGCAATCCAACCAATTTAGCAAATCCTTGCGACCCAAAGTCTGATTCCTTTTTTACACAATTGATACTATCTTCCGCATCAGAATCAGGGTTTTGTCTCGGTCAAATTGTAAACAGTGGCAACCCATATCCTTTTTCCGATTTTACATTCTATAAGAATATTCCGGTTTCTATATTTCCGACGAATAACAGAAGTTCGGAAATTCGTTTGGTACCTCCTCCACCGGAAGGATTGGTTTTAGATAGTAACAATGGTGTTCTTTCTGGCCAAGCAACGACAACCTCCGAAAGGATCCAATATCGTGTGCTCCGCAAGGGAGCTGAAGTCGCGCAAATAACGATTGAAGTCAGAGACTTGGTTGCATCTCGAGTATACGGTCAGTTCGGAAATCTGAATTCAAATGTTGAAAATAATGATGGCTTTGGTGGCATCGGCGTAGCAAATTCTGGAAATTTATCTTTTCCTGATCAAATTACGACAGATGATACGTTCGGATTGTATAGTTTGTCCGGATCTAGGATTTTGTATTTCCCTAATGGAGAATTCAATCAGGCAACCAGAGTGTATGGCCAAAAGAATGTTTTTTCATGTGATGTTCCCAATCTTTCTGATGGGAATAGCTGTTTGGCGGGTCCAGGTCCAACGGCCGAGACTCTGCACACACCACGAGGTTTGATTTTTACCAAGGAAGGTAATCTTATTGTATCAGATAACCAAAACCGAAGGATTCTTTCTTTTGCATCTAATGCAACAAATGCGAGTCGAGTCTTTGGTCCGACCGACTTTAACACGCAAGGTGGAGGCGGAACTTCCATTTCAGTCTACAATTCCCCATATGGTTTGAGTGAATCACCTAAGGGAGGTTTTTACCTGGCGGATCGTCTTGGTAGCCGTGTTTTGTATTTTCCAAAGGACTCAAACTTGCCTACTGAAGTTTACGGACAGCCTGATTTCAATTCAAATGGGGCAGCTCAATCTGCATCTGGTCTCAATTCTCCAAGAGCTGTAGTTGCCGATTCTAAAGATGGAATTTACGTAGCCGATACCGATAACAATCGAGTATTGTATTTTCCCACAGGAAGTAAGGTCGCCGAACGCGTATATGGCCAAAGCACTTTCTTTAACTCAGCTGGCTCTGTTACAAGAACAGGATTATTTAGTCCAGGTGGTGTGGCTCTTGATCAAAGTGAAAACTTGTATGTGGCTGATACGGGAAGTTCTAGAGTCCTCATTTTCCCAAAAACCAACCAAACCTCTGGAATCTCAGCATTTGCTGTCATTGGTCAATTCAATAATTTTAACTGCAACGCATCTAATAATAATGGCAGTTGTATTTCTGCTGGAGCCAATGCGTCCACATTGTACTTTCCCGCAGGTGTACACTTTGACAAAAAGGGAAAACTCTATATTGCAGACACAAGCAACAACCGAATTCTTGCCTATTAACAATTATTATTTGGTATCGGAAGCAAGCTACTCTGTTTGGCTCCTGCTCGACTGGGCATCCTGCCCACACTCGCGAGCTTCGCAATCCTGCTCCGCCTCCGCCAAATCAGAGCAGTTGCTTCCTAGAAAAATAGTTACCACACATAACAATCTTTAGTTTTATATGCCGTCAGAAGGTTAAAAACAAAAAAAGCCTCCGATCTTACGACCCAAGGCTTCTCCCAACAAGGCTACATGTTTTCCCATCTCCTGCCAGCTGAACTTCCTGTTCAGACTGGCGAGCTACGCAATCCTGCTCCGCTTCCGATGGAAATACATTCCGCCAGAGTTACTTAAGATAGAAGAGTAACACCCCCACAAATAAAAAAGGCTCTGAACTTTGATTCAGAGCCATTCCCAACAAATCTATACGACAAGATCATGGTCAATGTCCGCGGAGGAACCGAGAAGCAACAAATTGTATAATCTGGTTCGAAACCATCCTGTCTAGGCTCCTGCTCGACTGGGCATCCATGCCCAGACTCGCGAGCTTCGCATTCCTGCTCCGCCTCCGCTAGATCAGGAAGGTTTCTTCCCAGAATGCAAAAGAATTCCCAGACACAAAAAAAGCCCCGAATCCTACGACTCAGAGCTTTTCCCAACATTTGTATACGACATGTAAATCAACAAACAACGCTTTCATGATATACAAGATCGCAATCTTGTATATTGTAATATGGTCAAGTCGATCGAGCGATTCGTATCACTTGGCTGATCCAGCGCTTCGCGACTGAACTTACACCTGTGACCCTCAATCTCGACCCATAGAGAGAGATTGAGCCTGTAAGGTGGCTGAACGCAGAGAAGCCAAAAACCAGGTCGTCTGCCTGGACTACAACAGGTGCGATCTTATCTTCAGGTGGGCTTCCCACTTATATGCTTTCAGCGGTTATCCCGACCGAACACAGGAGCCATGCCACTGGTGTGACAACAGGTGCGATATGCGTCCCTTAGGGCCAGACGAGTTTTGGCTAGGCTTACGCTTTCGCCAAACTCGCATTCTCGCTCACCTATGGGTCGCTGCGAATGGTTCGACCAACCCGGTCCTCTGACTTGATTTAGTTATTAAGGGCGTTCCCGATTGGATATGTGTTTTTAAATTTTAGAGTAAAATGGTCGGGCTCTCCCTCGACGAGGGCGCTCGGTCGATCCCTAACGCGGGGGGATAATTAATTTTCGAAACAACCTATTAGAAATTTATATTAGCAAAGAAAACCTTATCTATTAGGCTATGTATATATTTCGTATAAGTAATCAAAAATAAAAATGCAAAATGAGAGAGTCGCCTCAAAGTCTACGCTTAAATCAAACCCTGCCTGGAATATCGTTGGAGGACTTTCATCTCCAGCAAAAATGCCATGCTATTCTTATTCGATCCCATCAGATTTCTGTCAGACAGGAAGTAAATTAAGAAATAATTCTGATTCTGTCTGTAATTCTTGTTATACATTCAAAGGAAAATATCGAATTGGCAATGTTCAAAATAGTTTACTAAATAGATTTAATTCTCTGAGAGATGAACGGTGGGTGGATGCAATGGTAACTCTGTTAAAATTGCAACCGTATAAACATTTCAGATGGCATGATAGTGGCGATTTGCAAGGACCCTGGCATCTCGAAAAAATTATTAAAGTCGCTGAAGCTTGCCCAGATATTAAATTTTGGCTTCCAACCCAGGAATATAATATCGTCGAGGGCATATTAGAAAGCTTTACTTTGCTACCGGATAATTTAAATATCAGACTTTCTTCTCAAAAAATCAACATTACATCGAGCCATCCTTTTTTATCTACAAGCCTTGTGGTGACTAAGGACAATTTTAGTAAAGATATAGAAGGTATTCTCTGTCGGTCTTATGAATTAGGTGGTAAGTGCGGCAATTGTAGGCAATGCTGGGATAAAAAAATCAAACGCATAATCTACATGATACACTAAGTTATTTTTAATTTTCTTCGGATTTGCTTAATTATATTTTGTTTCACTGATATTGAATATGAATTATCTGAATCGATATGACGTTTAATTTCTGATATCCAATATTCTTTCGGTGAATCGGTCTTTCTATAGTCTTTCCAATGAAGTGAAAGATCCTCAAATGTTAAATTCTCAAGTTCATACTTGATTGTTTCTAAATTTTGGAAAAGATTAACGAGAATTCTGGGAAATTTATTATTCGAAAACAGGCTTTTATTCCCTAAGCCAGCAATTTTGCCTGTACCCCCTGCTGTAAAGAGATCTCGAACGTTGTTGCAAATAATATTTTGAGTTGTTGCCAACCACAAGGAAAATCGACTGTATTTTTTAAAATTATTATTTGATATAAGCTCTGGAAAATACAAAAACCCAAGTGCACAAAGATGCTCTTGTTGCTTAGAATCTAAAGTATTCCAAACTTGCAAAATTAGATTCGACTCCATAAAAGTTCTTTTCTCAGCGTTGTCTTCGTCAATCCACCACAATGACTGCCCGTCTTTCAATTTACTTTTATAATAATCAATAATTGGTCGAATAGGATTCACTGAGTTTCTTAAATCATCATATGATATTTTCATTTTATTAAAAATTGAATCCTTTGGGTCAATTTCCATATCAATTAAATATCTTGGTGAGTGTGTGACGACAATCTCAGTTAAACAGTCTTCGTATGGCTTAATTTGAATATCATAAGGTTTCGTTAATTTCGCACAAATCAAATATAAATGATCAATGCCATCGACTCTTGTGCCTTCAAAAACGCTATTACCTGTTGTTTTCCAGTTTTTTGATCGAGTTGTCTTAACCTCCAATCCTACCCTATTGTTTATAATTATATCAGGAAATTTTTGGCCAGATATGAGTTCTATTTTTCCTTCAAAAATTGTATCTATAGCTGCTTCTTTTAGGAAATCCAAGACTATAGATTCGAACTTGCTCCCTTCTATATCTGCGATTGATTTTCTATTTTCTAAAAATGCTTTTATTAATTGTTTTGTCTTATTAAACAAACTTTCTAGTGAATCACCTTCTTTCTGAATTAGATTCATTTAAAAAGATTGTTCCAAATTGTATTTAATCTATCCGCAATATGGTATGCCATTAACGGAGGTACTGCGTTTCCAATTACTTTATATGCGTCTGATGCATTCACGAAATATCCTTTCGAATCTTTATTCCTTTGAACGAAATTAAAGTCGTCAGGAAAAGTCTGTAATCTAGCACATTCTCTCACTGACAATCGTCGCTCACGATGCCCTAACGCCAGTTCGTTTTTGTTTCTACCACCATTACCTTCTGATAATCGTCTAAACTCAATATTTCCGTGATGCTCAGCTCTTATAGTAAAACTTGGTTTTCTAAGATCAATTTCTTTCTGTCCTTGGCAGTGGTGACCCATAAACTTTGCACGTGAATATGCCATTTGAGATTCATCAGTTTGTTCAGAATCGGGTTCATTTAAGTCTCGAAAGGCGACATGAGCAGGAACATATGGCATTAAAATATCTTTTTCGAACATAGAAAAGTCATCTGGGTTAAGGTGCGTTTTGAAAGGATATGGATTAATATCGTGATTAATTTTCCCTGATTCTATTCTTTGCAATACTTCATCTTTTAATAAATCTTTACGAACACCAATAAAAAAGACTCTTTCTCTTGTCTGTGGAATTCCATAATCTGGTGCATACAATACCTTAGGATCAAATACGTAATATCCATTCGCACCTGCTTGCGAAAAATCTTTTTGAATTATCTCTTTAACATTTGATAAATTCACAAGTCCTTTCACGTTTTCTGCAATAAAAACGTTTGGCTTTGTAATTTCTATAACTTCCTTCATCCAAATATAAAGTTGACCTCGATTTTCGGTATTTGGTGATTCTAAGTTTAATTCATTATTGTTATGACTTTTAAGTGATTGAAATCCTCTTCTTTTTCCTGCCACACTAAAATCCTGGCAAGGAAAGCCGCCGATAACAACATCGATATTTGATGGAAAAATATTTTCCTTTTTCTCTTTATGATTTTTTACTAAATCAACTATGCTTTCGGTATGAAAAATTTCTTGTGAATAACCTCGTCGTTTAAAAAATTCCGACCAAACCTTTAAAGCTGAAATCTTTATATCGTTAGCAAAGGTTAAATCATACGGTAAGGATTTTAGTTTTACCCAACCTTTTCGTGGTCTACTTTCAATCCAATCTGGATGAATGTTTTCATTCACAGCTTCTTCAAAAACTTCGAATTGACCTTCAAAGCCAAGATCCATCCCACCACATCCGGAGAACAACGAGAGCACCTTTCTCTTACTATCTTTCATAAATCCAATTGATTATGTCGTTTTAGCTCTCGAAATTAGCAATCAAACTTCGGTCCCCAAACACAAAAAAAGCCCACATTTATCAATGTAGGCTTCTCCCAACTTTCATATACGACAAAGGTCATGGTCAATGCCCGCAGAGGGATCGAGAAGCTAGGAAACCTTGCTTCGAATTCAGACCGCCTTACTACTTCGAGGGAAAGCAAACCGCAGCGACCCATAGGGAGCGAGGTTGGGACTTTTGCGGAGCGTTAGCCTAGCAAAAAGTCCCTCGGTGTACACACCAAACAGAACATAAAAAAACAAACAACGCTTTCAATGACATACAAGATCGCAATCTTGTATATTGTAATATGGTCAAGTCGATCGAGCGATTAGTATCACTTGGCTGAATCCA
>VYMF01000020.1_pt1 | contig 100786 bp, 74 predicted proteins | sample 5115271 | NCBI WGS metagenome assembly VYMF01 (sample SAMN12291778, study PRJNA351875) | freshwater metagenome | isolation source: freshwater lake | place: USA: Michigan, Wintergreen Lake | collected 2013-08-08
TCCCCTCCCGTAGTCCCCCTCCCGTAGTCCCCCTCCCGTAGTCCCCCTCCCGTAGTTCACCCCGACCGCAGTACCGCAAGCAAGAACGCCACACTTTCCCGTACATGCTCCCTCCAGTACCCCCACGTGTGCGCCCCCGGGTACTCGCGGTAGTCGTGCACGACGCCGAGCCGGGTGAGCGAGGCGTCGAAGTCGCGGTTGTGCGGCAGCCAAGTGTCGTCCACGCCCGTGTCAAAGCGCAGGGCGGGCCACGTGGCCTCGCCGCGCGTCACGCGCGCCGCCAACCGTGCGGCCAACACCGCCGGATCGCGACCGCGCCACGCGAGGGTGTCGGTGCCGAATGCTACGCGCTGGCTGGGCCAGAGCTGACGGGCGCCCGTGGCCAGTTCGGCCGTCGTGCGGGCGTACCGGTCGGCGTCGGTAGGGAGTGCGCCGAGACGTAGGCGCGGCGACAACACCCCCGAATGGCTCGAGGCGGCCGCGAAGACGTCAGGATAGGCCAGGGCGAGCGTGATGGCGCCGTACCCGCCCATGCTCAGCCCCGCAATACCGCGGCCATCGCGCGTGCCGCGCGTGCGATACGTGCGGTCCATGTGCGACACGATGTCGTGCGCGACATAGTCGTCATAATGCGGCCACGGCACGCAGAAGGTCGCTGCCGGCTCGCGGCGCACCGTGTCGGCCGCGCAGGCGGCGTCGGGGAGCGATGCCCAGGTGGTGTACCAGCCATCATCACCGTCGGGCATGGCAATGATCGCTTCCTGCCCGCCGGCGGCCACCAGCGAATCCATGATGCGGTGGAGCATTCCCACGGTCGTCCAATCGCGCTCGCTCCCACTCTTGCCGTGCAACAGCACCAGCAAGGGATACCGCTGCGTCCCGCGGCCGTACGACGGTGGCAGATACACCGTGAGGGACTTCTGGACTCCCAACGACTGCGCCCAGAGCGTGTCGGTGTGCACCGTGCCGGCGGCAACGGTAACCGCCGGCGAGGACTGCGCCGCGAGCGCGGTGCCGTCGGCCATCGCCAGCGCCACCAGCATCAACAGCGAGGTTCCGGGTGCCAGCCGTCGCAGAGTCGTTCGCATGCTGTCGAAGACGTGAGCGGTTTAGTGTGGACGCACGATCAGCGGAGGATCGTGCCGATGCGGCCCCACCGGATGTCCGTGATGAACGGCAGCGGGCGGTCGCTCTCGTCGGCGCGATACGAGTAGTACACGAACACCGGGCGGCCCCGCACGTTCTCGCGGGGGACGAAGCCCCAGTAGCGCCCATCCTTGGAGTCGTACCGGTTGTCACCGAGCATGAAAAGTTTGCCGGCCGGAACGACGAGCGGGCCCCAGTCGTCGAGCGTCGGCTGCGCCGGCGGGTCACCCGCCGACGTGCCGCGCACTTCGAACGGCTTTTGCCACTGGAAGAGCGGATGCGAAAAGCCGCCGTCGCCCTTGGGGTTTTCGTTGGCCCCGAAGCCCTGACGCTGCGGCATGCCGTTGACGTAGAACAACCCGCCGCGCATCCACACCGTGTCTCCGGCCACCGCCACCAGCCGCTTCACAAGCGTCGGGTTGGGATCGTCTGGCTGATCGACCTGATCGGGGGAAACGAAGACGACGACATCGCCACGCGCGGGTTCGTCGTAGCCTGGCAGATTGATACTCGTGAACGGCACGTGCGGGCCATAGGCGAGTTTGTTCACGAAGAGCCAGTCGCCCACCAGCAGCGTGGGGATCATCGAGCCCGACGGAATGCGGTAGGCTTCGATGAGGAAGGTGCGGATGACGAGAAAGAACGCCACCGTCACCAGCACCGACTTGATGATCTCCCCCAGGTTGGACGGCCCGCTGGAGGCGCGAGGGGCCTTGCCACTGCGCAGCGAGGAGACCGAGTTACCACTGGTGGAGCGATCGGAGGCAGACTTCTTCGAGGCCACGGGCGGGACGGGTAGATAGACCACTGCGTTGTCCGGGGGCGCCGGACTGCGAATACCGCAAATCTAAAGGGGCGCGTCCCGTGAGACGCGCCCCTTGCCCTACGCAACCACCGGTCGTGCGTTACGACAGGTGCTTGGAGACCAGCTTGGTCATGTCGAACATGCTGACCGAGGCCTTGCCGCCGAACACCTTCTTGAGCTTGTCGTCGGCGTTGATCTGGCGCTTGTTCTTCTGATCCTGCAGGCCGTTCTTCTTGATATAGGCCCAGAGCTTCTTCACGACTTCCGTGCGCGGAAGTCCCTTTTCGCCGACGATCGCGGCGAGTTCGGCGCTCGGCGTGAGCGGCTTCATGAAGGCCGCGTTCGGGGTGCGCTTGGCGGCCTTCTTGGCGGGAGCCTTCTTCACCACGGCCTTCTTGGCCGGCGCCGCCTTCTTGGCGGGTGCGGCCTTCTTGGCCGGAGCCTTCTTGGCCGCAGCCTTCTTGGCCAGGGCCTTCTTGGCAGCCTTCTTGGGTGCAGCCTTCTTCGCGGACTTTTTCGCAGCGGCCATGTCGTCTCCTGAGAGTGGTGACCGTGAGGGTCGCGTCGAGCAACCGAAATGATCTCGACAGATCGCGCGAAGACGTCACACGCTTCGCGGACGCGCACAAACTACAATCGCCCGTAGGTCGCGCAATAGTGGATTTCACGATTTCCCTCTGAAAAACATGAATTTCGGCCAACTTTTTTCATTCTCCCCCTCTGAAGCGCCCCTTTTTTCACTCGGAACAGCTCGCCAAGTCGCCCGCTCTGCGCGCGCCACCCACGGCGCGTCTCCATGTGCACAACAACAAATGTGTTGTGCCCCGGCCGCGCCGCACGTCGCGCACACGTATTCTTCATGCCGTCTCGAGGGCCAGTTGTCGCAGGAGCGCCACGCTGCTCACGTCCCACGGATCGGGCGTGGCATCCTCCTCACCGACTTCGGACACTTCCTGCGGCGTTTCGAGAATGAGCGGAATGCCCTGCGCTCGGCGGTCCTGCAGCAGCCACCCGAATGGCGTCGCGCCGATGAGCCCCTGACCGATGAGGGCATGGCGGTCCTTGTTGGAGCCTAGCGCCCCTTCACTGTCGTTGAGATGCAGGAAGGCGGGTGGCTCCCCTGTCGCTGCCTCGAACGCGTCCAGCACGCCCGTGAGCGCCTCCCGCGACGTTGAAATCGGGAAGCCGGAGGCAAAGAGGTGGCAGGTGTCGAGCCCGTAACCGGTGCGATGCCGCTGCGCGGTCGGAATGCCCTGCAACATCAGCGCGACCTCTTCGGGCGTGCGCCCCACGGTGGTACCGGCGCCCGCCGTGTTTTCGATGAGCAGTCGGGTGTGACTCTCGGGGACCACGGCCAGCGCCCGGCGCATCGCGTCGCTCACGCGCGCGCACGCCTCGTCGCGATCGCCCGTCGTGGCCGCCCCCGGGTGAAAACAGACGCCGCCCACCCCCAGCGCCGTCGACCGCTCGAATTCTTTCGCCAGGCCGGCGGCCGCACGTCCCCATTTCTCCTCGTCGGGCGTGGCGCAATTGAGCACGTATGCCGCGTGCACGATGACGTGCTCCGGCTTGATCCCCGCCTCGCTGAGCGCCTCGCGGAAGCGCGCCACGCGGTCGGGCTTCACGCCCACCTTGTCGTTGTAGTACGTGGGGATCGCGCTGAAAATCTGCAGCGCCTGCATGCCGCCGTTGCCGGCGCGCCGGGCCGCCATGGGAATGCCGCCGCGGTCGATGCAATGGGCGCCGATGTGAAGCATGCGAAGATCCTGGGTCAAGAACGGAAACCTGACGACGTGAGACGGCCATCCATCGTCAGCGAAGGATAGCGCGGCGAATCGTGAACACCGGCTCCGCCGTCGCGGTGCCGAAGGCGCTCCACCCCACCACCACCGCCTTGCCGCGCACGGCAACGTACGGGTCGCGCGCGGTGGTCCCCCCGCTGGCGGCGAGACGCGCCTCGAAGAGATGCCCCGCCGTGCGCGAAATGGCGACGCTCGTCATGACCCGTCCGCGACTGTTGGGGTCTTCGTACGCGACGGCCACCAGCTCGCCGTGCGAGGCCACCCGCGCCTCGCCCAGTCGCTCGCCGTAGAGCACCGCCACCGGCGGCTCGAAGCCGGCGCGCGGGTCCATCTGGTGCGCATAGAACACGCCGGGCCCTTCCGGACCTGTCAGCGCGTACGCAACATGCACATAGCCGTTGAGACGGTCCACCGCGAGACTGGGTGCAGGGCGGGCGCATCCATAGGCCCCACGGTCCGACGCCTGCGCATCGCGCGGTCCCTGGTCGAGCGTGTCGACCATGATGGGTCCGCGCCACGCCCCGAGCCGCGATTGCGCGGGAATGGTGTCGCGCCACGCGGCCACCAGGTGCACGCGCCCCGCCGGCGCACGGCGCCACCACGTGGCCACACGGCCACGGCCGACCGCGATGGCCAGTCGCAGTGACCGTGCGCACCGGAGCGAATCGGCGGGCGTGTCGTCGTCGCCCAGCGACGTCGTCGGGGCCGGTGCCATCTGCATGGGCGGCAAGCCCGCGGCCGCACTCAACGGCATGCGCGAGGCACTCAGCGAGTCGAGCGCGCCCGCCAGGAGCGTCACCGCGCCCAACTCGCGCCACTGGTCCTGCGTGAGGAGGAACTGCGCCTCGGCCGTGCCCTCGCGCAGCGTACTGTCGTAGGGGATGAAGGGCGGATGTGCGAGTGGGGACGGCATACCCGTCGCGACGGGCGACGGGTCGACCCACTGCGCCACGGGCTGTTCACAGGCGGCCAGTCCGGCGCACAGCGTCAGCAGCGCCGCCGCGCGGGGCGCCCGATGAGGAATTGCCTTCTGGGACATGCGCGAAGGGTACTGCAAGTTCCGCACGACGCTAGCTTTCAGCTTCCATTCCCGTCCATCGGAGACCCACGATGTCCTTTGCTGCTTTCGACGGTACGCGCCGCGTGCCGCCTGCGGTGAACGAGCCGGTACGCACCTACGCCCCCGGCTCCCCTGAGCGTACCGCTCTGCAGACACGCCTCGACGCCATGGCCGCAGAGCAGATCGACATTCCCATCGTCATCGGTGGGCGCCGCATTCATACCGGCACCACCGGCACCGTGCGCATGCCGTGCGATCACCAGCACGTGCTGGCCACGTACCACAAAGCCACGCCGGCGCTGGTGCACGAGGCCATCGAGTCTGCGGTTGCGGCACGCGCCGAGTGGGCGAGCTGGCGTTGGGAAGAGCGCGCGGCCGTGTTCCTCCGTGCCGCCGAGCTGCTCACCACCACGTGGCGCAACACGCTGCTCGCGTCGACGATGCTCGGCCAGGCCAAGACGGTCCATCAGGCCGAAATCGACGCGACGTGTGAGTTGATCGACTTCTGGCGCTTCAACGTGCAGTTCGCGCAGGAGCTCTACGCCGAACAGCCGATCTCCGACCACAGCATGTGGAACCAGCTCGACTACCGTCCGCTGGAAGGATTCGTGTATGCCGTCACGCCGTTCAACTTCACCGCGATCGGTGGCAACCTGCCCGGCGCCCCGGCACTCATGGGCAACGGCGTCATCTGGAAGCCATCGGCCACGGCGCTTCTCTCCAGCTGGTATACGTATCTGCTGCTCGAAGAAGCCGGCCTGCCCGCAGGCGTGATCAATTTCATTCCGGGCGATGCGGCGATGATCTCGGATATCGCGCTCACGCACCGCGATCTGGCCGGTGTGCACTTTACCGGCTCGACGGGCGTCTTCAACAGCATGTGGGAGACGGTCGGCAAGAACATGGGCAAGTACCGGTCGTATCCGCGCATCGTGGGCGAGACCGGCGGCAAGGACTTCATCGTGGCCCATCCGAGTGCCGACCCGCAGGCCCTCGCCGTGGGCATGGTGCGCGGCGCGTTCGAGTACCAGGGGCAGAAGTGCTCGGCCGCCAGCCGCGCGTACATTCCGGCGTCGCTCTGGCCCACGGTGAAGGAACGGTGCCTGGCCATGATGGGCGAGATGAAGCAGGGCGACACGCGCGACTTCACCAACTTCGTGGCCGCCGTCATCGATGAGCGCGCCTTCGACCGGTTGGCCAAGGCGATCGACGAAGCGAAGGCCAACGCGACGATCGTCGCCGGTGGCGGGTATGACAAGTCGAAGGGATGGTTCATTCAGCCCACGATCGTCGAAACGAAAGATCCGAACTACCGCACGCTGTGTGAAGAGCTGTTCGGTCCGCTACTCACCGTGTACGTGTACGATGACGCACAGTGGCTGGAGACGCTCAAGGTCGTTGACGGCACGTCGCCGTACGCGCTCACGGGTGCGGTCTTCTCGCGCGACCGTCAGGGCGTGCGCGAAGCGATGTCGGCGCTGCGCAACGCCGCGGGCAACTTCTACATCAACGACAAGCCGACGGGCGCCGTGGTGGGGCAACAGCCCTTCGGTGGTGCGCGTGGGTCGGGCACGAACGACAAGGCGGGCTCCAAGTCGAACCTCATGCGCTGGGTGAGCACGCGCACGGTGAAGGAAACGTTCTCCAGTCCGTTGGATTGGAAGTATCCGTTTCTTGGCTGACGGCTCACGACTCGTGACCTGAACTCACAACCAGAAACTGATCAGTTTCGGCTTGTGAGTTTGGGTCACTGGTTGTGAGTGTCGTCTTCCACACTTCTCGAATTTCTTGTACACGCCCATGCGCACCCTCCGCTTCGTCACCGCCGACGTCTTTACGTCGGTCGCCTTCACGGGCAATCAACTCGCCGTCGTGTTCGGGGCCGAAGGGCTGTCGACCGAGACGTTGCAGGCCATCACGCGCGAGTTCAATTACGCGGAGAGCACCTTCGTCTTCGCACCGGAGGCGCCGGGCACCACGCGGCGTGTGCGCATTTTCACGCCGGAACTCGAAGTCCCTTTTGCCGGGCATCCCACCATCGGAACGGCGCACGTCCTGGCGGCGACCGGCGAGGTGGTACCGTCGGCCGCAGAGATCGCCGCCGGCGAAATGACCATCGTGCTGGGCGAGAACGTCGGGCCCGTGCCCGTGCGCATGCGCCTCGAGAACGGCGTGCCCGTGCACGGACAGTTCACGACGGCGCAACGGCCGGAAGAACGGGTGGAGGTCACCGACCTCGAGGCACTCGCCGGCACGCTCTCGCTGTCGGCGAGTGATTTCGTGGGCGGCACGCACGCGCCGGCCGCGGCCAGCTGCGGCCTGCCGTTTCTCATCATGCCGCTCACGAGCGTGGACGCGGTACGACGCGCACGGCTCAACATGGACGCGTGGCAGCGGGTCCTGCAGGGCAAATGGGCCGCCTGGCCCATGGTGTTCGCGATGGAGCAGACGGGTAACGCGGAATCACTGCCAGCGCATGTGCAAGGGTGTGACCTTCGCGCGCGCGTGTTCGTGCCGGGCAGCACGGTGCCGGAAGATCCCGCCACCGGTTCGGCGAACGCGGCGCTCGCCGGCTATCTCGCGGCGCGCACGCCGCGCGAAGGCACGCTGCGTTGGGAAGTCGCGCAGGGGGTCGAGATGGGACGTCCCAGTCGGTTGTCACTCGAAGCGCACAAGCACGGTGGCGTGATCGACACCATTCGCGTGGGCGGTGCGACCGTCATCATTTCCGAAGGCACGATGGTCGTGCCGGCGCGATAAGCGCCCAGGTAGCCTGAGCAAGCACCGACGACTCACGACGCCAACGACACGCTACGAACGCGTCGGGAGAGCCCGTGAGCTCCGGGCGAGTGTGTCGTTCGTGGTTCGCGTGGTGAGTTGTCGGCTTGACTGGTCGGGTTGACGGGTTCGCCGCTGTTACCCTGCGAAGTCAACGATCGTGGTGACCATACGTGGACGCCATTGGTATTGACCGAATGCGAGGACGGGGGGACCGTTTTCAGTCACGACGGCATGCGTGTAGGCCGATTCAAGCTGAAGGGGGGCCTCCGTTCACGAGTATCGTGGACATTGGAAAGGGCTCCGTGCAAGGACGGGAGTCTGACCCCGAGGGTTCGAGGGTTTTGCCGAGGGTTTTTCGCACCTGCGGTTCTACCGAATCCGCGAGAGACGCGAAAGCGGCTCGCCTTGCAAACCTCGCGACGTGGCACTCCGCACCACCAACGATTCACGACCCTCTCGCCCGGACCTCCCGGGAACGTCTGGCGAGTATGTCGTGTGTAGCTTGAGTGGCCGGACTTCCGTTCACCGGCTCGCCCCGCTTCCCTGCGCCGCCTGCCGCAGCTTGAGCGCATCCAGCCCGCTCGACCACATCACCACGCGGTTTCGCCCGCTGCGTTTGGCCGCGTACAACGCCTCGTCGGCGCGCGCGCGGAGATCTTCGGCAATGCCTTCGTTGGGCACGCCATCGGCGACGACGCCGATACTTACGGTGAGCGACACCCGTGGCGACGGCTCCACGAAGAGACGCCGGCGGAAGGCGTCCACAATACGAAGGGCGAGATGCTGCGCGCCGTCGAAGGACGTATTGGGAGCGAGAATCATGAATTCCTCGCCGCCGGTTCTGGCGACGACATCGTCGGTGCGCGCACTTGCCCGCAGCAGCTCACCGACTTCCGCGATGACGCGATCGCCCACCAGGTGTCCGTGCGTGTCGTTCACCTGCTTGAAGTGATCGAGATCGATGGCCAGCAGGGCGACATCGGTGTGTGCGCGGGCGGCGCGGGCGAGTTCGCGGCGGACCAACTGTTCGAACCCGCGGCGGTTGTAGCAGCCGGAGAGCGGGTCGGTGAGCACGATCTCCGCCAGCTGCGTGCGCATGCGATTGTACGCGCGCCCCACCGAGGTGATGGCATCCGGCCGTTGGTCGGCGGCCACATCGTAGCTGTCGGAGAAGTCTCCCCCTTCCGCCTTTTGAAACATCGAGACCAGCGTATCGAGGCGCTCTTGGAGGTGGCTCTGCACACGGGTCACGAGGATCGCCCCGGCGCCGAATATCATGAGCGTGACCCCAATGCGTCCCCAGGAGATCGTGGCGCCGTGCCGCTCGGCGACATCGTTGATCAGGAGATACGCGACCGCGGTGGCGACGAGCATCAGCAGCGCGGGAGCCCGCCCGAAATACACGTGCGTGATCTGGAGCGACACAAACGCGAGGAACAGCCCGAAGAAATAATCGTCTGGAGCGGCCAGCAGGAACACCAGCCAGAACACCACGGTGAGATCGGCCGCCATCATCAGCGTCGACAAGGTCCGGTCGGCCGTGCGCGTGCGCCGCACGGTGGCGCGGATGAACACCACCAGCGTGGCGTACAGCACGGCGGCGATCCCCATGAGCCAGTCGGCGCGGTCCGGGCCCAGCGTGTACTCCGCGACACTGGAGAGCGGTCGGGAACCGACCACCCGCAACGCGACCGCGATGATCCCGGCGGCGACGGCAAGCGCGAGGCGATAGCCCGTCTGCCATACCAAGATATCGGCGGTGACCGTATCCACGCGGGCGCGGTCTCTCTCCATCCGACATATGTTAGCCGTCCCGACGGCGTTCGCCAACGAGGTGTGTGGGCGAATGGCAGCCGGTGCCTTCCCCACCGGCAGGACAAACAGCCGGATCGCCCCCGCGAGAGCCGGCGGCGGAAACCGTTATCAGGCAGGACACCGATCGTCGCGCTCGGCCAGACGGTGGGACGCCACACCGTAGACGAAGGCCTCGAGACGGTGGCCCTAAGGAAAGACCTTGCCGGACATGCGTTGCCAACGCAGCCAGGGCTCTCTGCCGGCACGGCCCCGCCCCGCCGCTACGGTCGCCGGTCCAGTGGCGCGCCCCCGAACGCTGTCAACGGGCCGAAGAGCCAAGCCTAGGCGTATGCGGTGGATTCGTTCTTCGGGAACATGGGCGACTGTCACCCTGTTGACCAAGTCATCCGCCCCGGATTCCCATGCGCGCACACCTGTCTCGTGGTTCGTTTCACGACGATGCCGTCGGCTCCCCTTACGCCCCCCGCGACGCCTGCGGTGTAGGGTTCATTGCCCGTCAAAGTGGCGAACGGACCCATGAGGTGGTGAGCCTGGCGCTGGAAGCATCGGCGCGGCTGGCGCATCGTGGCGCTTCGTCCACGGACCATTCCGCCGACGGTGCCGGCCTGCTCTCCCAGATTCCGCGGCGGCTGTTCATTCTCGCCGCGTCACGGCTGGGGATTCATCTTCCCGCCGACGCCGCCATCGGGGTGGGGATGTGTTTTCTTCCGGTCGAACCGCTGGCGTGCGAAGAAGCGATGTCGCTGGTGAACGAGGTGCTGCTGGGCGACGGCATTCCCGTTCTTGGCTGGCGCGATGTGCCGGTGCGCCCCGAGGTGCTCGGTGCAACGGCGCGCGCCGCCATGCCATCCATCAAGCAGGTGCTCGTGGGACGGCCCGCGGGCAGCGATGATGACAGCTGGGAACGCCAGCTGTATCTCTCGCGCCGCGAGATGGAGCATCGCGCCATTGCCCGCGGCCTCGAGCCGTTTTACCTCTGCTCCCTTTCCTGCCGCACGGTGGTGTACAAGGGGCTGCTCACGGGCGGGCAGTTGGGCGACTTCTTCCCCGACTTGCGCGACCCGGCATTTGAAACTGCGATCGCGGTCTTTCACGAGCGCTACGCCACCAATACCATGCCGCGCTGGGAGCTCGCGCAGCCATTCCGTATGCTCGCGCACAACGGCGAGATCAATACACTCTGGGGCAACCGAAACGGCATGGAAATGCGCGGCGCGTTGCTCGACGCCCCCGTATTTGGCGAGTCCGCAGCGCGCGTGCGCGACCCCATCCGGCCCCGCGGCAGCGACTCGGCCAGTCTCGACAATGCGCTCGAGCTGCTCGCACGGGCCGGCCGCGCGCCGGTACACGCCGCCATGATGCTCGTGCCCCAGGCGTGGGAGAAGTTTCCCGACGTCGAGCCGGCGGTGAAGGCGTTCTACGAGTTTCATCAGTGCGTCATCGAGCCCTGGGACGGTCCCGCCGCGCTGGCGTTCAGTGATGGCGTCACAGTCGCCGTGTCGCTCGATCGCAACGGCCTGCGCCCCTGCCGCTACAAGATCCGCGCCGATGGCATGGTGGTCGCCGGCTCGGAAGTCGGCATCGTCGACTTCGACCCGCGCGATGTCGTCGAGACGGGCAAGCTCGGTCCCGGTGGCGTCTTCCTCATCGATACGGCCGGCAAGCGCATCGTACGCAACATGGCCGCCAAGCGCGAAGTGGCCACGCGGCGGCCGTACGCCAAGTGGATTGCGCAGCACATGTCCACGCTCCCCACGAGCGACGGCGCCGAACCACTGGTGCGCTCGAGCGATCAGCTGCGCGCGACGCAGATGGCCTTCGGCTACGGCCACGAAGATCTCCGCATGGTGCTCGAGCCCATGGCCAGCACCGCTGCGGAGGTGGTGTGGAGCATGGGTGACGATGCGCCGTTGGCGGTGCTGTCCCCCAATGCCCCACCGCTGTACGCTTTCTTCCGCCAGCGTTTTGCGCAGGTAACGAACCCGCCGATGGATTCGCTGCGCGAGAGCATGGTCATGTCGTTGCGTATGCACCTCGGACGACGCGGGTCCCCGCTGGTCGAAAAGTCGTCGTACGCGCGCATGCTGCGCGTGGAGCATCCGGTGTTGCTCCCCGACGAGATGACGGCGCTGCGGGCCTTTCCGCAGTTCCCTAGCGCGACGCTCGACGCCACCTACAACGCGCGCTCCCGTTCCGAGGCGCTCGAGGCGGCACTCGACTCATTGTGCCGCCGCGCCGAGGTCGCCGCGCGCAAGGGCGCGCGATTGCTCATCATCAGCGATCGCAAGGTAAGCGCCGACCGCGCCCCCATTCCGGCACTGCTGGCGCTCGGGTCTGTACGACAGCATCTCGTGCGCGTCGGTCTCCGCGCGCGCGTGGGACTCGTGGTCGAAGTGGGCGACGCCATCGAACAGCATCACATGGCGACGCTATTTGGCTACGGGGCCGAAGCGGTCCATCCGTGGCTCGCCATGGAAACGATCGCCACCGTGTTTTCGGAGGCTCACGGCAAGGCGGATGCCGACCCGGAACGTCCGGGCCCGGCACTCGCGCAGTCGCGCTATCGCGCCGCGGTCGAGAAAGGATTGCTCAAGGTGCTCGCGAAGATGGGGATCAGCACACTCTCCAGCTATTGCGGCGCACAGACGTTCGATGCACTTGGCCTGGGCGCCGACGTCATCGATCGCTGCTTTTCCGGGACGGCATCGCCGCTTGGCGGCCTATCGCTGCGCGAGCTGAGCGAAGATGTGCTGCAGCGTCACCGCCGGGCCTATACCGCCGATGGTGCCCCGCAGGCCATACTCCCCGATCACGGGCGCGTCCGCTTCCGCAAGGATGGTGAGGGGCACGCTTGGGCGCCGCAAACGGTACTCGCCCTCCAGCAATCCGTCGGGAGCGCCCGCGCCACGCGCGCCGGTACCAGCCCTGACGACGCGTGGCGCACCTTTGTGCAGCGCCTCGACAGCGGCGCGCCGGCAAGCATCCGGGATCTGCTGGCCATTCGTGTGGGCACTGCGGTACCCCTCGAGCAGGTGGAGCCCATGGAGGCCATTCGGGCACGATTCATTTCGAGTGCCATGTCGCTCGGGGCACTGTCGCCGGACGCGCACGACACGCTGACGATTGCCATGAACCGCATGCAGGCGCGATCGAATAGCGGGGAAGGCGGGGAAGACCCTGCGTTCTATCGTGATGGTTACGACGATCGCCGCGACAGCCGCATCAAGCAGGTGGCATCGGCACGATTCGGCGTGACCACAGAGTACCTCGTCCGCGCCGAAGAAATCGAAATCAAGATCGTTCAGGGCGCCAAGCCGGGTGAAGGCGGACAGCTGCCCGGGCACAAGGTCACCGAGCTCATTGCGCGGTTGCGCCATAGCACACCGGGCGTCGGCCTCATTTCGCCGCCGCCACACCATGACATTTACAGCATCGAAGACCTCGCACAGCTCGTGCACGATCTCAAGACCGTCAATCCGCGGGCACGCATTGGCGTGAAGTTGGTGGCGGAGAGCGGCGTCGGCACGGTGGCGGCGGGCGTCGCCAAAGCGTTCGCGGACTACGTGCTCATTGCTGGTCACAACGGCGGTACGGGTGCGTCGCCGCTGTCGAGCATCAAGCACGCCGGCTCCCCGTGGGAACTTGGCCTGGCGGAGGCCCAGCAGGTGCTGGTGGCGAACGGACTGCGGCATCGCGTGGAGGTGCGCGTGGACGGCGGCCTCAAGACCGCGCGCGATGTGATCATTGCCGCGCTGCTCGGCGCCGAGTCCTTCGGCTTCGGGACGGCGCCGCTGGTGGCCATGGGCTGCGACATGGCGCGCCAGTGCCACCTGAACACCTGTCCCACCGGCATCGCGACACAGCGTGAAGATCTGCGTGCCAAGTTCCGGGGGACGCCCGAACAGGTGATCGCCTATTTCTCACGCATTGCCGAAGACGTGCGCACCGAGTTGGCACTCATGGGTGCCCGCTCGCTGGGTGAGATCGTCGGACACGTGGAACGACTGCAGCGCGCCGAACGACCGGAGATGCCGCGGTCGACGATGCTCGATCTGTCGCTCGTTCTCGGCGTACCGCGCCGCACCGACGAATCCCGCACCCGCACGGTTGCGCAGAATGTCCGGCCCGGCGCAGACGCGTTCGACGATCGCATCATGCGGGACGCCGCCGACACCCTGCGTTCCGGGGTGCCGTTCGGCGGCAGCTACGAACTCCGGAATCACCACCTGACCGTTGGGGCACGAGTGGCAGGTGCGCTCGCCGAACGGTTTGGTGACGCGGGGCTGCCGCCGGGCACCATGCAGCTGTCGTTCACCGGCAGCGCGGGGCAGAGCTTTGGCGCGTTCGGTGTGCGCGGCATGCGCTTCTCGCTCGAGGGGGAAGCCAACGATTATGTCGGCAAAGGACTGAACGGCGCCGAGATCGCAGTCCGCCCTTTCCGGAACGCGCGCTATCGTGGGGCGAGTCATCTCAACATGATCCTCGGCAACACGGTGTTGTATGGCGCAACCGATGGACTGCTGTGTGCCGCCGGACAAGCGGGGGACCGCTTCGCGGTGCGTAACTCCGGGGCGTGCGCCATCGTGGAAGGCGTCGGGAATCATGCCTGTGAATACATGACCGGCGGCATCGTCACGGTGCTGGGACGGGCAGGTCGCAACTTCGGGGCAGGCATGTCGAACGGCGTGGCCTATGTGTTCGACGAGTCCGAAACGTTTGCCGGCCGACTCAATCATGAGATGGTGCTACTCGCCGATCTCGACAACGAGGATACGGCGCTCCTGAAAAAGCTGCTCGGACTGCACATGACGCGAACGGGCAGTGCGCGTGCCCGGTGGCTGCTGGACGATTGGGAGCATCAGCATGTGCGCTGGCGCAAGGTAAAGCCGCGCGGTGCAGCTGAACATGTCGCGCGCATTCGCGAGGAATGGATGTCGCGGTTGTCGGCGCTGAGCAACGCGCCCGTGAACGTGTGAGGGTGTCCCCGCGCTCGTGATGGTGCGAGCGCGGGAACACGGAGCCCCACTGCGCTGCACGTGGGGAGCGCGATCGTTCGGCCGTGCGTTCGATGAGGTGCTGCCGGCGGTTCGGGTGCATCAGCCGCCGCAGACAGCTCCCGGATGGCCGACTGGTGTTGCGTGTCACCACCCAAGCCGGCAGCATTTCGCGTCACGAACCACGTCACGAACCACGTCACGCTGGCCGCGCAGGGCTGCGCCACGGCGCGCGGTGCCGGCACCGGCGCAAGGAACGCTCCGCCGTCGCGCGAGACGGATACACGTGCCCCGCCGTATCCTTTCGCCAGCGTGCAACGTGCGGCCACTCAGAGCGGCGCATCGAAATAGAGGTCGAGGCGCCACCTTCTGTTCGGGTAGAGCCCGCGGGCGATATCAAAGCGCATCAGCCCATCGAGCAGGCTGAACCCCAATCCGGCGCCGCGCTGCGGTTGAATACTACCGAAGCTCCTGCGGCTGCCAGCCCACCCGACATCGAAGAACGCGACGGGTCTGAAGGCGCCGGACTGGGTGCCGACTTCCGCGCGCGAGAACCAGAAGGCATCGCCAAGCTGCGTGCCCGCCAGTTGTCCGCGCACCGTGCGCACCCCCCCCACCGCGAAGCCGCGCTGAAACGGGACGCGCCCAATGCTGCTGCCAATGGAGCCTGTGAGCGCGGTGGCCAAGCGGCCTACTGGGCGGGAAATCGTGCTCTCGAGAGCCCCACGCGCGTATTCGAACGTGCCCGTGGCCGCTTCGAACCGCGTCATGCCCGTCAGACGCAGGCCGCGCGGCCGCTCGACCAGCATGCGGGACCAGGTGCCACTGACGCCCGCATAGGAACCCGGCTCCGAGGTCAGATTTTCGCGAAAGCGATTGTCGTTCAACGCCCGGGCCAGCGAGAACGTGTTCACCACGTCGCTGTCGCCGGCCGTCCATTGGCGTTCGACGAACAGCCGATACTCCAGCGCCCCTCGGCGCTGCTCGCGACGTTCGCCCAGCTCGAAGCCATAGGTGCGATAGTAGAACCCTTCATCGCGTCCGTACAGGAACGCGGGGAGCGACGGCCCCAGCGTCAGCGCCCCGGCCCACTCGGGATTCATGGCCGCCAGGCGATGGTACACGGTGGCCGACACGGTGCGCGCGCCGTTGCTCCGGATGAGCGCGAGTTCGCCGTTGGCATGCAGATCGGCGTGACCGATGCGGCCAACTCCTCGCACGGTGTACCCGGCCCCCAGTACCTGCTTCACCTCCACGCCGGCGGACAACCCTTCCACCCGGTTGTAGCGGAAGAGGTCGCTGCCGGTGCGAATGGTGGGGAGCTGCGGGGCGAACGGTACCTGCAGCGACATGCTGAGGGCGTTGGCCAGCTGCTCGGCGCTGCGCAGGTCGAACAGCTCCTCATCGCTGGCGGTGGCGGCTGGAAGCGCCGGGGACTTGTCCAGCGATGCCATGTTGCAGGGCATGTCGTAGGCGACACGCAGCGTGCCTTCGAAACGCTCTTCGACCTTGGTCCAGGTGCTGTCCGTGCGGCACTGCGTGACCTTGCCGGGGCCGTATCGGCGCCGCTCCAACGAATCGCGCCGCGCCGAGTCGAGTGGGACGCCCCGCTTGCCACCGGATGACACGGTGACCTCCACCCCGTTGTCGAGGTCAACGTCGGTCGAGTCTCCCCCCGGTCCGGCGTCAAATCGATTACGCGCGGGCGGCACCGGCGCCAGGGTGAAGTCCCCGTCCACATCCTCGTACGAGAACTTCTCATCGAGTCGGACGGGGATGCGCATGAACATGATGTCGGCGCTGGCCGTGGCGCTGTGGGCACGTGGCAGCCAGAACTTGCCCTTGTACAGCGCGTACTCCACGGTGATGGCATCCAGCTTGGCACGCATAGGGCGCATGGTGGCCGTCAGCCAGCCTGGCACGTTGTCGTCTTCACCCTCGTCCGACGCCGCCGCCGTGCCCACCTGCACAGCCCCGCCGAACAGGGAGGTCTCGCGGGTCGCCTGGACGCGCTGCAGGCTGTCCTTCACATAGAGCGCGCGCGGCAGGCGGGCCCGCAGCACCGAATCACGAACCGGTGCCAGCGTGGCGTTCTCGGCGACATCGCGCTTTGCCTCGTCGCCGGCAATGCCCCAGATGTCGAGCTCGGCCGACAATCGGTAGGCGGCGCGCACGAGCTGGCCGCCGTCGCGGTCGAACCAGAACGACCCCACAAAGGTGCGCCAGTCGGGGGTGCGGGCCGCGATGCGCAGCTCGCGCAGCTTGATCACTCGGCCGTCGGGGAGCGTGATATTGGCGGAGTCACCGGTATCGTACCGGTACCAGCGCTCGGCACCACGCGCGAGCGGGTGGATGATGTTGCGGTCGTCCACCTCGGTCTTCACCTGACCGAAATCGGACGACGGAAACCAGAGCTGCTCCCTGCCGGGGAAGTAGGGGATGCTCACGGCCGACACTAAGTCGCCATCCACCTCGCTGGCCAACGGCACGGTCAGGCGTGAGCCCACCGGGCGCACGCGCACGCCCACATCACGGCGCCACGCAATCTCGGCCACGTTGTCGCCGCGGAAGAGCAGCTTTTCCAGCCCCAGGCGGCGTGCTCCCATGTGCACCGACATGCGCTGGGTGGTGGTGGCGCGATAGGCTTTGAGCGCGCTGTCCTGCCGCTCGCGGGCGTCGCGCGCCCGCTCCAGCACGGCCCGGGCCTCGGGACTGCCGAAGGCGGTTGCGCTTGCGTCGTCGGTGAGGCGTGCCCGGGTAGCACTGTCACCACCAAGCCGGCGGCGATTGATGGATCGCGCTTCGCGGTCGGCCTCGCGCACAGCCTGCCGCTCTTTGGTGGAGAGGGTATCGCGCGAGCGCTGGCTGCTGTCACGCGCCGCGGGACGGGAGGGCGCCCTCTGCGCCGGCAGGACGAGCGGGGACACCATCAGCGCGAGCAGCAAACTGGGGAGCGAAAGGTGACGCATGGATACGAGATTCGAGGCTGAACGCGCCCCCGGATGGGGGTGCTTCCGGCCCCTACGCAGGACCGGGACGAGCGGTTTCCGCGCATGAACCGTAACTTCGAGAAGTTGGACCCCGGCTCGATGCCTTTCGTTTCAGGAGACTTAACGTGCGCTTTTCCGAGCAACTGGTGTTTTCGTCCCGACAGCACGCGGCCGTGGCCGCGCTCTGCACTCTTGCCGCGCTGTCGGCACTACCGGGCACCGCTACCGCGCAGGAGCCCCCGCCCGCTCCCGCCACCGTGCCGGTGGCCGCGGCCGACCCTCGCCTGGCCAAGCTCAAGGAGGAAGCGCTGCAGATGGTGCAGGGGCGCGCCAAGCAGGTGCAGGAAATCGTGGACATGCTCTTCTCCTTCCAGGAGCTCGGCTTCCAGGAATGGGAGTCGCAGAAATACCTGACCACGCTGCTCGAAAAGGAAGGCTTCAGGATAGAGAAGGGGGTGGCGGGCATTCCCACGGCGTGGACCGCCAAGTGGAGCTACGGCACCGGCAAGCCGGAAATTTCGCTGGGCTCCGACGTGGACGGCATTCCCCAGGCCAGCAACAAGCCCGGCGTGGGCTACAAGGACCCCATGGTCGTGCAGGGCCCCGGCCACGGTGAGGGCCACAACGCGGGGCAGGCGCTCAATGTGGTGGCGGCAATCGTGGTGAAGCAGCTCATGCAGCGTGACAAAATCAACGGGACGCTGCTGCTCTGGCCCGGCATTGCCGAGGAGCAGATGGCAGGCAAGGCGTTCTTGGTACGGTCGGGCGTGTTCAAGAACACCGACGTCACCCTCTTTACCCACGTTGGTAATGACCTCGGCGTTTCGTGGGGCGCCAGTGGCTCCAGTGCCCTTATCTCGGCGGAATTCCGCTTCAAGGGGTCCAGCGCGCATGCGGCCGGCGCTCCGTGGCGTGGCCAGTCGGCGCTTGATGCCGTGATGCTGATGGCGCAGGGATGGGAATACCGCCGTGAGCATTTGCGGCTGCAGCAGCGCTCGCACTATGTGATCAAGGATGGCGGCGATCAGCCCAACGTGGTGCCGAGCACCGCGAGCATCTGGTTCTACTTCCGCGAGCAGGACTATCCGCGCACGATGGAGCTGTTCGAAACCGGTCAGAAGGTGGCGCAGGGCGCCGCCATGATGACGGACACGAAGCTCGATACCGTCATGATTCTCGGGTCGGGATGGTCGGCCCATTTCAGCAAGCCCATTGCCGAGGCGATGCACGCGAACATCCAGACGGTGGGCATGCCCGTGTGGGATGACAAGGACCAGACGCTCGCCAAGGGCATTCAGCGCGAACTCGGCCAGCCGGACTTCGGCCTGTCGTCCGAGGTGAACAAGCAGCTGCGTGGTGCGGAAACCCCGCAGAACTGGATGGGTGGTGGCTCCGATGACATTGGCGATATCGCGTGGAACGTGCCCACCGTCACGCTACGCTTCCCGTCCAACATTCCGTCGTTGCCCGGGCACAACTGGGCGAACGCGATTTCCATGGCCACGCCGATCGCGCACAAGGGGGCGCTGGCCGGCGCCAAGGTCCAGGCGCTCACACTGCTCGACATCCTGCTCACCCCCAAAGTGGTGGCCGATGCGTGGGACTACTTCACCAACGTGCAAACCAAGACGGTGAAGTACACGCCGTTCATTCGCCCGTCCGATCAGCCGCCCATCTGGCTGAACGCCGACATCATGGCGCGGTACAAGCCCCAGCTGCAGAAGTTCTATTACGATCCGAGCAAGTACAAGACGTATCTCGAGCAGCTCGGCATCGAGTATCCCACCGTGCGTCCGGCCGAAGCGAAGCCCAAAGGGAACAACTGACCGTGTTCGGTACGACTCCGAATCGTGTGAAAGGCCTGCACGTCGCCTCGCTTGTGGCGGCGCTGTCGAAACAGGCGTCATGCACGCCTACGGCCACGATATGCATACGGCGATGCTCATGGGGACCGCCGAAGGGCTGGCGGGGCTGCGGGCCCGACTCCCGGGTACGGTAACGTTCCTCTTTCAGCCGGCAGAGGAGGTCCCGCCGCGCGGCGGCGCACAGCCGATGATCGATGCCGGTGTCATGACCGGTGTCGATGGCGTCTTCGGCCTGCAGGTGGGGCCGGGCCCATTGGGAGCGATGAGCTACCGCAGCGGTTCCATCAGTGCGGCGGCCGATACGTGGAAGATCATTGTGCGTGCCAGAGAGGGGCACGGAGCGTTTCCCGGTGCGACGGTCGATGCGATCGTCGTGAGCGCCGAAGTCATGTCGGCCATTCAGACCATCGTCTCCCGCTCGCTCGATCTCACGGCGGGGTCGGCCGTCGTGACCGTGGGCGCCATTCACGGTGGCCTGCGCGAGAGCATCATCCCCGATTCGGTGTGGATGATCGGCACGTAACCTTCGATCCGAAGGCCCGTGAAACGGTGGCGAAGCGCGTCGGGACCACCGCTGGCGTCTTCGAAAGCAAGGCCGGCAGCATGGCGGGAGAAGACTTGTCCCGCTTCGCCGAGAAGGCACCCGGTTTCTTCTTCAACCTGTCCGTCACACCGGCGAACGTCGAACTGTTTGGCGTCGCTGGCAATCACTCACCGCTCTTTCAGGGCGACGACAGCGCGTTGCCGGTGGGTGTACGCGCCATGAGCACGCTGGCGGTGGAGTTTCTCGTGAGCGGTGGGATTCCGCGCATACCGTAGCGCCCGGCGCGTCGGGCGACACGTCAGGCCGCGCGCCGCTCAGCGCGTGCCAAATCGTGGAGAAACGCCGCCGCTTGTGCCCCGCTCATGTCCCGTGGTTCGAACACGGCGCGCCCTGAATGTCTCGACACCAGGGCGCGCCGTTTTGCCGTTGGCTGATCATCGAGGCCCACGAGCTTCATCGACCACTCGTTGAAGCCGCGCGTGACGATGCGACCGTAGCGCAGAATCTCACAGTCCGTATGTCTGGGATCCGCGACGATGCGAGTGTAGAGGCGATTGACGCTCGCCCGCTCGCCTTCGAGCGCTTGAAGAAACGCGCCGTTCCCCACGGTGAGTATTCCGGTGATGCCGCACGACGCATTGGACGTCGTAGCGGTGCGAAGAATGGCCGTCAACTCCGAGTAGTCCAGACCGTCGCGGGCGACGCTGGCGTAAATCAGCTGGATGAGGTTCATGCTGTGGAATCTCGACAGATGATGTCGCGACTTGAGTGCGCGCGCGCCTCATGGACACCACCCCATGTGTCGTGTGTGATCGACGCGCCTATCGCACCGGCGGGGGCGCATTATCTGGAACACCGGCACGATGTGGAGCCGTCAAGTATGGTGATCCGCGTGCCGAGACTGGTACGTACGCCTGCGAAGCCGCAGGTAGCAGGTTCACGCGCCGGAAGTACCGCGCGAGGCATCGATGGACGACTTGCTTCGGGATTTTCTCACCGAAAGCACGGAAAATCTCGCCAAGCTCGACAACGATCTCGTATCGCTCGAGCAGCATCCTGAAGAGACCGCTCTTCTCAACAGCATCTTCCGCACGATTCACACCATCAAGGGTACGTGTGGGTTCATCGGACTCAGTCGCTTGGAAAGTGTGGCGCACGCCGCCGAAAACGTCCTCGACGCGCTGCGCTCCGGGAAACTGGAGGTCCAGTCTGCGGTCATTGGCGACGTGCTGGCGGCCGTCGACTGTATCAAGATGATTCTTGAGCATCTCGATGCCACGGAAGCAGAGCCCGAGGGCGACGACCGCGCCTTGATCGAGCATCTCGAGCAGTGGCTGGGCTCGCCGCACCTCGTGCCGCCTTCCATCGCGGCGCCAATGGCGCCGACCCCACCGGCGGCAGTCTCTCCCACGCCCGTACGGCCGGCGCCTCCCGTTGAACGCGGGTGGGACGGCATGGACCGGCGGAGGCGGGGCGACGAGGACTCCGGGGGCGACCATACGCTGCGCGTCGGCGTGGTGGTGCTCGACCAGCTCATGAATCTGGTGGGCGAGCTCGCGCTGAGCCGTAATCAGTTGCTGCAGCTCATGAGTGCGAACGAAGACACCGAGTTCGCCAAACCCATTCAACAGCTCAATCGCGTCACGACGGACCTGCTCGAAGCCGTGATGAAGACGCGAATGCAACCGATCGCCAACGTCTGGACCAAGCTCCCGCGCATCATTCGCGACCTCGGACAGGCAAGCGGCAAGAAGCTCACCTTGGAGTGCGTTGGCGCCGAAACGGAACTGGACCGCCAGATCCTGCAGGCGATTCAGGACCCCCTGACGCACATGATTCGCAACTCAGCCGATCACGGCATCGAGCACGGCGACGTCCGACGTGCCGCCGGAAAAGTGGAGCACGGCACCATCATGCTGTCCGCACGCCACGAAGGCGGTCACGTCGTCATCGAGATTTCGGACGACGGAGCAGGGATCGATGCGCAGCGCGTGAAGCGAAAGGCCGTGGAGCGGGGTCTCGTGCGCGCCGATCTCGCTGAACAGATGTCCGAGCAGCAGATCCTGCGGCTGGTCTTCGAACCGGGCTTTTCGACGGCCGAGCAGATCACCAATATCTCCGGCCGCGGCGTGGGGATGGATGTGGTGCGCAGCAATATCGAAGCGATTGGCGGAACGGTCGATCTGACGTCGACGCTTGGCAAAGGCACGAAGATCCGCGTCAAGATTCCCCTGACGCTGGCCATCATTCAGGCGCTCCTCGTCGGCACGGGCGGCGAAACGTTCGCCGTCCCGCAGATCGGTGTGGTGGAGCTCGTCCGCATCACCGAAGAGCAGGCGCATCTGGTCGAGGTCGTGCACGGCGCGAAATTCTATCGCCTGCGCGAAGCGCTACTCCCGCTCGTGCGACTCGACGAACTGCTCAACCTGCGGACCGCACGATCCGCAGCCGACTGCAACATCATCGTCTGTCAGATCGGCGATCGCCGTTTTGGTCTCGTAGTGGACGAGGTCTTCGACACGCAGGAGATCGTGGTGAAACCGGTCGGCCGGTTGGTGAAGCACCTCACCGCCTATGCCGGCTGCACCATTACCGGCGACGGCCGCGTGATCATGATTCTCGATACCACCGGCGTCGGTACGTTGGCCCACGTTGCCAACCGCACCGACGACGCGCAGTCCACCAACGGGATCTCCCGCGTTGCCGGCCTCGTCGACGATGAAGGTACCGACAGCGTGCTGCTCTTCGATGGCGGCTATCCGGCGCTGCAGGCGGTGCCGCTCTCCCGCGTGGCGCGCCTGGAAGAAGTGGCCGTCGATGCGCTCGAACAAGCCGACGGGCGGTTCCTCGTGCAATACCGTGGAGCGCTCATGCCCGTGCTTCCTGCGCACCCGGCGATGGAGATCACGGCCAGAGACCCCCGGCCGGTCATCGTCTTCTCCAATGGCGAGCAGTCGCTGGGGATCGCGGTGGAGGACATTCGGGACATTGTGGAGGATCACATCGTCCTCCAGCGCTCGGCTACGAGGGCCGGGGTGCTCGGGGTGAGTGTGATTGCCGAACGTGCGACGGAGTTGGTGGACCTGGACTGGTACTTCCGCGAAGCGTTCGGCCCCGCTCGCCACCCGTCGCTGACCCCGGCACGCGGACAAGAGAGGATTGCGGCATGAGCCAGCACTCGACGGGCGATACGCCAGCGGAGTTCGTCACCTTCCGTCTGGCGGATCAATGGATCGGCATCCCGGTGCTGATGGTGCAGGAAGTGCTGATGACCCATCGCATTGCCCGGGTGCCATTGGCGCAAGATGCGATTCCCGGCTTGCTCAATCTGCGCGGACAGATCGTCACCGCGGTCGATCTGCGCACGACACTCGGTTTACCCGCGCGTGACGTCCACACCGCCTACATGAACGTGGTGGTACGGTACGAAGGCGAGCTGTTCGCCTTCATGGTCGACGACGTCGGCGATGTCGTGACGGTGGCTCCGCCGGCTATCGATGCGGCGCCGCCGACGCTCGGTGAACGATGGCGCGCGGCCACGTCCGGCATCGTACGCCGCGAACACGACCTCCTCGTGGTCATGAACGTGCCCGCGCTGCTGAAACTCGAGCTCATCGCGGTCTGACCGCCACTAGTCACCCAACCTGTACGTCTCTGCGACTCCCCAAGGACACCACCAATGCCCATCAACCGCACGCCCAAGACTGCCTCGCGTAGCACCAAGACGAACGCCGCCACCACACGCGCTGGTGGACGGGGAACGACCGTGTCCGCGCCGCGTTCCCGCCGCAGCACCATGGCCGCCGCGACTGCCTCTGCCGCGAATGACATCGATACGTTGCGTACGCAGTGTGCCGAGTACCAATCGCGGGCCAACGCCATGCATGCCTCGATGGCCGTGATCGAGTACGACCTCGACGGCACGGTGCTCACCGCCAATGACCACGTCCTGAAGACGCTGGGCTACCGCCTGAGCGACATCCAGGGGCAGCACCACAGTCTGTTCGTCGATGAAGCGTACCGGAGCAGCGACGCCTATCGCGCGTTTTGGGCCAAACTGCGCCGCGGTGAGTTCGATGCTGGTGAATACAAGCGGGTTGGGCAAGGCGGGCGGGAAGTGTGGCTTCAAGCCTCGTACACGCCGGTGCGCGACGCCGATGGCTGCATCACCAAGATTGTCACGTACGCCCACGACGTGACCACGCGCAGCGAGCAGCTCGCCGACTTCGCTGGTCAGGTGTCGGCGATCAGTCGATCGAACGCCGTCATCGAGTTCGACCTCGATGGAACGATTCGCCATGCGAATGACAACTTCCTGGCGGTGCTGGGCTACGAGCTGGCCGAAGTTGCCGGCAAGCATCACAGCATGTTCGTCGATGAGGCGTACAGGACCAGCTCGGAATACCGGGAGTTCTGGGCCAAGCTACGCCGTGGCGAATTCCATACCGGGGAGTACCGGCGTCTCGCCAAGGGGGGCCGGGAGGTATACATCAACGCGTCGTACAATCCCATCCGGGACCGCGACGGCCGCCTGATGAAGGTGGTCAAGTATGCGACCGACGCGACCGAGATCGTTCGTACACGGGAAGAGATGGCCATCTTCAAACCCATGGTGGAGAACGCGACCGTCAACCTCATGCTGTGCGATCTCGACTTCACTATCCGGTACATCAACCCCGCATCACGCCGGACACTCAAGCAGATCGAGCAGCACCTGCCGGTAAAGGCCGATCAGGTCGTGGGGTCCAAGATCGACATCTTCCACAAGGATCCGGCGCATCAGCGTGCCCTGCTGGCGACGGATAGACACCTGCCGCACAGCGCGAAGATCCGCGTGGGCCCGGAGCACCTCGACCTCAACGCGTCGGCGATGTACGACACCGCCGGGCGGTACGTGGGGCCGATGGTCAACTGGTCGGTGACCACCCCGCAGGTCCGCATGGCCGACGACTTCGAAAGCACCGTGGCCGCCATTGCGAGTGTGGTGAGTTCCTCGAGTACGGAACTCGAAGCGAGCGCGCAGGGGATGGCGGCCTCGTCGGAAGAGACCTCTCGTCAGGCGCAGGCCGTCGCGGCGGCCTCCGAGCAGGCGACGCGCAACGTGCAGACGGTCGCGAGTTCGGCCGAAGAACTCACGGCGAGCATTCGGGAGATTGCCAGCCGCGTGCAGGAGGCGTCGCACATTTCACAGGTGGCCGTGAAGAAAGCGGGAGAAACCACGGATACCATGGCGCGCCTCGGCACCTCCAGCCAGGAGATCGGCCAAGTGGTCAAGGTCATCACCTCCATTGCGCAGCAAACGAACTTGCTGGCGCTCAACGCCACCATCGAGGCGGCCCGAGCGGGTGAAGCGGGTAAGGGCTTCGCGGTGGTGGCCAACGAAGTGAAGGAACTGGCGCGTCAGACGGCCAAGGCCACCGAGGAGATCGGCAGCAAGATCGCCGGCGTGCAGGCGGAGACGAACAGCGCGATCGGCGCGATCCGCGAGATCACGGACGTCATCTCGAAGATCAACGAGATCTCGACGACGATCGCTGGTGCCGTCGAAGAGCAGAACGCCGCGACGAGCGAGATCTCCCGCAACGTGGGGGAGGCGGCGCGCGGTACGGCCGACGTGAGTTCGAGCATCTCCATGGTGACGCAGGTGGCCGCCGAGGGCGGTCGGACGGCGGAATCGATCAAGGGGGCCGCGTCGCAACTCTCGCATGAATCGGAGCGACTGAACGCCGCCGTGAATGCGTTCCTCACGAAGATGCGTGCGGTCTGATCATCACCCCGGGGCGGGTGGCGAAACACGTCCTACCTGCCCCGCTTCCCGAGCCGAGGATTTGATGAGGCACATTCTGGTGGTTGACGATTCGTCCACGGTCCGCAAGGCGATCCGCCGGATTCTCGAACAGCTGGGCCATACGGTGGAGGAAGCCGGCGATGGAGAAGAGGCGATCGCCCGTCTGCACGGCCCAGCGCGCTACCACGCGGTGCTCTGCGACATTGACATGCCCACCATGGACGGCCTGGCATTCCTCGGCGCGCTACCGACGTATCCCGCCATTGTGCCGCCGCCGATCATCATGTGCACCACGCACACCAGTTTTGACAAGATCGCGCTCGCACTCGCCTTGGGCGCGTCCGAGTACATCATGAAGCCGTTCGACAGTGAGATCATCGCCTCCAAGCTCGACGCCTGCGGGGTCACGTGACCAGCGCTGCCGCAGCCATCCGCGTGTTGATCGTCGACGACAGCGCAGTGATTCGCGGCGCCTTGGGGCGCATCATCGATGCCGAGGCGGACATGACGGTGGCCACGACGGCGCCCAATGGTCGCATGGCCCTCGACGCGCTCAAGCACACGCCGGTGGACATCGTGCTCCTCGATGTCGAGATGCCGGAGATGGATGGGATCACGGCCCTGCCGTGCATGCTGTCCGGATATCCGAACACCCGTGTCATCATGGCCAGCAGCCTCACGCACAGCGGCGCTGAGGTGACGTTGCAGGCGCTGGCGCTCGGTGCGGCTGACTACATCACGAAGCCGGCCGCACGGTCCGGGTCCAGTTCACTCGCCGTGATGCAGGCGGAAATCGTCAATAAGGTCCGGGCAATCGGCCGTGCGGTGCAGCGGCGCGACCCGCGCACGCACGCGCTCGGCGCACGAACAACAGCAGCACCATCGGCGACGGGCGCCGGGTATACGCCCCCCGCCGCGCTACTCGCCTCGAACCAGGGGAGTGCCTCACCGCAGGTGGTCGCCATCGCTTCGAGTACCGGTGGGCCGAATGCGTTGGCCGATGTCCTTGGGGGCCTGCCGACGGACTTTCCGCTCCCCATTCTCATCACGCAACACATGCCGGCGGTGTTTACCGCGCTGCTCGCACAACGCCTCGAGCGGGAGACCGGTCGCGCATGCCGCGAAGCGGTCGACGGTGAACCCGTGCTCGCGCGTCACACGTATGTGGCCCCAGGGGGTTCTCACATGATCGTGCGAACGGAAGAGGCGAAGCCGTATATCCAGCTCACGCTCGCGGAACCGGAGAACTATTGCCGCCCGTCGGCCGACCCGATGTTCCGGTCTGTCGCGTCGGTATACGGGGCAAGCGCGCTTGCGGTCGTGCTCACTGGCATGGGCGAAGACGGCATGCGCGGGGCACGGGCGATCCACGAGTACGGGGGTCGTATCCTGGCGCAAGATGAAGCCTCCAGTGTGGTGTGGGGAATGCCCGGGGCCGTGGTCCACGCCGGATTGGCGTCGGCCGTGCTGCCACTCGCGAACATCGCCGACGCCATTCAAACCTCCTGCGGAGCGCACCGATGATCTCCCCCGACGACTACGCGTTCATCAGCGGCTTGCTCAAGAAGCAGAGCGGCTTGGCGCTCGGCCCGGGCAAAGAGTATCTGCTCGAAAGCCGTCTGCCATCGGTGGCCGTGACGTATGGCCACGACGACATCGGAGCGCTCATGAACGCGCTGCGCGCCATACCATCGAAGCAACTGGTCAAGCATGTCTGCGATGCGATGACCACCAACGAGACCATGTTCTTCCGTGACGGGAAACCGTTCGTGACGCTGGAGAAGGAACTGCTCCCCGCTGCCGCCAGGCGGGCCAAGGCCTTGGGCCGACCGGTACGACTCTGGTGCGCCGCCAGCTCGACGGGCCAGGAGCCCTACACCATCGCGATGATCGTGGCACAAATGGAAGCGCGACTGGCTGGCGTGCGCGTGGAGATCACCGCGACGGATTACTCGAGTGCGGCACTCGCGCGTGCCACAGCAGGCATCTACAACCAGTTCGAAGTGCAGCGGGGCTTGCCGGTACAGCTGCTCATGAAGTACTTCACGCCGCACCCCGACGGGTTCGAGCTCTCGGCAGATATCCGCCGTCGGGTCACGTATCGGGAAATCAATCTGCTCGACCCGTTTCCCGAGGCCTGGGAGTTCGACATCATTTTCTGCCGCAATGTGCTGATCTACTTCGACGTGCCGACCAAGAAGGACATCATCGATCGCATGGCGAAGATCTTGGCCCCGGGGGGAGGATTGTTCCTTGGCGGGACCGAGAGCACGTTGGGGATCACCGAGAGCGTGGTGCGCGTGACGGGGAATGCGGGCGGGCTCTTCTGCAAGCCGGGTGACATGCCGCATCATCTGGCCGTCGCCGCCTGAGCGGAGAGGGGACGCCCGCCTAGCCACCGCGGACCACGGCATACATGCCGTGGTCCGCGGTGGCGCGTGGCGGCGACCCGACGCGCAGTCGGGCGACTCCGCTACTCGAGCCAGACGTCAATCTGGCGGTGCGCGTCGGTCAGCGTGAAGATCTGCCGCGGATAGTGTACGGTCTGTTCGTGCAGCTCTTCCATCATGGCGTCAAGCGGGATCGCCTCAGCGCGGATTCTGTCCTGCACGTCTTTCGGAATGACTTCCATCAGCCACCGCGCACTGCCCGCCGGAAGGGTCACGAGCACGCGCTCTTCGCCATCGCGAACAACCCGAACGCGAAGGTGTCGGGCAGGTTCGCCGGGTGTGGCAGCGGCGGGAGCACTGAAGAAACTGCGCACCCAGGTGTACGGGCAGCGGGCCATAGAGCGGTCGGCAAGGAGGAACACACAGCGTGGCCGCATCGGCGCGGATACTGTGGAGTATCGACGTGCGCCGCCGCCGCTTGATGTCGACGTGGTCAGGAAGACATGATTCGTCCATGAATAGTGCATCAGCAACCGGTGACCTCTCCCCCGACGAGTTCCGTGCCGCGGCGCATGCTACCGTGGACTGGATTGCCGACTACCTCGAGTCGAGCGACCAGTATCCGGTTCGCAGCCAGGTCGCCCCGGGCGATGTGCGCGCGGCGCTGCCGCCAGTGCCGCCGCAACAGGGGGAATCACTCGACCACATGCTACGCGACGTGCAGCGCACGATCATGCCGGGGATCACGCACTGGAATCATCCGGCGTTCTTCGCGTATTTCGCCAACTCGGCGTCGTACCCCGGCATTCTTGGCGAGCTGCTTACCGCGGGGCTGAACGCCAATGGCATGCTGTGGGTGACGAGTCCAGCTGTCACGGAGCTCGAGGCCGTTGCGCTCGACTGGCTGCGGCAGCTCATGGGGCTTGGGGAGGGGTGGTTCGGGCAGATCACCGACACGGCGAGCATCAGCACCTTCTACGCATTGGCCGCAGCACGTGAGCGTGCGGGGTTCGAGATCCGTACGAAGGGCATGGCGTCGCGTGTCGACCTGCCGCGCCTTCGCGTGTATTGCAGCGAGCACGCGCATTCCTCGATCGACAAGGCCGTCATTGCGTTGGGCCTAGGTCAGGACAATCTGGTGAAGATCGCCGCCGACGAGCAGTTTCGCCTTCGTCCTGACGCGTTGGCGGCCGCAATCGCCGCCGACGTCGCGGCCGGCGTCGTACCGCTGGCCGTGGTGCCCTGTGTCGGCACGACGAGCACCACAAGTATCGATCCGGTCGTCGAGGTGGTGCGCATCGCCCGCCAGTATCGGTGTTGGGTACACGTCGACGCCGCATATGGTGGCGTCGCCGCCATCGTGCCCGAGTTGCAGTATCTCATGGACGGCGTCGACGGGGCGGATTCATTGGTCGTCAACCCGCACAAGTGGTTGTTCACCCCCATGGATTGCTCGGTGTTCTACACACGCGATCCCCGAGCGCTCCAGCAGGCCTTCGCACTGCTGCCCGAGTATCTCACGACCCATACGTCACCCGAGGCCACCAACCTCATGGACTATGGCATACAACTCGGACGCCGGTTCCGGGCGCTCAAGTTGTGGATGGTGATGCGTGCGTTCGGACGCGACGGCTTGGCGGAGCGCATCCGCGTTCATTGCGAGCTCGCCCGCGAGTTTGCGGGGATGGTACACTTCGAAGGAGGATGGGAGCTCACCGCGCCGGTTACCCTGTCGCTGGTATGCTTCCGTCGTGCGCCGGATGGGGCCACCGAAGACGCCGTCGCCCGTCTCAATGCCACGATCATGGAGCGAGTGAACGCGCGTGGCCGGGTGTACCTGTCACACACCAAACTCGCCGGCCGCTACACGTTGCGGCTCGCCATCGGCAACATCCGCACGGACCGCCGGCACGTGGAGCTCGCGTGGCGCGAACTGCGCGACGCCGCGCAGTTCGTCGAACAGGCTGGAGAAGGACGCGGATAGCGGCGCGCGGCCGTTCAGGGTTCTGGTGGCGCATTCGACGCGGCGCGGCGCGCCAGCGCGCGCTTTTCCGCCTTGCGTTCTCGGCGGCGGCGCTGCCAGTGGAGGAAGGCAAACACCGCGACGGTCACGACGAGCGCCCCCACGATTTCACCGGCTCTGCCGAGGTGGCCGATGGCCCGCACTGCGGCTTCACCAGCGACGTAGCCGAGACCGGTAAAGGCCGACGTCCAGGCGAACGACCCGATGAGCGACACCGGGAGAAAGACGAACAGCGGCACTCTGGCGGCGCCACAGGCCATGGGGAGTACGATGCGCAGGCCAAAGGCGAAGCGCACCAGACACGAGGCCGTGAGCGGATTGCGTCGTACCACGCGCAGGGCGACCGTCCCCGCGGCCCGCGTACTGGGGAAGCGACGGCGGATCGCCTCCCACTTGACCCGTCCTACGGTGTACAACAGGGCGGTGGCGAACCACCCCCCGAGCGTAATCGCCATGATCAGGGGTACCAGCCGCAATTCCGCTTCGTGCACCGCGATGCCGCCGAAGATCGGCGCCAGTTCTTCCGTGATGATGGCCGACGCGCCGAGAACGATGTACGTCCACGGCGCGTCGGTCAGCACGGAGAGCCAGGAGGCTTCGGCGACAAGGAGAGAGACCGGCAGGCGCATACCCCGGAAATGTAACGCGGGAGCGATGCGCGCTGCGTGGACATCCGTAACGGGTCAGTCGCCAGCTTCGGGCACCGTCATCTCGTACGTCCGGAACTCCCCGGTACGGGGTGGGGTGAGCCCGACACGGCGCGCGAGGTTCGTCCGAATCTTGTCGAAGATTTCGTAGAACGTGGGGATGACCAGCAAGGTGAGCACCGTGCTGGTGATGACGCCGCCGATCACGGCAACACCCAGCGGCGCACGAAATTGCGCGCCTTCGCCCCGCCCAAGGGCGACCGGCACCATGCCGGCGATGAGCGCCAACGTGGTCATGAGAATGGGGCGCAACCGTATGGCGCCGGCCTCGATCAGCGCCTCACGCAACGGCATACCGTTCTTCTCCCGCGCCCACTTGGCGAAGTCGATGAGCAGAATGGCGTTCTTGGCCACGATCCCGCACAGCAGGATCACGCCGATGAGACTCATCAGGTTGATCGTGTTGCCCGTGAGGGCCAACGCCCCCATGACGCCAATGAGCGACAGCGGCAGCGAGATGAGAATGGCGATGGGATCGAGGAACGACCCGAACTGCACCACCAAAATGAGATACATCAGCGCCACCGCCACTCCGAGCGCGATGAAGATGCTGCCGAACACTTCATTCTGCTGCTCCACCTGCCCGCCGCTGCTGAGGGACACGCCCGGCGGAAGCTGAATGGACGCCGTCTTCTGTTCGAGATCGGCCTGCACTTCCGAGAGCGAACGGCCCGCCACGTTGGCCTGCACCTTGATCACGTTCTCGCGATCGAGGTGATTGACGACAGCCGGTCCCAACTCGCTCTTGATGGTGGCGACCTGTGCCAAGGGAATAAGCGACGTGGTGTTGCCCTCCCCCACCGCAATGGGCAGTTGCGCCAGATCGTCACCGCGAGCGCGAGCCTCAGGCGAGAGACGGACCATGACCTTGCGGGTCTCGTTGCTGGGATCCACCCAATCGCCAGCATCGAGTCCAGCAAAGGCCGGACGAATGGCCTGCGCCACCTGCGACACACTCAGCCCCAATGACCCGGCCAGCCCGCGGTCGATCTGCACCGTGAGCTCGGGCTTCTGCCCCTTGGTGCTCAGTCCCACGTCCACGGCCCCTGGCGTCGACTTGAGCGCCGCCAGATACTGATCGGCGACCGTCTGGAGCGCCGCCTTGTTCTGCCCACGCAGTTCCAGCGAGAACTGCTTTTCCTGACCGGCAAAGTCGTTGGTGAACACGGCGACCGTGGCGCCCCCAATGCGTTTCACGTCTTCACGCACCTTGGCGGCCAGCTCCTCGGCGCCCAGCAGCCCCGCAGACAGTCGATCCCCCTTGGGCTTGAGCTTGAGATAGATGTTGGCGACATCCACCGCCCCGCTCACGCCACCGGCGGTGACGAATGTGTAGAGCACTTCCTTGTTCTGGCCGGCATCCGTTGCCGCCAGCGTTTCGGTCACCTTCTGGCGGAGATAGTCCACATTGGCGCCCGGGGGCGTCTCCAACGTCATCATGAGTTCCGCATTGTCCTCGAGCGGAAAGAAGCTGCCACCCACCCATCCCAACGCCGGCATGGCCAGCGCGAAAACGAACGAGGTAACGGCCAGCGTCACCATGCTCTTGGGGTGATCCAGCGCCCACCCGATAAGCCCGCGATATCCGTTGGCCAGACCGTTGAACCAGATGTTGAACCGGTCGAGCAGCTTGGTCAGCCATCCCTTCTGATGCTCTTCGAGGTGCGGGTCCGGCCAGTAGGCCGACAGCATGGGGTCGAGCGAGAAGGAGACGAACAGCGACACCAGTACCGAACAGGCGATGGTGAGTGCGAACGGTTTGAACCACTGTCCCGACTCACCCTGCAGGAAGGCGATGGGCACAAATACGGCGATGATGGAGAACGTGGTGGCCGCGACGGCCAATCCGATTTCATCCGTGCCTTCGCGCGCTGCCGTGAAGTGGTCTTTCCCCATTTCCACGTGTCGCACGATGTTCTCGCGTACGACAATGGCATCGTCAATGAGAATGCCGATGGCCAGCGACAACCCTAGCAGTGACATCGTGTTGAGCGTGAACCCAAAGGCGTATACCGCCACGAAGCTGGCGAGCACCGACACCGGCAGCGCCAGCCCCGTGATGACCGTGGAACGCCACGAGTTGAGAAACACGAAGACCACCAGCACCGTGAGTGCCGCGCCTTCGATGAGCGCGCTCTGCACGTTGTTGACCGAGTTGGTGACGCGCGTGCCCTTGTTCTTCACCACATCGAGCTTGGCGCCCTGTGGTGTGAGCACCTTGTCCAGCTCATTCACCTTCTTGATGACGGCTTCCGCTACGGCCGTGGTGCTGTAGCCCTTCGTCTTCTTGATTTCGATACCCACGGCATCGCGACCGTTGAAGAGCGCCAGCGTGCGTTGCTCTTCAACGCCGTCCTGCGCCGTGGCCACGTCGCCAAGCCGAATCACGCGGCCGCCCTTCTCGGCCACCACGAGCTTCATGAAATCCTGCGGGCCATCGAGCCGTCCCCGCAGACGGATCGTGCGCTCGTCGAGCGCGCCATTCACCCGTCCCACCGGGACAGCCAGGTTGCCCTGCTGCAACGCCCCCACCACCTGCGGCACACTCACGCCCGCCGCAATCAGGCGCTGCGGGTCGAGGTTTACCGTGAGTTCGCGCTTCACGGCGCCGGTCACCGAGACGTCGGCAACACCAGGAATGGCGCGAATCTCCCGTGTGACGCCAGGATCGGCCAGCAAGGTGAGCTGCGCCGGTGTGAGGGTATTGGACGACAGTCCCAGCGTGACGATGGGTGCGTCGGTGGGATTGAACTTGCGAAGAATGGGCTCTTCGATTTCCTGCGGGAGATCTTGCCGCTTCGTGCTGATGGCGTCACGGATGTCCTGCGTGGCTTCCTGCAGGTCCTTCGAATACACGAACTGCGTAACGACCTGCGCAAAGCCGTCACGGGCTTCCCCATTGATCGACTTCACCCCGGAGATGGCCTGAATGGCCTCTTCGATGGGCTCGAGCACTTCGCGCTCCACCTGCTCCGGCGACGCGCCCGGGTAGATGACCGTCGTGAGCACAACGGGCGGCTGGACCTCCGGGAACTCGTCGGTCTGCAGCTGCAGCAGCGCCACCAGACCAAACCCCACCAGCGCCAGCATGGAGACGACGGTGATCAGCGGTCGCTTGATGGCAAAATCGGAGATGAACATGATGGGCTCAGTTCTTGGAGGGCTTCGCCGTCTCCGGCGCGACAGCGGCTGACTTGGCGGTTGTGCTCTTGGCGGCCGCATCGGTTGGTGCCGACACGGTGACCGCCACGCCCACCGAAATGCCGCGCGCGGCGCCCAGCAAGACGGTGTCCCCACCAGCCAACCCCGACATGATCTCGACGCGCTCCGCGGCGGCATCGCGCAGGCCCAGCTGCACTTCCACCTTTTCCACCTTGCCCCCCTTGAGGCGCATCACGCTCGACACGATACCCGTCTGATCCACGGCCTGCTCGGGAACGAGCACCCCGACGCGCCTCTGCGCAGACACGCGGCCATCGACGAACAAGCCAGCCACCAACACCCCGGCACTGTTGGGAATGGACGCCTGAATGGCTACCTGTTTGGTTTGCGCATTCACCATGGGCGACACACGCGTGATGCGTCCTTCGAGTTCGCGGTCGGCGCCATTGACGGTGAAGCGGACCGGCGCGCCGACCTTGACATCACTCAAAGCAGCCGCCGGCACCGAGGCGTCGACGCGCAGGCTGCGGGGATCGATCACGGTGAACAGGGCGCCACCCGGCGCGACGATGTCTCCGGGACTGACGCTCTTTTCCGCCACGATGCCGGCAAAGGGCGAGCGCACCTGCGTGTTACGGAGACTTTTCTCCGCCGACGACAGCCGCGCGCGGGCATCAGCGAGCGACGCCTGCGCCGCCAGGTTCCCCCGTTCGGCGCTCTCGACATCGCGTTCCGCGATCGCGCCGGCCGCCACGAGCGCGCGCGCGCGCTGCAGTTCCTTCTCCGCCTGCTGCGCCGCCACGGTGGCCTGCGTCACACCGGAGCGTGCCGAGATGGCGGCATCACGGACCGCCGAGTCGTCGATGCGGGCGAGGAGTGTCCCGTCGCGGACGCGCTCACCGACACCGACGTATACCTGCAGCACTGGGCCGCCCACTTCCGCGCGAATACGCGCTTCGCGATCGGCTTCCAGCGTGCCGGAAAGGGAGGGGCCGCTGCTCAGGGTATCGACGGTCGCAACGGAGATATTGTCGGGGCCGATGGTTTGCGGCATGGTGGGCGCATCAGGCGCTTCGACGGCGTCCTTGGTGCCGCACGCGGCGACCGAGAGCAGCAACAAGGCAAGAGGCGCCGTGCGGCGCAGCGTGGTCATCATCGCGAAGGTCCAGTGGTCGTGGAGGCCGACGGCGCGGCAGACGCGCTGCCGGACGGCGACAGCGGAAGGTACGGGAGAAGTTCAAGGCGCTTGCGCGCGACCTGCAGATCACGCGCAGCACGCGCGCGGTTGGCGAGTGCCTGCTGCAGCTGCACGCGCGTTTCGGAAAGCTCGAGCTGGGTGGAGATGCCTTCGCGGAAACGGACTTCCGCGATGGCGTACGCCCGTTGCGCCTGCGAGGCGGTGCCGATGCTCGCCTGCCAGTTGGATTCGGCCTCGGTCAGTTGCAGCGCGGCCAGGCGGGCATCGAGCGTGGCGCCTTCCAGCGCCAGCTTGAGCCGCTGCCGTGCGTCGAGGACCCCCGCTTCGGCGGCCACGATATCGTTACGCACACGACCGCCGGTAAAGAGGGGGTACGAGAGGCCGATCCCGACGGTCCAATTCGGGAAGAAGTCCGCGAGGCTTCGCGGCAGCACGCCCGCGGGGTATGCCAGGCGCTGGTAGTTCGTGGTGGCCGACAGTTGTGGCAGTCGCTGCGACTTGGTCGACGTGAGCTGCAGCTGCGCCACCTCGACGCTTTTCTGCGCCTGACGGACTGCGACCCGCGCGCGCGCTGCGGTATCGGTGGCCGACACGACACTGGCCACGCGGCGCTGCACCTGCGGATCGAGCGCGAGCACCTGTGCGGCATCCACAGTCACCGAGGTGAACGTCTCGGCCACTTCAACGGGCGCCGGCGCTTCGGCAATGCTGTCGGTGAGCTGGAGCGGCTGGTTGGCCGGCAGGTCGAGCAGCTGGCGCAGTCGGATGAGCGCCGCCTCCCGGTTGGTGCGCGCTTGCAGCAGCTGCGGCCGCTGATTGTCACGCGTCACCCGTGCGCGGATGAGCTCGAATTCGGAGGTCGAGCCCACATTGCGCGTGAGCTGCACCTGCCGGAGCGTCCGCTCAGCCTGCACCAGCGTGCTATCGGCAATGACCGACAGGCGATCGGCGAGGAGCGCGTCGTAGTACGCTTGCGTGACATCGAGCTGCACCTGCGCTTCGGCGCTGGTGATGCCGATCTCCGCCGACTCCCGTTCCGCCTGCGCCGCGCGGACGTCGGCGCGGAGACGACCACCGGTGAAGATCGGCTGACTGGCCGTCAGGCCGAACGTGAAGTTGTATTGGGAGGCGAAGATCCGGGTGATGGGATTGTCGGCGGCCGACGTCGTGTCGCGCCCACCGCCCGTTCCGTTGTCGGCGCCAGACGCGCTACTGCGCGACGCAATCGCCGCAAACTGATTCTGCAGCTGCCTCTGCCAGTTGAGCGTCGTGTTGACTTGCGGCAACAGCGCCGCGCGCCGCTGGCCAACCTGACCGCGTGCGCGCTGCTCGCCGGCACGCGCGATACCGACACTTTCACTGCTGCCCGTGGCGAGCCGCAGCGCGTCGGCCAGCGACAGCGGTGTTGGTGCGTGCGGCGCCTGCCCCGACAGCACGCCGGCTACCATCAGGTTCGCAATTCCGGCGAGAGGCAGGGCCACACCCCACCGGCGGGCACGAGAGAGAGCCATCATTCGGAGCCCACGGCTGAAGGCGAAACGGAAGACGAGTGGTCGCGGTCGGATTCAGCAACCGTCGCGAGGCTGCAGGAAACCCCGAGGCCGCGAAGAAAGAACCGTACGTAGGAGCGCAGGCTGACGTCGACCGGCTCCGGGAACATCTCCGGCATCAGATCGCGATTCATGCCATCGGCAAAGATGGCACCCATGAGCATCGTGACGGCCGCCGACTGGTTGGCCATGCTCGACGTCGTGTGGTCGTCGACGAAGCCCATGGCGTGCAGACTGCCGACGTAGGCGCGTAGCTGCGAGGTCGCACTGTTGGGGCCTTTGGTGGCGCAGGGGTGCAGATCAGGATGCTCCTGCAAATCGGAGACGAGCTGTCGGATGAACGGGCGCTGGGCGCACATTTCGGCGTGATGAGCGCGCACCCAGCCTTCGAGCTCCGCCGCCGGATCACGCGGGGCCGCCGGGAGGGTCATCCCCTCCTTGGGCTCGGTGAGATGCAGCATCATCTGCTGGAGCAGGGCGTCCTTGGCGCCGAAGTGGCGGAACAGCGTCACCTCGTTCACCCCGGCCTCCTCGGCGATGCGCTTGGTCGTCGACCCGCGCCACCCGTGTTGGGCATAGACGCGGGCCGCCGCCTGCAGGATGCGATGTCGGTGGTCGTCGGTCATACGCCCGAAGGATATGCAAGCACATGCTTGCAGGCAAGTGGGTACTTACACTCACCATGGCTAAACAACGTTAGGCGGCACAACGAAAACGAGACCGATCTGGTTTCGGCGGCCGCGCGGGCGGCCTCGGCCGTACGGCGTCGTCGGGCAACGAAGGCGTTGGCAGGGCGCCGCCGCGCGCCCTATTGTTCCTCTGGAGACGGGACGCGCTCGCACTCCGCTGGCGCCCCTCGCTCGCATGTCCCCGAGACACTGGAGCGTCCGTGACCGGCTTTGTCGAACTCGCCCGCGCGGCGCATGCCGCGCGTCAGGCTCGCCCGCAGGTACCGCTGGCTCTCGCGACGCTCGTTCAGGTAGACGGGTCATCGTACCGGCAGCCTGGGGCGCGGCTGCTCGTGGACGCGGAAGGTCGGGTGCTGGCGGGCGCCGTCAGCGGAGGCTGTCTCGAGGGTGATGTGGCCGCACGTGCCGCCGACGTCTGTGCCAGCGGACGCGCCGCGCGGTTCATGTACGACCTGCATGCCGACCTCGAAAGCATCTGGGGCTTTGGCGCTCGCTGCGACGGCGTTGCACACCTGTTGCTCGAGCCGCTGACGGACTGGCGCTGGATGGCGCAGGCAGAAGCCGTGCGCGCGCGCCGCCAGGGTGGGGCCGTCGTCACCGTGCTCGATGCGGCGAGTGGCGGCGCCACTTGTGCGCTGCTCGACGGCGTGGCGTCCCCCGGCAAGTGGCACGTGCTGCACGACGACGCGAGGCTCGTCTCTACCGATGAATTGGCACCCTTGGCCCGCGCGGCAATGCGCACCGGGCACGCCCTGCACGAGGCGGTCACCGAAGACATCACCGTCTTGATCGAACCGTTGGTGGCGCCCGTGGCGCTGCATTGCGTGGGTGCCGGCCGCAGCGCCGAGGCCTTTGCGCGCATCGCACAGACACTGGGGTGGCAGGTCACGGTGCTCGATCATCGCCCTGCACTGCTCGACAGCATTGACGTCCCCGATGGGATCGCACGACGCCATGTGCGCCAGCTCGAGGCCGTGCCGCATGCGCTGACGGAACTGCCGCACGATGGCCGGACCGCGGTGGCGTTGTTGTCGCACATCTTCGATGTCGATAGCGCGTGGCTCACATCGACCCTGCCGCTCCCCGTTGGGTACGTAGGCGTCCTTGGCTCCCGCAAGCGTGCGGGGCAGCTGCTCGTGCACGCCGAGGCCGCGCTGCTCGCGCTCGGCACACCGCTCAGTGCGCGTATGCGTCACAAGCTGCATGCCCCCATCGGTCTCGATTTGGGGGGCGAAAGTCCGGCATCCATTGCGCTGGCAGCCATCGGCGAAATCGAGGCGGTCATGAACGGACGCCCCGCCGGATTCTTGCGCGAGCGCCAGAGTCCGATACACGCTCGCACACCAACGCCGCAACTGCTGGCACGCGACATTGCGCCCGTCGTGCCGGATGCCCCGCTGCGCTGCGACGTCCCGGAGCCTCCGGAGCACTGAGGCGTGCCGACAGAGACGGGCGTGGCCGGCGTGCTGCTCGCCGCCGGTGCGTCACGACGGTTGGGGGAGCCCAAGCAATTGTTGCGGGATGCCACCGGGACGACGGCGGTCGTGCGCATGTCTCGTGCACTCCACGAGGCTGGCTGTGAGACGGTGGTCGTCGTACTGGGCGCTGAGGCGGCGCGCGTACGAGATGCGCTCGATGGCGAGACGGTCCACTTGGTGGAGAACCACGCGTGGGCCGACGGCATGGGCCGTTCCATTGCGGTCGGCGTGGAAACCGTACGCGGTCTCGCGCCCGCCGCCGCCGCCGTGCTCCTCGTGGCGTGCGACATGCCGTCGGTATCGGCGGCGCACCTGCGCACCCTGTGTGCACGCGCCGAGTACGCACGCCGGGTGGCGTCGTTGTACACGCGAGCGGATGGCGTGCACGTTCGCGGGATTCCCGCCGTGTTGCCCCGCGCGGATTGGCCGTGGCTCGAACAGCTTGCGGGAGATCAGGGCGCGCGACACGTTCTGCAGCACGCCGATACGCTGACCGAGTTTCTCCCTGACGGTGCCTTCGATTTGGATACCCCCGCCGACGTGCAACGGTGGCGACACGCGCAGGGACCTGCCGCACCACCTCGTTCGTCGTAACCCTACACGCCTTTCTCGAAATTCGCATGTCGTCGATGGCGCAGTTGGTCCTCATGGACCTCACGGCGGAGTTTGCCGGCACGCGTCGTATGCTCGAGCAACTCCCCGTTGAGCGACGTGATTTCACGCCGCACGCGAAGAGTTGGCCATTGGGCCAATTGGCCAATCACCTGCTCGACCCGCCGCTGTGGGGCATCGGGACATGCACCACCACCGAACTCGCTTTGGATGCCCCCATGCCGGCCAAGGCGGACCCCCAGTCGGTCGAGGAGTTCCTGGCCGTCTGGGATGCACGCGTCGCGGAGTTTTCCAACGTGCTCGCCGCGATGACCGACGATTCGCTGCAAGAGACCTGGCAAGCGACCGCGGGCGGTCATGTGGTCATGAGCATGCCGCGCATTGCCGTGCTACGCACGATGGTCCTCAATCACATGATTCATCATCGCGCGCAGCTGACGATGTATTATCGCCTGCTCGATGTGCCGGTGCCGGGATTGTACGGGCCGTCGGCCGACGAGCGCTGACCTGCGCGCGGGACGCCCCAGCGGCGCCTCGCCGAACGGGGACCATCGGTGCGCGATGGTCCCCGTTGTCGTGGTGCACTACCTCAAAATGCTCTTCGTCAGATGCCGTCCGGCGGCAGCTCTGGCCCCGCCGGTGGCACCATGTCGCGGCGGCGAGTGCGGTTCGCGCCCATCGGGGGCTGTCCCATGCCTGGGGCACCCATGCCTTGGCCGCGCATCCTGCGGGCGCCCATGCCGGGGCCGAGCTGTCCACGCGGTCCCAGTCCGCGACCCATGCCACGCCCGCCCTGCCCGCGGCCATACGGGCCACGCCCTCGCCGCGCCTTCCCACCGCGCTGCTGGCGGAGATTGTCGAGTGTCGTCTTCTGCGTTGTGGTGAGCACGGCACGCGCCTCCTGACGCTGCCGCAACGCGACCATCATCTGCTCGTTCCGCAAGGCACTGAGGCGATCGAGGGCCGTACGAGCCTTCGCGAGATTGCCGTCGCCCTGCATGGCGTCCATGAGGTCGGCCTGCGCCCGCAACCGGTCGGATGCGTTCGGCTTCGGGGACGGGCGGTTCTGCAGCGCTTCGAGCGTCTTGACTTGATCGTCCGTAAGGCTGAGCCGACTCCGCATGCGGAGCAGCATCGCCGCCGGATTCCCGCGCAGTCTGCCCGTGGCCTGCGCGGCGTCGCCGCGTGTCGTTCCGGGGGCGCCGCCCTGTGTGCCACGCGGACGGGCACCACCCGGTCCGCCGGGCCCCTGTGCTGCCGCACCACTGGAGAATGCCAATCCCGCCACCGCCGCGGCGAGAAACAGATGGGAACGGATATTTGCCATGAGACCTTCCGGTTGAGTGCAGCGGTCGCCCGCACGGCGCCCGCCTCACCCTCTTGGACGACATTCCGGACCGGGTGTTAATGACCGGGGCGGTGCCGCAGCGACCACAACATCCCACGCGGCTGCTGCGTCTACAGTGGACGGCGGGTGCGCCGGGCTGCACTGTCTGAGTGTAGCGGGGTGCGCAGGGCGGATGCACCGTTTGCCCGATCGCGGTGTCCAATGGTTTGGTTGTTCCCTTCACCAGCTGAGCACACGTGGGATCCTGGCTCGACACGATTGGCACGTGGCTCTTCAAGTATCCCCCGCGCGCCTTTGCCCGCGGGGAGATCGTCGTGGCGCCCGTGTTTCCCGTGGTCCTGCTCTCGGCCACGGCGATGGCCTTCGTGCTGTTCGTACTCTTCACGCACAGTCGGCTGCGCACCCTCCCGCGCCGCGATCGCGCCGTACTCGGTGCGCTGCGCCTGGCGGCGTTGCTTGTCGTGGTTGCTTGTCTGTTTCGTCCGGGGCTCGTGACCGCCGCCGCAGTGCCGCAGCGCAATGTGCTCGCGGTGCTCTACGACGATTCACGCAGCATGCGCATTGCCGATGCCGACAGCCGCACACGGCTCGCGGCGGTCCAGCGCACCTTTGCCGACAGTAGCGCGCTCATGCGATCGCTGGCCACGCGCTTCGCCTTGCGTCGCTTCCGTTTCGCCGCTGGGGCGACGCCGGTGCGCAGCGCTGGTGAGGTGCAAGCCACCGGCACGCGCTCGGACCTCGCGCAAGCACTGCAGGACGCCCGCGACGACCTCGAAGGGATGCCCCTCGCCGGTGTCGTTCTGGTCTCCGACGGTGCAGATAACGGCACCGCATCATTGGACGACGCGCTGCTGGCGCTGCGCGCGCGGCGCGTTCCGGTGTACACGGTTGGCGTGGGGCGCGAGCGATTTGATCGCGACATCGCCATCGAGCGAGTGCAGGCACCGCGACGGATGCTGTCCGGTGCGGCCGGTGTGGTCGAAGTCGATGTTCGCGTGCGTGGTCTTGGGCGTAACGCCGTGCCGCTCACCCTTGAAGCCGACGGGCGCGTCGTCGCCACCGAAACCGTCGCGCCGCCCGCGCGCGGTGATCTCACGACCGTGCGCGTACGTGTTCCGCCTTTGCCGGTGGGCGTGCATCGGCTCGCGGTGCGGGTCGCGCCGCTTGCCAGCGAAATCGTCACGCAAAACAACGAATGGCAGACGAGCCTCGACGTGCGCGGCGGTCCCGATCGGGTACTGTACGTCGAAGGCGAACCGCGACCGGAGTTTGCCTTTCTGCGTCGCGCCGTGAACGACGACAGCGCGGTCGTCGTGGTGGGCCTCATGCGCAGCGCCGACAAGAAGTACCTGCGACTTGGCGTGCGCGACAGCCTCGAACTGCTCAACGGCTTCCCCACCACGCGCGACGAACTGTTCGCCTATCGCGCCATCATTCTCGGGAGTGTCGAAGCGGCGTTCTTCACCGGCGATCAGCTGCGCATGCTCGCCGACTTCGTGAGCGTGCGCGGCGGCGCCCTGCTCGTCCTGGGCGGACGCGCGTCGCTGGCGGAAGGCGGCTTTGCCGGGACGCCGCTCTCCGATGTGCTGCCGCTCACGGTCGCGCGCGGCGAGGTGAATGCCGATGGCCCCGCCACGGAGGTGCAGCTGCGCCCCACACGTGCTGGTGAGGTGCACCCGGCGTTGCAGTTGCGGGAATCGCTCACGGGCTCGCGGCAGCGTTGGGATTCACTGCCGTCGTTGACGATCGTGAACCGCCTCGGCGCACTGCGCGCCGGCGCGACCATGCTGTTGAGTGGTCGGAGCACGGATGGACGCAGCGACATCCCGATTCTGTCGTGGCAGCGCTATGGCCGAGGCATGAGTGCCGTGTTCGGCGTACAGGATTCCTGGCTCTGGCGCATGGACGTCAATACGCCCGTCGAAGACCGCACGCACCAGACGTTCTGGCGCCAGATGATCCGCTGGCTTGTCGATGATGTGCCGGCGCCGTTTGCCGTCACGGCAACACCGGCGCGAGTGGCCCCGGGGGAACCGGTGGTGTTGCGTGCACAGGTCGCCACCGCGGAGTTCGTCGATGTCAACGACGCCACCGTCTCGGCAACGGTGACGAGCCCCACGGGCACGAGCGAGCTGCTCTCGCTGGAGTGGTCGCTGCGTGACGACGGCAGCTACAGTGCCACGTTTACGCCGCGCGACACGGGTCGGTACACCGTCGATGCGCTCGCGCGAACCGGCCGCGATTCGGTGCAGACGGTCACGACCACGGTGCTCGTTGACGAGCGTGGCGCCGATGTGGCGCAGGCCGAGCTGCGCACACCGCTGCTGCGCCGTATCGCCGACGAAACCGGCGGGCGCTACTACCCGCTCGACGACGCGGCGCGACTCGCCGACGATGCCACCTTCACCAACGCCGGCGTGACGGCACGCGAAGCGAAGGATCTCTGGGATATGCCGGCGGTATTCCTCCTGTTGGCGGTCATGCTGATCGCGGAATGGGGTTACCGTCGGTGGAGGGGATTGGCATGAGCATCGTGCGTGGCGTCCGGCTTTCGTGGGTGACGGCGTCGCTGCTGTTCAGCACAGCGGCGCCGGCTATGGCGCAGCGTACTCACGCGCTCGTCGTCGCCGGGCTGTCCGGCGATCCGGCGTTTCGCACCCGCTTCACCAACGCGGTGACGGCCACACGCACTGCGGCGACTCAGCGGTGGGGCGTTGCCGATTCCAGTCTCATCGTACTGACCGAAGACTCTACGACGTTCAACGGGCGCTCGACAAAGGAGAACATCGGTACGGCGTTCGCCACCCTCTCCAAGCGTGTAGCTCCAGGCGACGTCTTACTGGTGTTGCTGCTGGGGCATGGCAGTGGCGAAGGCGCCGGCTCCAAGGTGAACCTGCCAGGCCCCGATGCGACGGCCGCCGAGTACGCGAGTTGGCTGGCGCCGTTTGCCAGGCAGCAAGTGGTGTTCGTCAACGCGGCCACGGGCAGTGGCGACTTCGTGCCCGTGATTGCCGCTCCCGGACGGGTCGTGGTAACGGCGACACGGTCGGCGGTGGAAAAGAACGATGCCGAATTCCTGCAGTTCTTCACGCGCGCGCTGACGAGTGACGACGCCGATGCCGACAAGGATGGTCGACTCTCGGTGCTCGAAGCATTCCGCTTTGCCCGGACCGAAGTCGCGAAATCGTACGAGGCCGGCAATCGGATGCTCACCGAACATGCCGTGCTGAGTGACTCGGTCATTGCGGCGCGCATTGCCTTCGGCAAGCGTGGCAGTTCGACCAATCCGAAAGTCGCCGCGCTGATGGCGGAACGGCAGGCACTGGAGTCGCAGGTGGCGGCGTTGCGCACGCGCAAATCCACCATGGACGCCGCCGCCTACGAGACCGAGTTGGAGCGCCTGCTGCTGGCGCTCGCCGAGAAGTCGGCGGCCATCAAGGCAGCAGGCGGCAGCCAGTGATGCGCCGACCTGTACGTTCGCGGGGGCTCGCGCTCGCCACCGCACTCGCTACCGCGCTCGCTATCTCGCTCACGGCCGGCGTTGCCGCAGCGCAACCCGCTGCACGCGCGGATCGTTTCGAAGGCGACGTCGCTGCCGCCGAGGCGCTGGCACGACGCGGCGCGCATGCCGATGCCGCGCAGCGCGCCCGTCGCGTTACGGCGGACTATGAACAGCAGGGCGCGCGCAGCAGCAGCGAATACAACTCCACCGGCCGCGCCTACGTGTTGCTCGGCACGGGCAATGCCGGTGCGGTGCGGGCGGCGCTCTCGGCCTTTGACCGCGCGGTGAAGGCCGACTCGTCGAACCTCGACGCACAGCGGCGCATCGGCGCGCTTTTCCTGGACAAGTACAACGCCCCCGAAGCACGCGCGTCGTACGAAGCGGTGCTGAAACGCGCCCCGAACGATGTGGACGCGTTGTTGGGGTTGGCGCAGGTGGAAGAGTTCGAAGGCAAGGGCACGGCGCTCGTAACCGCACGACGTGCGCTGGCGATCGCCCCACAGCATGCGGGGGTGCTGGCGTATGTCGCTCGCCTGCACCTCGATGCGGAAACGTTCGACTCGGCACGGACGACCGCGCAGCGCGCCATCGCGGCCGACAGCGGCTCGATCGACGCGTGGTCCGTGCTTGGCGCACACGCGTGGCTGAGCGGCGACTCTTCCACCTATCGGCGAGCCCTGCAGGCAGCCACTGCGCTTCAGCCGCAGCCGAGTGCCTTCTACACGGCACTGGCCGAAGCGGCTGGCAGACAGCGGCGCTATTCGGAGTCGGTGCAGCTGGCGCAGCTGGCCGTGCGCTACGACAGCAGCTCCACCAAGGCGTTAGGTGTGCTTGGCACAACCCAACTGCGGGTGGGGCAAATGTCCGAGGGGCGTGCTGCGGTGGAGCGGGCCTTTGCACTCGATCCGTTCAACCTATGGCACAAGAATACGCTCGATCTGCTGGACAAGATGCGGAGCTTTCGCACCGTCGCGCGCGGGCGCTTCGAAGTGGTCGCGCCGGTTGACGACGCCGAACTACTGGCGATGTACATCATCCCATTGCTCGAGCGTGCGTACGATTCGTTGTCGGTTCGCTATATGTACAAAGCACCGACACCGGTGCGCCTCGAGTTCTTCCGGCAACACGCCGACTTCTCGGTTCGGACCGTCGGGTTGGTAGGGCTTGGTGCTTTGGGGGTGAGCTTTGGGAGTCTGCTGGCGATGGACACCCCCAATGCGCGCGAACGCGGCACCTTCAACTGGGGGAGCACGGCGTGGCACGAACTCACGCACGCGTTCACTCTGGGGGCTTCGGCCCACCGCGTACCGAGGTGGCTCTCCGAGGGGCTGTCAGTGCACGAGGAACGGCGCGCCAATAGTGGGTGGGGAGCGCGCACGACGCTGCCGTGGATTCTGGCCTACAGGAACGGACGCTTGCGCCCCATCAGCCAGCTCACCGATGGCTTCATGCGGCCGCGGTATCCCGAAGAGACCTCGTTCAGCTATTACCACGCCTCCCTGTTCTGCGAGTGGGTGGAGCGCACGAAAGGGGCGGCTGCGTTGCCGGCGCTGCTGGTCGCGTATCGTGATGGCCTCGACACGCCCGCCGTGATGCAGCGCGTACTGGGTTTGACCATGCCACAAGTCGACGCGCAGTTCGATCTGTGGCTCAAACAGCGCTTCGCGCAGGAGCTCGACGCCGTGGCATCGAGTGCGCCGGGCGACAGCAGTGGCGGCACCTTCGTACAGACGATGCGACGTGCCGCGGAACTGGTCGATTCGCCGCGCGAGGCGCAGCGCGACTCGGCGCGGGCATTGCTCGAGCGGGCGCGTCGGGCCTTCCCTTCGTACGCCGGCGATGACGGCCCCGCATGGTACCTCACGCGCGTGGCATTGTCGGTGCACGATACCGCGTTGGCGTTGCAGATGATCGAGCAGGTCACCGATCGCGATGAAACCGCCTATGCCGCGAATAAGCTCGAAGCGGAACTCCGCGAACGTCGCGGTGATCTCACCGGGGCGACCGCGGCGCTGGAGCGCATGATCTGGGTGTGGCCGTACGTTGCCGGCGATCACGAGGCACTGGCCGTTCTGGCGGGCAAGCAGGGAGATCACGTGCGTGCCGTTCGCGAGCGGCGCGCGGTGATTGCGCTGCGCCCGCCCGATCTCACCGAGGCGCGGTACGAGCTGGCGCGTGCGCTGGCCGCCGGCGGCGACATTCCGGGCGCGCGCCGGGAGCTGTTGAGCATTCTCGAAGACGCGCCGAGCTACGAGAACGCGCAGCTGTTGCTGCTCGAACTGCGCAAACGCGGCGGTGGCGCATGAGAACTACAATGCGTCGTGTGCTGTTGGCGAGCGTATACCTCTCAGGCGTGCTGGGTGCGTCGACTGCTCAGGCGCAGCGCCGGCGAGCGCCCGAGTTCGAACCGAACGTTGCGTACGACGGGCGGTTCACGTGGGTGCGGGTGAAGTACATGCTACCCGACTTGAGCAGCGGCAGCGGCTTCCGCGGCGGTCGCGACCTGCCATGGTCGCACGACTATCCGCGCGGCGAACGGAACTTCACCAAGATCCTGAGCACGCTGTCCACGGCCCGCGTTCGGCTGGGATCGAGCAACATCCTCACGCTCGACGATCCGGAGCTGGGCAAGTTCCCGGTGGCGTACATGGCCGAACCGGGTTTCTGGCGTCCGAACGACAAGGAAGTGCTCGGGCTGCGGAATTATCTCGCCAAAGGCGGCTTCATCCTCTTCGATGACTTTGCCGGACAGCACTGGCTCAACTTCGAGAGTCAGATGCGGCGGGTGCTGCCGAATGCGCGGGCCATCCCGCTGGACGTCACGCATCCGGTGTTCGATGCGTTCTACAAGGTGAAGACGCTTGCGTACACGCATCCGTACTACGGGCTCAAGTCGGAGTTCTACGGTTTCTTCGAGGACAACGACCCCAAGAAGCGGTTGCTGGCGATCGCGAATTACAACAACGACCTGTCCGAGATGTGGGAGTTCTCCGACGAGGGGATGTTTCCCGTGGACCAGTCGAACGAAGCGTACAAGCTGGGCGTGAACTACATCATCTACGCGTTGACGCGTTGACCTTTCCCCCCTCCGAGGACCTGCGTGACTGCTCCCTTCAATGAACTGGACCGCCTCGACGACGCGGCGCTGGCCGACCGCCTCCAGGGTGCGGGGCAGCGTATTGCCAGCGAACTCCGCAAGGTGATCGTCGGGCAGGACGCGGTGGTGGAACAGGCGCTGGTGGCGCTGTTCGCGGGTGGCAACTGTCTGCTCGTTGGCGTGCCGGGATTGGCAAAGACGCTGCTTATCTCGACGCTTGCGCGTGCGCTCGATCTCAAGTTTGCGCGCATCCAGTTCACCCCCGACCTCATGCCCAGTGATGTCACGGGCACCGACGTCATTCAGGATGATCCGGCCACGGGGCAGCGGCGTCTGGCGTTCATGCCGGGACCGGTGTTCGCCAACGTGCTGCTGGCCGACGAGATCAACCGCACGCCGCCCAAGACGCAGGCGGCGCTGCTCGAGGCCATGCAAGAGCGGCGCGTTACCGTCCAAGGGCGCACCTACGAGCTCGACAAGCCGTTCTTCGTGTTTGCGACACAGAACCCCATCGAGCTCGAAGGCACGTATCCACTGCCAGAAGCGCAGCTCGACCGCTTCATGCTCGAGGTCATGCTCGACTACCTGCCGGAAGAAGACGAAGTCGCCGTCGTCAAAGCGACGACGGCGCTGCCTCCCGAGGCCGTGCAGCCGGTGGTGTCGAAGGAGGAGATTCTCGCGTATCAACGCGTGGTGCGCCGGCTGCCCATTGCCGATGCGGTCACACGCTATGCGGTGAAGCTCGTGCGCTGCACACGCCCCACCGACGTGGGAAGCCCTGACTACGTGAAGCAGTATGTGAGCTACGGCGCATCCGTACGCGCTGCACAAGCGCTGGTGTTGGGCGCGAAGGCGCGGGCGCTGCTGCAGGGGCGCGCCAGCGCCAGCTTCGATGACGTGAAGGCCCTCGCGCGCCCGGTGCTGCGTCACCGTGTGCTGGTGAACTTTCAGGCGCAGTCGGAGAAGGTCACCACCGACAGCATGGTGGCGCGCCTGCTCGAAGCGGTGTCCGTGCCCAAGTCTTCGCTCTGACCGGTATCTCCTGTGTCTGCTGCTCCGGCTGCGTTTCTCGACCCCGCGCTGCTCGCGAAGATCTCCGATCTCGCGCTGTTGGCGCGTACCGTCGTGGACGGCTTCATGCACGGTCAGCATCGTTCCCTCCGTAAGGGTTCGTCGCTCGACTTTGCGGAGCATCGGTCGTATCAGCCGGGAGACGACCTGCGGCGCATCGACTGGCGCGTGTACGGCCGCACCGACCGGTTTTTTATCAAGGAGTACGACGCCGACACCAATGCGAGCGTGCTCTTCGCGGTTGACACGTCGGGGAGCATGAACTACGGCAGCGGCGCGGTCACGAAGTTCGCGTACGCGCGCATGCTTACCGCCAGCCTGGCGTGGCTCTCCAAAACGCAGGGGGATCGCGTTGGACTGGCGACGTTCACGCAGGAGCTCGTCGACGTCATTCCGCCGTCGGTGCGGCATCTGCAGCGCCTACTGCACACGCTGGCGGCGACCAAGGCCGGCGGGCCGAGCCAGCTGATTACATCGCTCGAGAAGGTGGGGCTGCTCTCACAGCGTGCCGGCATCCTGGTGCTGGTGAGCGACTGTTACGAGCAGCCCGACGCGGTCGGACGCGCCGTCGATGCCCTGCGCATGCACGGGCACGATGTCATCGTATTCCATGTGGTCGATCCGAGCGAACGCGACCTGCCCGGCGACGACGATACGACGTTTGAAGATGCCGAGACCGGCGCGCTGCTCCCGCTCAAGCCAGCGGCCTTGCGCGACAAGTACAAGGCACTCGTTACGGCACATCATGAGGCGCTGCAATCGCGCTTCACTGCGGCCGGCGCCGACTACGTGCGTCTCGATACCAGCGAGCCGCTCGATCGCGCGCTGCACAGCTATCTCGATGCGCGGCTGTCGCGCAGCCGGGTGCGCTGACGATGAGCTTCCTCCTCCCGGCGTTTCTCGCCGCCATGGCGGCCTTGGCTGTGCCGCTGCTGCTGCACTTGCGCCATCGTGACCGCGACAAGCCGCAGCTGTTCCCATCGTTGATGTTTCTCGAGAAGCTCACCATCCGCACCGAGCAGCGGCAGCGGGTGAGCGACTGGCCGCTCTTGCTGCTGCGTCTCGCGGCACTGGCGCTGCTCGTCTTTGCCTTCTCACGCCCACTCTTCCGTTCGCAGCGTCCGAATGCGGGCGATGCCCGCAGCCGCGCTGTGGTCGTGCTCGTCGATCGTTCACTGAGCATGGGCTACGAAGGGACCTGGGCCCGCGCCCTCGATTCGGCACGCGCCGTTATCACGACCCTTGGCGGCCACGATCGCATCGCCATCGTGGCGTACGACGACATGGCGGAAACGCGTCAACGTCTGACCACCGACAGAGCTGCAGCCGCCGCCTCGCTGGCGAGTCTGTCACCGCGCGCGCGCGGTACCCGCCTGGCGCCGGCACTGCGTGTGGCACGGCAGCTGTTGCTTGATGCACCGTTTGCCGCGGCGCAGATCGTCGTCATTTCCGACCTGCAACGGTCCGGCGCAGTCGGGGTTGCCGGCGTAGAACTCCCGACCGGCGTGTCGGTGCGTGGCATTGCCGTTGGTCCGGAGCTGTGGGAGAACAGCACGGTACACGCCGTTGATGCACGGCGCGTGGTGAGCGGAGACAGGACTCTGCTTGCGGTGAAGGCGCGCCTGCAGCGCCACGGGGGGACGGCGCCGCAGGAGCGGACCGTGCGCCTCGTGCTCAATGGACGCGAAGCCGCCACGCAGCAGGTCACGTTGGCGGCAACCGGCGAAACGGTCGTCACGTTTGCGCCCGTGCCGGCACCGGCGGGTGCGGTGGCGGTGCAACTCTCGCTTTCGCCGGATGCGCTCGCGGCAGACGACACACTGGTGGCCGTCGTGCCCCGCGACGATGACCTGCGGGTGTCGCTCATCAATGGCGGGCCACAAACGCTGTTCGTGGAGCGCGCGCTCGACATCGGACGCGCGCCGTCGGTCCAGCTGACGCGTGAGGCGGGCGCAACGGCGCCATCGGCGCGCACAGGTGTCATGGTGTTTTGGGACGCGCTGCCTGGGAGCAGCATTACCCCCTGGCTCGAAGCTGGCGGCGGTGCGGTGGTCGTGATTGGTCGCCGTCTTGGGGCACGCCGCGGTAGTCTGTCGCCGCTCATTCCGGCAACGGTGGCCGGCAGCGCGGACCGGATGAGTGATCGCGGCGGCACGCTGCGCGATGTGCGCACGGAGCATCCGCTCTTCGCCCCCTTTCGTGAGGTTCCCGATGCACTCGGCGCGGTCCGTCTCTTCCGGTACGCGCGGCTCGACGCAGCGCCCGAAGGCGATGTGCTCGCGCGCTTCGATGATGGACTTCCCGCAGTGGTTGAGCGGCGTGTGGGTCAGGGGCGGGTGCTCGTACTGGCACTGCCGCTCGACAACGATGCTGGAGACTTCCCGCTGCAGCCCGCGTTTCTGCCGTTCGTACGCCAGCTGGTCATGCACGCCTCGGGGCGTGACGCAACGCCGCTCTGGCGTACCACGGGTGAGCGCTGGGCGCTCTCCCGTGCCATCGCATCGCCGGTGGTGCAAGCGCCCGACGGATCTCTCATTCGCCCGGTGGCCGATTCGCAGGGCGCCGCGATCCCACTCGCCGATGCCGGCGTGTACCGCGCGTACGCCGAACGTGTCGGTGGCGATGCGGTCAGTCTGCTTGCCGTGAACGTGCCCACGTCGGAGTCGGTGCTCACGCCAATGGACACCGCCGAGCTGTTGCTTGGCGTGCAGACCGGCGCGGACAGCTTGGGTCGCGCCGCCGACGCGCCGCAGTCCGACGAGGAACTCGAACGTCGCCAGTCGCCATGGCGATTGCTGCTGCTGGCCGCGCTGTTGCTGCTGGCCGTGGAAACGTTTGTCGCCACACGCGGTCGCCGTGGCACGGCACGTCGTCTCGTGGCCCAAGCGGGGAGTCAGTCATGAAGCTCACTGTAAGCTGTCCCATGTGCGTTCCCCGCAAGCCGGAGCACCACGCATGAGCCCCGATCGGCAGTTGCTCACCACGTTGGCCGCCCTGCGTCGGCAATGGCGCATGCGGGTACTGCTCGAATCACTCGTTTGGTTGGCCGCCGCGGTCGTGCTGGCCACGTTGGCAGCACTGGTCGTGATGCGACTGACCGACGGAAGCGCCACCGGCCCGGTTATCGCGCGCGCATTCGGTTACCTAGTGGTTGCCGGCGCGCTCGTGTATGGCCTGCTCATGCCGTTGCTCCGTCGCGCCTCGGACGAACGGTTTGCCCTGTACGTCGAGGAGCGGGAACCGTCGCTCAAGCAGGCACTCCTCACCGCGGTGCAGGAAGCGCAGCTCCCGGAACACGAGCGTCCGTCGCCATCGCTGTCGGCACGACTCATGTCACGTGCCGCAACGGCCATTCGCCCGCTCGAGGCACACATGGCGCTGGAACGGCCTCGCATGATACGCGCGGGACAGGCGTTTGCCGGTGTGTCTGCCGGCGCGGCGCTGCTGTTATTGTTCGGACCGCAGGCGGTGCGTGATGTGGCCCGGTTGCTGTTCGTGCCGTACGGCACCGCACAAGCTGCGGTACCGGTGCGCAAGCTGTCGGTGACGCCCGGCAACACCAGTGTCCCACGTGGCGGCGCCATCGAGGTGGAAGCGACACTGATGGGGTTTGCGGCGTCGAACGCGGAGCTCGTGTTCCGGAGCGACAGCGCGGGCGAGTGGCAGCGGTTGCCCATGGCCCCCGATGCGGATTCGTCCCGTTTCGGTTCGCGGTTGTTCGACATCGTGCAACGCACGGAGTACTACGTGGAATCGGCCGAGGTGCGCTCGGCGATCTTCACACTCACGGTGAGCGATCTGCCGGCCGTCTCGCGCGTGTCACTCGACTTGCAGTTTCCGTCCTACAGCGGATTGCCGGCGGAACACATCGAGGATACGGGCGACCTCGCCGCGGTCGTGGGTACCACCGTGGTCGTGCGCGCCCGGGTGACCCGTGCGGTGGCTGGCGGCACGCTCCGCTTCGACGACGGCCGTTCGGTGCGCATGGCGCGCGAGAGCGACACCACCGTCGTAGGGCGCTTCACCGTACAGAAGAGCGGGTTCTACCACGTGGATCTCGCGACGGCCGATGGCACCGTTGTCGCCGGCGGCGTGGAGTATGTCGTCGATGCCATCCCCGACCGCGCGCCGATTGTGCGCATCGAAGAGCCCGGCCGCGACACGAAGGTGAGCAACACCGATGAAGTCACGATTGCCGTGCAGGCGTCGGATGACCTTGGCGTGCGCTCGCTCGAGCTGCGCTATCGCGTCAACGGCGGGGACGAGAAGCGCGTGACGATCGCCGGCGGATCGAGTCGTCCGCGCGACACGCGCGGTGCGCACACGCTCTTTCTCGAGGAGATGTCGCTGCAGCCCGGCGACCTGGTGGCATATCACGCCGTGGCCAAGGATGGTGCGGGGCTCGTGGGGAGCAGTGACGTGTACTTTCTCGAAGTGCGTCCCTTCGGGAAGGACTACCGGCAATCGGACCAGCGCGCGCAGCAGCAACAGCAGGGTGGTGGTGGTCAACCGCAAGGCGATTCCCCCGACGGGTTCGTTGCGCGTCAGCGTGAGGTGGTCGCGGGCACGTTCAACTGGTTGCGTGACAGTGCGGCCACCAATGCCAAGCAGCGTCGCGAGAACATGACGACGCTGGCGATCGCCGAAGGGCGCCTGCGCGAGGATGTCGACCAGCTGGTGAAGCGACTGGCCGAGCGCGGCGTGGCGGCGCAGGATACGAACTTCGCCAAGATCCGCGCGGAGCTGCAGCAGGCCACCGTGGAGCTCAAGAGTGCCGAGGAGCAACTGGGGCGGGTGCGCGGAAACGACGCGCTGGGGCCGGAGCAGCGCGCGCTGCAACGGTTGCAGCGTGCCGAAGCGCTCTATCGCGATGTGCAGGTGCAGATGGGCGGCGGTGGTGGTGGCGGCGGAGGCGGCGGGGGTGGCCAGCAGCGCGCCGAGGATCTGGCTGACTTGTTCGAATTGCAGAACGACAAGCAGCGCAATCAGTACGAGACGGTACAACAGCAGCGCGCGCAGGACGGCGTTCAGCCGCAGGTGGACGAGACGCTCGACCGGTTGCGTCAACTGGCGAGTCGCCAGCAGCAGGAGAACGAGCGGATGCAGCGTATGGCGGAAGCCATGCGGCAGCGACTGGCGCAGGACGGCGGCGCATCGGGTTCGTCGGCCGGTGGTGCGTCGTCTGGCGGTGCTTCAGCCGGAGCGGCGGGGCGTTCGACTTCGGGGAGCCCGAGCGGCGGCAACAATGCGAGCGGTGCACAGCGTGATCTCGCGCGGCAGGCGGAAGAAGAGGCGCGTCGTCTCGAGCGGTTGGCGCGCGAGGAGAACAATCCGGAGTTGCAGCGTGCCGCGCAGCAGTTGCAGCAGGCGGCCGACAACATGCGCCGCGCCGCAACCGGGTCGTCAGCGCAGGGCAGCGCGGCGCTCGAGGAGTTGAACAGAGCGGCGCGCAATCTGGAAGGCGCACGAGCGTCTGGCACCACGCGTGGCATTCAGGAGCTCGCTGACAAGGCGCGCGATCTCGAAGCGCGTCAGCAGCAGATTGCGGAAAGCGTGAAGGAGATGCAGGGCGTATCGGCCGGCGAGCGCGCGCAGCGTCAGCAACAGCTGACGCAGCAGAAGGACCAGCTCAGTGCCGACGTGCGTCAGCTGGAGAGTGCTGCCGATCGTCTGTCGCGCGCAGCGCGCCGCGAGCAGCCCAAAGCCGCCGGCCAGGTCGCCGGCGCCGCCGACGCCATTCGCGAAACCCGGCTTGCAGACAAGATCGACTTCTCCAAGCAGGTCGCGCGGAGCGGAAGCGCGGAGTACGCCGAGGCATTCGAGAATCAGATTGGCGAAAATCTGCGCGACGTATCGGAACGCTTGCGTAACGCGTCCGGGGCGCTGCAGGGCGAACCGGCATCACGCGGGCAGGAACGGACCCTCGAGCGCACGCGTGATCTCGTGTCGGGGATGGAATCGCTGCGCGAACGCGTAGGGCAACGTGCGCAGGAGCAGCAGGGCCAGCAAGGCCAGCAAGGCCAGCAGGGCCAGCAAGGCCAGCAGGGCCAGCAAGGTCAGCAGGGCCAGCAAGGTCAGCAGGGCCAGCAAGGCCAGCAGGGCCAGCAGCAAGGCGGCGCACGCGGCGGGGCGGCGCAAGGCGCCGCACGTCCCGGCGGCCAGCCTGGCAATCAGATGGGACGTGGTGGCGGTGCGCTGCCTACGGGGGTCACGCGCGCCGACGCGGAGCAGTTCGCACGCGAAATGCGCATGCGTAGGCAGAGCGCCGAAGAAGTGCGCCGCGAAGCCGCCGCGCAGGGTGTTGGCACCCAGGACCTCGATCGCGCCATTCAGGCGATGCGCGAATTCGAGAACAGCGAAGCGTTTGGTGATCCCAAGGGAATCGAACAACTGCAAAGCGCGATGCTGGAGCGTCTCAAGGACTTCGAGTTCTCCCTCTACCGCGCCGTGGCGGGCAGTGCGGACGGTCGTCCCGCTGTTGGCGCGCGGTCGAGTGCGCCTGCGGAATACCGCCAGATGGTCGAGGAGTACTACCGCTCACTGGCAGGCGGAAAGAAACGGGCGCCGTAAGCAGGTATCCCTGCGCTCCTGCTGTCTGTGTGGCTGCCGTCTGCTGTCTCGGCGCGATGCGGCGGGAACGCGCCGAGAACGCAGACGGCAGCCACACAGACGGCAGGGGCGCAAGAACGGTGGCGGCCTATCCCTCGCTCGCCGCCCACAGCGTGCGCGTTACGCTCAACAACACCACGCCGCTCGCCACGAACACGCCCGTCAGGATCCACGCGTCCGCCACGCGCGACGGATCGCCCGACGCATACAGGAAGTTGCCGATCGCGAAGAGCGACGACCAGATCACGATGCAGCCGGAGAGCCAGCCGATCATCGACGCGCCGATGCGATTCTCGTCGGCGACTTCGCGATCGCTAATCCCCGCTTCAGCGCGTTGCGCGGTCCATCCCGGCCCGGCGGGTTTCACCTTGCGCACGAAGCTGAGCAGCGTCGCCTGGTCGGTCTGCGGACCCACGAAGGCGGTGATGAGCCACGCCAACGTCGTGATGCCCACCTGCACGATCGTCGTCGTCGCGAAGTCGGCCCCGGGCATGAGACGTGGCACGGCGAGCGACGTGACCAGCGAGACGACCATGGCCACGATTTCGCACCACGCCGAGACGCGCCACCAGAACCACCGCGCGATGTACAGCAGCCCTGTCCCCGCTCCGATGGAGAGCAACACCTGAAACGCCTGCTGCGCGGAGCTCATCGTGAGACTCAGGAGCGCTGCAACAACGTACAGCACGACCGTCGAGAGGCGACCGGCATTCACGTAGTGCGAGTCCGGCGCATGCTTGCGGACAAAGCGGCGATAGAAGTCGTGCACCAGATACGACGACCCCCAGTTGAGGTGCGTGAGAATCGTCGAGGAGTTCGCGGCCAGCAGTCCACCAATCATGAGCCCCACAAAGCCCACCGGCAGAAACTTGAGCATGGCCGGGAACGCCGAGTCATGCCCGATGAGGGTGGGGTCGGCGGTGGGGAATGCCGCTTTGATGGAGGCGAGATCAGGGTATACGATGATCGAGCAGAGTGCCGTGATGATCCACGGCCACGGGCGCAGGACGTAGTGCGCGATGTTGAAGAACAGCGTCCCACCCAACGAGTCTTTTTCGGACTTGGAGGCCAGCATACGCTGCGCGATGTACGAACCACCGCCCGGTTCGGCGCCCGGGTACCAGTTGGCCCACCAGCTGATGGCGATGGGCAGAATGAAGATCATGAGCGCCAGATCCGACATGCTGAAGTTCGGCATCATGTCGAGAATGGGCTGCCCGGCACCGTTCTGCGTCGACATCACGGGCTGCGCATCACCCGCGCCCTGCACCACCTGCAGCGTGGAGAGCCGCTCGACGAGCAGCTTGAGCCCCAACCAGCCGCTCGCGTCGTTCCCCAGGCGGCGGCCAACCTCGACGAGCGAGAACCACGCCGCGGCAAACACGGCCGTCATCTTGATGAAGAACTGAATCATGTCGATGACGAGGACGCCCCACAGCCCGGAGTGCGCGGCAAACACCACGTTGAGCACGCCGGTGAGCAGAATCGTCTGCCACGGCGAGAGCCCGAAGAGAATGTTGGCGATTTTGCACGCGGCCAGCGTCACCATCCCCATGATGAAGCAGTTGAAGAACAAGCCGAGGTAGACGGCGCGGAACCCGCGCACGAGTGAGGCCTCCTTGCCGGAGTAGCGCAACTCGTAGAACTCGAGGTCGGTAAGCACGCCCGAGCGGCGCCAGAGGCGCGCGAAGAAGAACACGGTGGCGATGCCGGTGAGGACAAACGCCCACCACTGCCAGTTGCCCGCCACGCCGTACCGTCGCACCTGCTCGGTCACCCAGTTGGGGGTGTCCGACGAGAACGTGGTCGCCACCATCGACAGGCCGGCCAGCCACCAGGGCACGGAGCGGCCGGAGGCGAAGAATTCGGTGGTGCTCGACCCCGATCGCTTGGCCAGAAAGAGCGCGGGTACGAAGCAGACCAGAATCGTGATCAGGACGATGACCCAGTCGATCCAGGAAATGGTCATGCGGGGGTCACCGGGGACAGGAGGCGGGAAAAGACAGGGACCATGAGGCGGGAATGTGGGGGGCGGTGACGCTGCGGGCAACGAGGATGACGCCGGCGGGCCGATCGGGGCGGAGGTAACCCAGAGGCCGTACCGCGCTCTGGCCGACCCTTTCGATTGGGTGGTGATGGCGTCGGTCGAGGTCGACCGCATTGCCCCCCACCGACGGTAGTCCCGCGTGACGATCCACAGCGACGATCGCGCCGAACGCGAACCGGCGGGCAGGATCGCGCCCCCGCTCGGGCAACATTGTTTCCAGGAGGTCCGCCCGGCGACCCGGGTTCCAGAGGGCTTCGGCCGAGGTGAGGCGGGGCGCGCGAAACCGGTGGGGGGGGCGTGGGCAAGCCCGATGGTGCCCGGTTATGGCGCACCGCTCATGGCGCACCGATCATGGCGCACCGCTCACGGCGCCTGCGGCGCCAGCGCGAACGAACTGTTGGGAGGCAGGAGCGCCTTGGTGGTCCACTTCACGCCGCGCTTGTTCACCATCGTGACTTCATCCAGCGCCGTATAGCGCGCATGCACGTCTGTCCAGATGGCGTCGTTGCGCTCCTTGCCGTGCATGGAGATCAACACCACGCCATCGGGCGCCAAGAATTGCTCGTAACGCTGCAACCCCTTCTGCGTGTCGTGCAGATAGTAAATGCTTTCGTTGAACACGATGACATCGAAGCGCTCGGTCGTCGTGAAGTCATTCATGTCGCCGACGACGAAGCGGGTGTCCGCGTTGTTTTTGTGCGCCGCCTTTTGAATGGGCGCCTCGAAATCCACACCAAGGTACCGCCCTGCGGCCCCACGTAGCTGCTCCTGAAAGACGCCTTCGCCGCAGCCCACATCCAGCACACTGCCGCCCGGCTTGAGATAGCTCACGTAGCCAGCCAGCACACAATGGTGCGCCAGTTCGTCGATGTTGCGTAGCCAGTCCCAGCCGCCCTCGGTGTACTCGCGATTCCAGCGACTCTCGCGGTCGACGCCAAGGGCCTTGCGCACACCGCGGGTGAGCCGGGCGGCGAGTGGCAACGCGGAGGGGTCGGTGCCGATGACCGGCTGATCGTTGGATTGCGAATCACTCATGGGACGGCTTCGTCGGAAGAGAGAAGGAAGTCAGGAAAACGACGGGGTGAAGAACATCTTGGCGAGCTTGACACGCAGCCTCCACGGCGGCAACGGTCCCCCCACACTCATGCGTCCGAGCCGGTACGGATTCGTCCGCACCCCATTGGTCCAGCGCTTGAGCGTGAGCGCGCCACGGTAGCCGGCCCGTTGGACGCGCGCGAGGGTATCCGGGTCGTGTGAGCCATACGGGAACGCTAGGCTGTCGCACGCGACGCCCAGCAGCAGTTCCAGATCATGCTTGGCCCCCGACAACTCCTCCATCGCGTCCGGTTCATCGAGCCCCCGGACCCGACGGTGGTACCGCGTGTGGGCCCCAACATCATGGCCGGCCGTGAGGAGACTGCGCAACGCCTCGGCATCGAGCAAGGTCGCTGGCGGCGCGTGGGGATCCCACACGTTCCGGCCTCCGACATAGCCGGAGACGGCAAACACGGAGCATGGCCACCGGTACTTGTCGAGCGCTGGCACAGCGTGCGTCACCACGCTGGCATAGGCGTCATCGAAGGTAATGGCGATGGGCTTGGCCGGCAGCACGCGTTCGCCTCGCTGCCACGCCAGCAGGTCACGCACCGTGACTCCCGTGAATCCTGCCGTGTGCAGGCTCGCCAAGTGTCCGTCAAAGTGCGCCGGACTTACGAAGTTCGTGTCATCGGCCGCGCCAACCGGCGGCGTTTCGATGCGATGGTAGCACAGGATCGGGACGCGCACGCGCCCTCAGGCCCGTTGTACGAAAGGCGCGTCCTCGGCGAGGTCCAACCGGACGGCCGCGTCGGCGGCCTGAAACGAGGCGCTTGCCTGCGCATGGGGCACGGCCCCCGCCTTCCGTTCGGCGTCCCAGAGCAGTGCGTATTTGCTGAAGGCACACCACGCATGCACCATGCAGAAGACGAATCCGCGCCACCCCTCACGCCACATGCCCTCGAACAGGTACGTCTTGACGAAACGCCACAGCGGATTGAGCAACAGCTGCGACGCGCGCACCCGTTTGCCCCGATGGCGCAGATCGTCGGCGCCCCACGCCGAGTAGCGCACGGCTTTCTCGAGCTGGTGAGCGAGGTCGCGATACGACTCGTGCTCGAGCCGACCCGCGAGCGTGGCGATGTGGCCCTCCACGTTGAGCCGCTCGTGCACCTTGTGTGTCGTCCATCGATAGGTGCTGGGGAAAAGGCGCACGTGGTAGTCACGGGCCCATCCGCCACGGTCGAAGGCGGCTCCGAGGTACCGGTTCCGCAGATGCACCCGATACGCAACGGCGGCCGGCGCGGCCAGCGCCTGCGTGATGGCCGACTGCAGTTCGGGCGTGACCCGCTCGTCGGCGTCGATGGACAGAATCCAGGCGTGACGAGCAACCTCGATGCCCGCGTTCTTCTGCGCGCCGATCGTAGGGCCGCACGACTCGATCACACGCGCTCCAAAGCGCCGCGCGATCTCGACCGTGTGGTCGGTAGATCCCGCATCGGCCACGATGACCTCGTCTGCCCACAGCACCGACGACAGACACGCCGGGAGGCGATCCGCTTCGTTGAGGGTAGGAATGACGACTGTCACAGGAACGGGACGAGCAGTCACAGGCGGAGGCTGAGGGGACGGAATCGAGACGTTGAACGGCGGAAGCTGTCGTGTTCGGCTTGCCGGGCAAGCGGCGGGGATGTGCCTTAACGGAATCTTAACCGGCCTTGCCATTAACATTGGCGAACGGATTGTTTTTCGCAATCTGGAATGCTACAGCCACCGGCGAACAGTCGCGCAGTACCGCGCGTATTCCTCCGGAAAGGCGCGCTGCAAATGCGCTTCCTCGCGCCGGACCACGTGCACGATCAACACACGCCAAACCACCGGCAACAGCAGTAGTGCGCCGAGCGAGTGCAACAGCAGGACGCCGCCCAAATAGAACGCCGACATCCCCACGTACATGGGATTGCGTGTGTGCGCATACAGGCCGCCGGACACCACCATCTTCGCGGGGCGGTTGGGATACACGGCCGTCCGATGCCGACGGAAGGTGAGAATGCCCGCGTAGACCACCGCCAGCCCCGTGACGCCGAGGACGACGCCCAACACCGCCAACAGATGGTGATCCGGTGGAACCCATCCCGGGGGAAGGAAACGATCGATCACGACACCCGCGCCCAGCCCGGCCACAAAGAGCGCCGGCGGCGGGAATTTCACGGCGGGACCGAGATCTTTCTGTGCGCCTTGCCTCATATCGCGGAATCTATCCGGTCAGTCTCCCGGCAACATCGCCCACAGCGCGGGGCGCCCCACGTTGCAGTGCACGGCGCGGGACATCGGCGTGAGCGCACCCCAGCTCAACCAGAGTACGTGCCGGGCCAGGTGATGCGCGTGCCTTGCCCCGAGCGGCGACGACGTGGATACCAGCCGCCCGAGACGATTCAGGCATGACGGTACGGGATGAAAGATGCGCTCCACGGCGGGCGCGCGCGTGGGTTCGTCGTCCTGCCACGTGTCGAGCCGTTCGATGCCGCTTCGCACGCTGTTGACGCCGTGCACCATGGCGGCACTGCGGTCGGCGGCATACACGGCCGCGCGCGACGGCGTGGGAAGCACCAAGACGCCCACAAAGCCCCAGAGTGTCATCCCCGCCATGACGGTCACCAACCCGGCGGCGGTGGCGGGGGTGCGCCCGGTCAGGAGCAACACCAGCACGAACCCCAACGTGTTCCAAGCCACGGCACCGAGCACTCCTCGTCGATGGGCACCACTGCTGGCGATCAGTTGGCGACGGGCCAACTGTGCGGCGAGCACATCGACGGGGAGCGAGGCCCAGCGGCGCGGCACGAACAGCGTACGCGGCAGCACCCCGCTCCAGCCACCCACAAAGCCCTCGTCGGCCACGTCGAGCACCTGCACCCGGGCCGCCGGAATACCGGCCTGTTTGGCGGCCTGCGCTACGACGGGCGGCACCGGAACCATGTCCATGCGGGCGATGAGGCACGCCAACGGCCCACGAAGCTGCGCCAATACCAACTGCACCACCACGAAGGCCCCCACCGCCGCCGCCGCACCGCCACCGCGTGCCGCGATCATGAGCGCAGCCCCGGTGAGCATCCACACCACCCACTGCACCGCGACACCGCGGGCCCAGGCGGAAAGCCACCGCCGGGCATTGCGCCGACGCCGTACGACCCATGCGCCGCCCACCACATCGAACACGACGAACACACCGAACACGAGCACGAAAAACAGCCCGACAGCGAACATCGAGCGGGCCACCGAGGCCTCCGTGGTGGTGCTGAACCCCCTCGAGGGGATATCGAACGCCAGCAGGCAGACCGCAGCGAGGACGGCCGTGCCGACGCCGGAGATGCCGAGATACAGTCGCGACCGCGCGTAGGTGAGCGCCCCGAAGCCGGCGCGTGAAGAGGTCAGAGGTATTGTCATGAGGAGGTAACGCGTCGGTACAGAAATTGGTTTTCGCCGGTTGGGGGGTCCGGTAGCACTCGCCTTTTGTTCCGCGAGGGATAGGCTATGGTATGGATCGCCGACTCTTCGTTTCCGACCTCGCCCGCTACGCCGCCCTCTGCGCCGTAATCCCCAATGTGTGGCGCGTGACCAGCCGCCCCCGGTTTGCCGACGACCCGTTCCAGCTGGGGGTCGCCTCGGGCGATCCTACGGCCAGCGGCGGCGTGCTGTGGACACGGCTTGCCCCTCGTCCCCTCGAACCGGAAGGGGGCATGGAGGGGCTGCGCACCACCGTCACGTGGGAAGTGGCCGACGACGAGGGCTTCACCAAGATCGTGAAGAAAGGCACCGCCACCGCTGCGCCGGAGCTGTCGTACAGCGTCCATGTGAACCTCGACGGGCTCCCTCCCGACCGCTGGTACTTCTATCGCTTTCAATCGGGAGGAGCCACCAGCACGGTGGGGCGCTTCCGGACGGCGCCCGCCGAGGGCGCGCGTACACCGCTCTCACTCGGTGTCGCCTCCTGCCAGCACTGGGAGCAAGGGCTGTTCACCGCGCTCGGCCACCTCGCGCGGGAAGAGATCGATTTGGTCACCCACCTCGGCGATTACATCTACGAGTACGCCGGTAACCCGCGCTCGGTGCGTACGCATGCCGGTCTCGAAATCCGGACGGTCGACGATTATCGCCGCCGCTACGCGCAATACAAGAGCGATCCGCACTTGCAGGCGGCCCACGCGCGGTGCCCGTGGGTCGTCACGTGGGACGATCACGAAGTCGACAACAACTATGCGGGTCTGATTGGGGAGAACGGCGTCGAAAGCGTCGAACAGATGCGCGCCCGACGTGCCGCCGGGTATCAGGCGTGGTGGGAGCACCAGCCGGTGAACGTGCCGCGTGCCCAGTCGTGGGCGGACCTGACCATCACGCGCAGCATCAACTGGGGCGCACTCGCACGCTTCTGGGTACTCGACACGCGGCAGTATCGCGACGACCAGGCGTGCAACGACGGCACGCAGGCGCTGTGCGATACGGCCCGCGATCCCCGGCGCGGGCTGCTCGGTGCAGCGCAGGAACAGTGGCTCACCAACGGGCTCGGCGCGTCACGTGCTCACTGGCAGGTGTTGGCGCAACAGATCATGATGGCACCGTACGACGCGGCGGTGGGTGCCGACGTGCGCGTATCGATGGACCAGTGGAGTGGCTATCCGGCAGCGCGCGACCGGCTGCTGAACGAAGTCGCGAAGCGCGCCCCCAACCGCACCGTGGTACTCACCGGCGACATTCATACCAGTTGGGTGAACGAGTTGCACAGCGATTTCTCGCGCCCCGACAGACCGGTGGTCGCGGCGGAGTTCGTGGGAACCAGCATTTCGTCCGGAGGCAACGGGGCGGTGGTCACGACGCAGCGCCTCGACGCCATGAAAAGCGAGAACCCGCACCTCAAGTGGTTCGAGAACCGCCGGGGGTACTTCAAGTGCACGGTGAACGCGGAGAGCTGGACCACCGATTATCGCAGCGTCGCCTTCGTGGACACGCCGGATGCTCCGGCGGTGACCTCGAGCTCGTGGCGGGTCATGCACGGCAAGCCCGGAATCACCGCCGTCTAACGCGGCGGCGTGTCCGGCGTCAGCATCATTGAGGTGAACTCACGCGTGGGCATGCGTCCGCCACCGCGCAGCTGCTGAATCACGTCGTCTGCGCGATCGTCGTCGCAGCCGGCCGAACGCAGACTGTGATACGCCATCCCGAACGCCAGCTCGCGTTCGCCCATGAGGGCTTTGCTCACGCCAAGCTGCTCGAAGAACTCCTGTTCGGTATCGGCATGTGTGCGCACGATGATATCGATATCGGCGTTCTTGGCGCGCACGAGCTCAATGATATGGCGGGCGTGATACGGGTCGGGAGACGCGATGACCAGCAGACGTGCAAACTCCGGACGGGCGTGCTCGAGAATGCCGGGGCGTGTGGCGTCGCCGTACACCGCCGTCACGCCCAACGTGCGCATGGCATCGACGACCCGGCGGTCTTGATCGATGGCAATGAACGGCACGCCGATACGCTGAAGGGCTTCACCGATGGTGCGCCCCACGCGCCCGTAACCAATGAGAATGGTGTGATTGGCCGGTGTCGCCATCCACACATCAGTCGTCACCAGGCGTGGTGCTTTCTGTCGCTCCAATCGATCGAGCAGTTTGGGATGGCGCGACAGCCAGCGGTCGAGCGTGTCGACCACCCAGAACAGCCCGGGATTGAGCACGATGGTGCACAACGCGCCAGCCAGAATGAGACTGCGGCCTTCGTCGCTGAGCACCCCCAGCTTGACACCGAGCGCAGCCAAGATGAACGAGAACTCGCCAATCTGTCCGAGGCTCGCGCCCAATCGCATGGACGCGCCCAATGGATGCCGTAGCAGCACCATGAGCGCGGCGGACACCACCCCGTTGCCCAGCAGAATCACGCCGACGGTTGCGGCGACCTTGAGCGGATGCTGCAGCAGCACCTGCGGATCGATGAGCATCCCCGCCGACACGAAGAAGATGACCGCAAAGGCATCTTGCATGGGAAGCGCATCGGCACCGGCGCGATAGCTCACGTCCGACTCGCTGATGACGACACCCGCCACGAACGCGCCGAGCGCAAACGAGACGCCAAACAGCGCGGCCGCGCCTACCGCCACACCGACCGCGACGGCCAGCACCGCCAGTGTGAACAGCTCACGCGAGCCCGTGCGGGCCACATGCATGAGGAGCCACGGTACCGCGCGCCGACCCACGGCCGCCATGAGCAGAATGAAGGCCGCGACCTTGACGAGGGTAACGCCCACCACCTTTGCCAGCGCCATGCCGCCAGATGCGCCCGCACTCGCGCTCCCGCTCACGGCTTCGAGCATGGCCGGGAGCAGCACCAGCGCGATCACGACCAAGAGGTCTTCCACGACCAGCCACCCCACCGCAATGCGCCCGTCGACGGAGTCGAGGAGGTTGCGGTCTTCGAGCACCCGCAGCACCACGACCGTGGAGGCCACGGACAGCGACAACCCGAAGACAATGGCACCGCCCGAAGCCCACCCCCACGAGAGGGCGAGCACGGTGCCCAGCGCGAGAGCGACGAGCATCTGCAGCAACGCGCCGGGAAGCGCGATGTGCCGCACCTTCATGAGATCGCTCGGAGAGAAATGCAGCCCTACGCCGAACATGAGCAGAATGACGCCGATTTCGGCCAACTGGCCCGCCAATTCCACGTCGGCGATGAACCCCGGTGAATGGGGGCCGAGCGCAATGCCAGCAAGCAGATAGCCGACCAGCGGCGGCACACGCAGCGTCGCGGCGATCAGCCCGAAGACAAATGCGACGCCGAAGGCGCCAGCCAACGTGACGAGAAGCGCGGTCTCTGGGTGCATGCTGCAAGCTACTGCCGCGATGCGTTCCTCCATACCTCGCGAGCCGGCCGGTCCTCACCCGCCCGTACCGCCGGGCACCGTGTGCAGGAGCGCGGCGGAGGGGCCGCGTGGTCAGTGCTCGAGCAACGCCAGCAGCGCGAAGGTGGCCAGCCAGTGCTCACCCATATAGTCGCCGGCTACATGAGGAAGGCTGGCGGCCAGGTGAAGCGCTGCGGCGTCCTCGGCGATCTGCCGGCGCGTGTCGTTCGCCGGAAGCGTGCGCCCCAGGGCACGCCAACACCAGGCGCGCGACAGGTTGAGCCCGTCGAGGTGCGCGATTTTTCCGTCGCCGCGATCACTCACGAACGCCGGCGAAAAGAGGGTCGCCGGCTCGCTCGCCACCACGCGAGGCAGGAAGGCATCGAACCACCGAGCGAATGCGGATGGGGCGAGCACCACACGCATGCACTCGGCTTCCATGAGCGCGGACGACAGAAAGTCATCGCCACCGGGCTCCCACGCCTGACAATCGCGATCGTCGAGGAACCACCGCTGTGCCGCGTCACGCAGCAGTGCCGACAGGGCGAGATGTCCAGCCGCATCGGCGTACTCGAGCGCCAGTCGCACCGCGAAGGCGGAGTTGCCATGCGTGCCGACTCGAATGGGATAGGTGGCTTTGGGCAGAAAGGCCATGAAGCGCTCGACGAACACGTTGGTAAGTGGCTGCAGCACCGCTGCCCACTGCCGGCCTGCGTCGTGGTCGTGATTATCCAGTTCGGCTTGCAACGCGAGCAGCCACGCCCAGCCGTAGGGGCGCTCGAAGCCACCGCGTGACGGATGCGCGGCGTACGCCACCTCGGCGGTCATTCGTGCGGTCGTGAACTGCGACTCGAACAGCGACCGGATGCGCGCACGGGTTTCGTCGTGCAGGCGGCTCGCGAAGGTCGTGCGATAGAGTGTGGCCAGCAGCCAATAGCCATGTACGCACGAGTGCCAGTCGAAGCTGCCGTAGAATACCGGGTGCAACGCGGCCGGTCCGCCCGCATCACCCGCGTGCAGCAACACGTGATCGAGCTTGTTGGGATACTCACGCTGCACGTGCGACAACGCGAGCTGCGCAAAGTGGGTGGCGGTGGCGTCGTCGAGCACGGAGGATGCCGTACGGGGCGTGATTACCGAGGAAATGCAAGGAGCGACAGCAGCACGATGTTGGCGGCCAGCAGCAAGAGTGCCGTGGGCACCTGCGCCTTGATGACGCCGTAACGATCGTGCAGTTCGAGTAGTGCCGCCGGGACCATGTTGAAGTTGGCCGCCATCGGCGTCATGAGTGTGCCACAAAACCCCGACAGCATGCCAATGGCGGTCACGACGACCACATTGCCACCGTACTGCTGTACCACCAGCGGCAAGCCGATCCCCGCGGTCATGACGGGGAACGCGGCGAAGGCGTTGCCCATGATCATGGTGAAGAGCGCCATCCCGATGGCATACGCCGCCACGGCGGCGACCGGTGACCCCAGTGGCAGATACGTCGTGGCGAGCGTACTGACCACCTTCCCGACGCCGGCGGCGGCGAAGACTGCGCCGAGCGCGGCGAGCGACTGCGGCAGAACCGCTGCCCACCCCACGCTATCCATGAGCCGCCGGGCTTCGACGATCGGCGCCGCGACAGGTGGCCGAAGCATGAGGATCCCTGTGAGCAGCCCCAGCACGGTGGCCACACCCAGCGCGATCTGGGTGACCTGCTTGGGATCGACGAGCGGTTGCCCATTGAGCGTGAGCTCCTGGAACAGCAGGCTGCCGAGGAACGTGGCGAGGGGTACGACCAGGACCGGTACGAAGAGACGGTTGCGATGGCGCTGCGCCGATGCCGCGCGTTGCGGCGCGGTGACCGATTCGCGTGTGCCCTGCCCCAGCCCTGCGGCTGCGGTGCCCACCATGACGAGCACCAACACACCGCTCGCCAGATTGCTGAGGTACGAACCGGCCAGAAACAGCAGCGCGTACACACCCCAGAATGCCGTATTGCGCCAGCGACGGGGGTTGCTGTCGTCACGTGCGTTCACGACGGCGATGCCAGCGGTCAGCAATCCCATGAGCACGTAGATCGCCTCGAGGGTCATCATGCGCGTGGCTCTCCCGACGCGACCGACTCTCTGTCGGCGCGCACGTCTGCGGCAATTGCTCCATCGAGCATGAGCAGTCGTGCCCCATGCACCACGAACGCGATGATCGCCGTGGGTATGGCCCAACGGGCCAGCTGCAGCGGTTCCACGACAATCCCATTCTGCTCGAGGAAGCCGCGAATGAGCAGAATCGAGCCGATGGCCACGAAGACATCCTCACCGAAGAACATCCCCACGTTGTCGCTCGCCGCCGCCATGGCCCTGATACGCTCGCGCGTGCGAGGGGGCAGTGTGCCGTGGGTGTGGTCGGCGGCGCCTTCGGCCATGGGCGCCACCAGCGGCCGCACCATCTGCGCATGTCCGCCGAGTGAGACGAGCCCGAGCGCCGACGTCGCCTGGCGCAGTGCGAGATACACCAGCAATACGCGTCCCGCGGTCGCGGCCTGGATACGACTGATGACGTCGCGCGAGCGCTCCCTGAGCCCCGAGCGTTCCGCGAGCCCGATGACCGGCAGCGCGAGCCACACGATGGCAATGTACCGACTGTCGACGAAGGCCTTGCCGAAGGCGGCGATCACGTCGGGGAGCGACTGGCCGCTGGCGAGGCCGGTTGCCACGCCGGCGAGCGTCACCACGAGCAGCGCGTTGAGCCGCAGCGCGAATCCCACGATGACGATGAGAATTCCGATCAGGGAGAGCATGGCGACCACGTTACTCCGCAAACCAGTCCGGCACCATGGAGCCGCAGGACGCTTCGCGGTACCTTTCCCAACCGGTCCCCCTCTCGTCGGCCTCCGCCAGGTCCGCATGTCGCTGCGCTTCCCCTCCGTTGTCCTCCTCGGCGTTTGCACGCTGCTCACCACCGCCTGTTTGCCCGGCGGTCACCAAGCGTATGTCCCGGCACTGCAGGTCGAGCCCGCGCTGCGCGTGTACGACACCAAGGCGCAGCGGTTCATTCCCTTCGCGCAGCTCGCCTCGGCGATCGCGTCGAAGGACCTCGTGTTTTTCGGGGAGCAGCACAACGATCCTGCCACACACGCTGCAGAAACGGCGGTGCTCGCGGCGCTCGGCGAGCGTCGCGCACACGTGGTCGTCACACTCGAAATGTTCGAGCGGGATGTGCAGCCCGTGCTCGACCAGTATGTGGCCGGCGCGATTTCGGAGGAGACGTTTCTCGCGGCGGCGCGGCCCTGGGACAATTACCCCACCGACTATCGCCCCATGGTGGAGCTCGCCCGCGTGCGCGGCTGGCCGGTGGTGGCCGCGAATGTGCCGCGCCGTCTGGCGAGCGCGGTGAGCCGCCGCGGCCTCGCCGTGCTCGACACGATGAACGCGCGAGACCGCGGGTACATGGCGCGCGAACATGCATGCCCCAAAGACGCGTACTACGAGAAGTTCGCCGAGACGATGAAGGGCCACAGCGCCGGCGGCGGGCCACCAACCGCAGCAGATCTGGCCGCGATGGCGCAGATGACCGATCGCTTCTACGAGGCGCAGTGCGTGAAGGACGAAGCCATGGGTGAAGCGATCGCCGACGCGTTTACGCGCTCACCGAAGGGCACCGTGATCTTTCAGGTGGACGGCGCCTTTCACAGCGACAACGGCCTTGGTACCGTCGAGCGCGCGCGTCGCCGCGTCCCGAAGGCGTCCAGCGTCGTGCTGAGCGCGATTCCCGTGGACGATCTCGCCAAAGCCGACGGCGACGCCAAGCGCAGCATCGCCGACTACCTGCTCTTTACGCGCGCGCCCAAGAAGTGACGGGCGGCGGCGCTACGACGCGTCGCTCCGGGTGTCGCGCTCGTCGCTGTTCTCGTCGCTCTTCTCGTCGCTGTTCTCGTCGCGATAGCCGCGCTGGAGCAGAAATGCCCGCACCTTCTCGGGGTTGCGCTCCACTTCGAGCGACCCGGGGCGCAACCCCGTGCGAATGAGCATGCCGCGCCCAACACTCGACGCCACCACGAAGGCGTCGGTGGTCACGCACACGACTTCGGCCGTTTCGGACAGTTGCCCGGGATGACCGGAGAAGACCATCGCCGATCCTTCGGACAGCCCATCGGCTTTGACCGGACCGTGCGGCTCGCTCCAACTCATCCCCGTGAACAACACGATGTCGTTGCCGCCGTCGATGAAATCTTCGACGGGGACCCCCGAGATACCGGGATCGTCGACGAGCTCGGCGCGGATGCGGTAGGCGTCGAACAGCCCCTCCACATCGGCGGTGTCGAGCCCCACGCGGACGAACTGTCCATCGCGCAACACGATGGTGAGTTCATGGTCGGCAGTCGCCACTCCGCGCCAAGCGCCGCGCAGTTTGCGCAGCGCTTCCATGGTGTCGACGGTGGCTTGGAAGTGATATTCGCGCACAAGGGTCCCGGAGAAGTTCAGGGCGGAATCTAGCCGGTGCGCACAGCAGAATCAGCACGGACCGCTGACGGGCCGGGAGTCTCGAACGCTCAGCCCGTCAGCAGCCCGCACGTCATGCATTACTTCCCGTTGTCGTCGTTCTGGAAGCCGAAGGGGTTTGCGCCCCCCACGGCTCCCGTGTTCTCGACGCGCAGCGTCTGCTTCTGTACGGTCGTCCCGATTTGCAACACGATGCCGTAGTCGCCGGTCATCGCCGTCGACCCGCCGCCGCCGAAGCCGCCGAAACCACCGCGGCCCTGCGCAGGCACCGGCAAGCCGATCAGGTCGAACACCTTGCGTACTGCCGGGTTGCTGCCGGCGTTCTGCAGCTGTGACGCACGCTGCTGCAGTTCCGCCACGTTCGCCTGCGGGCCACGCGCCGTCGCTTCCGCCGGGCGCTCGCAGAACGTCTCCCACTGCGTTAACGGACGCTCGCACGGGCCCTGGGCACCACGTCCACCGCCGCCACCGCCGCCACGGAAGTTGCCGGCCCCGCCCACGGGGGTGAGCAGTTGCTTGGCCAGTGCGAGGGCGGTGCTGTCGTACTTGGCCTTCGTGAGCGAATCGAGCACCTGCGGCATCCGGACCGCGCGCAGAATGCTGTCACGCTTTTCGCTCGCCGAGAGCGGCGCGCGCGGGGCCGGACGGCCGTTCACGGTGAAGTTCCACGACACCGTATGCAGCCCCACCGTACCAGGACCGGAGATGGTGGAAACGGTATCGCCCATCGCGTTCAGCACGCTGATGCGCGCCGGCGCACCGGCCTGCGTGATGCGATACGTGATGTTCGCGCCGTACGCCGGATTGGGCGTCGCAAAAAAGCCCTGCCCGTTGCCGTTGCCCGACGCGCCACGGAGCGGTTCTTCACCCCACTGGAACGCCGTGCGGGGCTGGAACAGATGCACCGGCTTGGCGGCCACCGTCGTGTTCATCTGCTGCAGCGCCGACACGTCGACGATCCAGAATCCGCGGCCGTGCGTGGCGGCAATGAGCTCACGATCGCGCGGATGAATCTGCAGGTCGTACACCGGCACGCTCGGCAACCCCGACGCCAGCTTCGACCAAGTAGCGCCACGATCGATGGACGCGTACACACTGAGCGAGCTGCCCACGTACAGCACATCGGCGTTGGTCGGATCTTCACGCACGACATGCAGGAAGTCGGCGTTGCCGTCGGCGGGCAGGTTGCTCACCAGGCTCGCGAACGACTTGCCACCGTCTTTGGAGACGAACAGGTACGGCTTGAAATCGCCGTTGCGATGGTTGTCGAACGCCACGTACACGACGTTCGCGTCGAACTTCGACGCTTCGATGCGCGTGACGTACACTTCGCCGTTGTTGGGCAGCCCCGTGATGCGCGGTGCCAGGTTCTCCCACGTGGCGCCATCGTTGCTGCTCTTCCACACGTTGCCGTCATCGGTCCCGGCATACAGCAGGCCAGGCTTGGCCGGGCTCTCTTCGAGCGCGACCACCGTGCCGTACGTTTCGGCACCCGTCGCATCGAGCGTAATGCCACCCGTCAGGCGAAGCGCCGTATCGAGCTTGGCCGTGAGTCCCTTCGACAGGTCGGGAGAGACGATTTGCAACTCTTCACCGCGCTTGCTCGACTTGAGCACGCGGTTGCCGCCGAAGTACACCACCGCCGGATTGTGCGGCGACAGGAAGAAGGGCGAGTTCCAGTTGAAGCGCAGCGCGAGATCGGCCGAGTCTTTCGCCTGCTGCTTGCGCAGCGCGGCCATGGCGGTGTTCTGCGCCTTCGTCGCCGGCGCGAGCGGGTCGCCGCGCACCGTCGCGATCGAGTCTTCCCACTCCTTGTACTTGGCCTGCCATGACGGCTTCTGGAAGGCGTAGCGCTCACCGGTCTTGAGGTTGAGCCGCGACACGTTGCCCCCCTGCGATTCGCCGTAGACGATATTCTGGTCCGTCGGATCCATGGCCGCATAGAAGCCGTCGCCACCGGCAATGGTGAACCAGTAACCGAGGCTCGTCTGGTTCACGCGACGCTTGCTGGGGCCACACCACGTGCCGTTGTCCTGCGCGCCGCCGCAGATGTTGTACGGCACGGCCATGTCGTACGCCACTTCGTAGAACTGCCCAATGGGGAGGTTCTGCAGCTGCACGAAATTGCCACCGGCATCGTACGTGATCGCGATGCCGCCATCGTTGGCCAGGAACCAGCGCTGCGGATCGTTGGGGTCGATCCAGATGCCATGATCGTCCACGTGCACGTTCTGCGCGGCGTTGCGCGACGTCTTGCCGCCGTCTTCCGACAGCTGCAGTTCGGTGCTCGAGAAGTACACGCGATTCGGATTCTTGGGATCGCTGCGCACCTGCGAGTAGTAGAACGGGCGCACGTTGATGTTGTTCATCTGCGCCCACGTGGTCCCGCCATCGGTGCTCTTGTACAACCCGTTGAGCTTCGGCGAACGTTCGCCGACAATGGGGCCGGTGGCGTTGCTCGCCGCCTCGATCATCATGTACATGACGTCGGGGTTGGCCAGGTTGATATCGAGGCTCATGCGCCCCTTGTAGCCCGCCGGGAAGCCGTTGCCCTTCACTTCCGCCCACGTCTCGCCGCCGTCGGTGCTCTTCCACAGGGCCGAGCCCGGACCGCCGCTGAAGAGCGAGTACGGCGAACGCCGGCGCTCCCAGCTCGTCGCGAACACGACGTTGGGGGTCTTGGGATGAATGGCGACGTCCACAAACCCGGCCTTGTCACTGATGAACTTCACCAGCTTCCAGTTCTGCCCGCCGTCGGTCGTCTTGTAGAGACCCCGGTCGGGATTGGAACGCCAGGCTGCGCCGAGCGCGGCAACGAACACGACGTTCGGGTTGGTCGGATGCACCGCGATACGCCCAATGTGCTCGGTCTTCTCGAGGCCCATGGGCTTCCAGGTGAGGCCGCCATCGGTGCTCTTGAAGATGCCGCCGCCGGGCTCGATGGAATTGCGCGAGTTGGGCTCGCCGGTGCCGGCCCACACCTGCTGGGTATCGGTCGGGGCAATCGCGAGCATTCCCATGGAGATGATACGCTTGTCGTCGAACGTGGGGCGCCAGGTGATGCCGTTGTTGGTGCTCTTCCAGATGCCGCCGCCCGCGGCCGCGACGAAGATCGTTTTGGACGGGCTCGGAATGCCGACGACGTCGGACAGGCGGCCCATGAAGTTGGCCGGGCCAACCGTGCGCCAGCGCATACCGGCGACAGTGGCCGAGTCGAGCGCCTGGGCGCCCAGAGCCGTGGCGAGCAGCGTGCCGTGCAGCGCAAGCCCACCGGTCACCGCGGCCAGCCGCGGGACGAAGCGTGTAAGGGACATGATCCGGTCGAAAGGGAGCTGGGGAGTAAACGTGGGGATGTTTACGTATTGAGAACGTGCGCCGCCACCTGCACGTTTAACAATCTATGATTCCAACGTCCGGTATTGCCGCCTACGATGCGGCCTCCCCCCTGGCCCCCTGGCGGTTCGACCGCCGCGATGTGGGCGCCCAGGACGTGCACATTCGGGTCCTCTTTTGCGGGATCTGCCATTCGGACCTCCACACCGTGCGCGGAGAATGGGGACCGTGTGCCTATCCTCAGGTGCCGGGCCATGAGGTGGTGGGGCGCGTGGTGACCGTGGGCGCCGGCGTGACGCGCTGGAAGGCCGGTGACCTGGTAGGTGTGGGGTGCATGGTGGACAGCTGCCAGGCGTGCCAGCCCTGTGGCGATGGCCTCGAGCAGTACTGCGACCACGGCATGACCGGCACCTACGGCTCGATCGAAAAAGAGACGGGGCGCCCCACGCAGGGCGGCTACTCGTCCGATCTCGTGGTGAACGAGAAATTCGTGCTGCGTGTCCCCCAGAATCTGGATCCGGCGTCGGTGGCCCCGCTGCTCTGCGCCGGGATCACCACGTGGTCGCCGCTGCGCCAGTGGAAGGTCGGCAAGGGCTCACGGGTCGGCGTCGTCGGGATTGGCGGGCTCGGTCACATGGCGGTCAAGCTGGCCGCTGCGCTGGGCGCGCACGTCGTGGTGCTGACCACCTCCCCCTCCAAGGCCGACGACGCCCGTCGCCTCGGCGCGCACGAGGTGGTCGTGTCCAGGGACGCCCAAGCCATGAAGGGGCTCCGCAACTCACTCGATCTGATCATCGATACGGTGGGCACCCCGCACGACATCGACAGCGAGATGCAGCTGTTGCGCCTCGATGGCACCCTGGTCCTGCTGGGCGGCTCGCCGGAACCGCACCCAGCGCCTGGCGCCTTCACGTTCATCATGAAGCGGCGCCGCCTGGCCGGCTCTCTCATTGGCGGCATCGCCGAAACACAGGAGATGCTCGATTTCTGCGGCGAACATGGCATTACTGCCGACATCGAGCTGATCACCGCCGATGCGGTCAACGAGGCCTACGAGCGCATGCTCACGGCCGATGTGCGATACCGGTTCGTCATCGACCTGGCCACGCTCGTCGCCGCGTAGGTGTGCGGTCCGAAATCCCCGTCCCGCGGGCTACCGAAGGGACGGGCCGAAACTCCGAGATAGACCGCCGCTACCGACGGAGGAGCAGCTGCCGTGACGGGGGCCATTCCGGGCGACGGGCTCGAGCGGCCATCACCGGAGACGGTGCTCACCTTGCTCGCACGCGACGTGTTCGACGATGAGGCGCCCGACGTGTGGCGCTCGCGCAGACCGCGCATCGGTACGCCAGCCCGGCTGGTCACGGACTGACGGCATTGACGGGCTGCGCACCGCCGCCCGTTTGGTATTCGGCCCCGATCGGCATTAGGATGAAGGCGTGCTGCAGCGGTCCTCTCGGTGCCGCTGAGCGGACGGGTCGTCCAGTCCCGCCGCCTTTCGCCCCGATGGACAGAGCGCCATGCCGTATCAGACCGTGGAGTGGCTCGATCCGGAACGCCTGCTTGTCGTCGAAGATGACGATGCGTTGCGGGAGACCCTTGCCCATACGCTCGGGACGATCTGTCGCGATGTCCGTACGGCGTCCACACTGGCCGAAGCCTTCCACGAAGCCGGCAGTGCGAAGCCCGATCTCATCGTGCTCGATCTGGGGCTCCCCGACGGCGATGGCGCCGACCTGGTCACGCGCCTGCGCGCGCTGACCGATGTGCCCATCATCGTGTTGTCCGGGCGCGACACCGAAGAGGCCAAGGTCGCTCTGCTCGACGCCGGCGCCGATGACTTTCTCATCAAGCCGTGTGGCGCCTCTGAGTTGCTGGCCCGTGTGCGCGGGCAACTCCGCCGCTCCATCACCTCGCTGGCGGCGCGCTCGTGGGCGCAAATAGTTGTGGACGGAGTGGAAATCGATCTGGTGAGCCAGCGCATTGTGCGCAACGGACAGCCACAGCGACTGACCCCGACCGAGTGGGCGCTGCTCCGCGCGTTGGTGCTGCATGCCGGGCGCACGCTTTCGCCCAAACAGCTCTGGGAACTCGTGTGGGATCGGGAGTTCGGCGATTACTCCACCCATGTGCGCGTGCACATCACGCATCTGCGCCGCAAGATCGAACCCAATCCGCAGGCACCGCGACTGATCATCACCGAGCCGGGCGTCGGATACCGGTTCAACGGGCCCACGTGAGGCAGCACACGGCTCGGGTGTGGCTGCTGTGGTTGAGCATCTACCTCGTGGTGACGGTGTTCTGCTCCACCATCTCCGAGCGCCCCGACATTCGCGTGGCGCACGGCGTGCTGGGCTATCTCGTCCTGATCATTGCGGCGAGCCGGCACGGGGGGCGCGCGCTCTCGCTCACGCTCGTGGTCCTGAGCTATATCGCCGTAGACTGGTACTTCGTTCCGCCCCACTTCACGCTCCTGTCGGCCACGCATCTCGACTGGATCGTCTTGCTCGGCTTCCTCGCCACAGGCTGGATGATCTCCGAGCTGTTCGCGGCCGAACATGCCGCCCGGCAGATTGCCGAAGAGCGTACCCGCGAAGTGGAGCGCCTCAGCAAGGAACGCCTGCAACTGGAACGGGAAGCGTCGACGGCCCGCGCGTTGAAGGAGGCCGACCGCCTCAAGAACGCGCTCCTTGGCTCCGTGGCGCACGATCTGCGTTCGCCGGTCGCAACCCTGTCGTTGTTGGCCGATCCCGCCTCGGGCTTCGGCCCCGAGACGGCCATGCGGCGCGTCGGGGAGGAGGCCTTGCGACTCGGCGAGTTCATCGGCACGATGCAGCGCTTTGCCAGCGAGGGCGGAGGGGCGTTGCTGGCCTCGCGGCACCACCCGGCGAGCGAGGTGCTCCTCACCACGCTCAAATCGTGGGAGGCCGCACTCGCGAACCGCGAGGTACGCGTTCACGCGGGGCAGGACGCGGGGGCCGACGCGATCCAGGTCGTCTGCGATCTGACGTTGTCGGTGCAGGTCCTGGGCAACCTGCTGCAGAATGCCGCGCGCTATTCACCGGCGGATGCGCCCGTCGATGTGTTTGTGCGTGCGGCGGCTACCACGGTGGACCTCGTCGTCGCGGACCATGGCGCCGGCATCACCGGCGACGTGGAGACGCTGTTCACGCCCATGCGGCGCTACACGCGCGCGTACGCAGCGACGTCGAGCGACGAGAGCATGGGGATGGGGCTGAGCATTGCCCGCACCTTTGCCCGTGCGCAGCGAGGCGACGTCATGTATCGCGCACGCGAGGGAGGCGGGTCGGAGTTCGTCTTCCGCTTGCCGCGTGATCTCCCGACGTGCGTGCCGTCGCTCAGTTGACGCAATCGCGAAAGAGCGCCCGCTTGGCCGATTCGTCGGTACGGATAGTCTTGTAGAAGTCGTCGAAGAAGGCCAGGGTGCTCTTGACGGTACCAGGGGCGATCATCCGGCCGATACTGTCGGTATACAGCGCTTCGATTTCGGGGCGTTTCTGGCGGAAGAGCGCATACACGGCCGGATACGCGGCTTCCTGCGAACACCACCCGCGGAAGAGCCGTGTGCGCACGTTGCGAATGGGGAGCGACGGATCGGTGCCGGCGTAGTGGGCATCGATGACGCCGGCAAAATCGAAATCGTACGACACCGGGGCATACACGCCATTGGGGAGCGACACGATTTCGCCGTTGTGCAACCCGTTGAAGGACACGTCGGTGTTGGCGATGAAATACAGGAACGTGAACGCCATGGCGCTGTGGTCCGGGTCGAGGTCGTCGGCCTTGGCGCCCTTGCGGGCGAGAATCGTGCCGCCGGCTCGCGCCGCCATTTGCGCCGGATCCTCGATGATGAACCCATAGCGAGTGACTTCCACCGTGCCCGTGGCGCTGTCGGCGTACGCGATGCGCAGAATGCGTACCTTGTGCGACAAGTCGGTGAGCGCACGGTACACGCGATACAACTGCGCTTCCTGCAGGTTGTACTGCTCGTACTGCGCCGTGTTGCGGCAGTACCCGACGAGCTTGGGCTCATCCAGATTGGCGAACTCCGTTCCATCGGCCGACTTGTCGCCGAACTTGAGACGCAGCGGCGGAAAGTCGCAATGCTTGAGTCGCCATACGCCGCGTGTTTTGGCACGAACGGGCACCGTCACCTTCTTGCCGGAGGCGTCCGTGTAGGACACGGTCGCGGTGCGCCACGGGGCGTCCGGCTGCTTGTCACGCTTGATCTGCTTGAGATTGAGCTTCAGCGTGATATCGAGGGGGGTTTCGCGGCGAAACAAGCGCGGATTGGGCATCTTGGGCTTGGACTCCTGCGCCGAGCTGCTCACGGGCAGTGCACCCGTCAGCAGGAACGCCGCGGCAGCCGTGGCGCGAACGAACGACCGATGCCACGCGAGTGGCATGCGGAGACTTCTCGTGAACGAATTCATGCGATCTCCGCCGCCGACAGCTGGGACGCCCCGGCGGCGCGGACCAGCGAGAGCAGGTCTTCAGGGCTGCTCTTCTTGCGCAACTGCACGCGGTACTCGACCACCGTCTGTTCGTCGCCAACCTGCATGCCGCCAAAGCGCCACGTCTTGGTGAACTCCGACAGCCGCGGCTCGAGGGCGTGCCGCAGAGCGGTCGCGTTGGCCGTCGTGAGTCGGAGCGTCCGTTCCTCGACGACCACCGGCATTTCGGTGGTCATGTTGTTGGCTTTGGCACGGCGCCACGCCCGATCGGCGAGCCCCTCGAGTTGCTCCGTCGTCATGTTCCTGAGCACCTCGTCGTCCATGCGCGCCACGAACGTCCCGGTGCGGGACATCTGCTTGGCACGCTGCAGTTTGCGCTCGGCCAAGCGTCCGTCGAGTTCCACCGGTGCGTTGCCGAAGTCGGTGTACCAGAGGGCAAAGGCGAGCACGTTGAAGCCGATCGACAGGACGGCCGCGACCGGGAGATTCACCGCCGACGACAATCCGATGGCGGTGGCGAGAAAGACGTAGACGGCGTCTTTGGAGTCGTCGAGTGAATTGCGAAAGCGCACTGCGGCGACGATGCCGGCGAGAGAGAACGCCAGGGCGAGCGAGTATTTCACCAGCAGCACGATGCCCGCGACGACCGTGGGGAGTACCACGAGCAGCTGCACGACGGATTGCTGGTAGCCGCGCTTGGCGCGGGTAAGCAGATAGATCCACGCGACCGGCAGCGACAACAAGGCGGCCGCCGCCATCGCCACGCCGACGGTGACGGCGAGGGTCGCTTCGTCGAGGCCGACGGTGGGCGGGGCGCTGGCCAGATCGCGGAAGGAGGCCGTGGGGCTCACGGACTGGGCGCCCATCCCCATGAGGGCTTCGAGCGAGGGCGGCAACCGGCTCGCGCCGCGGCGCGCCAGATACGCCGTGACCCCGACGAGCGCAGCGTAGTACACGAGGCAGCGTGTGACTACCCTATTGGCCGGCGTGCTGCGCCACCCGCGTCCGCTCATGAACGATTGCTCCACAGAAAGGGTATCAGCGACATACTGGAGACGACTCACCGTCCAGTATCGTGCGTCCTCGGTGTTCGCGCCATACATTCGGCTCATGAAGCGCTCTCTCTGCGGACTCTCACTGCTGCTTGCCGTGGCCTGCATGGCTGGAGCGGTACCGCCGGTATCGCACCCGGTGTCGGCGGCGGCCTCGCCCGTGGCGGCCGCCCAGCCGCGACCGCGGCCCTCGCTGGTCGTGCTCATCACCATCGACCAGTTCCGCGCCGACTATCTGGACCGCTACGGCGCCCAACTGACTGGCGGGATTGCCCGCCTGGCCCGCGGCGGTGCCCGCTTTACCGATGCGCACCACGACCACGCCATCACCGAAACGGCACCCGGTCACGCCACCCTGCTGGCCGGTCGCTTTCCGCGCTCGACGGGAATCATGATGAACGCCATCGGGGTCGACGACCCATCGGCACCGTTGGTGGCGGGTGGCTACGGCCCGGGCGCTTCACCGGCGCGCTTTCGCGGGACGACCCTCATCGACTGGATGACCGCCGCCGACAAACGCACGCGCACCCTCTCGGTCTCCATGAAGGACCGCGGCGCCATTCTCCCCGTGGGCCGCGCCAAGGCCGACGTCTACTGGTACTCCATCGATGGCCGTTTTCTGACGAGTACGTATTACCGCAAGGACCTGCCGTCGTGGGTGACGGCGTTCAACGACCGGCAGACGGTGGCGAGCTTCGCCGGCGCGTCGTGGCCGCTGCTCCTCCCCGATAGTGCGTACACCGAGAAGGACAGCGTGCCCGTGGAAAAGGGGGGGCGCGATTTTCTCTTTCCGCACAAGCTGACCGAGGATATCCTCGACGCCGGTGCCGCGATACGCATGACGCCGTACATGGACGACATGGTGCTGGCGTTCGCGCTGCATGGCGTGGCGTCGTTGCAGCTGGGCGCCACCAGCGGAGCAAATGCACAGACCGACGTGCTCGCGGTCTCGCTGTCGGCCACCGATGTAATCGGGCACAGCTACGGGCCCGATTCGCGCGAGATGCACGACCAAGTGCTGCGCGTGGATCGCGCCGTCGGCGTGTTCCTCGACTCTCTCTACAAGATGCGCGACTCGTCGCGCATTACCGTCGTCCTCACGAGCGATCACGGGGTGGGGACCATACCCGAGCTCGCGCCGGCCAGCATGCAGCCCACGCCACGCCGCGTGTCACTGGCGCCGATCATTCCCGCGCTCCGCGACAAATTACGCGCGCTCAAGGTGGACACCTTCGCCATTGAGACCGACGTCAACATCGTGCTTGCCGACCGCCGGTTGTTCAAGAAGCCCGCCGACTGTGACGCCGCCCTCGAGTTCTTCATGGCACAGATCCGTACCGTGCCGGGGGTGGCGCGGGTCGATCGTTTTCAGCAACTGCTGGCCGATAGCGCCAGTGATGTGATTGCACGACGCTGGGCCCATCAGTTTCCCGCCGAGGTCAACGTCGAAGCCGTCATCACGCTCGACCCGCTCTCCACGTGGGGAGGCAACATTGCGTCGCATGGATCGCCGCGCGATTACGACTCGCACGTCCCGCTGCTGTTCGGCGGCTTCGGCGTCACGCCGGGGGTGCGTTCGCAGTACGTACGTACGGTCGACATTGCGCCGACGCTCGCGCAGCTGCTGGGGGTGAAGGTCCTCGAGCGCGTTGACGGGGTTCCCTTGCCGTTGCGCTGACACCGCGTGGCGGGAGGCGATGCCGGCCGGGCACACGCCAGACCCCAAAGCGACACGACGAAGCTCGGGGGATCGCGCCCGCACTCCCGGCGAACGATATTCGGGACATGCGATCTGCCCGCGCTGCCATGCTCGGTTTTGCCATCCTGGTCCTCGTGGCCCTCTATTTCTCGGCGACCGCGCCGGTCGAGCCAGCGGCGGTCGAGCCAGCGCCGGTGACCGGGGGTGTCCCCGCCCGTCCGAGCGGGGGGAATGCGCCGTAAACGATGGCGTCGGCCCGCGCTCGCCGGAGCGTGTGCGCTGGCCATTGCGGCCCTGTCCGTGCATGCGCCGGACCGGAGCGTCGCTGCGCTCTCGACGCGCTGAGCCCCATCGCCATCCTGCTGTCGGCCGGCGGATGGTCTGCAGACGCATCTTCGGAAGGCACTGCGCGCCTGCGGTCTGTGTGGCTGCCGTCTGCCGTCTCGGCGCGATGCGGCGGGTTCGCGCCGAGACAGCAGACGGCAGACACGGCAGATGGCAGGAGCGGCGAAACGGCGGTTAGCGCCCCGCGTTCGCCCGCACGCTCAGCTGCCCCAGACGCTCGCCCGCGGCCCGCAGCGTTTCCTCGCGCTTCGCGAAGTGAAAGCGAATGAGATGCTTCACGGGCTCGCGGAAAAAACTCGACCCCGGCACGCCCGCCACCCCCACGTCCTTGATCAACCACTCACTCGCGGCGGTGTCGTCGGCAAAGCCCAGCGCGCTGATGTCGACCATGACGTAGTATGCGCCCTGCGGCTCGGTGAACGGCAACCCCGTCGTGCGCAGCATATCGAGAAAGAGCTCGCGCTTGGCGGTGTAGATCTCCGTGAGCCCTGCGTAGTACGACGGCGGCAACTCGAGCGCACCGACGGCCGCTTCCATGAGCGGTGCCGCTGCCCCGACCGTGAGAAAGTCGTGCACCTTCTTGGCCTGATTGATCACCGCGGCCGGCGCGTGCACGTAGCCCAGACGCCATCCGGTAATGGAGTACGTCTTGCTCAGCGAGTTGCACGTGATCGTGCGCTCGAAGGCCCCGGGGAGCGTGTTGACGTACACGTGCTCGTTGGGGGCGTAAATGATGTGCTCGTACGGTTCGTCGGTGATGACCCACGTGTCGTACTGTTCGGCGTACTTCAGAATCGTCATCAGCTCATCGCGCGTGAACACCTTGCCGCTGGGGTTCGATGGATTGCAGATCACAATGGCCCTGGGACGCTGCGCGAACGCCTTCGCCAAGTCGTCTTCGTCGAAGCCGAAACCGGGGGGATGCAGCGGCACGTAAATCGGTTCCGCGCCCGAGAGAATGGCGTCGGCCGCATAGTTCTCGTAGAACGGCGAGAAGACGATGACCTTGTCGCCCGGATTGCACGCGGTCATCATGGCCACCATCATCGCTTCGGTGCTGCCGCACGTCACCACGAGATGCTGATCGGGATCGACGTCGAGCTTCGTGAAGTGACTGATCTTGTTCGCCAGCGCCTGCCGGAAGCGCGGCGCGCCCCACGTGACGGCGTACTGGTGAAAGGGCCCACGCGTGGCGCGCTCGAGCCCTGCCAGCAGCACCTCCGGCGGATCGAAGTCGGGGAAGCCCTGCGACAGGTTGATGGCGCCGTGCTGGTTGGCAAGGCGCGTCGTGCTGCGGATAACGGATTCCGTGAAAACGGACAGACGGGAGGCGGTCGATGGCATGGCGGGAGACTACCGCCCGATTCCATGGCGCGCCATATGCATGCACCTTTTGGGTATGTCACCCATCGAGTCGCCCGCCACGGTGTCCGCACCCGCCCCGCCGCCCATGCCATCTTCCGCCATCTGGCTCATCAGCCTCACGGGGCTCGTGCCGTTCCTCACCTGCTTGGTGCTGGTATACCAACACGGCGAGTATGCCGAGGCGGCCAAGGTCGTGTTCCTCATGTACACGGGCCTCACACTCAGCTTTCTCGGCGGCGCGCGCTGGGGGGCGGAACTCGTGCGGGCCCCGCACGCCCCCAACCTCGTACGCCTTGTCATGGCCGCCATGCCGTCGATCGTCGGGCTGCTGGCCATGGTGCCGCAGGTCGACCTGCGGGTGGGCTACGGCATGGTGGTGCTGTCGAGCCTGCTGCAGCTAGCATGGGATGCATCGGCGTCGCGCGCGGGGCTGCTGCCGCCGTGGAACGGACGCCTGCGAACGGTGATGACGGTGCTGGGACTGCTGTGCACGGCAGCGATGGGGCCGGCGCTGCTGGGCTGATCGCTGTGTGCCTGCGGTCTGAGTGGCTGCCGTCTGCGGTTTCGGCGCGATGACGCGGGTTCCCGCCGAGACCGCGGACGGCAGGGGCCCCGACGACAGGAGCAGGGGAACGGCGGATGGCAGGAGCCCGCCCCCGTTTCCCCGCCCCCCATTGGCTCGTCATGTCTGTGGTCTGCCTACGTTCCGAGCTGTTCTCACGACGTAACGGTCTCGGGGGCTGACTGTCCGACTCACTTGCCGATGCCGTATTAGCGTGCCCCAACTCGATAAGGTCCTGCCGCACCTGGACGAAGGGACGGCCTCTCAGATAATCCTCGAGACTGACGCGCCCATTCGCTTCGTCACCCCCAATGGGTTACTGCCGCTAAGCACGCAGGTGCTCACGGAGGCGCAGGTGCTGGCGCTGGTCAGCGAAATCGCGACGCCGGAAGACCGGTCGGCGATCGTCGCGGGCAACGGCATCGCGTTCATGTACGCGTGGAACGGCAAGCGGTGGAGCATTCGGCAGGAGCCTGATCCCGATCGCCTGCGCATCCGCATCGCGCAGGCGGCGGACCGCCCAAGCGCCGGCACGCAGGCCCCTGAGCACGCGCCGCTGCGCACGCGAGCGGAAGAGGCGTTGGTCGGCCCGTTCCGGTCGGATGAGGACGCAAAGGACGCGCTGGAGCGGCTGCTGCGCCTGCAGGTATCGCGGGGTGCCGCCGACTTGCATCTGCGCGCGGGAGAGCCCCCTATTTTCCGGATAGGCGGCGACCTGCTGCGCGTTGAAGACCGGCCGGCGCTTTCAAATGAATCGATTTCGGCCATGATGCGATCTATCATGCCGGCGATGAACAAGCGCGAGTTCGACCAGCAATGGGACACCGACTTCGCGTACGAAATCGAAGGCGTCGGCCGTTATCGCGTGAACGTGTTTCGTGACCGGTACGGCGTGGCCTCGGTGACGCGCACGATTGCGAGCAACACCGTCACCGTTGAAGAGATGGGCATCACCCCCGAGGTGCAGGCGCTCTGCCACCTCACCACGGGGCTCGTACTGGTCACCGGCCCCACGGGCTCGGGCAAGTCCACGACGCTCTGCGCGCTCGTGGATCTCATCAACCGTACGCGCTCCGATCATATCATCACGATCGAAGACCCTATAGAGTTCGTCCACAAGAGCAAGAAGTGCCTGATCACGCAACGTGAGGTGGGCGTCCATACGAATTCATTCAAGAGTGCGCTGCGCGCCGCGTTGCGCGAAGACCCCAACATCATTCTCGTGGGCGAGTTGCGCGATCTCGAAACGATTGCGATTGCCCTCGAGACGGCGGAAACGGGGCACCTCGTGTTCGGCACGCTGCACACGAGTACGGCAGCGAGCACGGTCAATCGGATCGTCGACCAATTCCCGACCGACCGTCAGGATCAGATCCGCATCATGCTCGCCGAGTCGCTCAAGGGCATCATTTCACAGACGTTGTGCAGGAAGATCAAGGGCGGCCGCGTGGCGGCGCGCGAAATTCTGCTCGTGAACAAAGCCGTGAGCGCGCTCATTCGCGAAGGGAAGTCGGCCCAGATTCCCAACATCATCCAGACGCAGAAGAAGCTCGGGATGGAAACACTCAACGATGCCCTGCTCAATCTCGTCAAGAGCAACATCATCGAGCCCCGGGAAGCGTACATCAAGTCGGTGGAGCGGAGGGAGATGGCCACCAGACTGCGCGCCCTCGGCCACAACATCGACCACGTCGCCGGCGAAGAGTAGCGCGACCTCGGACGCCATGTCGCACGGACGCTACCGCGCGGCGGCGGTGCACTCGAGCTCGCCCCGCGCGCCATTGAGCAGCGTGGCCTGGACGGCGGCGCGAGCGGGGTAGGTGCCGTTGCGGACGTACGAGCGATAGACCGCGTTCCTCGCCGGCCACTCCTCGAGGTCGGCGAGAAACGCCGTGCACTCGACCAGCCGGTCCATCCCGAGCCCCGCGGCGGCGAGCGTGCGCCTGATGTTCTCCATGATCTGCTTCGTTTCGGCCGCAATGCCGCCGGGAACGAGCGTCGTGCCGGTCCCGGTCGTGCCGAGCGTGCCGGAGACGACGACGAGATTCCCTACGCGCACTGCTGGCGAAAACGGGTTGGCGCAGGGCGCCCACCATGGGTCTCGAGCGCATGCGACAACCTGCCGCTTCGCGCGCGTCCGTCAAGACAGACCTCCGGGGGGTCGGCGTATTTCGCCCCCCCTCGCGCCCAACCGTCCCACCGTACAGCTTTTGGGATGACGCCCACGGGCGACACCGGCGCATCTTCCCACCCCGCCGGTCAGGCACCACTCGGCCCATCCTACCCGGGCCCGAACAGGAGGAGCAGTGCAGGCTGCGCAAACCACGGAGTTCGACGCGATCGTCGTAGGCTCCGGCATCTCCGGCGGCTGGGCCGCAAAAGAGCTCACCGAAAAGGGGCTCAAGGTCCTCATGCTGGAGCGTGGTCACAACATCGACCACATCACCGGCTACAAGAACGCCACCAAGGGACCGTGGGAGTATCCGCACCGCGGTGGCCGCACGCAGAAGATGATCGCCGATTATCCGGTGCTCAGTCGCGATTACCCGCTCAACGAGAAGAATCTCGATTATTGGGCGAACGACAAGGATTCGCCGTACACCGAGACGAAACGCTTCGACTGGTATCGCGGGTACCACCTGGGCGGCCGCTCGCTCATGTGGGGCCGTCAGAGCTACCGGTGGAGCGATTTCGATTTCGAAGCGAACGCCAAGGACGGCATCGCGATCGATTGGCCAATTCGCTACAAGGACATCGCGCCGTGGTACTCGTACGTCGAGAAGCACGCCGGCATTCAGGGGACGCGCGAGAACTTGCCGCAGCTCCCCGACAGTGAATTCCTGCCGGGCTTTGCGCTCAACTGTGGCGAAGAACACGTCTCCGGCCAGATCAAGAAGAACTACGGCGGCAAGCGCCATCTGATCATCGGTCGCAGCGCCAACCTCACGCAGCCGTTGCCCGGACGCGGGCAGTGTCAGACGCGCGATGCCTGCTGGCTGGGGTGTATCTTCGGCGCGTACTTCAGCACGCAGTCGTCCACGCTCCCGGCCGCGCAGAAGACGGGCAACCTCACGCTGAAGGTGAACTCCATCGTGCACGAACTCGTGTACGACAAGAACACCAAGAAGGTGAGCGCGGTGCGGGTGGTGGACGCGGTGACGAAGGAAGCGACCGAGTACAAGGCGAAGATTTTTTTCGTCTGCGCCTCCACGCTCAACTCGACGTGGCTGCTCATGCGCTCGGCGCGCGACATCTGGCCCGGTGGGCTCGGCAGCTCGAGCGGCGAGCTCGGTCACAACCTCATGGACCACCACTTCCGTCTTGGCGCGAGCGGTCGTCTCGAAGGGTTCGACGACAAGTACTACTACGGCCGTCGCCCGACGGGCTTCTACATCCCGCGCTGGCAGAATCTGTCTGGCGACAAGCAGCCGTATCTGCGGGGCTACGGCTATCAGGGCAGCGCGAGCCGCAACGATTGGGGCGAAGCGGTGGCCGAGCTGGGGATTGGCGGCGACTTCAAGGATCGCGCGGCGCAGCCGGGGGCGTGGAGTATTGGCGGTACGGCGTTCGGCGAGATGCTCCCCGATCACAGCAACATGATTTCGATCGACGAGACGAAGACGGACAAGTGGGGGCTGCCGGTGCTCAAGATCGATTGCGAGATCAAGGAAAACGAAAAGCTGATGCGCAAGGACATGACCGTGCAGATGGCGGAAATGCTCGAGAGCAGCGGCGTGAAGGACGTGAAGACGTACGACGGCGGCTACGCCCCGGGCATGGGCATTCACGAGATGGGGACGGCGCGCATGGGGCGCGACGCGAAGACGTCGGTGCTCAACGCCAACAATCAGGTGTGGGACGCGCTCAACGTGTTCGTCACCGACGGTTCGGCGATGACGTCGGCGGCGGCCGTGAATCCGTCACTCACCTACATGGCGCTGACCGCGCGCGCGGCGGACTTCGCCGTGAATGCGCTCAAGCGTCGCGAGCTGTAAGGAGATCGCCGCGATGACTGATTTCGACAAGCTCTCCGGTATCGACCGCCGCGAAGCGATCAAGCGCGTGAGTGTGCTGTTGGGCGGTGTGGCGTTCGTGGGCGGCAGCTCACTGATGACGGCGTGTGCGGGGGACCGTCCGCCGGCGGCCGACAGTACGCAGGCGGCGACGGGCCCGGCGCCGATTGGTGAGTTCAGCGTGGCCGATCAGCAGTACCTCGACGAAATCGCCGACACGATTCTGCCCACGACGCCCAAGTCGCCGGGCGCGAAGGCGGCGGCGACGGGGCCGTTCATGGCGTTGATGGTGACCGACACGTATACGCCGGCCGACCAGAAGATTTTTCGCGACGGCATGACGGCGCTGGAGACGGCATGCCAAGCGGCGCATGGGGTGGGGTTCATGCAGGCGACGCCGGCGCAGCGCACCGCGTTGCTCACCACGCTCGACACGGAGCAGCATGGGTATCAGAAGGGCCGCAAGCCCGACGCGCCGCAACACTACTTCCGCATGATGAAGGAGCTGGCGATGCTCGGCTTCTTCACGAGCGAGATCGGCTACACGAAGGCGATGCGCTACAAGGAGACGCCGGGGAAGTACGAGCCGTGCTTGCCGTATGTGGCGGGAGAGACGACGTGGGCGTCGCACGCGTAGCTGCGCGGCGAACGTTGGGCTTGGCCTCGACGGTGGTCTTGGTCGGGGTTGGGGGTGGTAGTCGGGGTACTGCCACTACGGTCGGGGTACTGCTACTGCGGTCGGGGTACTGCCACTACAGTCGGGGTCTACCGACGGTCGGGGTCTTTGTCGGGTCGGGGTAACACTGTCGGGGGCGGGGTCGAAGTCGGGGACGTCCCCGACCCCGACCCCGACCCCGACCGGCGAGCGAAGCGCCGCCCCAAGACCGCCGCTCCGACTGTGGTGAACCCCAGACCCGGCATCGACCCCGACTGTTTGTAGACCCCGACTGCAGTGGCTGTGCCCCGACTGTGGTGGTTGTGCCCCGACTGTAGTGGCAGTGCCCCGACAATAACAAAGACCCAGACCACGACCCGCAGAGTCAGCGGCGAACCGTGCGGGTAGAGTCGAAATACGAGGTTCCGGCGACCCGTGTGCGGTACATGACCGTGCGATAGCCGGGAACCTCTGCGGTCAGGCTGTCGCGCACCAGCTTCGGCGCCGCGCTGCCTCGTGCGAGGAGCTCGAGCAGCGGCCGCCCCGTGATCCCCGCCGGCACAGACGGTTGCCCCAGCAGATGCAACACCGTCGGCACGATGTCCGCATTGCTACTCGGCGTCGCGGCCACAACGCCGGCGCGAAACGCCGGGCCCGCCGCAACGAACGTCGCGGTGATGTCGTACGGACTCGACGTCCCGTGCCCCGCCACCCCCGATTGGCGCGTGGTGCCTTTGTGCCCCGCACCGTTCGCTGCGTGCGACCATTGCGCGGAGTAGAGCACGTCGGCGGCACGCGCATGCTGCCACGCAATGGCGCTCATCGGCAGCGTTCCCTGCACGGTGCCGCGAACGGTGCCCGGTCCTTCGCCATCGGACGCGGTGAAGATCGCCCCCGCCTCGGGCCATTGCTGCAGCGTGCGCACGACGGCATCGCGTGTGGCTGTTTCGCCGCGGAGCACATGCACCGCACTGCCCGCTATCACCACACTGTCGGCGAGTCCGCCGAGCCGTGCGCGCAAGGCGTTGATGTTTCCCTCATGCGTGGAGAACCCATGATCGGAGACCACGATCACGTTCACCGAATCGCGCAGCCCGCGTATGCGGAGTCCGTCCAGCAGCCGACCGAACTCGCGATCTGCGGCACGAATGGACGAATCGGCAAGCACACTCCCGAGTCCCGCGCCGTGGGCCGTGTGGTCGGGATCCGAAAGCCACAGGTATCCGACATCCACGTCGAGCGAATCGATGCCCACGCGCAGCAACGCGTCGACGGCCCATGCGTTGCGGCCCATGTTCGGCGACGCGTCGGGCGGCGCGTCCCCCAACAGACGCGTGACCGCCGGCGCGAGTGCCGCGGGGAGCACCAGTTCGGGATTCACCACCGGCGTGCCGTCGCCACCCGCAAAGAGATACGCCGACCCCGACGAGCCGGCGCTCGCGACCATCAAGCGCTTGCCCGCTGCGCGTAATCGTGCCCCGAGCGTCGGCGCCGTCAGCAGACGCCCCGACAGCACGCTGTCGGCCAGCAGCATGTCGCGGGCGTCACCAGTGTTCAACACGCGACGGCTCACGCTCGGCAGGAAGATGCTGTTGTCGAGAATGCCGTGGCCGGCCGGCCCCGTGCCGGTCGCCAACGCGCTCGCGTTCACGCGCGTGACAGTGGGGAACAACGAGTGATGCTGCCACGACATCACACCTCCCGCGCGCAGCGCCTCGAGATGCGGCATGCGCGAGGCCGTGATGTGATCGGGGCGCAAGCCGTCGAACACCACGAGCAGCACACGCAGTCGCCGCTGTTCGGCGACTGGCGTGTGCTCCTTGGCAGGGGCGTGCGCCTGCGCGGGCGCAGCCAGCGATCCACCCATGAGCAGGGCCGCTGTGCACCATGCACGACGGAGCTGCGTACCAGGTTGGTGTCGCATCAGAACCGATACCGCGCGCCAAGCTGGATCTGATACGGCGTTCCGCTCTTCACGGCGGTGCCGACGTTCTCGTTCACGCGGTAGGTGTAGCGCTGCGTGGTCTGATTGAAGCCGCTCACGGCGTACAGCTGCTGCGCACCGCCCAAGTTGTATTCACCACCCCACTTGCGATTGAGCAGATTCTCGACGTTGAAGAGGTCGAGCGTCAGCTCCACCGCCTGTCCGCGCACCGTGGCGATGTCACGAGCGACACGCAGATCGGTACGACCGCGGAAGGGTGACCACCCGCCATTGCGCGGTGCGATCCGGCCGAGATTGTCGGCGATATAGTCGCGCGCACGATTGTTCGGATTGTCGAGCACCTTGCGTATCCCTGCGGCGATATCGGCCGGGGTGGACGGATCGTTCGGATCGAAGACGAAGGCCAGATCGTTGTTCGCGGTACCGTCACCGTTCACATCGCCGTTGATCACCAGGGAGTACGGACGCCCCGAGATTCCCACATAGCTGCCGGTCACGCGGAACCCCCACACACGCGGCAGCAGAAACGCGGCGACGAACTTGTCACGGAAGCTGTCTTCCGATGGGCCCCACGCGTCGCCGAGGCGCCGCGGATCGCCAGTGTTCTGCGAGAAGGTGGAGGTCAGCGCAACGCAGCAGTTGAAGCTGGAGTTGTCGCGCGTGTCGTTGCGGGTGTACGACAGCGACAGCGACGACTGGCGAGGCAACGCGATGGCCCCCTGCAGCACGACCGAACGCTGCTCCAACGTGGATTCACCGACGAGTTCGAGCACACGCCCGAGATCGTTGTGAATGCGCGTGTCGGCGTTGTTGGTGCGGCCGAGCGACGTGATCTTCGCGGCGGGAACGAACACTCCGCGACCACCTTCCACGGTGAAGTACGGATTGGACACCATGTTGCGATCGTAGTACTGGAAGTTGTCCTGCGTGCGCGCCCAGTACGCGAAGGCCCCGAGCTGCAGACGCCACACACGACGCTCGTAGCCGCCACTCACCTTCCACGTGGTGGGGACCCGGAAGTCACCCGAGAAATAGTTCACGTAGGCGGGAATGCTGGACACGCTCACGCCAGCGGGAATTCCCGGCACCGACGACAGATCCTGCCGATAGCGGACGAAGTCCGGGCGTGGCGCCTGCGTGCCCACCTGGATGATGTCCACCGCCTCGAGGCCACTCTGCAGAATGTGATTCACGTGCACATTGTACGGCGGTTGACTGCTGAAGCGACCCGCGCCGAAGCGGAAGACGTTCTTGCCATTGTCCTGCAGGTCCCACACGAGTTGCGCGCGAGGGGACACGATCCAGTTGGAGGGCCTCTCGTCGGTCCGCACGCCCAGACGCTGCTCGACGAGCGGATTGTAGGCCGCTGCGGTCAGGAACTGCACGCCGTCGAGTCGTACGCCGGCCGAGGCGGTCAGGCCACGTCCCCAGTGCCACTCCGACTGCGCAAAGGTGGAGAGATCGGCAACGGTAAAGTCGGCCGTGGTGCCGCCGGCGCGCAACGGCACCTGGCGACTGTAGCGCGCGGGCGTCAGGGCATCGAGTTGCGCCAGATTGTCGAACTCGAAGAGACCACGCTGCTCGACCGGCAGATAGCGCTGAATCTGCGTGACGATGTTGTCGGTGCCGAGCGTGATCGTCTGGTTGCCCCGATTCCAGAAGAGCGTGTTGGCGAGCTGATATTGACGCTCCCGGTAGTTCTCCGGCGCCAACCGATTGCCGCCGAACTGTACGGTGACCGTGCGGTTGGAGTTGTCGGGCAATCGCGACGCGAAACGGACGAAGCCACGCGGAAGCTCGTTCTGGGCAATGCGTTCGCGCGTGAACTGCAGCGCCTGCACTTTGAGTTCGTTGACCAGGCCGTTACCGAGCGTCGAACGCAGCGAGGCGAGGGTGCCCGTGCTGTTCACCTCGGCCGCGCCGCGGCTTTCGGCGTAGTGCAGCGCCTGATCAGGACCGATTTCCTGCGGATCCGAAAACAGCGTCGTATTGTTGCGCAGCGTGAGACGATGATTACCGGTGAGCTGCCAGTCCATGCGGCCGAAGAATGCCTGGCTCAGCGGCTTGCGACTGAAGACCCCCGTCTGCTGACGCACCGTGTCGAGTCCGTACTTGTTGACGAGGATGCTGGTGAGCCGCGTGAGCGAGTCGCGGGCGATGCCGAGTTCGATTTCGTCCGCACTGTTGCGCACGTTCATGATTTCGAGCGGCAGCGACTGATCCGAGCGATCGTAGACACCGAAGACCGTCAGCTTGTCCTTGATCAGCGGTCCGCCCACACTGAACCCCTGCTGGCGCACCGTGAAGTTCTGTGCGGCGACACCGCGGTAGTCGTCGGTAGTGAGGCTCTTGTCGCGGTAGTACGAGAACGCCGAGCCACCCCAGCGGTTGGTGCCCGACTTGGTGACGGCGTTGATGAGGCCACCGCCCTGCCGTCCTTTGGTCACGTCGTATTCGTTCGTCGCGATCTCGAACTCGCGAATGGCTTCCATCGTCATCGTGAGCGGACCGGCGAACGTTTGGCCGGTGTTGTTCATCTGCGCGCCCACGCCGTCGATGCGCACATCGGTGCTCATGGGGCGCGCGCCGCCGAGGCTCGTTCCGCTGCCAGCCAGTGGCGACAGCTTGGTGAGATCCTGAAACCGGCGGTTCTGATTGGGGAGCTCCCGCACCTGCTGCTCGCCAATGCGCGTCACCGCTCCGTTGCGCTCCACCACGCGCGCGGGTTCTGCCGTGACGGCGATTTCCGACAGCTGCACGGTGCCGGGCACGAGGCGGAAATCGGCGGTCACGATACTGCCGATATTCAGCGTGATGCCTTCACGCGCGCCGGTGCGAAAGCCGACGGCGCGCGCCACGACACGATAGGGGCCGCCGAGTGGGAGCTGGGTGGCGACGAAGCGTCCACGGTCGCTGCTGCGAACCAGAGAGAGGAATCCCGTGGCAGTATTGCGGATCTCGACGATAGCGCCGGCCACAGCGACACCGGCGCTGTCGGCAATGGTACCGCGAATGGAGGCGTCGGTGCCCTGCGCGTTTGCCGCGGTGAGTGGCGACACTAGTGCCGTCGACAACCCGGCCAGTACGACGAGCACACGAGGAACGTAGGATGGAAGCATGAGGGGGCGTGGTGTGGAGGGATCGGTACGCACCGATGTCCATACCATGCGACCCTCACGTCACGGCTCAGCGCTCGCCGTGTTCCGGACGCACAACGCTTGGTCACGCTTCGGCGACGTCATCAGCTTGTTACCGTGCTGAGACGGCGCTTGCGTTGCTTGATTTCGTCGCGCTGTTGGTCTTGGTCGGGGTTGCGGGCAGTAGTCGTGGTACTGCCACGACAGTCGGGGTACTGCTACGACAGTCGGGGTACTGCCAAGACAGTCGGGGTCTCAACACAGTCGGGGTCCCGGTCGGGTCGGGGTAACACTGTCGAGGTCGAAGTCGGCCCCGCCCCCGCCCCCGCCCCCGACCCCGACCCCGACCCCAACCCCGACCCCGACCGGCGAGCGAAGCGCCGCCCCAAGACCGCCGCTCCGACTGTGGGGAACCCCAGACCCGGCATCGACCCCGACTGTGTTGAGACCCCGACTGTGGTAGCAGTGCCCCGACCGTAGTGGCTGTGCCCCGACTGTGGTGGCAGTGCCCCGACAATAACAAAGACCCAGACCACGACCCGCGATTAGTCGGCAGCGGAGCGGTCCATGCGCTCGAGCACCGTCGTGACGAGCGCGCGCACGATGTCGGGTCGGCCGCGTTGGACGTGCTTGCCCGGCATCCACACGATAGTGCGTGGCTCGTGCGCTGCGGCATAGAGCGCTTCGATACTCGCGCGCGGCAGCCGCTCGTCTTCGGTGGCATTGATCATCGTGAACGGTCGCGGCGCAATGCGCGACACCCATCGTTCGGGGGTGAGATACGGCCCGCCGACGATCACGTCGGCCACGGCGCCCGCCAACGGCGCGAACACGGCAGGCATCGACTCTTTGGCATTGTGGGCGAGCAGCGCGCGTGACTGCCCCGCCCCGTGCACACTCCATACGTGCGTGATGCGCGTGTCCAGTGCTGCGGCCACGGTCATGAACGGCGTGCCGAGGCTCGCGCCCACGCCATGCACTTCGCGCGCATTGACCCACGGCTGCTGCAACAACCAATCGAGCGCGAGCTGAATGGCCGGTGGCGTGTCGTGCAACGCCTGGCGAATGTCCGGCGCCCACTTGAGCACCTCGAGCCCCTTCATGCGGTGCGGGCCCGTGTACGGATACGAGAGCGCCACCACGACGCGACCGCGAGTATCGGGAATGAGTCGTGCGGCGTCGCGGCCGGTGGCGTGCCCACCGAGAATGAGCACCAGGGGCGATCGGGTGCTGTCGACCGGACGCTTGATGAGCAGCGGAACGGTCACGCCACTGGTCGAGCGCACCGTCACCGCCTGGACGACATGCCCGTCTTCCACCGTGGCGCTATCCCGGAGGACCGACCGCACCTCCCCCCGACGCTCGGCGAACGCGGGGACAGGATCGTCGAAGCGTAACGCGGCCCACCCGCACGCGCCGGCGAACGCCATCACTCCGGCAGACACTCCCGCGATTCGCCCGAAGGCGTTCCATTTACGTTGCACGCGCATCCTCCAATACGGTTGATCCGACGGTTCGTGGTTTCTGCTGTATTCCTGAGACCGGCGTGAGGTTCCATCACCCCCGCTCCCCTTCCATGTACCACACCCTCGAAGAATTCCTGTCGCATTGGGCGTTCGAAAGTGCCGACACCCAGAAGCTCATGGACGCGCTGACCGACACATCGCTGACCCAGCCGATGTATCCCGGCGGGCGCACGCTCGGCCGTCTGGCGTGGCACATTGCGCAGACGGTCCCGGAGATGATGAACAAGACCGGGCTCGCAGTCACCGGCGTTGACGAGCATGCGCCGGCGCCGGACAATGCCGTCGAGATCGCGCACGCCTATGCAGCGGCCGCCGCGTCGCTGGTGCAGGAGATCACGAGCACGTGGACCGACGGATCGCTGTCGACCACCGACGAGATGTACGGCTTCACCTGGACCAAGGCGATGACGCTCGCGGCACTCGTAAGCCATCAGATCCATCATCGCGGACAACTGACAGTGCTGATGCGGCAAGCGGGACTGCGCGTGCCGGGCGTGTACGGGCCTTCGAAAGAGGAATGGGAAGAGTTCGGGATGGAGCCGCCGCTGGTGTAGCTGGTCGTGGTCGTGGTGGCGGGTGGTGGTCGGGGTACAGCCACTACAGTCGGGGCACAGCTACCACAGTCGGGGTACTGCCACGACAGTCGGGGTCTACCAACGGTCGGGGTCCCGGTCGGGTCGTGCGCGGCGCTTCGCTGGCGCGTCGGGGTCTTGGTCGGGGTCTTGGTCGGGGTCTTGGTCGGGGTCGGGGCAGCCCCGACACTTTTTCCCCAACCCCGACGCGCCAGCGAAGCGCCGCGCACGACCCGACCGGGACCCCGACCGTTGGTAGACCCCGACCGTCGTGGCAGTGCCCCGACTGTGGTAGCAGTACCCCGACTGTAGTGGCTGTACCCCGACTACTACCCGCCACCAAGACCCCGACCACCGCCACTGTCACCGTCACTGTCACCGACAAAGACAGCCGCCCGTTTCAGCGCCGCGCGTACACCCGGACCCAGTCCACTTCCATCTGCGCCGGAAAGCGCGTCGTACGATCCGGCGACCCCAGAAAGCGCCCGCCCACCGCGAGATTCATCACGAGATAAAACGGCTGATCGAACGGCGCCGTCGCACGGTCGCGTGTCGTGCTGTCGCTCCCGCTGTACCACGCCGTCTGCACCTGGTACACTGAGTCGTCCACACTCCACGCGATGCGCCGCGGCGTCCACTCCACGGCGTACTCGTGCCAATCGGTAATGCGACCGCCGCGCGGCAGCGTGTAGTCCATGCCGGAGTGCACGTTGTTGGGCCACTGCGCGCCGTAGTGCAGCGTGCCCAGCACCACCGTGGGGTTCTGCCCGCGCGCTTCCATGACGTCGATCTCGCCGCTCGCAGCCCAGGTGCCGTACGTATCGCGCAGCGGCAGCATCCAGAGCGCGGGCCAGAGCCCCTGCCCTTCGGGGAGACGCGCGCGGAAGACCACTCGTCCGTACTGCTGCGCGAACAACGCGGTACCGTCGTGCGCGCGCGTCTTCAGACGCGCCGACGTGAACGCGCACGTCGCGGTGCGGTCGCGCGATGAGACATCGCGAACGGTTTCACGCCGAGCCACCAGTGACAGCGCCCCATCGCGCAGCTGCACGTTGTTCGCGTGGCGCGTGTAGCACTGCAGCTCGTCGTTCCCCCACCCGCCCACGCGGGCGCTGCTGTCGGCGTTCCAGAAGCCGTTGCCGGCTTCGAGCGCCCAGTGCGTGCTGTCGAGCGTGGCGCCGTTGAACTCGTCGCTCCACGTGAGCGTCCACGGCGACGTCTCGTCGGCCGTCTTGTCGGCCGGTTTGCCGGTGCAGGCGCCAACCATGAGCGCCGTCGCGGCACAGACGCAAAACGCCGCGAAACGCTGGTGCGCTCCGCGGCGTGCGGCGTGTGACGATGCGCGCATTACTTCCGCGCGACGGGCTCGAGGCGCACGATCGCCGTCGGCTTGCCCTGCTGGTCGTCGACCGCGAGGTAGATGAAGCCGTCCGGCCCCTGACGCACGTCGCGCACGCGTCCTTGGTTCTTGACGAGATTGTCGGCCACTTCGGCCTTCTGACCGTCGAGCGTGAGGCGCACCAGACGCTGGCCCGCGAGGCCCCCCACGAACACGCTCCCCTTCCACTCGGGGAACTTGGTGCCCGTGTACACCAGCAATCCCGACGTCGCGATGGACGGGACCCACACGTTCTTGGCGTTTTCCATCCCCTTCATCATGGTGGCCGAGTGAATGGCCTTGCCCGGGCCGTAGTTCACACCGAAGCCGACCACCGGCCAGCCGTAGTTCTTCCCCGGCTCGACGAGATTGAGTTCGTCACCCCCCTGCGGGCCGTGCTCGACTTCCCACAGGTCACCCGTGACGGGGTGAATGGTGAGCCCCTGCGGATTGCGATGGCCGTAGCTCCAGATTTCCGGCTTGGCGCCGGCCGTGCTCACGAACGGGTTGTCGGTCGGCACGCGGCCGTCGTCCATGAGGCGAATGATTTTTCCGTGGTGGTTCGTGAGCTGCTGCGCCAGGTGGTTCGGCAGGTCGCCTTCGGGCGGCACCTGACGGTCACCCACGCTGATGAAGACGTGGCCGCGCTTGTCGAAGGTGATGCGCGAGCCGAAGTGGCCCGGCGCGCCCTTCGTTTCGGCGACGAACAGATCCTTGCCGTCCACCAGCGCGTCGTTACTGAACGTGGCGCGGTACAGCGCCGTCGTCGCCGCGCCGCCGCCCACGGGCTTGGAGTACGTGAGGTACACGAAGCCGTTCTGCGCGAAGTTGGGGTGCAGCGCCACGTCCAGCAGCCCGCCCTGTCCGCGTGCGACCACTTCCGGCACGCCCGCCACCGGCGTGGGGAGCAGCTTGCCGCCGCGCACGATGCGCAAACGCCCCGGGCGCTCGGTCACGAGCATATCGCCGCTGGGGAGGAACGCGATCGACCACGGATTCACGAAGCCACTGGCTACCGTGACCACGCGGTAGTCGTGCACGGACGACTGGTAAACGGGCGACTGCGCCGAGAGCGCAGGCGCGCCGACCGCGACAGGAAGCACGGCAGCGGCAAGCCGCAGGAACGAACGACGCATCACGAACTCCGTTGGGGTGAAATAACCGAGGGAAACGTAGCGCCCCCGACTACCCGCGGGCAAAGGCGCGGAGCACCCGCACCGTGTTGAGGTGCACCGCCACCGTGTTGTGGACATCGTACCCGTAGCCACCGCTCATGGTGGCACACACGGGAATTCCCACCTCTCGGCAGCTGCCAATCACATAGCGGTCGCGCGCCAGGAGCCCGTCAAAGGTAAGCTTGAGCCGGCCCAGTCGGTCTCCCTCATGTGGGTCGGCGCCGGAGAGATACACGACGAGGTCAGGCCGCGCCTCGCGCAGCACGTCGGGCAGATGCTGCTGCAGCAACGCGAGGTACACCTCATCACCCGTGCCGTCGTCGAGCTCCACGTCGCGCGTGCCCGTCACCTTGTGAAACGGGAAGTTCTTCGCGCCGTGCATGCTGAACGTGTACACCGTGTTGTCGCCGGCGAAGCAGCCATGCGTCCCGTTCCCTTGATGCACATCGAGATCGACGACCGCCACGCGACGCACCTTGCCGAGTGCCTGCAGCCGACGGATGGCGACCGCGACATCGTTGAAGGTGCAGAACCCTTCGCCACGATCGGGGAAGGCGTGATGCGTGCCGCCGGCGAGGTTCATCGCCACGCCGTGCTCGAGGGCGGCATCGCTCGCTTCGATGGTGCCTTGCACCACACGGAACGCGCGCTCGACGAACGCCTCGCTCCACGGCAGCCCGATGCGGCGCTGTTCGGCAGGCGGCAACGTACCGTGCACAATGTGCGACACGTACTCCGGCGTATGCACGCGCAACAGGTCGTTGATGTCGACGCGCTGGGGGTCGTGGAGACGGTCGGGGGAGACGAGCTGTTCGCGCAACACGCTCTCGCGGAGGAGCGCGTACTTCGCCATCGGAAAGCGGTGGCCGTCGGGGAGTTCGATGGCGTACTGCGCAGAAGACCAGAGATTCAGCACGCGCTTAACGTACACTCGGGTCGGGGTCTTGGTCGGGGTGGGGGGTGGTGGTCGGGGTACAGCCACTACAGTCGGGGTACTGCTACGACAGTCGGGGCACTGCTACTACGGTCGGGGTCTCCCTGCGGTCGGGGTCCCGGTCGGGTTGGGGCGCGACGCTTCGCTCGCGTGGGTTGGGGTTGGGGTCGGGGTCGGGGACACACCGTCGGGGCCCCGACCACGACCCGGCCCCGACAGTGTGCCCCCGACCAGCGCGCAAAGCGCCGCCCCAAGACCGCCACTCCGACTGCAGTAAGACCCCGACCCGGCCGAGACCCCGACCGCAGGTAGACCCCGACCGTGGTGGCAGTGCCCCGACTGTCGTAGCAGTGCCCCGACTGTAGTGGCTGTGCCCAGACCATAGCCACGACCCCGACCAAGACGGGTCGAAAGAAAGCGGTGCGTCGATACGCGTCTCCGACACCGGAGCGCCGTGGCGAAACACAAAGACCATTGCGGATCCGCAGCATGGTTCGGGTGTTTCACCGCATTCCTCTTCACATTTCATTGATCGCAATGCGCGCAGAGCCTGCCTCCCTCTCGGAACTCGGACTACTTCCCGACACCGCTGGCCAGTGGCCCTTGGCCGCGCTCCTCGATCACACCCATGCGCGGCCAGCCCACGACGCGCTCAAGCGCCTCATCGCCGCGCCACTCAACACGATGGCCGATATCGAGGCGCGGCAACAGTTACTGCGGGCGCTCGCCGCGTTGTCGCCACGGGTTCGATGGTCCGAGCTGCACGGACTCGCGGCGCAGGTCGGACGCTACCTGGCGAGCAACTACGTGCTGCTCCCGACGTCTCCGGTGGAGCGGGCGGTCTTCGCGATCCGCCATCGGGACATCGTCGCCGAACTCACGGCACAGCTGCGCCGCGTATACGAACTGCTACGACAGTGCGAACTGCTGCAGCCTCGGCTCGCGACACTGCCGGATGACACCGCATTCGCGCGTATCGCCGGCGCGTTTACCAACGCCGTTCGCGACCCGCGGGTAGCGACGCTTCGTGCGGCAGTCGATCGGGACAACATCAACGCACTCGCCGGGCTCGATGCCATGGTGCGCGGTACGTCAACTGACGCCATGGAGTCGGTTCACGCGAACGCACTGGGAACGCCATTTCGCGACCTGTTGCTTGCGCTCATCGATGGTATCTGGCAGCTCGACGCGTTCTGTTCGCTCGGCACCGCATCGGAGGCCCTTGGTGGGATCACCCCGCAGCTGGTGCCGCGTGGTGCCGCCGCGGTGTCGTTCGAAGGGCTTCGCCATCCGCTGCTGCCGCACGGTGTGAGCAACGATATCGCGCTTTCCCGTGAGGAGCGCGTGCTCTTTCTGACCGGTCCGAACATGGCCGGCAAGAGCACGCTGCTCCGCGCGTTTGGGATTGCCATCTACTGCGCGCACTTGGGCATGAGCGTGACCGCGGACTTGGCCACGATACCGCTGTTCGACACGCTCATGGTGTCGATCACCGTGCGCGACAACCTGCAGCGCGGCGAGAGTCTGTATCTCGCGGAGATACGCCGTGTGCGCACTATCGTGGAGGCCGTGGCGCGCGGCGAATCCATGGCGGCGATCTTCGACGAGGTGTTTCGCGGCACCAACATCGCCGACGCAACGCAAGCCACCGCCTTGCTGGTGCAGGGGCTCGCGCATGCACCGCACGGTACGTTCGTCATTGCGTCACACCTCGCCAGTGTCGCGCGTAACGTCACGCACGATGGCGGTGTGGCGTGCTGGTGCATGCAGGTAGACATCACGGGACCGACTCCGCTGTTCACGCATCGCGTACTGCGCGGGGTGTCCGACGTGCACCTCGGCATGATACTGCTCGACGCGGAAGGGGTTGGGCCGACGCTGCGACGCATGGCGGGACTACTGTAGCGCGATTGGCTCGCCCCGTTTTGGTCTTGGTCGGGGTGGCGGGTGGTGGTCGGGGTACAGCCACTACAGTCGGGGTACAGCTACGACAGTCGGGGCACTGCCACAACGGTCGGGGTCTACCTGCGGTCGGGGTCCCGGTCGGGTCGGGGCGCGACGCTTCGCTTGCGTGGGTTGGGGTTGGGGATAAAGGGTCGGGGATAAAGTGTCGGGGTCGGGGCCACGACCACGACCCGGCCCCGACAGTGTGCCCCCGACCAGCGCGCAAAGCGCCGCCCCAAGACCGCCACTCCGACTGCAGTAAGACCCCGACCCGGCCGAGACCCCGACCGCAGGGAGACCCCGACTGTGGTGGCAGTGCCCCGACTGTCGTGGCTGTACCCCGACTGTAGTGGCTGTGCCCAGACCATAGCCACGACCCCGACCAAGACCCCGACCAGTCAGCGCGGAGCGTCGGTGCGATGCTCGGCCGTAATCCGCCGCGTGTCTTCCTGGTGCGTCTCGCTGCGTTCGTCCGCCGGAATGATGCCGAGGTCGTTCATCATGAGCCCCACCGCATCGGGAATCATGGCTGGCCACAACAGCAGCCCCTCGAGCCGCAGCAGCCGTCGTGCGCGACGATCCGTGCCCGCATAGCGCCGCCGCGCCCAGAGCTCGTACACCACCGTCAGCGCGCCGCCGAGCAACGCGAACACACTCCACGTCACCACCGCCTCGCGCAGCGGCAAGTCGTACAGCATCCACGCCAGCACGCCATAACTCAGCACGAGCCCCATGATCCCCATGCCGCGCCGCAGCGCTGCGTTGAGCAGGACACACGCTGTGGTCCACAGCAGTACGCCGAAGAGCACGATCGCCCACATGAGACTCACCGAGTAGAACGTCATGCAGCGAGTTTGCACCACGCCGTGTGCAAACGCCAGCAATCAACTCCGCTCTCATCACGCATGTGCGTATGAGGTTTCCCCTCGCCATCGCCGAGTGCGCCACGCGCGGCGAGGCAGTGCAACCAAAGTTCTCCGCCCCTGCCCTCTAGCAGAGTGCTGAAAAAAAGGTGAACGGACGCGATTTTCTCGTGGTGCGGACGGTTTCAGCGCTTTTGGCGAGATGATTCGCGTGTGGCGCGGTGGTTCAGCGCGCGGTGGCGCTCATTTTGCCATCGCGCGGCCGCTCTATCGGCGCGCGACGCGCGTCACGTCGCCGCTGGCCGACGAATGAGCGTGCGAATCCGCAC